>Ga0179591_1313153_pt1 | contig 13787 bp, 19 predicted proteins | sample CZOMad2_1_08_16f_FD_182891 | JGI IMG/M metagenome (GOLD analysis project Ga0179591, IMG submission 182891) | Vadose zone soil fungal communities from Angelo Coast Range Reserve, California, USA - CZOMad2_1_08_16fungal (PacBio error correction) | ecosystem: Environmental > Terrestrial > Soil >...
AAACGTACCAAAAAGTTACCGATGCGTTCCTAAATGGAATCAGGGATCTGCAGGGCGTCGGTACCTGGAGGTCAAGGTCCAGGAAAGTGGTGTAAGTCGTGATTGAGGGGAAAAAAATCATCGGACGCTGCCTACATTCAAGGGGGGGGTTTTTGTCCAAAACACTGTCAGACAAGCAAATCTCAGGAAACAAAAAGAGGCGATGAAAGAAGAGGGACGGAGACATGGGAGGGGGGATTCAAAAACAATTGTTTTGAACAAGACCAATTGATGTCTGCAAGAAGGTCCACGGCTGACAACTTAGGAACGCCATCAATAGGAAACAATGTCCTTGGGGAAAAAAGGGTTTACCGACAGAAAGATTGTATCATTCCCGGGAAACGACCGCCGGATCATATTTAGAAGGCCCTCGGTAACCCAGGGGGTTTGGTAAGTTCCTTGGCAAGAAGAGTCCAATGGCGGAACAAAAAAGTTCCAGCTGCTGTGCATTTCAAAGGGTTTTCCGGATCCGGGCATGATTTCAGACATCTAGGGGGAGAACTGGGGGGGAAAGCGACCGACAGTGATTTTAAAGTCTTTTGGCCTACTCCCTAGAATGTGGGTTCCCCTTTAGATGGGTGGCCAAAAACACCTAGTGGTGAGGGGGGGTTCAGAATCGTGTCTGGGGGTTTAAATCTAAAGGGGATGTCAGTTCCCGTTGGAAGCAGGGACAAGATTCTAAAAACGGGAAGTTTTCGTGAGTCGTTAGATGGCCTCACATGGGGAAAAAAAAAAAAGAAAATAGGAGGGGCTGAGAAAATCACGTTCGTGAAAAACGAAAAAAGAGGTCCATTTCAAGTCGGGAAGAAAGCTCTTCTGAGGGGAGAGAAAGACATGTGAGTAAAAAAGTCCGGGGGAGGAGGTCTTTTCCGAAGGGGGCTGCCCTTGGGAGGGTCCGGAGGGGCGATAAATCCGAAGCCAGTTCTAGGGGGATTTCTTGTAAGGGGAAAAAAAAGGCTTGAGAACATTCGGAGAGAGGGTAGTCATATGAAAACCCACCGTTCTAAGGATCACTTTTTGAAGAAAGCATTTGTTTGGTCCATACAAACTGCAACGTTTTCCCTAGGGCACAAACGGAAGGGTTTCTGGGGGAAGGAAATCTTGGGGAAAAAACTGGGGTAACAAGAAAAAAAATTCGCCTCCACGATGAACAAAAGGGGAGCCCAAAATTTTAATACTCCACTTTCCAAAAGATGAAAAAGGGGAGGGGCAAACCTCATGAAGAAGGAAATGGGGAACCTAGGGATCGTTGGGGAGCATTTTTCGCAAATCGGAGGAAGCTTCAGGGGGGAATACCAAAGAGAGTGTGAAAAAAGTTTTCTCCTCTAAGGGAAGGGGACAGATCAGTAGAAAAGTCCTTGGTTGGAACGTTTTTGGTGAGAGGCCGTAGGGGGATAAACACTGGAATGGTAGTCAAAGGGACTATCACTCGAGATTGAGATCTCACTAAAAGGGGGAATATTTCATAACCGGAAAGAAAAGGTATTCTGAGGGGGTCATCAAACGAAGACTCTTTGCCGAGAAGCAGTCCCCTAGAGAAATTTTCTTTATCAGCTATATGGGAGACGTTGGGAAGCTTTTCTATAGTATCGGGAGAAAGCTCCAAAGAGCGCTGACCATTGAGGGTAAAAGTATATGGTGGGTGGGATTCGTGTCTCCATTGCCTGTAGATCCCAGAACTAATACCTTGAGGTTAGAAGGACAAGGCTAATTTTTCAGTGACTACATTTTGGGGGGGGAATCAAGCAAGTTTCCCTGGGAGTATGATTATTCTTGAAGATTCAAATTGCAAAAAGGACGTGAATGGGGAACGGACAGATCAGATTCGGGAAGGAAAGAGGGTCCGGAGGACGGCTTCTCCAGAGGGAGACGAAAATGACTGGGGTCGAAGGATTGGTCAAAGAGGTAAACCAGGGGGCTCTCGCAAAAAAAACAGGATGATGCGAGAGGATACTTGGTGCATACGAACGACAAGGGGGGAGTCTGGAAAACTCCTGACATCGCAGGGGCGTCAAAACCGATCGAGCGGGCACGAAAAAGGAATTGTGGGGGGGGTGAAGAGGGAGGCTCGACATTCAACAGCGGGGAAAAGGCGTGACACCCAACATTGGCAATTCAAATCCGGTGTCACATTAAGCGAGGGGATCTGAGTGAATATCCAGGCAAAGAAACTAATATACAGACCATCTACGAGAGGGGGGTCCGATCAAAGGAAGCATCTGAGAGGGTTGGGATCGAGAGATTATATCGGGGCGGGGGAGAGAATAGGAAAGATAGGGAAAAAATAACCGAAGGGTATGTTTCTGAATCTGGCGGGTCTATCCTTGGTGATAGATCTAGGGAATACACGATCCCTTAGAGACTGTGAAGAAGTTCCTGGAAAATTAGTTCTGGGATAGATAGCTCTTAACTCCACTTCCCTGTTCCTCGGTAAGCATCAGGAGAAAATAAGAAAAAAAGGAGAGAAGAAAAAAAAGAAAAGGGGGAGGGGAAAAAAAAAAAAAGGGAGGAAAGTTTATCAAAGTTCCTATAGAAAGGGAAACAACTGAAAAAAGAAAAGACAATCTTCTACAGAAGGGGTCCCCACAAAAAAAGAACTCGCATCTTTTGATCGAAATGCCTCCTGAAACCCTATGGGGGAGGGACGACACTGCATACTAAAAAACTCACTCAGCTTTTGAGGGGCGCCTTAAAAAAAAATCATGGAGGGGTTGGGGCAAGGGTTTCCGTTCAGGTACTGTAAAGGGAAAAAAAGCGGAGGCTCCCCAAGGTTGTAGACTGGAAAGGGAGGGGTAGGGATGTCAAAAGAAACTGGAATGAAGACGTTCTCACATCGGTAAACGGGGTTGGATGAATAAAAATCAGCATTTCTATAGGAATCAATACCAGGCTCAAGGCATCGGTGAGGCTCTCCCACATCAGAAAAGGCATACATGGGGGAAAAAAGCAAGACAAAGTTTAGTACTAACATGGATTCGCCAGCGGAACTAATGAAGAGGGTTCAGGCTACAGGGTAGAAGATGACCGTCGTGCGGGAAAAGAGAAAAGGGTTCTCCACTACCGACCTAACGAAGAGTGGGGGGATGATTGGGGGGACACTTGTATCACCGCAGACTAGAGAAACTATAAAGCTCTTGGGGGTAAGAGGGATAAGTTTGTGCAACTGGATTCCCAAAAGCAGGTCCCCCTTAAACCGATAATACGCAAGGAAGAACTAAACGAAGGTGTGACCGCTGTACAGAAGCAGGGAAAAAAGGAGTATTCCCACGGGAGTCGGAAGGTCCAATATCACTCAAAAAACGACGGGTTCTAATTTTAGTATTATCTGGGCAAAGGGAGTACATAGGGAAGGGGGAACTACTAGAAACAGGAAGTCTAACAGGGGGGGGTTGTCGTTTTTGGGAAGATTCGGACAGCGGGGAAACATATCCAAGGAAATACCAAACCAACCCCCGGGGGGAAAGATTACGGTCCTAATGGGGACTGACGGGCGTTCGGAGAGGGGGAAAGATTAAGAGGTACCATTTTGGGGGCAAAGGTCAAATGTACTGAGGGGATTGGGAGTCTTAGGTGGGGAAATGAAAGCAATCTTCCTGGGGAGGGGGGGAAGACCTAAGGAGTTTTTGTCACACAAGGACATTTACGGAGGCGTCAGATAGAAGACACAACAACACCGATATTGGAAGGGACGGTAAGTACATGAAGGGTTTGACAAATTGAAACTGGGAAGGAAGCTGTAACGAGAGGGCAAAGGAGAAAAAAGTACAAAGAGACCTTTTCCCTGACCTGGTAACGACAGGAAGCACCTCGGGACACCCAAGGAGAAGATGGCTACGGAATCGGTAACCCCTTGTTTTGGGACGTGGAGGGGGAGACAGGGCGAAGATTCAAAAGGGGCAAAAAACCACTTTTATCATTTGAGGTCCGTGGCAGAGGGGAGCGGTGGAAATGGTGAACTCGGAAAATTGGGAGAAAAAGGGGAAAAAAAAAAACTTCAGAAGGTCCATCAGTGTTAGGGGATGATGTGCGAAAACTCTTGGATAGGGGAGAAGGGGGAGATTTGTGGAACTTCCCACCTATGGGGTCGACGGAGGGGATGGAAGGGGGACGTCTAAGGGAGTCCCGTTAAAAAGGCCCAGAGACCACGAGGGGGGGACGGGTTCAGCTTGGAGGGAGTAAAAAAATTGGGGAAGAAATCAATACAAGAAAGATTAGGAGGGGGGTTATCCTAACATGAGTTTCGTTCGCAAACGGAGATCGGAAGGGGCAGGGCCAGGAGCTTCGAAGGTCTTCCTTTTTAACAAATGTACGTCTAATTGGTAGGAACATTGGCGGGGAAAAGCAACGGCAGGGGGGGTCGAAGAGCAAAGACGGCATGAATTGCCGTTCGTAAGGGGGATTGCTTGGGCTGATACAAATCGAGCTTCGGGATGGCCAAACCCCGTTCTCCCGATGGTGAAAAGGAAACAGGGTTAGGAACAAACAGACCTAGAAAAAAAGCGCACTCTTATTTGGCGGAATAAGAGGTAAACGAGAAGCTTAGTGGAGAATACACTATGGATTGGGAGTGAATTAGACTCCCACGTCCAAAAGATGCGAATGTGTTGTGGAAGAGAAACGCAGGATTCATTTAAAATGTTCCTGCACCCGAGAGGGGTTTGAAAAACATTGTGTCGGAAAAAAATCTCTATGCAGGGGTGTAACAAAGCTTGGCAAAAGGCCTGTTTGCCTGACTCACGATAAAAAGGAAGATCGGGGGACAGGCAAGGGCGTGGGTGGGGGCTGCAGTGAGACTCAGGCCAGGAGGGAAAGGAATTGGAGAAGATAGAGGGGTCCGCACTCCCCCTTTGAAGGAATAAGAAAGGGGTAAGACTCAAGGGAAAGTCGGGATATTAACCCTGAAAGGATAGAGTTTCCTCTCCTAAGAACCCCTTCATGGGACAAAAGCAGTTAAGGCGGAAATATGAAAAAGCCGCAGAAGGAGTATACCTTCTTTCGGGGGCTGGAAAAATCTTGGAGGAGAGGGCCTTGGAGGGGGTTCGTATCTGAGTGGAAAACGTTGTCTCCATTCAGAGCCGCATCACGACCTTAGAGTAGGGGGTAATGGGGAAAGGAGCCTTAAAAAATAGGCAGCCTACATGTTTTGGTTGGAAGAGAAGAGAAATCGCTGATGGGGGTCGGGAACTTCAAATTTCACAAAAAAATTAATAAAGTTGGGAGAAAGACGACACTGGGGGGACGACACGGTGGGGTCAAAAGGGGAAGGGCTGCTCGAAACGCTCAGGGGAAGGAAGGGACGACTCCAATCTACGAAAAGGGATTTGGGGTGCGTCCACTTTTTCACTTTCACACAAGCACCAACAAAAAAGGGGGAAAGAGGAAGAAGGAGGGGGGGAAAGATGGAAAAAAACGTGACGTAATCTTGCCGAGGACTCCTGGTTCTAGAAACACGGGAGATTCGGGACAGTCACTTATGGTTAGAAACTAAAGAATGCTCTACAGTCCCTCGGACGTCTTGCGGCGCTGACCCAAAAAGAGACTCAAACAAATTCAAAGCCGGGGGGAGCCTCCCGGGAAAGGTCGTCGAAAGCACTATGAAGAAAAATACTAACCATAATTTCCCCGAATGAAAAAGAGGTAAAGTTTAAGGAAAAAAGACGCTTATAGCAAAAATCGAAATGCAAAAGGAATCCCTTATGAAGGGAGTGCGGCAGAGTTCCGGTAGGAAAAAAAAACGACCTGAGTCAATTCCATGAAGGTGTCTTTCTTATCTCATAGAAGTAAAAAACAGCTTACATCCAGGGCCTCCTCTCCCTGGCCTAATCAAAAAAACCTGCTAAAAAAATCATTCGCCCCGAAAGGAAACAGGGCGGAGGAACCTTGGGGACAGCTCAGGGGCAACTTCAAAGCCTTAAAATTTGGAAGAGCAACCTGCAGTCTGGGGGAGATCTTTTTGAGTATGGGGTTCAGCAAGAAGATTCGTGGGGCAACCGGCAATTCGCTCCTCATCTTTTAGTGGAGTCTTAAAGTAGGAACTTTGAGGGTCATAGGAAGTCTACACCTTCAAATCTCCCCGCACAAAGCTGGGAGAACGGGATGGGGAGGGGCACGAAACTGCTGGCATAGGGGATCCCTCTTGAGGGGGGGTTTCTGAATAACAAGAACTTGGTGGCGTACAGAAGAAAAAATAACACATGGATTTTCAGGAGGGGATCTAAGCATCATTGGAAAAGGACAACATGTGCAAGGTTTGGGGGGGGGGGTGTTGTGGGGGGGGGGGTTTTTTTTGGGGGGGGGGGGGGGGGTTTTTGGTGGGGTGGTATTTTGGGGGGTTTTTTTTTGGTGGGGGGGGTTTTTTGGGGTTTGTGGTTTTGGTGGGGGAAAGATTTTGTTGGGGGGGGGGGGGGGGGGGGGGGGTTGTGTGGGGGGGGGTTCTACTACACGGATGGGACCCAACGGTACGGGATAAAAACAGAAAAAATGGTCCCGTTTTGAAAAGGACCTATTTCTTTCAAGGGGTTAAGGTGGCGATGTCAGGGGATGAACACGAAAAGAAAGCAAAATCGGGGGGGGGGGTGGGGGGGGGTTTGTTGGGGGGGGGGTGGGGGGGGGGGTGGAGTGATGCGGGGGGGAAAAAAGGAAAACTAACCGACTTCAAATGCAAGAATCGTTTTTTCAAGCGGGCAAGTTTGCCCCTGGCAGGAAAAGAAGTAAAATGCAAGAGCCCGATCCACTTCCGAAAAGAAGCTTTCCCCAAGTCCATTGAGCCTATTCAAAAAGAGGGGAGGAGTTCAAAAAAAAAAAGAACGTGCACTGGAGAGAAATGGAGGTCTCCCAAGAATGTCGTTCTGCGAATCATGTCCAAGCCAAGGAAGCCAGAAACTGGGGGAGGGGGAATTTTTGGAGGCGCCATGGGGAAAAAAAAAAAGATCCAAGCCAACTTACCAAGGGGTACCGATGACTTAAGCTGATTCCGGGCGGGAGCTGTCGTAGAAAGAAGGGGCGTCGCGGGGTAGGGCAAGGTACATCTTTTTCCGTGTTTAGGAAAAAGTTGTCAAAGAAGAAAAGAGTACGGGGCGGAAAAAAAGCAGGTGGAGGGGAAACCACGTCGAAACAAAAGAAGCCCTTTTCGAAGCTCTCTCACAGGAGGCAAAGAGAGAAAAGGGGAAAAAGGAGAAAGAGCGGACGGGTTGGAAAAATCCCAACGGTACTGTTCGGGGGAAACGAAGATTGCCGGAAAAAGTCGAAGAAATCAAAATTACACAGAAGGGACCGGAAAAAAAAAACGACGGAGACTAGGTGAGCATCCAGCGAATCCCGGAAGAGGAATTTAGGAACTCGTCCTCGGAGAGTTGGGGACTTTTTGGGGTGTGGATCTGGAAAAGGCTAATCGAAAAAAGGGAAAAGACCAAACCCACTGTTATCAATGTGGCTTATCTTAGGCAGGATTAAACACGCCAGCTAATTGGGAGACCTAGTAAGAAGCTAGACCTTGGATTTAAAGGGGGGGGAATCCCCCTCTTGGGGGGGAGAGGTAGATGGGGGGTAAATCAGGGGGCTGGACCAAAAGGGTTTGAAGGTCGTATTAGGAGAAGGACTGGGGACAGATAGAGGACATTACCCGGGGATTCTTCCCAAGGACTTACCACTATGTTTCATTTAGAGAGGTGGAGCTGGGAAAGAATCCCTCCAAGAAACTAAGGGGGGAGTTTTTAAAGGGGCAAAACGGGAAAAGAGGGGTTTTCAGGGAGCAGACAAAATCACCTTTCAAAGAAAACTGCGAACAAGGAAGCAGGGGGAGGAAGGAGAACCGTTGGAACTTTTCGTCTAAGGGGGCCTGCACATTGTCGGTCCCGTGGAAGGGCTGTTCAGATAAGGGACATGAACTCCTGGGGGGGATTGCGGGGAATTCTTCCGCATCAATCTAGCGTCTAGAGGGGAACAGAACGGTAATAATCAGGATCCGTTTGAAACAGTTTAGCTTGAGCTATACCCGAAAGTGGGCGGAAACAATGTCGGGGGGAGGTGACTTTAACCGAACCTGAACTAAGACAAAGGATAAAAGAAAAACGAAAAGGGGAGGGTCCAGAAGGGAAACTTTCCAAAAGAGAAGAGCCTAATGGGGGACCGACAGTAGGGGGAGAGGGAAATGTTCAAAAAAATGTCAGAGGGGTAGTTTACTGGCGGACATGTTGAATGAAAACGCGGCGTAGGGCGGACAGGCGGGGGGAAATTTTCGAATATTGGATGTTTTCAAAAAAATCGAAGGGGGCCTCATCGGGGGGATATTGTATGGAAATGGGATTGAGGGGTTTGGGGCTTCGGGAAGTTCGAAAAAAGTCTTGCCCGGGGATTTCATCTGGATTACGGAGTAGATGAAAACCCGGAACAAAAATTCAGACCGTAGACCAGATTCTTTTTCGGATAAAAATCATAAAAAAGAGAGCTCTGGGGGAAGAACTCACGCAAGCGCCCGTGCTCTCCTGGAGGGGCATTTCTATCTTTCACAGAAGCCTCCGAGAGGATCTTCTTGAGGGAATTCCCCCTCTTGCGCTGCTTTAAGCCGAGTTAGTGAAAGGGGAAAATTGTTAGTCTGGAAAATGGGAAGGGATATCAGAAAGAAAAGACGCTCTGGGATGGAAGAAAAGACTCTCCTTTAAAATCAGTATGCGTCATACGATCAGGAAGCTGATACTTTCTCTCCTTGGGGGGACTCTTCAGGGAAGAGTCCTGTAGGGGAACGCAATAGCAGGAAAAGTTTGTAGACAACACGGGCGGTTTTCATGGGAATTAAAGATCCGTACTCAGAGGGAAAGGTACTTGGGGGGATTTGTAAAAAAGGGTTTAGAAACAAAAATCTCTCTCAAACAAGGTAGGAGGAGTGGGCCTTGGGGAAATGAAGAGAAGAGACAAGTTACGGGAGGGAATCTTTAATAATAGAGGACCCTGTACATCTGGTCTTCGAAAGAAGAGCTTTCGGGGAAAACCTGGAGGGTTTTTTCAAACCATAAAGGAAGACATTCATCAGCTACAGGGCTGATCGTCGTAATTTGGACAAGGGGAAATAAATGAGGGTAAAATTAAAAAGAAGGCCTCTGATCGGAGAGAGGGCTCTCCAGGACAAAAATAAAACTCCTACCCATGACCCGGTTCCCTCCAACATCTCAAAAGAGGGGGTTAGGCAGGAGTATAGAAGTATATCGGGATCACTAAAATTGAGAGGATGGAAAGGGTCAGGATAGGGCGGTTACCGGGGGGGGAGAGCAAAGATAAAGGAAGGTTTAAATGGACTTAAATCTTTTGGGGAGAGTGCGGGTGAGACTATCTTGGAAGGGACCAAGCAAGGGACAGAGCCTCGGTCTCCTTCAGGGGCTTCAGCAAGGAGAATAGAAAGACGCCAAAGGGAACGATCTTCCACAGGGCTATTATTAGAACAGGAGAAGCTCCGAATTTTAAAAACTGAGGAAGATTTTGGGAAAGCTGCACAGGGAAAGAAAAAGATCCCTCGGTTTCATAGACTGCAAGGGGGAGTTTCTTCAAAATCCAATAGGAGGAAAGTTTTAGAAAATAGGATCATAAGGTCGTTTCATCTTGTATGAGTACTTTAAAGGAAGAGTCCTTCCCCTCACAGCAGGGGGTACACTAGGGGACACGTGGGGTAAAAATATTGGGGGGAAACCCTGCTGGAGAAAAAAGGAGAACAAGCGTGAGGGGTGAGGTGCAAAAGGGAATAAGTTATTATAGAGAATACAATCATCAGAAAGGAGCAGGAGTCAAGGAGAAGGATTAGAGGGAGAACAGAAAGAAAATGTGCAGGAAAAAAAAAGATGTTACAACGGTAAAGAAATGGATTCTCCTACGCCTTGTTCCCTGGAAAGGGGGGGGGGACGGGGGGGAGGGAGGCTTAACAAATAGAGAAGCTCACGCAAAGGCCTAACTCTCGGGGGGTGGGATTGATGCGGGAAGGTAATTCAAGGAATGAGCAGGTAAAAAAGGGCCTCGTTTGGAGTTTGGATGGACAACTTGTAATTCCATCCCCGGAAGGGGTTCACTTACATACCCGAGAGAAAGCTAAGGTGTTCCAGGTCTTTACAAAAAAGACCCAACATAAAACTAAAGAGTTGAAAGGCGAAATCAAAAGTTCACAGGAATTTTAATTGAGTTATCAAATTTCTTGAGTACAATCATGCAAAAAATACTAGAACACGAAAAAAAAGGGGGGGGGGCGAAGAATTTTTGGGAGAAATGAAAAGTCTCATTGGACTAAAAGGCCAACGTCAGGTTACCTATTACGTGAAGGGAACAAAGGGAATCAGAGGCATTCGAGGTATTCTAAGAGAGGAAATTTGGAGGGGAGGTTCCAATTTAAAATCTGGGAGTACTTCTTGAGGGAGGAGGGAGGGTTGTCAAGAGGCAACGTTCCATCTTGAGAAAAAGTTGGGAGGGGGGGGGGGGTAAAAACACGTCATACAGGGGAAGTCGAAATTTACGAAAAGGCCAACAAAAAAGGAGAGGAAGAAGGGAAAAAAATTTTAGGAATGTTTTTGGACAAGCCCAACTTTACTTGAGAGGAAACGTAAGATTCTAGTCCACGAAGAAGGAACGAGGAGGAATTGGTAACCAGGTTTAAGAGGTCCAGGAGAGCCCTCGAGAAGAAAGGGGGCAGAGGGATCATCACAGATAATCGTTAGTGTTGTGGGAAAGCCATTTTATCTTTGAGAAGTGGGCCATTGCGAAGAGAAAACCAACCAAAAAAGGGGGGGATTCTGCCGTGGGAGAGGTGATCATTATGGGGGACATCTAGGGAAAAGAAATTTTCAAAAGAGTTGCCAACGTTGAGGGAGATGGTAAGGACGCCACCAAATAGTTCTGTGTGGGGGGTCTCACTTTATAAGGGGGGGGTGCCGCCGGATGTTTAGAAGGGGGGGGATCGTGGAGGAAAAGGGGAATGTAATGGAATCAAACTCAGGGGATGCTTACCTACCGATGAGGGAAGTTTTAAAAAAAAAATGTGCGATCTTTAAAAAGGGAATCATCAATACAACCACGATGGGGCCTGTGGCGGGAAGGAGGTTAGGGGGGGAATAACGAGGAGAGGGGTAAAAACATTCTCTTTAGAAGCGACTAAAGGAATCCGTGTAGGGGAGATGTTTGAATCGCAAGGGTCTGCCCTGGTGAGAGTTCTATAATCCCAAATGAACTCCTAAATTGATTGCTGGAGGACTCAAAAAATCGAGCTTCTGGGGGAGGGACCACAGAAAAGCCCTGGGGGTCCGATGTGTAGAAGAGCAGTGTGTTGAGGAAACGGACAAAAGCAAAAGGGGGAAAGCGGTACACAAAAAAAGGATCTGTGAAGTTTACGTTACCCTGAGACTTCGGCCTAAAGGGAAAAGGGGGGGAGGGACCTACTTGCAAGGGGCAAAAGATGCGGAGGGAGGTGTATTGTGTGGCATGGAATGTGCGGAGAAAGGGCTCACCCGAGGGAGGTTTGAAGGGGGGGTTTCAAATAGAAAACTCTGCGACGCTTCTTCCTGGGGGCCAATCCCGGTGGCGAACGAATGGGAAGGGTTTTAATCGAGCGAGTCAGAGAAGAAAATCTTCCATTGAGACTGTAAGTGATGATGACGCAAGGGGGGGTTCAATGGATGTGGATTCAATATATTAAGATGGAAGAACGCAAAAGGATATTTCATAACCGTATGAGGAAGTAGGGCGAGGGGAAAAATATGATATGTGTCCTCTGCAGCCAGAAAGACTAAATTTGGGTCATGAGGGGCTTTCCGGGGGTATAATCGGAGCAATAGGAACATCAGGAGGGAGCCATTGAAAGAAAGTTCGTGGTTTATGTTTTTGGAAAAAAACGGTGTCCCAGGGGATAGCCGCAGAAAAAGAGAATCCTCGCGAGAAAGGGCAGACACCGGAAGAATTTTAATTTGGAGTCCTACATGTGGGTTCCAAGCGGGAAAGGCATCGTTCAGCGCTATGGCATGAGGCTGAACTCATTGCCAACAGAAAAAGTTCCCAGGTGCCCTCCCTAGAGAGAGGGTGAGAAAAGAAAACTTGTAAAGTAAAGGCAATCCGTTCTCTTACGACGGGGAGTCGTAAGGTGGAGACAACCTGGAAAACCCCACAAAAAAAAGTCTGCCCCTCAGAAGATCACGGTTGAAATGTTAACCAAGAAAGAGAAAAAAGAAAATTAAGGGATGGAATTGAAGAAGAGGAACTGACACTCGCGGATCTCCCCACGGTCTGATCTTGAAAGGAAAGTTTAAAAGAAGTGTTTTGGGTGAGCCGTCGCAGATACTGAATTAGAAAGTTAACTCTTGAGGCGCTTGAGGTAGTACGCAAAGGGGGGGGGAATTCCAATGCCGGTGTCTGCAGGGGGGATCGTAAAGGTTTGATTCTTCTGAGCCAGCATGGAACAAACGAAGACGTACAGGAAACTCATGGGGGGAAGGGACGCAGAGCTGGAGATTGCCTCATATATAGAAAAAGAAGAAGGCGGGGAATGCTCGAAGAAAAAAAAAATGGGAACCGGATAGGGTCTGAGAGGCACAGAGGATCAGTTGGGAAAAGTGATTAGAGCCCTCACCAGAAAACTTCTTCTCCTTTGAGGAAATAGGGCTTCACAATTGCGTTTCCCGCAGTTTCTCTTCATCCGGGCAATCATGTCCGGATAACTGCGGCAGGAAGAAAAAAACAAAATTAGAAATAAGGAGGAAAAGATCTGCAACCTAAAAGGAGTGACAATCTGAGAAAATCCTGTCTCTTGTTCAACGTAATGAAGGGCACGTTCTGAGGGACGAAACACAACGAAAAAGAGAGGGGTGAGGTAGTACGAAAAGAGGGCTTCGCGGGAAACAAAAGTCCCATTCGCCTCCTATTTTGGACTTGGGGGAGTTACTCCGCTTGAGGTGTGACCAAGGTTAGGGGGAGGTACTTTTAAAGTAAAAGTCTTCCCCAGGGCGGTTTGACAAGTACATAGGGTGAAGCTAACAAAAGAGGAGGGGAGTTCTCACATCGTAGGGAACACGGGGGGATGATACCAGAAAAAGAAGGACTATTTGGTCAGAGAACGAAAAGCAATCCAGAAAAAAAGTTCATGAGGCGTTTACAAAGCAGGCACGGGAATGTGTCAAGGGAAAAACATGGGTGCCAACGTACTAAAAAAACGCCTAACGAAGAAACTTTTTCCCACGTTGAATTGGGGCTTCAGCGAAAAAAGGGGAAAGAGGGGAAGGTTCGCATCTGGGTTGGAATGGTTCACCAATTGTTCAATGAAACGAAGCACGAAAAAATCGTGTTTCAAGATGAGGGGAAGAGTTGGAAAAAAAAAAAAAATTTCTAGGGGAGGAGCTCCGCCGTCGGACAAGGTCCATTTCTTTACACAAAGAATGGACACAACACCCTATTCCGGTACTGAAAAAAGAAAAAACGTAGAAATGGGTACAGAAGGGGGGCTCACGAAATTAGACAGCGAAAGCATAACACTACTAATCCTTAGGAGAAATCAGGGGGTGCGCTGGACGGGGGGATCGCGCAGAAAGGTCAAAGGACCACGTAACTAGTCCTATGACGGGGGAAGAATCTTATCCTTCTTTCTTAATGAGAGGATGCTCAAATCAAGTTTTGGAGGGGAAGGCCATGGGGAGAGGAAAGTCGTGATTTATGGAGGCAAAGCAATAGGGTCAGGGAATCTTTCCTACATCCGGTTTGTCAAAACAACGGGAAACTAAATGTCTAAGGAA
>Ga0179591_1323112_pt1 | contig 13787 bp, 18 predicted proteins | sample CZOMad2_1_08_16f_FD_182891 | JGI IMG/M metagenome (GOLD analysis project Ga0179591, IMG submission 182891) | Vadose zone soil fungal communities from Angelo Coast Range Reserve, California, USA - CZOMad2_1_08_16fungal (PacBio error correction) | ecosystem: Environmental > Terrestrial > Soil >...
GGTCTGTGTGATAGAACGGGGCGCGCAGGTGAGAAGAAAAAAAGGAGGATAGGGGGGGGAGGGGGGTATAGTAAGTGGGAAAGGAGAAGAGACTGATACGAAAGGGATCTATGATGAAAGGACGAAACGTAAGCAGGCATTTCTTGAAAAAAGAAAAAAGGAGCGATCTTGGAACATCACATAGCCATAGAAATATAGCTAGTAAAAGAAGGAAGAGGGACTGTTCTCGAAAAAAAAGGGAGATAGGAAAGAAGACTCCCAAAATGGGAAAGATCCTTATGAATAGGGGTGGCCTTTCCAATTTTATCACTGGGTTAGGGAAGGGAAACCCATGAGATGACAGAAGATCAACTTACCACGCCGTTCCAACTCGACAACAGGGGGGGGGGGAAAGATACGAGAAAAAGACTGTTGGTCAGCCCGCTCGGGGAAAATTACGATGTCTTTCCGCGAAATCTACGCTTCGCTGGTTAGAGGCCACTGCTTGTAAAAAGAAGAAGGAGAGGAAAGAAGCCACAGGAGTAGAAAGTGCATGGAGAAAGGGGCCCTACAGACATGGGACGTTACAGGCCCTCCAAGAAAAACCCCGCTTCAAGATTCAACTTCCCAGAGGAGACGGCCTGAGAAGGGGGAAGCCGCGTCGGATCCAGGATCGATGCTAGTATCAGAAAACAGTGCGATAACATTTGCCAGGAAATCAAAACCCGCCTTGAGGGCGAGATCCCCATCAAATGGAGAAAGGATAGGGTGGAATGGTAAAGCCTAGTTCTGTGAAAAGAGTTGGCAGGAGTATCCTTATAAAATTGTATAACGGCCAAAATAAATCGGTGCACAAAGTGCTATGTAACCAGAAGGCTGCAGGGGGGTGGGAGACGAAAGGGGGTGGCCTTGTGGGGGGGTGGGTGGGATCACAGCAATAGGCCAATGAATTTCCGGTGGGGGGGATATCAACCATATACTAGAGCGTTTTACGGGGAATGGAAGAGGATGGGTGTTAACGCAAAAAAAAAGTGGGGTGCGGGGAACTACCTACTTCTGACGGCATCAGGTCAAAGAGGGAACATATAGTAAAAATGGATCTTGGATGCGAGGGGGCGTTCGTAGAGCGTGATGAAACTTAATGGGGGGTGGAAAACTGATTTAAGATAACCCTTTGGGTACAGTTGGGACACATCAGCCTAATCAGGAACATATGATGAACGCGCCTTGCCCTCAAGGTTATGAGTTATGGAATATTTAAAAGCGACAGATTCTTGGATGAGTTGGGGACGACTGCTCTGCATCTCTGACTCGCGTATGAGACGTTCATAAAGTGAAGGGAGTACTGAATCGACGGGCATAGTGAACATCATGCTCGCTCCTACTCTGCATCCATAAAGCTTACGGCAAAAAAAAGAGCAGGTGAGGAGACTCGAAAAAGGTAGGGGGGAACAAAACTGATTTCACATTCCCCGGCACTTGAAAGGCGGGAGGGCCGGCATAAGGGGGAAATCGTAAAAAAAGACTAGTGGATTAGAATCAAGCTACCAGTACTATGGATCCGTGTGCAAAATATGAGGGAGATCAGCTGGGAGCGACTGGAGGAACCGGGAGAAGGCGGATCCAGGCCTCTTAAAATCACACTAAAAGGACCAGCTAGCTCTGCCTAACTGCTCTTCTCAGAGGTCCATGTTCAACAGTTCTACGGAAACCGTTAAACAGAGTGTCTCCGTCCCTGAAAATGGTATGTTGGGGGGATGGGGAAACATAGGGGGCATAACACCCAGAAGCCAGCTTAAGGGGGATGGGGCAACTGCTTCATAACATGAACAACGCCATGAAACAGATCGTAGAGGAGAGAAAATAGGGAAGGGTCGTGCACTTTCGGGGTGTGGAGGGGGGAGAGAAGGGAGGCCACGATGGGGGGGGAGTAGGCGATAATGCGATTTGGGAAGTAGGGTTTCGGGAAAAGCGCCAAATAGGAAGAGCGAGGCAAGGTAAGGCCCTTCTGAGAATAGTAGGAAAAGGAAAGAAAGGCACACACCCCCGCTCGGAAATGGGTAAGAGAGTCGGAACTGATTTGAAAAACAATTTGAAGGGTTTCTGGTCAATTTAAGATGAAAGAAAAACCATAGAAGGGATGTTAAAACGGTTGTTACATACGCTGAACAACCCAACAAAAAGGAGAAGGCGCAAAACATATAAAAAAAACACCATTAAAAACCACATTCCGCATGGGGGTGCTGGCCACCCATGGCACGAAAGTTAAAGACCCCGGGGAGTGTCCTAAATCTATAAGATGAAGATCGGGTGTATTTACTGCAGGGTTTAGGGGGGAAAAGAGGCGAAAGCAGAAGGCCACGCAGGAAGGGCTCCGCCTCTGGGGGGGGTATATGGGTGTGGGGGGAGAAAAGAAAAGGCGTCCCCATGCGCCACAGGAAACTCAGGACAACACGTATGAACCCAGTATAAAATTGAACCACCCATCCGAAGCGGGATACGACTGCAGGGGGGAGAGAGCTACTGAAGAAAATTTTGCAGACATGCGAACTTGCGGCCGCGCTAAAACGGCGGGCAAAGAAAGAAAGGGGAGGGAGGGTTCCACTGCTGTGGGAAAAGACAGACAAAAGGCAAACAGAGCGGGGGAAGACAAATGAAGGAGAAAATTGGGAAACCAATTACGTAAGGTAAATAAACAGAGCGAGCGGCCAGGACTTCAGAAAAAGAAGATCAAAGGAACTAAAAGGGAAACCACGGTCCGTATTCTACCTCATCGACTCCCAATCGCAAGAGGGGGGCACGGGGGGATTTAGTCCGACGGGACACTGCTGGCATTAAGCAGGCAGCATCAGTTTGTACGATGCCAGGGGACGCCAAAAAGAGGAGGGAAAAGTGGTTAAGGTTCAAGGGCACCACGTATTGCACTTGGTTATGTCCTCAGAAACACTGCAGTTGACAACCGAGGGTCGAAGGAGGAAAGGCAGGGGAGAGTCATTAGAGGTAGGAAAAGGCAAGTAACATAGGGGACAGGCAATACCCTACGAAAGCTTAAGGCCTTAGTAAAGGAAGCGGAGAAGAAATGGAGGTCTAAAAAAATCAGGAGAAAGTAGAAGAAGAACGCAGTGTGAGAAGAAGAAAGTCATAGGGGAGATGGCTAGGACATCAGACAAAAAGGGGGTCCAAAAAGTCATGTATCAAACAGGTTAAGCTCAATAAAAGTGGACCGAGAAATAGTTTTTAAGTATCCAAAAATCCCATCCGTGGGGGGGTGCGGATCCTGCATGTGTCAGTGTTAGGGTAGTGAACTCGCACACCAAAGTGCGTCGCACAACAGCCCGAGCCAGCCGAAGCAGGGGAGGTTGCGAAGGTGGGGGCCGAAAAAAAAAAAAAGGAATTGGCAGGTGGCATGGGTGGACCACACCAATTCAAAGGGAAAGAACAACAATGGGAAAAAAAAAAAAGGTAAGGGGGAGTAATTTGGGAACGTGTGCTAAGACGTTTTATGAAGTCGGAGAAGAAGAGTCAAAAAAGATTGTGACAGAAAAGGGCAACCTTTACCAAGTCAAAACGGTAGGAAAAAACCAGAAAAGGGCTGAGGGGATACAGCAGGCGGGCTCGGAGGTCGCAGGCCCCAGACGAACCCTGGGGAGAAAGGAAAGTGAAAAAACAAGGAGGAAGGGGCCGACAAAAAAACCATCTACCGATCGCGCTTTTGATCTCTGGAAAGGGGGAAGGGAAGAGGAGTGGAGGGAAGATCATTCCCCATGTAGGATGGAAGACCTTTTCGAACAGAATAAGTGAAAAGTGCGCGATCAAAGGTAGCCCCTGGAGAGCGAAGGAGAAAAGAAAAAGACACCGACGGAGTCTACAGGACGTTTGAAGACTAGAAATATCTGACTGTAGCCCCACAAAAGGGAAAAAAAGTACAAAACTTGGAGGGTGCGGGAGTTATATGGGAAGTCGTGAGGTCACTCGAGGAAGAAGTCATGTCGTGAAAGGACCCTACTAACCATGAGAGAGAAAGGGGTAAAAGGGGAAAGTCAATCTAAAGGAAATAGTATCTGCAGAAGTCGAATGCACTAGTTAAACAACAACAACGAGGGGATAATCCATTCAAATGGGATGGCTACAGGAGATCTATGGTAGGGTGAGGGAAGGGGGCCAATTTTGAGCTAAGAGGGTTAGGGGTAGACACCCTGGAAAGGGAACAGAAGGGAAAAGGAACACTTGAAACCGGGAAGGAAAAGATAAAAAGCCTTCAAAAGGAAAGAGGAGTAAACTGCTTGTAGAAAAAATCTGGGGTATAAAGGAAAATCGTCGCATTTAGGTCGGGAACAACTTGAAGGAACATCAAGGGAGCTTGGTTTTTGATTTCACCGCTCAACTTCTTTTTACAGCCGGGGGAAAGGGGAGCAGCTTAACGAAAACATTCTGTGCATGCAGGGAAAATCAAAAGCCATAGAGTCAAGGGGGGGAAAAGATCGTACAAAAAAATCGATAGACAAAGCTTCCTCTGGGCAAGGAGTTCCTTCTACCAGTATCAGTCGCTGTCTGGAGGGGGTCGTCAGAAAAGAAAAGAACTGGTATCGACCGTAAGTTAGACTGGGCCACTGGGTAAGACCATCCGAAGGAGACTTCTTCAAACCACATCCAAAGGAGAAAGAGGAGGGGGAGGGTTTTGTAGGCCTAATGTATCACCACTTGGGGGGAGCTGGGGGAGAAAGGAGAGGTGGATCCTCTGAGTATCGGGTTCAAAAAAGGGAAATCTATGGGAAAAAGAGGGTGGGGAGGTTTCGTTGAGACCTAAATTTGTTTCTAGTGAACGGGGAATGGTGGGGGCATCCAACGAAAAATGCTGGGGGAAAAGTGAAATGGCCGGTTGAGGGACCTCAACATTACTAAAGATTTCGGGGGTTTTACTGGAAAAAGAGGGGGGGTTGTTGTAAATCATTTTAGCTAAATCCACCTTACCATTAAGGCATCACGAATAAGAAAAGTGTGTGAAGTCGTACTGAAGAATGAGACTGAGCGGGGTAAGATTTCGTTCTGTATAAATGGTGAAGACCGTGGTGGGTGAAGACAGGAAAAGGGGGGGGGGTGTAGATCCTAACCCCTTTTGAGGGATGCGAGGGAAAACCTCAAAAGCACTATTCTTAGAACTAATTCATTGAACGAACCGGTATTAGGACGCAAAAAGTGAAAGTATAGTGAGACACGACATATTGAGAAGCAGGGCAAGGGGGGAAAATCCCTAACTCTTACTCTTGGGCGAATAAGGAGAAAAAACAGGATGAAACTGATAGATACTTCGGGTCAGGGTTTCAAAAAGCACAGAAAAAAAAAACGCAGGGAAGGCTCAAGGATGCTGGGCCACATCTTTGTTAGGATCTAAAAAAATGGGGAAGAGGGAACACGTAGATGTACATTTCCCTCTGTGGCGGCGCAGGATGCAAGGTCGCTTACAAACGAGAGGCAGGGGGGGGGAAATAAAGCAATTGCTACCACGTTCAAAAGAGAATGGGCCATAAAGAAAAAGGGTAGTTCTACGGGGTCAGGGAAAGCGGGGGCTGTGGTGACGGCCATTGCAGTGAAAGGACCAAAAACCACACATCTAGACAGCTGGAAAGGAGAGGCGCCAGTCATTGTTTAACCCAGGCTACTCATCCTTTCACAGAAGAAATAAGGGACTCGGTTGGAAATTGGAGATGGGGCAAAAGTGGGCAAGGACAAAAAAGAAAGGGAACGCAGGGAGGTTTCGGGAACAATTTACGGGAGAAAGAAAACGGCCATGAGCAACTTTCCTATTCGAGCAGTATCATATTTGAGGATAGCACAGGCGTGGGGAAAGGGGGGATTGTAACGCTCACTTAAGGGGGGTATTCTGGGGGTCGGGATTGGGACAGTCGTTTGGCGGGAGGGGGTAAAAAGCTCAATCAGGAGGAGACGCTGCAAAATTGGACTCCGTCTTGGGAATCGATCATCAGCCAAAAGAAAAGGAGCAAAAGGTACACAAAATATGGGGGGGCGTAGATGGTAGAACTACCCGGGGAGGGGACGTTAGGGAATGCATGGTGGGGATCAGAACCATTAAAGAAGACTGGGGCAGTGGGGGGGGACCACAATCAAAAAAAAAACAACGGAGGAGAAGAAGAATTTAAAAACATAACCTGTCTCTGAAGGGGTGGGAGGAAAAAAAACGGTTCATCATCCCGAAGGGAGGCCCCCGTAGTTTAATAAATAGATCTAAAGCGGGGTGAGGGGGTAGGTATTTTTTCTTTCTCTCACCCTCATGGGGGCCCGAAGCAGACGACGAGGGTGGAGAGTTTTAAACCTCAAGGCCTGTCCCATCCACGCAGCAGGGGAAGAAGCCAACTCCCTATTGTGAGCCATGGGGGAACCAGTTTGACCCAATCCACAATCATCTGTGACTCGAAAAAATGGGGGGGAGGAAAGAACGATAGAAAAGGACCTAGATGCGCTGGCGCCAGACTCTCGAAAAAAAAGAGGGGACACTAACCCTAATGGTGTCTGAAACTGAGGGTTAAAATAGCCCCTAACAACCGCCATGAAAGGACCGGGGATAACATGGGGGGAGGAAGAGTCGGGTTACCACAACGAGAGAAGAGGCAAGAGGGAGGAGTTCCGTTTGTGGCGAAGAAAGCGCAGGGACATTCTAAAAGGGAACACAGTCGCTAAAAGTTACCTAACAAACGAAATAGAAAAGGTAGGAAAATAGTTTATCCCTACTGTTAGCATTTGAAGAACATACATGCGAAAAAATCAGTTGTAGAGCCCGGCTGAAGACGCCAAGTAGGGAAATTTATGCAGACTTTGTAAAAACCAAGGAACTGGGGGGTTATAAAAGGCGGGCAAAAACAGCACTTCATAATGCACGGAGGGGGAGTGCATTTTAAATAAAGAAAAGAAAAAGCGCAACCTCTGACGGGCCTTCGAATAAGAAAAGCGGCAGCTGCATAGCAAGGAGGAAAAGGATCTCCGCCTCGAATGAGAAAGGGAGAAGAAAAAGGGAGGGCAAGGGAAGGGGAAGGAGAATATTGGCAAGTTAAGAGTAGCATGGAACTAAAAACAGAAAAAGGGAGGATTTCCCCATTCCGGTTCCCCATAAAACAATGTTTTATGAAAAGAGAATAAGAAAGAATTCCAGTCGTAAGATTTAAATATTATGTCAAGGGACAACCTACCGTATGACGGGGGGGCAATGCTGTCAAGGTTGGTTTCTGGAACCGGAACAAAAAGGGGTGCAGTCAAAAGCAACAACAACGAGAAAACGAAACACCGGAATGTCGTGCACAGATAGGGGGGCCTCAAAAAGGGGAAAGATTTTGATTTCCTTTCATTGGGGAAAAAAACAAGGAAAAGAAAGACAAACATTGGTAGGCTCAACCCGACCTGGTACCCAGAACGGAAGTGGGGAACCGATAAGAAAGAGCCGATTCAACTCGGAACGGAGAGATTCAGAGGAAACCTAGTGGGATAATAGGCCCTTTCCACCACTCCCCCCTAATCAGTTCAACAGGAGGGTGATTGAAAGAAAAAAAGGATCAGGATTCAGTGGCCATCAAACTTGGTCTCGCAACTGGAATTACCCAGGAAGAAGAGAAATCGGAACCAATCCGACATAGCGGAAGGGAGGTCTCGAATGAAGAAGGGCGATCGGAAATTCATCGACATGGAGCTAGGGGGGAGGGAGGAAAAAACTTTTCTAAATACAAGGGTTCTTTCCAGGATACAAGTTGGAGGAGAAGTGAGCCGGAGGAGAGAACCGAGCTACGTGGTCGAGTGGTGAAGACATACGGAAAGTAAAAAAAGGATAAAAACACAGCATTTGGCGACAAGCCGTATCCTCTTGCTTTGCGGAAGGCGGTAGCGTTGGGGAGGAGGGGTAAGGCATAGTCGGCTGTCATTCTTAATTGTCTTTAACCTACGAAAAGGACATCAACAGTGGAAAACCTTATCATATAGAGGGGTAGAATGCAAAAAGCCTGTGGAGGACGCCACACCAACGAGGGAAGAGATACAGGAGAAGGAATTCCAAGAAGATACTATAGGAGAGAGGGGTTGAGGTGATTGTCCTTGATCCGCTACAGTAGGGAAAAACAAACTGAAGATGAAAGAAACCTTTACACCAATTTCAAAGCGACCAAGAACACCGAAAGAATGAGCTTGTTGGTGGCCAATGCTGGGTGTATAATCCACGCTCAGTATAGGATCGGGTGTGAGGTCCACACGTCAACTGAGGGAGTCTTCGAGGGGTGGGGGGAGGAGGGGCCACGGCAGAATGGCTTGTACAGACAATACTGATCTCGATTAAAGTAAAACAGGAGGGAAGGTGGGGAAGGGCAGTCAGGCCATATCTCCGGGTGAAGAATCTTCCTAAGAAGATCGGAAGAAAAAACATAGGAGATCAAAGGAAACGGAACCCGAGACATCTGAGCTCTGTCAAGTCGGGTCTTAAAGAAAGTAAGAGTATAGAAACAGTGCGGAAAAAAGGGGGGGGGAAACCGGGGGCACTGGAAATCAAAAATCTTTCTCTCGATTCACCAAAAAAAAGGGAGAGGAAGTTTCTTGGGAAAAAGGGCCTAAGGTTGGATGTCACAACCGAGGGGGGAAGCGGATCTCGCCGGCTTGGGGGATGCGCTCTTAGGGTGTTCCCAACTTAAAGGCTATGTCCCAGAACTGCGGAGGGTTTGGGAAGACAATGTGGGGGGGGGGAAAGGGTTGGAATACCCCACACTATAATCCAAAGTGTCTTTTTAGGCAACCCACACAAAGAAAACCGAGGACTTCGCGAAAGGCTGTTTGGGTGGAGACGAACAAGGGGGTGGGTTTTCCGGTTTGACAAACACCTTCAACATGGGCTCACGAATAAACTTTTGGCTGGAAAGGAAGTAAAGGAAGATGAGCTGGATTACTTCGTGGTCTAGAGCGTTGATAAAAGGGTGGGTGGAAAACGGAATTGGGACACTTGGGGTGAAGGGGGAAGGAGTGCCCAGCACGATCGAAAGGACACTGCTTTCATGGACCACAAGGGTGGGAATGGCAAGCTCGACGATGAGAGTACCGAAAGCGGAGAGCATCAACATTGCCATCCGGAAGGAAAAAACCTGAAACGCTTTGGCTTATTAGCGTTCCTCAGGCAGGATGGATGGAGGACGGCGGCTTTCCAATACTGACTGAAAAAAGACGGGGGCAGCATCCGCCTATGCTGTTCGTTCAAAAGCAAGGGGGAGGAGCGAACCAAGTGCGCAATACGGGACGTCGGCATGGAAATTTCAAAACGGAAGATGGAGGACGGGAGGTCCGATACAAACAGGAGGAAATCACAGGGAGGTCATTCCAAAAAAAGGAGGGAAGAATCCGTCACATACCTGCGGGAGGGGAGGGGGGAGAGCTCGGTCGCAGCGTGGTTTTTACAACGGGGAGAACTTCCTTCTCGGGACCAGAACCTCCAGCCAGCTAGAATCTTTGGGGGGGACTAAATTGAAGGAAAAGGGAAGAATGTATTGTGGAACCCTGAACATCAGACCGTTCCCAGAAGGGAATTAGGGTCAGGTTGAAGGCTCGTGGGCTTGGAAAAAAAAAAAGCCGGGGAGACCCATACAACCTGTAAGTTCGTGTAACATGGGCGGTCGGAAAGGGGGGGCAAAGAGGCCATGATCCAGAGAGCAGGTGCTAAGAAGAGGGGTCGTAAGCGACCCCGGGGCTTTCGGGGGATGGTGTGATGGTAAATTAAGTGGACCCACTTGGGAGGGGGGTATTCAAAACGTTAATTGATTTTTACATGAATTTTAGGAAGCCGAACCATCTTCGGAGCCTAAAAGTCAGTGGGGCCCTTAGTCTCTACGGGGAACAAAAATAAAATACACACAGGTAGTGAATATCTACCTTAAACTACCGGGGGGAAGGTAAACTTTAGGTAAAGGATGTGTGCACGTGTACAGGGAGGAAGATGGGAACGGTGGACTCTCGGGACACCCCCTTAGGAGAGGAAAGAGAGGGAAGTCAAACCCCCTTGGAAGGGCAAGCATGGTTGGGGGAGGTAAGTGCAAACCCTTACCCTAATTAGGGTAGTGAAGGTTCTCCTATCAAGAGGTGGGGAGTCAGTGGTAGGTGTTTGATAAAAGAAAACCGAGGGCCAAAGGAAAGACTTACTGCGCATGGGAAGAGGTTTACAAAGAATAAAATTCACCTTTACCCTCACTCAGCCCCAACAAAAGGAAGGGGGGGTCTCATCAGGGTCCCCAATCAAAACACCTCCGAAAGAGTACGACAAAGAGAGCAAGAAGGAAAGGTTCATATGCTTGGCGACTCCGCTAAATGAAGGAAAGGAAGCCCCGAACCCTATCTAGTCAGGAGAGGGGGGGGGAAAAGGTCACCAAAGAGACAACAGCCAGTAAGGGACGACTTGAAAAGGGAAGTGAGGGAATGGGGGAATTCTCTGGAATTAATAGATTCAGTCAAACTAGATGGAAGGGGGTAGTTCATCTGAAAGAAAAGGAGCCTTATCAAAGGAAAAAATCGCACTGACAGGGCGAGCGAAAGCAACTACTCATGTATGTGCACTCTTTTATCAACTAAGAGCCATGAGGGAAGAAAGAAAGGCGAGAAGAAATTTGGGACTATTCCGGGGAGGGGAAGCCGCGCCGCCAACAGAGTGAAGGTAAATGGGGGGAAAGAACGTGTGAAAGGGGGGGCGCACGTGGGCTGGTATCTCCTAAACTGAGGTACTAAAAAAGAGTCGCTGGAGAATTTAGGTTGGAAAAGGGAAAAGACGTAGAGATCGACCTCACTGTGAGGAACGCAGAAAAAAAAAAAAAAGAGTCATCTCATACATTCTGGAAGAAGGGAGGGGAGAATCTTTAATATCAGTTCGGGCACTTGCAGAAACGGAGAAGGGGGGAAAAAGGTGCGACGCATAGGCTGGATTTCTCTGGACTAATGCTCAGAGAACAAAAGGAGAAGAGGCCCCCATTAAAGTGTTCAAAAATTTGGATCCACGCTCAGAAGACGAAAAGACTGCCCCGCAACAAATCCCAGTTTACGAGCCAGGGGGAGAAAAGGGCACCCTCCGTGTCTGGATTCCAGGGGGAAGGGGTTAGGTTAGTTCCTTTTGGTCCAGCCACAACACAAAAAGGGGCCCACACTCACTTGTTCTATTTTTGAGGGGCCATCACCGGAAAGGAAAGGGGGGGAGGTGTAAGCATGGGTTTGAAAAACACAAAAAAAAAGGACAATGACAGAAAAAACCACCCTTTTAGGGGACAAAAAAAAAGTGTTCCGCATAGCAATTCTTTTTTACCCTAACTAGGGAAGGGGAGGAAAAAAAAACTGGAGGCAGAGATCCTCAACAATCTTTTTGAACTTAGGGCCCTTTAAAAAGCAAACCGGAGCAGGTAGCCATTCGGGAGTTGTAAGAATATCCACAAGGGGGCAAAATTGAAGTGACCATGGGCCTCAAAAATTTTCTCTCTGGGAAGATTACCAAGGTAGACTCGGGGAAAGAAAAAGAAGAAATCGCTAGCGGAAGTATTTCAGAAAGGGAAGGGGAAGGAAAGGGGGCTACAGATAGGGGAGGAGGGGGCATCTCAAAAGTCTGGGGGAAAGGCCATGACAAAGGCTACAGAAGGAAGTGCAATTCGCGATCAGTATCCCCTTGTATCAGTTGAGACACAACGAAACGACGGGGGGAAGTAGAAAAGGAAGTGGTAGACTCGAGAAGAATATCGTAACTGTGAGAACCAAAAACTTGGGGTAGTAAAGCCTCTGAAAAACGGGAGGTAGAAGTTACGCGTGGTGAAAGCTGCGGTCAATTTTGAAATGGGGGGAGTTTAAAAGAACAGAATAACGCGATCAACGGGGATAACAAGAAAAAAGACGGTGATCGGAGCTAACATGCCGCGCCTGTGCTCTCACAGAAAAGAGAGGAAAAGAAGAAACGAAAAAGAATGTCTAGCATACTATAGACTATTTTTATTTCCTTGGCCAGTGGAGAAGAAAGGGGGGGGAGGGAAAACTACCCTGAAGAATGCATCGGGACTTCCCAAACGGTCCTACGACCGGCCTTCCTCACCGCATAGGCGTAGGGAAGGAAAAGCCAAATGCTGTGGGGGTATACCAGTCCCTCGTATAACTATGTACACGTCAACAATCAAAAAAGAGGGAAGTCAGGGTGGATTGCTTGGCTGGGGAGAAAAAGGGGGATAAAAAAATGAGCAGATGAAAGGCAAACATCGGGGTAGAAACGTAGTGGCAGAAACATAGCTCCATGGGGAGAGGGGACGCCCTCCCTTATCTATCGACAATCTGAAGAGGAAAAGTTACTAACGTCTAAATCTGTCTTGGGGAGATGGTCACGAGGTCGAGAGGGAAGATGTAAAAAGGGAAAGGGTTGCCCCTTGAACTGAGTAAAGAAGAAAAGGTGGATCTTGACTAACTTATAACTGAGGGGGAAGGAAGTGCCTAAGTGTGCTAGGGTTGGACAGCAGGGAAGGAGTGACTGCGCTAGGGATAGTTTCACAAACAGGAAGGCGTGGGAAAAAAAGGGGGGAGGGAGTTAACTGTTTGGGGGTAATTTGGGGCGCCTTGGAAGGGTGGTGGGGCCCCCTCAGGAGACAAAATGAGGGTCCGGTTGAGGCACCCCTAACCATCTACTAATTTTGTTACACTGGAAGAGACGTGTTTTGGTTGTTAGAAAACAACGTGGTGTGGACTTTTAGAAATAAAAAAATTCACATGCAGGAAACACTAAACACGGAATCGGGGGAGGATATGTATGTTCTAGGGAATTCTTTTCTGTGCGAGAAGAGGGAAGTAACCATTTTTGGTTAAGAAGAAGGGGGGGGAGATCTCACAGTGGGGGGTCTGGGGTGCTCTAGAGCTAACGGGAAGAGAGTAGAACTCGGGAAACGGCCTTGCCCGAAAAGGGGTCGGGGGAGACACGTGCAATGTATAAAACGACATCGGGCCTGCTTGCACATCCGGAGGACACCTCTGACGCTTTTCGTGATATTCAGCAGTAGATGGGTAAGAAAGAGGGGAAGAGGCGAGAAACACTCTGCTCAAAAGCCGGGCAGAGGCCGGATGCTGGTCAAGCAGTTTAGGAGAAAAAACAAATGCCAATACGTGGGAAACTTCATTTAACATTAGTCAAGAGGGAGTCGCGTGGGGTCAGGTCTTAAAACGAAGAATGTCAGGAGCATTGGCAACTAAGATCCGGGAAAAACCAGGAGGGAGGATTGCGAGATACTGAAGCGACAGGAAGGGGGTTAATGAAAATCCTGAATTGTCGAGAGAAACCTCCTCCCAGGGCCAGATAGAATTGACGATGCATTCATTCGAAGGTCTTGTGAAAAACGGATAAGGGAAAGATGGCGGACAGGGATTTTCCGGCTAGGGGGACAAAAAAAAAAGGCAATGACACCATACCGCAAAAGGCTTGATGGAGGCAGGGTATTGAAACGGAACAGCGCATTCTTGCAAAACTGCTCCTTACGGCTAAATCAAGAAGTGGAGTCGGAAAAGCGTTCAGTTTTGTCTGTAGGATAAGTCAAACACGAGGGCGGTTGTGGATTTCTGCGCTACGTGGGAGACAGGGAATTGACGCCGTGTAAAAAGCCCCACCCTTCAGAGCTGAGGGGGGAAAATTACGGTCAAAAACTCCCAAGTTTCGAAGGAAAAAATAACAAACCGAGTGAGGAGTCAAGGGGATATCTTAAAGACCCCGGGTGGTAGAATATTGTGCCGGCATCACAGGCTGAAAGGAAGGGGGTACAAAGGGGGGGGGGGGA
>Ga0179591_1267018_pt1 | contig 13786 bp, 24 predicted proteins | sample CZOMad2_1_08_16f_FD_182891 | JGI IMG/M metagenome (GOLD analysis project Ga0179591, IMG submission 182891) | Vadose zone soil fungal communities from Angelo Coast Range Reserve, California, USA - CZOMad2_1_08_16fungal (PacBio error correction) | ecosystem: Environmental > Terrestrial > Soil >...
TGTAGAAAAAATTTCGCTCTCCAGGAGGGGAAGAGAGGTGGGAATTGGGTCAAAGTCATTGGTGTTAAAAGGGAAAAGGTGTGTCTTGTGAGGAAAAGACCAGCACAAACAGAAACGCCTCTTGAATGAAAGGGGTTGGTCAAAGAGCGTGGGTGGTGGGGGTGCGGGGGTGATCCCAATTAAAAATGGTGGGGAGCTGGTTGCGAGTGTTGGGGAAAAGGCACGGCAAGAAATACAATGACAACCCTCCGGGGGCAACTGTAGGGGGAAAGTCATAGAGCCCGCGGGAAAAAAAAAGGGGGTGCATGGGGGGAAAAGGAATGCTCACCCCTTCCAAGAAAGGAGCCGGGAAACTGGGAGAATGGGCTGCACCTAAATTGTCGGCCAAGAAAAAAAGGGGAAGGAAAATTGGTCACTAAAAGAAGGGCCCTGGGTGGGGGGGGGGGGGTCGGGGAGGGACGCCAATGGGTAGAAGGGGCAACTAGGAAGACAAAGCGCAGTTAGAAAAAAAAGGGTTCTCCCGAGAATAGGGGGGTGCATGATGGCTAAAGTGGTGGGGCATGGGTCATGCTAAGGGGGGGAGAGGGGGAAGGGCTGTGGGGGGTTAAGAGGTAATAGGAGTTGTGAAGCAACTCAGTTGGGTTCGTTGGAAGTCAAAAAAAAGTGAAAAGGATCCGTAACTCTTGCAAACAAGGAAGGAAAACCTTTAGGAGAAAAATTTGTGAGAAACCCTAGTTTGCAGCCCATGGGTACCAAAGAAAGTGAAGAGCAACGCCTGGGGGAAAATACTTAACAAACCTCAGTCAAAACTCAGGGGGGGAAAAAAAATTCATCACCTGGAAGGCCACATTGGGGTGGGGAAGAATACATGTGAGGTTCTTGACCAAATGCAAAAAGCTTTGGCCACAGAGCGCCGTCGCGGGGGGGATTGTTGGGGTAGGGGAGAGGTCGGGGAGGGGGGGTCCCGGGGGCAAAAAAAAAAAAACCTGGGGTAGTTAAGGGGAGAGGCTGGGAAAAAAGGCACTCCGTGGGACTTGGAAAGTGTTTGTTGGGGGGAAACAGGGACTACTTGGGCATAACAACCCCCCTGAAAGGGGGGACCACAAACGGTATCGCAAATATCTCAAGCGAGCCTGGGCAAAAACCACGGTTCAAAGAAGGAGGATTGGGTACACAAGGAAACTAAATATTTTTGAGGGGGGTGGGGAAAAAGTCCCAAATGAATTAAAAGGAAAAAAAAAAACCCTTGTGTAGTTCGGGAAAGGAGTAGGAAGGGACGGCTTTGACGATGCGGAAATAAATGGAGGGGGTTGTCAAGGGCAGAAACCAGCAGGTCCTGAAAGCTCCATGAGGGGAATCGACTCCAAAAAAAAAATGGTGGAGAACGGAGGGGCGGCCTAAATGAAGCTGCCAGGGGAAGAAAAAACGGGGTATGCTCGGCACGGGATGGGAGGCGGGTGAAGGGTACAGGGGTGAAAAAAAAAAGCCGAGTACTCTGTGAAGGTCCAGTTAGACATCCCTAAGGGAAGCGAAATGAAAAACGGGGGAGGGGTTAAAAAAAAGCGCGTTCAAAGGAGAACTCATTTCAGCAGGGGGGGGGTTAGGTGTGGGGGGGGGGGGGGGGACGAAAACATTGTGAGTGTGTGGGGACTGCACAAAAGAATCTCAAATTACCAATCACGGTCGGGGAGTGGGGGACGAAGGATAAGCTAAAAAAAAAGACGCAAAGTGGGAGCAGGTGAGAAAAGAGCAGAACAAGGGGGGTTGTGAACTTGTTGCAAGACAATAAAGGGTGAAAAAATCATGCTGCGATTCAACCAAACAGCAAAAGAAAGGGAGAAGTCAAAGCCGGATTGGGGGGGGGTTTGGTGGGAACAGTCAGTGTCAAAGACCATACTGGGAGATACAGGGGGGGGACGTTGCCAGTCGCAATGGGGGGAAAGTGGGAAAGACTCCTTCGGGGGGGGAAACCGTAGATTCGGGAATGATCTGGATTGGGGTTTATGGGACCTAAAACCTGGGGTACGTAGACCGAAAAGACTTTGTCCGGGAGTACCAAAATCCAGAGCAAAAAAATGGACAAAGAAAAAACCGGAAAGGGGGTGGACCGGACCCGTTGTGCATGGCGTGGGAAACCCTATGGGGGGTTAGGAAAGACTACAAAGGAGACCCACATAGGGGGGGGGGGTTGGATGGGGGCACATGAAACACCAACGTTTCAGAAGGTGGGGAATCAAAGGAAAAAAATACTAAACAAACAAAAACAACGAGGGGGGAGGGGAATAAAAGAAGATATATCAAATCGAAAGGGGCGGGTCGTCCACCAGAATGGTGGGAAACGGAACCAAAAAAAAAACGGTGAGGAGGCTCAACAAAAAGGCCAACGGTTCCCAAGTTGGAAAGACACAGGCGGGGGGGTTCCACGTCATCGGTCAAAAAGGGTTCGGTTGAGGGGTGGAAGCGGGGCCCCATATGGTTCTCCGTCCCCAGGGGGAAGGGGGAGGCAAAAAAGTCCCAAAAGGAAGACAGGCACAGAAAAAAAAAAAAAAAAAAAAATCTGGAACAAAAGACCGACGCGTTGGAAACACATGGGAAAAAAAGGTTCCCCTAAGGGAATGAATGATAACAGGGCTAAAAAAAACTCACCAACGGACAAAATCATCTAGACATTGGGAGGGGGGACTTTGGTTAATAAAAGCCAGCCTCCTGAGAAAAAAATTGGGGGGGGGGGGGGGTCCTTGGGGTTGGAAGAGAAAAAACCGTGTGGGGTGGGGCCCGGGGTGCCACACACCGAGAGCAGCGGGGAGGGGTTCCAATAATTCTGAGCTTGGCATGTTGGAATGGGGGGATCACCAGCACAAACTGAGGGTGCACACAAAAAACCAAAAAGAAACCAAAAGAACACGACGTTTAATGAAAAGCCCGGCCGGTGGGAAAAACAAGCAAGCGAAAGGAAGGCCTCCAGGGCCTTGGCCACCCGCGAGCGGGGGGTCAAAAAAAAGGGGTGGGATGACCAAAAAAGAAAAAAAAGAACAGTCGTGCCCCGGACAAAAGACTGGAGGCGAGAAACGTAATCTCAGACGCGCTAAAAGAGGGGGGGGGGGGGAAAGGCCTCAAATAAGAAAGCTTACCGTAACGAATTCCCAACAAGGGAAAAACAACTTAAGCTCCCAGCGCAACAGGAGTTAAAAAAACTCTCTTGACAGGTCACAGGGCCGGGTTGCACGGTGAAAATGCCCCAAAAAACATCTAAACGTGACGAGGCCAGGGGGGTCCTTGAACCCATATCATCCCTGCGAAAATATTCAACACAAATGGACGAGCTTGCGGGAAGATTCGAAAAGTACGTCGGGGTTGGGGGCCACTTTAAAAGCGGGGGGGGAATGTGAACAAGTCCGTCCTTCCAATAAAAAGGGGGAAGTGCAACAAAGGAGCACGACAAACGCCAATCCAGAGTTCTGAAAGAAACAGTTACAAAAAACACAAAGCAAAACGCAAACAGAAAAGAAGGGGGCGGGGAAAAACTCAAGGGGGGACAAAAAACATGCGTCCCACGAATTCCACTGGTAAGGGGCCAGCAACATAAAGTGACGGGCGGGACGCAGCCGAAAAAAAAACGCACTTCCCGGGGAGAAAAAAAGTGCCACGATGTTCCAGCTTGGGAGCGAAAAAAAGTCGTAAAAGGGAACCCAAGAATTCAAAAGAGGAGGGGACGCAAACTCTCAGGCCAAAGGTTAAAACCCGGTGGTTACCTTCTTCCTGGAAGGGGGAAGGTCCCAAACAAGAAAAAAAGGACCCAGGACGACTACCAGAAAAAATACTAAGTTCAAAAAGCAAGACTAACAAGACAAAGCTAGAAAAACTTAGCAAGAAAGCACAAAAAGGGGGGGGATTTAGCCTAAAAACGAGAAATTCGTATTTCAAAAGACGACCGCGAAAGCGGCAAAGCCAAAAAAGGGGGGGGGGAACTTGACGGGGGGAAGCCGACCAGTCGACCATCAAAACCAGCAAAGGAGAATGTAGTTGGATCTGAAAGAAAAAAAGGTATGACTCGCGTCGCTCAGCAGAAAGGTGGGAGAAAAAAAAGCCCGCGAGCCGGGATCAATGGAAGGGGGGAAAGTCCCTTTTGAAAAAAACGAAAAACGCACCAGCGACCAGTTTTCGACAAAAAAAAAAAAGAAAAAAGCTGAGCGAACCCAGGGGTGGGAAAAAGCACTTAAAAAGGTGGCTTGAAAAGGGGGGGGAAGAAACCAAGAAAACAACCGAACACAAGGGTACGTCCGGAACCAAAGGGAGGAATCACGCAAGGGAAAGGGAGGGGGTCCCCTCCATATCTACAAAAACGAAAAACCACACATAAAATGGGAAAGGAGGTATGGATACCATAAAGGGGTCCTCCAAGGAAAAATTCAGGGGTCAGGGGCAAGGTGGGGGGGAAAAAGGCTTGTGGTAGCAGTTGGTTTGGGTTGGAGCGGGGAAAGAAAAAAACCAAAAAGAAAAAAAAAAGGGGGGAAATCAAGGGGTTGGCTCAGGGCCAGGCAGTGGGGGGCGGGTTGGGGGGTTGTCCAAGCAAAGGATGCTGGTCGTTGGGACCGGGGCTGGTAAAAAGAAATGGAAGCAACGAAGCAAACGTCAACACTCTTGTGTGTCTTGGTTGAGGAGGGACAAGGATGAGGAGCCAGCGAGGTTCAGACGGGTCATTTAATGAAACTTCAAAAAGCGCGTAAGGGTTGGATTCGAAGTGCGCAACAAAATTCACTAGAAGGCACAAGGGGTAGCCCGTCAGGTCATCTGGGGGGGGGGAACAAGGGAACAGAAAAACCGCAGTGTCGGGGGTGGGGTGCTAACAGGGGGAAGCAAAAACGGGGGGACTAGGCGATACGTGTGGGGGGGGCAAAAAAAACTGTAAGAAAGGAGGGTCGTGTTTGATCGGAGAAAGAGAAGAAAAAGTGTTAGTCGGGGGCACACCTTTTGGAGGGTGGCTCATATGGTATACAGGGGACTAAGAGGACTGGGCGGGTTTAAAAAAAAAGGGGATTACCGGGGGGGGGGGGAGCGTTTGCAAGAGCAGGAGTTGTACAGGAAAAAAAAGTTTCAGACGGGTGACGAAAGCAACTGGAAACTTGGAAACGAATAAACGGAAAGGGAAAGGATTCAGGACCCACTGTGGAAAAAAAAATGTGTGTATGGTTGGAAAGAATGTTAAGGGGGGTGGTGTTCAATGGGGGGAAGGGGGAGTGGGACGACAAACAGGGGAAACGTCGCTGCGTTGGGGGAGTGACTAGAAACGTCGCCTGGAAAAAAAGACTCTGGAGGGAATCTGTTGGGATGGGGGACATCCCAATCTGGGGACTGGAACATGGGGTTGAGTGAGGGACTTGGGTCTAGTTGGGGGGGGATGACAAAAACGAAAACAGCCCCCACAGAAAAGGGGGGGACCCGGGGAGGGCTAAAACTATTGGGAAAAGACTAGAAGGAACATCCTGTGGGGGGGATACATAAAGTGACAGCATTTGTAGGGGAACCAGGACATCGTGGGCGACGGGGGGGTTCGTCAAGGAAAAAAAAGGGACGGAAGGGCACCCGGGGGGTGAAAAGGAAGAGGAGGAGTAAAAAGGCTGGAAAGAGCAGTGGGGTGTAAAAAAGCAAGTAAAGGGGGAATGGGGGGGAGCGACCGGTGCGGGGCAAAGCGTGGGAAAAGGGGGGAAGGGCGGATGCAGGGGGAAGGCAACGCAGCACACCAAGCAAGGACCAGGGGTGAAAAGGGGGGGGGGGCAAGGAACTGGTTGATCATCTATCGGGGGGGAAAAAAGGGGCAAAACAATGGATAGGGGAAGACGGCGCTCTTTCTGGGGTAGCTTGGGGGGGCGAAAACAGGGCACACATTTCATTAACTCGTGCTGGGTCGGTGGGGGGGGGGGGTGGGGACACAACGGGGGTGAAAGTTTTTGTGGTGATGAAAAAAAAAAAAGACCTAAATAAAAGAGGGACCTAGAATAAATTCGTACTCCTGAAAGGAAGGAGTCAAAAGGGGAGGGTGATATGCGGCAAACCAAAATAGGAAGACAATTGGTGGGGAGGGTTTTAAAAGGATAAGCTCTTGGCTGGTGACGACAAAGGTCGGGAGCAAACAGTAATCACTAAAAAGAAAAGCCGTGATTAGTGTTGGGTATTGGGGGGTGTTTGGAAGGCTGCGACGAACAACCACCCCACGATGAATCATCGGGGAATGCAGTGGGGGGGAGGTAACATAAAGGGCCCAGGGTGACCTCCGCAGGGAGGGTTTGGGGCCTAGGGCGGGGACTTGATCTTGATGGGGGGGGAGTATTGGGAAAAAGGGCAGAGTAGACCCGAAACAATGTGGGTGCCCAACACAAGAGTCCAAAAACCAATCACAAGGAAAAGAAAATCTGGTAAGGGTAGAAAAATAACAAAAAAGCAACGGTGGTTGGGTAGGGAAAAAGTTTTTAACAACTTGGTTGAAGCTTGTGTCTACACAGGCCGGAAAAAAAAAAACAATGAGGGGGGGGTTTTGGGGAAGGGGGGGGCAAAGCCAAAAACGAGAGTGAACTAGGAAAAAAAGATCAACCAACAACAATATTATGGGTAAAAAAGGGAAAAATAGAAAGAGATCACTCTAGTGGGTGGCGGTGCCAAAAGGAAACAACGATGGGGGGGGAAAATTGGGGGTAAGATCTAAAAAAAACGCGACCAACTTTTGAAAAAGAGTTGAACGCCAAAAAAGGGGGGTTCGTCATAAAAACGTAAATTGAGGAAAAGATGTGTGGAAAAATTGGGGGGGGAAAAAGAAAGGTGAGGTCGACCAGGGGTGGCTCCTCCAGGCATATAGGCACGAAAGGGGCGACTAGCGCGAACGGGCAACTTGAAAGGAAAGGGGGAGACTCCTTTTCATGATGGGGGAAAACATCAAATGGGATGGGTTCAACACGCCCCCCAATCATAAGGCTGGGGAATTGTCGTGCGGGGAGTGGGGTGAGCACTAAAAAAAAAAAAAAAACATCCCGTGAGCTTGTCCTTGAAACCCGAAAAAATGGAAAAATTCTGAACGGTTGTGGGGGAAGGGAATACTCAGAGAAACCTCCTGAGAAGGGGCCCATCATGAGGGGGAAGGGTAATTGGCAATGGGAGGAGGGACTGGGTGGCCGGACACCACAAAGGAAAAAATGTGGGGTGATGGGTGAAAAACCCGGGAAAAAATAAAACCTGGTTTTCTAACGCAGGGAGGGGAAACGCCAGTAGTCGACCGATTCACTTGGTGGGGGAAGGGACCAAAACTCTAAAAAGGAGAAAAGTTCAAATGGGAAAATCAAAAAAAACATCGTTGCGATCAACAGGCGTCATGAAGAACTTACAGAAAAAAAAAAAAAAAAACAGCCGCGTTCCCGAAAGAGGGGAGCAAGGGGAACGAAGAGTCCATAAAAGTAAGGTCTGACAGGGGGGGGGGAAAAAAAAAACGATGCAGGTAACAACGGGAAAAAACTGCCAAAAAGGAGGGAAGGTAAACCGGAAAGGGCAACCGGGTAACCAAAAGTTAGTAAGGGGAGACACCTAGGGGGACCCACGAGCTGTTCCTTAAAGAGGACTCTAGACAACAGGCGGGGAAGGGAAGTCAAGATCAGTTTGACAGCGGAAGAGTCCGGGGGGGGGGGGCCACGGGGAAAGGCTGGGGCGTGTGATGCCCAAAAGGTCCAGCGTACAGCAAAAAAGGGGGGGAAAAGGGGTAACACAGGGGGGGGGGAAAGGCAGGCAACGCAGACCCTCCACAGGACAGTTATTGGGGTCCACAGGGGGGAAGTAGCATTTATAAAAGAAAAAAAAGATCCGATTCCGGGAAACCGGACAAACCCATGCAAGCCCACTACAAAAGCAAACAAAGAAAAAAGGTTCAGGGGAGGCCCCAAAAAAAGTGTAAGGAAATGGCGCCATATCAAGGGCAGAAGCTCACAGGGGGGAAAAGGGACCATAAGGCACGATGTCAAAGAGCATGGGGGCATAGGCAACCTGTCGGGGAAGGGGGACAGAGCAAACCGCGCATCCCGGTCCGCCGGGTTAAAGAAGGCAGGGGAGAATACATGGGGAAAAAAAAACAAGGGCGAAGCACCAAGACCCGGGCGAAGAAAAACTCTTAAAGAGGGGGCTAAAACGAAGGCATATGACTCCCCACGACTAAGAGAAAAGGAAAACGAAAAAAAAAAGGCCAACGCCTCCTTGTATTTGCTACTTAAAAAGGAGCCAGCCCGGCTCCAACGAGGAAGGAACTGGGAAAAGGGGTTTGCATGCCCGGCGCGACCACAAGAGACATCGGAAAATGAGTTTAGAAGAGCATTGAATCTTACAGAGGAACGGAGATCAACTCGCTATTTAAACCCCACGACCAGGGAGGGGGGGGGCTGGGGGGAGAAGTGCTCCCGATATTTAAAAAAAGCCCTGGAAACCAGAAACCCGCCAGCCTGCTCAAAAAAAAAAACAAGCCGGGAAAAGGAGAAGCCACACATTTGATCCAACGGGACGGTACTGTTTGGCTGGGGGAAAAGGGGGAAAAACCCCAAAAGAACTAACCACATTACGGTCCGTCTGGTTCTCCCAACCACGGGCACAAGACTTAAACAGAGAAGGGGGAGGAGGGAAAACACTTGACAGACAACGGAAGTCATGCTGAACCCACACCGGAAGGCGAAAGGAAAAAAAATCAACAAAAAAGAATGTGCTTACTGGGCACTCATGTAAACAAACAAACCACACGACCGCGGGGCGGTTTGATGCGGAAAAACACAACTTTTAGGTGGTGTACACATTTTATAGAGGGGTGTAACTTTGCAGAAAGTCCAAAAAAAAATACCAAAAAACAGTGGGGATCAAATGGGGTGGGAAAACGGAGCACGTAGAAGTCGCAGGGTCTGTTGTTAAAGGAAAAAACATGGTAGCTGGGGTGAGGAAAACGTGTTTCTACAAGAAAACAGAGAATACACAAAAGGTCAGGTCACACGCAGCACAGAGGTACGAGGTAAGCTTCACCAAGACAGGCATAAAAAGGAGACACGAGGCGGGGGAGGAAAAGGGGGGGTTCAGGAGGAAAAAGGTCCAGCATCGCGGCAAAGGGCTGAAAGAGCCGGAAGGACATGCGAAAAAAAAGGAGGGGCATACAATGTGGCTCCGGCCTGGTGACCAAAGGGCTAAGGAAGTAGCAGGTGACATGACAAAATACGTGCACGGCGGAGCGCGGTGGGTGCGGCAGGAAGAACGGGAGGAGTGGGGTACAAAGGGCAAGAGAAGCCACCCCACAGGGACTAACGCCCGATGGGGGGTCCGTTCGGCATAGGGAAGGGTTAAAACAAACAGAAGGAAGAAAGGGGGTGAACCGAACGGACTGGGCTGCAGTGCCCCGACCGAATGGGGGGAAAGGCAACTTTTCCGGAAAAAGGGGAAAAGCAGACACTGGGTGACATCGTTCATGAGGGGAAAAGAAAATCGGCGTCTGATGAAAGGGACAAGGAACCGCCTTCACCGGGGCTTTCCTCAGAAAAAAAGGGGAAATGTTCAAACGTGGGGAATGGCACGGCGGTTACCAAAAAGCACCAATCCGGGGGGGGGTGCGCGGGTCGTGGACGGGGTAGAAAAGGTCTCGTAAGAGCAAAGCGGGGAGGAGAGGGAGAGAAGGGATACCAAAAAAAACAGGGAGCAGGAGGAAACACAGAGAAGGGGAATTGGTGCCGAGACGGGGGGGGGGGGTTACTGAATTTGAGCTTCATCGGGGGGAAGAGGTCGTGAGAAGAGGGGGTAGGGGGGACACACTCAACGAAGATAGAAACCACACCAGAAAGACCAACACACTCACGTCCGCTATGATAACGAAAAATTCGAAGAGGAAGGGGTCTGACACAAAAAAGGCCATGCTATAAAGAAGTGAATAGAATCGAAGGTAAAAAATGCAGCGTCGTCGCGAATTCAACAACAGAACCCGGCATAATGTGCAGATCGATCAGGGGGGCAATGACAGCAGTTGGGGGGGGTCCCGGGGATTATTAAAGGGGAAAGGGCCCGGGAAAAAAGTGCCCAAACCAGTAAAGAGGAGGGTACTCACTTTACCTGAGACTGGGGTCTGGGAGGCGGTTGGGTGAGAAAAAAAGGAACAATCATACACACTCCACTTAGACTTGGTCTCGGGGGGAAAGAGGGCGAAAAAAAGGGGTTTCGCAAAAAAACACTCGGGGAACTGACTTGAGGGACGAGGGGAGTAGAGCGCCCGTAAGGTATGCGTCTGGGGGGGGCAAAAAGGGGGGGGGGATTGGAGGGGGGGAGGCCTGGTTGGGAGATGGAAGAGAGGAGGAATTTCCAATGGGAAAGGGAAGTAAAGAGGGAATAGTCTCGGTGGTGGACACACACATGAAGGGGAGGCGAAAAATATAAAGCAGGGGGTTGGCGAAGCGGAGGGTTAAATCGTTTTTTAGTGGTGTTGGCCGTCACTGGTAAAAGGCAGGTTGGGAGGAGGGGGGAAACAGAATCCTAACAGAAGGCAATACGCGTCCCCCCCGCCAGGCACATGAGACGTAAATATATGACCAAGGGAGAGCGCTGACTTGACCCTATCGGAGGAATGTGTCTGCAAAACACTCGCACGCAAAGGAGGGGCTCTCGGGGGGGACTTTTGGGAAACTTACGACACCGCTTATCTCAACGCGAGAAATCACGGCCCAAGGGGAGAGAGAAAAAAGAAACCAAGCAGCACGGGAGAAAGCAAGCCCTCCACACAACAATCGTGTCACCAGCCTGGTTAAGGACAGTGGCCAGTTGCATTGCAGGACCGCGACATCGGGGGGGGGAATCAGGGCAACACTTCAGGGAAAAACCCCACACAATAATCGAGATGTTCAAAAAAGAAGTTGGCCTAGATCGGTAAGGGGGGCCCTGCAAAAAAATCCTTGAACACCGCTTCAGGGAAGAGGACCTGGGGCGGGGGGCGACCGACGGGGAGAAAAAAAAGAAAACAAAATAGACTCCAAAAAAAACAAGTGTTAGGGGGGGGAACCAACGATCGTCCAACCGCACCGAACACAATCATGGGGAAAAAAAGGGTACGAAAAGAAGCAGAACGGTGGGGGGTGATGGGAGAAAAAGAGGCTGGGATGAAATCAAGTGTTACCTCTGGGGGGGGTGAGCTAAGCCCAAAGAGGCGAAAGAACGAGGGAGGGGGGGGTGGAAAACACCTTTTGGACACAGCAACAAAGACTTTCGGAAAAGGGGACAATCTAGACTCCAAACCCAAGAAACAAACACCCAAGGGAGGATAGAGGAGAGAAGACAATCGAACGGGTGGTCTGGGGGGGGCCGAAGTCAAAAAAGCGACCTTATTGTGAGGGAGGGAGTTGCTCTGACAGACAAACGTCTCAAAACCGTTTGGAAAAAAAAGCCTGTTCCAACCAAAACCCGTCGTTGTCATAGTGACTAGGCAAAAAAGACGTTGAAAAAAAATCGGGGGGGGGGGAGGGTGGAAGCTCGTGCAGATGTTCGGGTAAGGGAAGGAAAACATGGAAGAAACAACGCCATAAACAGGTCAAATCTGACTGGGGGGACAAAAAACCATAAGGGACGATTGGTCAACCTGGGAACAAACAAAGGGGGTTCCGAAAGAAGGGGGAAACCAGGAAAGTAAAACTAAAAGGGAATCAAAGATGCTGAAAAAACTCCCCAAAACCGTCTTTGGAGTGCGGTGGGGAGGGGGAAGGTGGTGGGGGAAAAGACCATAAACGCAAAAGGGAGAGCGGTTGGGGGGGTCATATGGGTGAACAATCCACGGGTTGGGCACGTCAGGGGGTGGAACAACCAGGGGGAATAGGAAAGAGCAGCATCGTATGAAAAACAGAGGCAGTTATCGGAGGTGTTTGTAGAGAGGTCCACAAATGGGGGCCGCCCCCCAAACTGGCTGGGCCAAAAAAAAACCAAAAAAAAAAAAAACAAACGCCCCACATCCACAGATGGAGGGAGTCCAGGGAATTCGTGGTTGGGGTCGACCACAACCCGTAAATACGGAAGAGCGAATGAAACCTTGGGCACAGGTAAAAGCCTAAGAAAAAAACAACGGTTCACTGCCGACAAAAAAATCGGTGAAAAGCTGAAAAGAAAAATTCTTGCGAGGGGGCACCGTACTCCAGCGTCCTCCCTAAAGGGGGGCGAAAAACAAGCGTTTATAAGCAACTTAAAAGACTTAAGAGGAAGGGAAGGGGGGGGTAAAATAAGGGGGGAAGGAAAAGGGACATCCATCAAGTAAGGGGGAACTAAAGAGATTGTCAAACAAGATAAGTTCCATCGGGTGGAGGGCCAAGTATCAATGCCGCAACGAAACAAAAAGGGGGTAGGAGAAGCTCATACCTTGTACTCGTAACGCGGACGCGAATGGGGGGAGAAGACCCTGCTAAGGAAAAACAAATCCGAAGGACATCAGGGCCCGTACAATCTCATTTGGTCACCATCACCCCGACCAAAGGCTGTTTGAGGCCCTTAGGCAAAGGGGGAAAAAAGAAAAAAACTCGGATTATGCGACCAACCGGGAGGAACAAAGAATGCTCCCAGAAAGACATGTGTCCCTGGGAGACACGATTATCGCGAAGGAGGGAAAAACAAAAAAATGAAAAGCCAAAAAAGGGCACTTCCAACACAGACTTGGAGGGCAAAGGGACTTCGGCACAGTGAACACGGGGGACTATGACAAAGAGAGGGGAAACATGAACGGGGAAAGAACCACGGACTCAACGGCCAACCTGTAAAAAGGCAGACGCAAGCCGGTTCAGGGGTGTGAACTCACAAAAAGGGAGGTGCACCAAACTTTACGCAGACACAAGGAAAACCCCTAAACGCAGAAAAACGATGAGCGCGGTTTGCTCCCTAGCTGAAAAACAAAAACCGAACGGGAAATTGGCCTGCCGCGGTCGAAGGCAGACACTTCCCTGACGTAGACCTCGACGCGAAAAAAGGATGACAAGCGAAAAGGGACACACGAAGAGTGCCATAGGAAGCTTAAGTCACAGGCACAATGGCTCGTAGCAAAATCCACGGGCTGCAGGGGGGGAAAAACAGACGGGTAAAAGGAACAAGGTAAAAACCGCCGGTTTTACCGGGCATCCTCTTGAAAAGGGGGGTAGAAGGGACTCAGGCGTTCTGAACAGAAATCACTATAACCGAAAAACCGAAAAAACGAAAAGGAAGCAACGTATGCCTGCGAGAAAAGGAAGGGAATAAAAGAGAGAAGCGCGCAGACACCCAAAATAGTGGGATCCCAAAACTCATCAAGAAGCCACTTGCCCCTAAGAGCCCCTAGAACCAAAGAAAGCCGGCCGTCAAACTTGATCTCTGTAAACTCTTTAAGGGGGAAAAAAAAAAAAAAAAAACAAGTGAAATGCCCCGCGCTCTGTTACCAGAAAAACTAAAAGGAAATACATTTAAAAAGGGAGGCATCCGAAGCTTCCCATCAGGACGGAAAAAAAAACCGAAAGAGCCCTGGGATAAAGTAAACGAAAACCTCCGCGCCGGGCCCAGGGAATCAATTGAGTGGGAAAAGGAACCTTGAAAAAAAGGAAAACAAAGCAAGCCAAGAGGGGCGCAAAGCCCAAAGCATAGCAGACAAAAAGACAAGATTTCGGCAAAAAAAAAAAAAGGTTGAAAAAGAACATCGGAAGGGTCCCCTGGGGAGGCACGATCCACACCTAAACAAAAAAAACTTACAAAAAAGGGAACAAAATCACGCAAGGGGGGGGGTCTCGGGGGACTGGCA
>Ga0179591_1323408_pt1 | contig 13786 bp, 9 predicted proteins | sample CZOMad2_1_08_16f_FD_182891 | JGI IMG/M metagenome (GOLD analysis project Ga0179591, IMG submission 182891) | Vadose zone soil fungal communities from Angelo Coast Range Reserve, California, USA - CZOMad2_1_08_16fungal (PacBio error correction) | ecosystem: Environmental > Terrestrial > Soil >...
ACATAGGGACCGACTAAATCCTTGAGTACGGAGGCTCCTGCTATACTACCTCAAAGGGAATACAAAATAAAACCTTCAACTGATACCGAGAGATACGATCTCGCGGTAGGCCGTTGAGGGGCTCATATAGGAAGTCCAAGAAGAAAAAAAAAGGTGGGGAAAGACGGATTTGGGGGCATTGGCGTTGAGGGGAGAGAATTGCCTGAGGCTTAGAGAGCACGCATAGGGGCGCTCCTACTGAAACACACCTCGACGCACGGCACTTCGGGACGCTATGCGCCGAATGGGCAGATGGGAGCGTCGGGGAATACCGAGGGGAACGACGAGCTCGTCTCGTAATTCGTTCTGAGAATCACGTGGAAGGAAAGGGAGGGGCGGGGAGGCCGGGGAAAACCGTTGGTCCTAGGCAACCGAGGGGATCGACGGGACGGCGGGGAAGACCAAAAAGGAGGGCAGTTCGCCGACAGCCGTGGAAAGCTGTTCAAACGACCCTATCGGAAGAGCCAGACAGGGGAGAAAGAAACTAACTAGAGTGGAAAGGAAAAAATCCAGCGCGCTGTCCCGTGATGGGCCGTCGTCAACAAGGCCTCGAGAAAGAGCGGCGGAAGAGGAGAAGAAAGAGGGTATGGGGGTGTTGTGTGGGGGGGGGGTGGGGGCAGGGACTCGTCTCGCCGTCATTAGGTAGCGGGGAAAGGAACTGCCGGGGGGCGGCAACCAGAACGGCTTGTGGCCGCTTCCGATCGTCCCCAAGGGGGGAGGAAGAAAGATCCGCGACAGAACAATGGACGTCCTCTCTGGAGGTCGTGAATCAAAGCGTCTAGGGGGAAAGGTGGGACAGGCACACGAGTCGCCCCCGCCGCGGCGGAGAAGCGAAGAAGGAAGAAGAAGGCAAAAGGCCGGGCAAGACTAACTACCAAAAGGGCGCGGAGGAAGAAGACCGAAGCGGGCGGTAGAATAACATGAAAACTGCGAAAAAATGACCAAAAAGAGGTATTCGGCTCCAGTCGCCAGGAATTTCCCGTCCGAAGAGGGGGAGGGGCGAAGACAGACGAAAACGGGAAACTCGAGCGGCAACCGAGGTATTTCGTTGCAGGAAGTGGCTAGAAAAGGCCAGTGCTGTTGGGAAAAAAGGAACCGTAAGGGATCGAAAATCTTGTGAAGTAGGGTTCCTCGAAGCCTTGGGGTGCCAAGCGGCCGAGCTAAGGCAATTACCTCAGGGCGGAACAAGCGTGTTCACCCCTGACGAAGCGCCGGAAGAAAGGAAAAAAAGCACGCGAAGAGATGGGATCGACGACATTCTCTGTCTGTTTTAGGTCAGGGACGGTCAATGAGCCGGACAAGAAAAGAGGATCCGCAGTCTCCGACCTCACTTTATGAGACAGTGGGGGGAAGGGCTCTCTAGGTCATTGATGGATGAGGAAAGAGGCTCACATGCTGTTTCGGGCGTTGAATGAACAGTGTTGAAGGGAAAAAAAATCACAGAGTAAGGGGCGGCGCCTGACGGATGTGGGGGGAAGGTCTAAAAAAACGAGGCAGCGCCTGAAACTCTCTCCGTTAAGTTAAACAGGGAGAAGAAGCCTTCGTAAAGAATAGCACTGTCCTCGAACGACTTCAAAGAGAAAAGGGAAAAGCGATGGAGTGCATAGGGGGAGGCGAAGACGGGCAAGGGAAGGAACGAAGGGAGGAACAGGAAAGGAAAAAGAGAAGGGGGTTCCGGGGGGGAGCTCTGCTCCCGAGAAGGATCTCTTGCCTAGCCTCAGGGGAAAATGGCAGATCACGGAATATCGGAAGGGAAAGAACCCGCACTTCAGATCCCTTTAAGAGGCCGAGAAGCGAGTGGGTCCCTATCGAGGGGAAAGGAAAGGTTATCCCCGAGGACCGAAAAGCCCGAAACAGTACGTGAAAGGGAGATAGATGTATCGGGGGGGAACGGAAAAAGGTGCTGTTTCTACACCACGAAAAAAGAAGAAGAAATGGTGACGAAACTCGTACTTGACGGCAACAAAGTCGACAGGGGCCTCACTTCGACGGATAAAAGGAAAACGCTCCCAAAAAAAGGAAATCTCCGTACTTTCCTTCCTGTCGATCAACAAAACAACGAGTTAAAAGGAGGATGTCCATATTCGGTTAGAAGTACGAGAAGAAGGAGGGAGGTTGGTGCCAGCTCTCCGACGGACGAAAGCTAACCGGTTTCCTCCTGCAGAGAGACTGAGGAAGCGGAAGGGGGAGGCTTCCAGGTCTATCCTAAAGAAAATGCTTGACTAGTGGGGGGGTTATCAGAATGGGAAAACGTATACCTCCGAAATACACTTTAGGGGGTTTGGGAGGGAAGCCAGAGGGGGTAAGTGCCAACACGTGGATCCTTACAGTTCTATAAAAGGGTACATCGACTAAATAAAAAGCCTAGCACGGAGGTAGCAAAGGCGAAGGGGCAGAAAGGGGGACAATTTAAGATCTTCGGGCCCTCTTACACATCTGAAGCTGATCCTCTAAATGCGGAAATAAGCGCTGAGCTTCTTGGGAAGAACCTCCTGTCCGAAAAGTATTCCTACGTCAGGGAGTGACTCTGAGAAGAGGAGGTACATAGTCTAGGGGGTGAATAATCGTTGTTGGGTCTCTGAGAGGAAAGTCGGTGTAAGGAGAAAAAGGGCATGCGCTGGAAGCGTATGGGTGCATCTTAGGAAAACAATTCAGCGAAAAAACTCGTCGACTTGGTTTTAAAAACAAGGGGGGGGAGGCACTGAGGAAAAGCAGCAGTAGCACGAGGATTCTACTCCCATGGAAAACTTAACAGCTCCTCATGAGAAGAAAAACCTCTTTCTCCTCAGGTATTGATGGAGAAGAATCAAGGGGGAGGGAATATGTCCCGGGGAGCTGGGATCGTGTCCTAATCCACATAAAAAAAGAAAAAAAACAGAAGATAAAAGGAATCCTCAAAAAAAAGAGGGAGGCCGCCAGGCGCTGCTGAGAAGCTCTCTTACTTGAACAACGATGGTTATCTAGCATCGGGAAGCAAGGAAATGCTGTCAAGAGAGGGGGGGCGGTGAGGCTAGAACTCCCTAGCTTTCACCGATAAGAGAGGGGGGGGAGGAAACTCACTTTGAAACCTCCCATAAAAGCCATTCGCGAGATGGGCGGGAGCAACTCACTGCCCACTAAAAAAACGCGTGGGAATGAGAGTAAGGCCTATCTTCGCTCGTTCCTCCGGAAGAACTTCGGGAAAAAAAAAAGAAGACAAAGGAAATCTAACTGACTTGCGAAAAGAATAAGAGGGATGGTAGAGGGAAGTGGGGGGGTCTCAATCTTGACGGAATAAGTAAGAAGTCACGGAGGCAAAAGAAAAATCTTCATAGCCAACTGAGTCAAGAAGAGAAAAAACGCGGAGAGGCGGGAGGGCTGGACGGGGCGGGTCGGGGGCGCTAAAGATGTTCCACCTTCCTACCGACCTCAGAGAAGAGGAGGTAAAACTACCGGTCAAACCTCGGGAAAACGGTTCTCGGTCGCAGCGAAATCTGCGGAGGGACAAGAGGGAACCAAAAAGAGGAAAACTGGAGCCTCCGCCGGGAGACGTGAGTAATTCTGTCCGAGGCCGTGGAGGATACTACGGAAGCGGAATAAAAAAGACCTACCTCTTGAGCCTCGGGCGCAGAAGCCGACCGGGTGACTCGGCTTAAAAAAAAGCTCGCACCTGGAGGGAAAAGACTTCGGCAAAGAAAACAGCGCTTGGATGCTGAAAGGCATTCTCAGAGAAAATGAGGATGAAGAACGATGTTCAGGGGGGAGTGGGGCGGCCTTGACCACGGGACTGTCGAAGCCATGGGGGGGGATTTCGGAAAACCTGAAGGAAAGCCCTCGCGCCCGGTTCCTCGACAACTGAAAAAAAACCACAATAAATTCTCAGAACTACTTATCCCACGTGAAAAGCCGAAGGCGAGATCTATCCTCGTCGAGAGATGAGATCAAAAAACTCAAACAGAGAAGAGGGAAAGCCGCATCGCTTCCTCAGAAGTGAGTGCAAGGGGGATTTTGGGGGAAAATGAGAACAGGGGGGCAGTCCTAGATACGCCGAGCCTCGTCCAAAAATCTCAAAGACAGGGAAAAAGGTGGGGAGGGGGAAGGGAGCGATCGGAAGACCGGAACTCGATCAAGAGATAGACCGGATAAGGGGACCGATGGTGCGAATAAGTATTCTGTGATTCTAAAATACCCCGGAAACGGAGGGGGGGCGGGGGCGCGACGACAGATGAAGTTGAAAAAAATCTCTCTCAACAAGGTGGAGAATAGAGATCACGGAATCGGTCAGTCAAAAGGAGAACTAAAACGGGCGGAGAGGGGATCAATTCGCGACACCTCCCTATACGACCCGAAAACATCGAGAACTATCCTCTACTAGCTAGGTCTCCGGGGGGAGACGGGCAAAAACACAACGATCCAAGCGTGGGGGAGAGGGGGAAGTTTCTGGCGTTGGGGAAGTCCTTGGATGAGCAAAAAGACAACATCGGTGCTCCTGTGCATCTGTATACAGCTACTCACTGCCACGGCTTAACTACGAAAAAGAAGTAAAAAAAAAGTCGGAAAAAGGGGGAAGAGTTGAGATGGCGTATGCTCCTCTGCTAGACTATATAGGGGGGACGTTCTTGAGGATGGAGACACGTTTTAGGCGGTATGAAGGCGTACGGGGTGAGTGGACGTTGTTGGGTATAGTCAACGCGCTAGGAAAAGAAAGGTAGAGGAAAGAAAAAACCTAGCCTTCTCCGTGTTCACAGCGGGGAAAAGGACAAAAGCTAAACATCTCCAGAAGGTTAGAAACTGGAACCGAGGGGCTTCAGCTCCATCTCGGGGCCCTTGAAAGGAAAAAAGACATTGACGAGACAAGAAAAAGATTAAGGTGAATAGATAGGAAGAACTATCCGTAATTAGGAGAGATCAAAAGAACAGCATCCTCCTTCGCAGGGGCGGTCAGCAGGTCGTCGGCGCTGTGGGTATTGTAGAAACCCACGTGCGCGACAACTCGCTGTCGACTCGCGAAAACGGAACGTCCGCGCGGGTCGGGCTTAGCAGGGGGTAACTACATCGTCCTAATGATCGGACCCGAGGTTTTAACAGCGGGAAAAAAACGCCGCGGGAACAGATCGGGGAACCTGAGCCGCCGATTACCGCCGCGACTACTAACCCGCAACAGATTCAAAAAAACTCCAGGCAGTGAGAAAAGAAGGAAAACTCTAACGACTCAGGAGAAAACCGTAAGGCGGAGTGGGATTCAGGCGCAATTCAGGTAGGTCTGCAGCGGGTCCTCTAGAATGCTTACGAGATACGCGAGACCGACATCAGGCCACGATGGTCGTTGCAGTGGGGCTGAAAAACGGGGGAAGGACTTTCTGATAGGGCACGTAAGAATAGGGCAAGCCGTAAAGAAGGATCTCCGATCGCCGTGACGTCACAGCCAAAGACGCGGCTGGTCCCTCTGAACCATCGAAACCTTTCACAGGCAGGGGGAGAAGGCCCGCCTGCCCGAATCCGACGATGATGAGGTCGAAGGCAAAAGTGTCAGGGGAAGGAAGAAATCCTATCCCGGCACGGGGGAAACCATTGTTATGGCAGAGCCTTAAGGGATAGGAGAAAAAGGGGATACTCAAGTCTGGAAAAAAGAAGGGACTGGGCCAGGATCCGGTGCCAGAGGAATGGTACGGTAGGAGGGGGTTGAACCCTTTTCCTGAAAAATTGAAGAGAAGGCGTGGGAGGTTAGCCGGCTAATTTTTAAGAATTTCCACACCAAGCCTGAAAAGAGGCACATGGTAATGCCATCAACTTCCAGTAACCCCGAGAGCATAGTCGCAGCAGTTTAGAAGAAGGAATCATGAGAGATCGTGGGGACGATTTACTCGTCCGAAAGGAAAGGGTAGACCGGAGAAGGGCCCTGCAGGATTGTCTACTCGTCAGAACAGCCTGAGAAAAAAGAAAAGGGAATAAGAAAACTCCAAGGGAAAGGAGATCTCAACTCGTGAAGGAGAAGAAGAAAGCAAATTGAACAGGAATTCCCCGGGACCGAAGAAAGAAAAAGGAAAAGGGCTCGCTAGCAAGGTTTTCGGGGGAAGGCCAAAGGGAAAAAGAAACTTAAAGGTCTTGCACTCGCCCGGTCCTGGGAACATGAAGGGGGAAACTGTAAAGCAAAAGGTACAAAGGGGGGCAAGGAGCTGCTTACGTAGCTCCCGGTGCTAAGAAACTACCTTACGGACAAGGAGATCTTCGGGACTTGTTCCGCTAAAGGAGAAAGATGGAAACATCACCGCTCAGTATCTCGGGTCTACTTGCCAATGAATAAAGAATGTGGGAATCAGAAAAAAAAACTTATTATTGTAAAAGAGATATGAGACATATTCACAGCCCTTAGGCTTGGAGAGGGGGGGGGGAAAGAAAAGAAGGCATCTCTAAGGGCCGTCGTAGGCTACTGCTAAAGTATGAAACGGAGGAGAGGCACATTTACTCCGCATCTGCTCTTACGAGGTGGGAAAAATCACCTTCTCCGAATCAAGGAGAGGTTAAACGGGAAAAGGAAGGGCATGGATTCCTTAAAAGTCTACGGGGAAGGTATGAAAGTGCTCAAGTAAGGGCTTGGCACTTGAAAAATAAAGGGGAATAAAAGGAATTAAGTTCAGTATTCCTGTTGATCCTTTGAAAGGCGGCGAGAGGAGAGAAAAAACTTGAACGAAAGAAGGGGAAAGTATCTCTGATCCGCGACCACCTGAAAGAGCCAGGGCGAATGGCTGCTTCCTCTCCTATTAAAGGAACCGAGTCTTTCCGGTAAAGACTTCAAAGAGGGGTGGAAAAAGAAAAGAGGGGCGGACCGTCGATCCCGGAGGAGGTGAAGAGCTTTTGTTGAAAGTGGAGAGGGAAAATAAAACTCGGATAAAAATGGGGAGGCACGGCGAAAAGGGGGAAAGTGAATGAAAAGGCGTCGGGGGGAGCTGCATTCTTCGAACCAGGGACACGCCAGCCGTTCCGATTTAGAATGTGAAAGCCCGTCACCTGGGACCCCGAAAGGCTATAAAGAGGGAGGCAATCAAGATCGCCGCACGAGAAAAAGTCAATCTTAATCCAAAGAGAGGACTGCTGAAGGAAAAAGGAGTAGATGGGTAAAGGGAGAGACGTGATCTCCTCGAAAACATACATATACTTTGCCCAATACGCGTAGGGGGGGAGTCCTATTCTCTTCTTCTAACGTCCAAAAAATTTTGAAAAGGGCTGGAGAATGTGGAGGATGGGACACTTCCATACCGGCGTATAGGGAGCTAAGAATCATGAAAAAAAAGCAAGAGGAGCGAGCACGTTCCGCGCCATAAGCCAAGTACGGGGCGCGGGTTCGGAAAAACGAACTGCCAACACGCCAACAAGACTGGCGTCGAGCCTTGCAACCGAGAGAAAAGGGGACTGAACAGACGGCAGAGGCGTCGGGAAGGGCAATCGTGAGGCGACTAGCCGAAAAAAAAAGCGGGGAAGCAGGGAAGGAGGTTTTTGTGTCCATCAGCAGCTCCGAAGGGGGAGAGGACAAACTCCTATATAGGCGTCAGGGAGAAGAGAGGGAGATCGAAGACGGTTAGCTCCCTGGGCGCTCGTTACTGCTGGGGGGAAAACCTGTCGAGAAAAATCAGAGAAAGGAAGGGGCGAATTACCTTATTCACTACCGAGGCAGTCGTCGGAACGTCCAGGTGAGTTCGAGGAACGCGACACCTGGGGACAGAGGTTCTGTAAGCAGGCGACACTAGAGAAGAGGCCGGAAGGGTGTCGAAGGGTCTCCTCCGGGGATGCGAAAACGGGGTTCTTGGAAGGACGGGGGGGAGAGGAAAGATCTACTACCTCTTTAGGACCTCTTCGCCTGCAGGGTGACCTGGTTGCTCTTCGACGCTAGCAAAAGTGAGAAGTAAAGATCACGTCCACTCTCTTGGAGCAGGCATCTCCGAAGAGCAAGGTCTCCGTAGGGGGGGGGGAAGACGAAGGGGGGCGGTTAAGGTTCCAACGCGGGAAAGTCAACATGTTGGGGGGAGGGTGCTTAAAACTGATGCGGAACAAGCTGCCGTCGTCGCGCCTGTTGACGTACCACCACAAAAACGAGCAAAGATCTAACTCTGTCCCACGTTATCAGAAGACAGGGAGGGGAAAATCGTACTATCTCGAGGATCTTAAGAAATGAAGAAGAAAGCCCAAATCATTCTCATCATCAATCGACAGTGCCGTGCAGGGAATGGAAAGAAGATAAACGCGGAAACAAGGGGGGCGTTTCTAGGATACGCTAGGCCGTCGAACAGAATCAAAGAGCAAAGGGAGGGGTGAATGATATCGCGGAAAATGGCTACCTCGATCGAGGGGGGCCGAGAAGGAATAATGGTGCGTAAGGGGGAGTCCTCGCATTAGCCAGAGTAATCCCGCTGGCAAAGGAAAGGCTACGAAAGAAGGAAGGATCAAAAAGGAAAAAAGAAGAAAGAAGATTCCCGGGTCGTCCGCGCTCGCCCTCGAGATTCCCCGGGAGGACTTCTTTAAGGCGCGACTACCTCACGTCGGGGTACGAGCTCAACCATGACAGAGCGGAGAGCTTTCGCTGTTCGTCCGAGATCGAGCACTTAATTCAGGAAAGAGAGATCTGAATCCGAGGGAGAGAAAAAAAGACTCCTGTATCAATCACACACTCATCGACTGCACGTCGATAAACGAGAAAGACGCAAGGCGGACATAAGAGAGGGGGATGTTAACTCTGTGAATGTGCGAGATCTAGCCCGACGATCTAGAGGACTTCGGAGGGGGAGGATGGAAAGGATAAGAGGGGGTGAAGGGATTGTTCTAGTCAGAGATACGACGGCCTCGAGAAAGACAGGGTCGACGGGCAAAAGTTCTCCTTCCTACAGCATGGGGGCCAAACAGAAAGCGAACAGAGAAGGGGGAGGAGGACGAAGAGCTCTTCTCTATGGCCTTCCGCTCCAGCTGCTGGCCCCCTGAAAGGGGAAAGAAAAACAGTGCAGCAGGAGGGAGGGGGAAAGAGACCCTTTTTCATCGGCTCTGGACGAGAAGAATGAGGTAAGAGTGAAAGAGAGCAGGCATTCTTCTTACGCAACCCCCAAAGAGAAAACAGCATAGAAGGAGAAAAAAAAGGGATCCAGGACTCACAGGAGTAATTTTCGACGCTCCAGCGAACACCTAGCCTTTCGAAGGTCAAAAACTTTCCGCAGAGTCTAGGTCTTGAAAAGGTATTAAGGACAGAGGGGTATCGGAGAAAACGACGGTTGAAAGCGTCAAGAGCTGAGATCAAAGAGGAGCCCGATGGACAGACGACTCCTCACGTAGATCGTTTCATGGAATCGTCGCAAAAAGCCGAATCGAGGGGGAAATATTCTGACAGAGCTCAGAAAAAAGGGGAACGGAGGAGATGGGTAACAGTCTTCTCCAGTAGACAGTACTATTGCCAGCCGTAGAGAACAAAGGTCTAGGCGTGACTAGGAACTCTCGCAGTCTCGAATAAAGGACGGAAGGGGAAGGATGGGACGCCGAACTTAAGCGCCTGGGCTGATGGCGCGAACCGTTAGAAAGGAGGAAGCCTGACTTAGCATCCTTAAATCCGAAGTATTTGAAAAGGTTCCTTGAAAACAAGGAGGGGAGACTGGGTCAACGCTCGAGACAGCTTTTCAAGAAACAGCCCAGAAGTAGAAAAAAGCAGACACCAAGGAATCCTGGCCCGCCTCCGACGGGATAGGGAGGTCCAAGGGAGTCCTGGGAGGAATAGAAGATCCCGGCAGCACGCCCCTCATTGGGGGAACTATTCTCAAGGGGAGCGTTCTGCGGGATATTTCTTATCTATTGTAAGTGAGGATTTATGGGAAGCCTCGTTCTATGCTCTGTCAGGGCTGCAGGTGTAATGGAACCCGGGGACAAACCAGTACGGGGGCCTTTGAGGGACGAAAGGGCCTGTCCACCCCTACGCCCGTTCCCGCTCAGAATGAAGAGAACCGGGGAAGTAAAAAGGGGGGGAAAGCATTCCGCTCATATGCACGTCCTCACACAAGGGGACCTCTAGCGATGATGCGGTCTATTTACGGAAATAGCGGAAGGGGGCAAAGGGGGCCAGTTAGGAAGACTTTCAATGCCCTGGAAAGAATGTTGCGACTCGGGGAGAAATCCAAAGACAGGGGGAAACGCTGGCTTCACGACTGGTATAGGTATCTCCTCTCCTGGGGAGTGGATGGGAAGAAAGAATCTGGGTAAGCGCCCAAATTGCAGGATGCCAAGCTCCTCACGTCTCAGGTCCCTGGGAGAGGCGGCAGCTAGTTGTCCCTTGGGTAGAAAAAGAACTGGGCTAGAAAAAAAGGAACTTTAGGAAAAGGGAGTTTGCCGGGAGCCCGAAATTCCAGGAGAAGTGAGGCTAGGAGGGATAGCCGCCAGTTGTCAGTCCGAGCCGCTTGACGGAGACACCTGGGGAAAGAGCCCGCGGGGACAAGAAGGGAGGGGGGACAAAGGAGACTTCGAAGGGCGCATCTTGAAGGGAAACGCTCGTAGAAAGTCCTATTGATCGAAGAAAAAACAACGGAGGAGGGGAATCCAATGAAAAAAGGGGACGAAATAGGGGGGAGGGCAAAGGACCGAGTCGAAGTGCCTCCGTTTCAAAGAGTAGTAATGACTTGTATGGGTGTTTAATAAGCGATCGGAAGAAAGACCGTCACATAAGGTTACTCGGTTTAACAGAACAGGCGAACGATAATACGAGAAGTCACGTACGTTAATGACGTGCGTAAAGCTCCGGGGCGGGGCACGGGGCATCCTTGAAACTGGGAAGTGAGAGACGAGGGAACAAGAAGTTCTCTCCTATCACGGAATTATCGGCTTTTCGGGTCAGGATGAAAAGAGGGTTGAGTCTGGAAACCGAGGGTCGAAATCATCTATTCGCATCAAGTACTCTAACGGTCCAAGTAAAAAAAATCCTTCACTGCAGACAGTTCAGTGCCCGAGTCGAACCTCCTGTCGCGAGAACGGGTCTCCTCACGAAGAGTCAGATTCGGGGGGAAGTGGAAAAAGGAAGACCGGTGGCATAGCGGATATTTTAAAGAGGGGGAGGGGGTTCTAGGAAAAGCTCTATGAGAAAAGCTCGAGGAAAAAAAGGGAAAAGGCTGGAACTTCATGCGCTGTACTTCTAGGGGTGAATCTTATCACCATGGAGGTGGCTGTCCGGACAAATCGCGACTGGAACCGGAAGGGGACCAGGAAGAAAGGCACGACTACCTCTCCGCACTACTGAAAGTAGAAACTTCCCAGAGACAGACCTCCGGGGACGAGATAGACTGAATCAACCGGGTTATTTGGAGTCTTGGTTATACAATTCTGGCGAGAATGTCGTCATCGTGATAGGAACTACACGAAAGTACTGGGGAAGAAGCGGTCTTCTTCGCCTCTTCCCTAGCGCGGGATGTATAAAAGTGAAAAAGTCAGAAAGCTGGTTGGGAGACGAGGTTACAGTCTAAAGGAGGGAGAGTGCTGGATAAACTACGTCAGTGGTGGGCAAAAAGACCTTTCCGAGGGCAGACTCAAATCACGGGGCAAAAGGACAGAGGTCTAATCGAGCCAAGTAACTACCGAAGTGCGAGAAAATCAGAGAAAGCATCTTCCTCGCAGAATATACAAGAGTGGCACAAGAAGGGACTGGCGACTTGAGACTACAGACCCTGAAAAACGTGATCGGAGGGTGTCAGAAGAAAAAAAAAACGAAGGAATCCTCTGCAGCGCAGCGTGTGGAGGAGGAGGGCGGAGGGCGCCGACAGGGCAGGCTCGGCGCGGCGGGCGAGGACGACTGGGTACGGTAGGGGCATCGAGACGATTAGGACTACCTGATAGAAGACCTCGAAAGATGAAATGGGGCGCGTGTCGAAGAGATATTTTAGAAAAAAAAAAGGTCCGGAAGCGGAGGAACAAAAACATGCAAAAACGCCGTTCAGTCTCGGCGTAAGCACTGAGAAAGGAGGGGATTTCGAAAAACTTGCTTGAACAAAAAAGAAGACTTCGAGATTCCAAAAGGAAATAAATTCATCTGACGCCCAAGGGGGGGGGGATCAGGGGAAACTCGGACCCTTTATAAGAATTCTTCGTCCTAAAGGGCGCGATGGAGAGGGTAATGCAGTATCGAAAAGGAGTGGCCCTTCGACTTTCTCCGGAAAAAGATGTTAAAATCGGTGCTGGAAACTGGATAAGGCGCCATGGGGGACGGTTCTTACACTACAGATTCTCAGGGCTCGAGCAGGTGTCCTCGACAATGAGGCCTCTCACACTTAGAAGGAATTGCGCCAAAGAAGGGGGATCGCGCGTCCGATCTCGAGATCTCATCCGACTCTTCCATGAGACCCCTCAAAAAAGATAAAAAGGAGCGTCCTCTGACGTGAAGGTGTCAGAGGAATACGCCGGATAAGAAGGAAAGAGAGACCCCCCACTCCCAAGTAAGAAGACAAAAAAGCAAGAACGCCAGAGAGAAGTCGATTCAAGAGGGCTTGAGAGGACTGCAAAAAGGAAAGGGGGAGGGGAACTAGGGAAGATCCGGACGAATGTTGCGGCTCATGTTTTATTAAGCTGATCCCGAAGTAATAAACGAGGGACGAGGGAGGGGGAGAGACAAAGAAGAGGAAAACAACAACAAATTAGGAGTATGGGGGAAAGTCTTTGTCAGGCAAAAAAACTCGACACATTCAGATAGCTACTACCTCACCGAATACGAAAGAAAAATTCTTAACAACTCTACAGCTCGACGGTAGACGGGGGGTGGCAGGTGGGAGATTCCCGATACCGCACGATAATAGACGGATTTGAATCTGGGGTTTTATGAAAGAAAAGTCAGGTCAGAGGGAGAGCAGGGGGTCATCGTCTTCCACATCCAGAGAACACAGTCCGAAAGGAGACGCGATGAAAAAAAAGAAGGGGGTGCAGTCTCAAAAGTGAGGAATGGAGTCGTCCTGAATGGAATCCTCCGCAGAGCTCGATCTCGCCTTCTGCTACACGTGGAAGAAGTAGCAAAGAGATAATGACCTCAGTTTTTCTAGGCAACCAGGCAAGGGATCTACGAAAAAAAATGTTGGGGAAAAAAAAAAAAATTTGTAGCCTTCGAAACAAGCCGTGCACAGCTTTTAAAAAGCCCCAGAGCAGAAAAAAAAAAGAAAATCGAAGACGAAAAGCGCAAAGGAAGCTCCATGCTCTCTTGCTGAGGAACTAATCCGTCTCATCACGAGCGTGAAAGAAAGACGAGACACAGTGAAAGGCTCCGGGGGAAAGAAAGAAGGTTCGGATAGGTACTAATCGCCTTCATGTCTGGCAAAAAAGGGTAAGGACATCAGGGCAGGGGAGAAGGGCGCCGTCGCAGAGGTCTCCCGCTGGCAGATCAACGTAGGCAGACACGCGACAATCTCTCTTGAACCTAGAAAGGAAAAAAGTTAAGACAAGTGAGAGGGGCGAAGCTGCTTAGGTCTTCCCTACGTTAAAAAATCGTAAAGAGAGAAAGAACGGGCGAATGAAGCCTTATCCGGAAGGAAGTTGCCGACGAAACGTACTGAGTGGCGCTGGGGGGGAAGGCGTTGCCTCAGAAGTCCACTCTTAGAAGATGAAAAGCGGAAGAGGCCCGGAAACCGGAAAGGCGTCTGTAGTCATGGGATAACGTGGGGGAAATAGATTGCCCGCTACGGCATCCTGAGGGAAAAAGGCGAAAAAGAAGCCCTCCCTTCTAGAAGAGCACTTCGTCGGTAGGCGTGGCTTTCGGGGGGAAAAAAAGAAA
>Ga0179591_1236109_pt1 | contig 13784 bp, 14 predicted proteins | sample CZOMad2_1_08_16f_FD_182891 | JGI IMG/M metagenome (GOLD analysis project Ga0179591, IMG submission 182891) | Vadose zone soil fungal communities from Angelo Coast Range Reserve, California, USA - CZOMad2_1_08_16fungal (PacBio error correction) | ecosystem: Environmental > Terrestrial > Soil >...
AGCCAGACGAAATAAACTAACAAGGGCCACGCGGAAAGGCAACAAACGGGGTGACGGGTGGGGTTCGTAGTGAGAACGGTACACAACAAACACCCACAACCAAAAAACAACGACAAAAAAAAAAAAAAAAAAACACAAAAAAAGAAGGGGGATCTAAAACACCAAAAGAAAGATGACAAAAACCACAAAAAAAACAACAAAACGGCGCTGTGATCTAATTTTAAGGGAAAAGGGAAATAAAACGGTCGGCCAAAAAACAACACGGCCTGCTAACAAAGGAGAAGAACAACACCTGCCTTAAACAATAATTAGACGAAAACAGAAAAAAAAACTGCAACGAATCCAATCAGAACCCCGCACAGTACGCTTCAGCTCATCCGTGCGTTTGGAATGGAGGCCGGCGACAAAGAGGCTCGCCAGAAAAAGCTAACTAAGCGTGACACAGGTTAGGAACGAACCCGGAATCTCCGTGGGGTGGGTGCCGAAAAGACTCCGGGGGAACAAGGGATCATTATGCTTCGGACAGAGAACCTCGAAGGACCGACGCGCGCAGGGTGGGGCTGCGGGCTAAGCGTCTTAGAGGAGAACGGAGAAAGGCGTTCTTCGAGCTCCGCATGGAGGAGGTGGGGAAATAGAGTACTCCACGCAGCTGCAAACAGCTAAAAAACGGGTAAAAGGGATAACTATAGGCTGCTCGATTAACAGGGACGCGGGACAAGAAATGGAGCGGACTGTGAGGGGGACCTGAGAGAGTGAGAGCAAAAATTGGAAAAAGCAACTGAACAGTGAACCCGACAAAACACAACGGATGGAAAGAGAGAGTGACTTTTCTGAATATGGAGGGTGAAACATATCGCCATCGAAACATCATCACCCTCGACCTGGCTTTTTCGAGTGGGGGGAAGCGGAAATCAAAAGGGGAGTCGAGCCAAGCACCAGTACGGTCCTGGGGGGTGGGGCGGAAAACTAGGAGCGCTTACCTGGATCAGTGGCAGGCCCCCATCATGGATGCGGAAGAAGCGCCTGAGCGGGGAATAAATCTAGAACGTAAAACTAGCCGAAAATGGCCCAGAAAACGCGCGCTGCGGGGAGTCTGTTATAAGGGGGTTATGTTCTTGTCCACGAACAAAAATCCGGAGCGATGTGAGTGGCCAATGGATACAAAGCTTTGGAACCCCAGCTAGTCCATCGGTCTTTAACACTGGGTGAAACTAGTAGGAAGAGGCTTGACGGAAGCCTTCCTCGGGGGGGGTCCGAACGTGGCACACTTAAACTGGCCTCAAGGCGGGGAAAGAGGAAATCGTGAATGGGATGGGTCGGGTCTGGAGGTTGTGCAGAGAAGCAACATTGCAATGTCATTCATGGCAAAGGTCGAAAGGGGGACACGTCCGTTCTTCAGGGTACGAAACACCTCAACAGGGGGGAAAAAGAAAACATCTGCGTGAATTCCGTCCCCTCAAGCCGTGAGTTTCTCCTTTGGGTCCGCCGGTCCCACGCCTCTCACCGTCCAAGAATGATGCGTTCCTGGATTCGGCGGGGGAAAGAAACCGTTTCGTACGTTAGGAACATCTGGCGGACGCCGCCAGCTCAGAATTGTAGTGCTTAAACAGTAAAAAGTTAAGGTCAGAAAAATCATCGCCCGGAAAATCGAGTCCTTAATGAGATTGAAAGACTCAAAAGGCTGAGCGATGCGTAACGCAGGCAAAGGAGAAATTACTGTAAAGACAGGATGAGGCTTTTGGGCTGGTGGCGGAAAATCTTCAACATGTGCGTCAGCATACAGGTCCAATCAAGATCCAGATTGAGCGAAAAACGGGTAAAGCAAACTACAACAGGTGGGGCGTCGAGGACTATGTGGGGATTGGGGGGGACATCCACCAGACAAAAACGATATACTCAGTGAAAAAACAAACTATTATGCCCCTAGGGAATGGGCAGGTTGTAAAAAAAGTTACTAAACCTGGAGTGGGCGGATGCAACCTGGGGAAAGAGAGAAAAATAAGGTCCACGGGAAAATACACGGAAGGATCTACCAAAGATAGGGTGGAAATAGAAAAAAAGGGAGTGGAAGGATACAATACGTTTCAGTGGGAAAAGGAACTCGTGCCTCCCGAAAAGGAACCTTACTCTGAGAAACAGTTCATTCCATGTGAATGCAGACCTCTTTGAATCCGTCACGGGGGAGACCAGGTATGGGTCACAATCTTGTATTTCCTCTGTGCTTCCGCTTAAAAAAGGGAGTGAGAAGCTCCGCGAGCGATGTGGCACTTCTTTTGGTCTACCCCGAAGATTCCCTAGTATTATCCCACGTTTCCTTTCGCACGAGGTTAGTAGGTGGTTTGAACTCTTGGGCTAATCAAGTCCAGCTTCTCTGGACTCCCCTGGTTAGTTTCTTCTTCTGGTAAACATAGGAAATAAAAGGCGAAGCAGGACCATGGGGGTGCTGAGTCATTTAAGGGGATCGAAGACACCAGAGAAAGGAAGAACATCCGGCGAACTGCTCACAAAAGACTGACACCAATCTACTCAAAACAAGGAAAAAAAAGGCCGGATAAAATATAGTTCCCTATGTGGGGTAAAAAGAGGGCGCATGAATTCCGGAAAAAAAAATGGCGCCCATGGCCAACGCACAGCGAACAAACGCAGCGTCTCCAGCAACGACAACAGAAGGGACAATCATACCGGGGAGGCCTAAAAGACTGAACGTGGCCAGGCCAAGGAGGCGTTGTTTGGGGCCAAAGTAGAAACCACCCTAATCCCCCGAAGAGTTCCCTTGGACAAAGGAGGGGGGAAAATTCCAAGGGATTGGTTGACTGTTCGGAAAAAGTTTAAATAACTTTCCGAAGAAGCCAGTGAGGGAAACTAGAGATAGAGAAAAACACACAATGGAGGGAGATAGATGGAACTGGATTGTCGTCGGAATCAGATCTACTGAAGGTAGAAGCCTATTCAAACAAAACTGGCCGAACATTCTTTGAAAAAAAAGGAATATCAAATGAGTTTAGGAGTATAGGGGGGGGGAAAAGATACTCAAGCCGTGCAGAAGGGGAGGGCCAGGGCATGGGGGATGGCTCAGGCGGCTTGGTACGCTGTTAGGGGGGGCTTTACAAGCGGTCGTTTTGAGAGGTTTTGGGGGGGGGGGAAGTAAAGTTGAAAACATCTTCTGCTAGCTGACTAGGCACTGGGTCCCATTTTTCACCCGTGGAAGTGAGTTCTTAATGAAGGAGAGCGTTTGGGGGGGTCGTTGGACTAAGCCTTGGGTTGTTCCAGGGGGGAGGACAAGGTGCTGCAAGTGGGAGAACTCTGATAGGGGTGAATGAGACTTCACTAAGGGGAGAAATTTATGGGAACGTGTGTAACCATAGTGTAGGGGGGGAGAATACAAACCTCAGGCTTCGATTTAGCTTATCGCAAAGGGACCACCGATATCCAGGGGGGCGTCATTAGCCGTCATCTATTTCACACATTTGTCTGAGAGAAAGGACACCATCAGCGCTTGTGTAGCCTGACAAAGCTGGAGATAAACATGGAGGAGACACGACGCGGGACATTCTAAAAGGCTACCAGTAAAAGTGGAAGCTTGAAGTAAATATGTTCAACATGTACTTAAATAGGGTCTCAGGAGTTCGAGACCAAACGCGGACGGAGTTCCGGGGGAACACAAACTAAAAACCTTTCATACTGCCTCAAGTTGCTAAGGAATATCTTGTTGGACGAGAGGGGGAATTGGAAATATTCCCGTGGAGTGAGGTCCAGAGGAAGAATTGGAAAAAACATAAAAAAAACACCCCCACGAAAAGGACGAAAATGGAAGGGGACAAGAAGACTTTCCCAGACAAGAAGAGGGATTTTTAAACCGGAGGGGAAGCCGGCATGGTTGGAGGCTGGATTTCACAAGCCCATAGGAAAGACGTCCAGGCTTTCAGGAAAAATCAACAGTGGCAATATCAAGCTGGATCAGGTGAGTAGGCGCCGGACGCAGATGCGGAGTACAAAGACCAAATAAAGAAGAAGGACAGCATAGTACGTTCCCAGAAGAAACTGGTACTAACGACTGCTTCAGGGGGGAGAGCCGGGAAAAAGGACAGGTTCTTCGAGGTAATGCTAGAAGCCTGAAAGTATTAACATTTCGAGCCTCTTAATTTTCTACACCCGAGAAGGCGAACCTTTTTCCGGAAATGGAACGAGTCCGTTACTCAGGGGGAGGGGGGGAGGCAATACAAATTACTCAGCCCTAGAAACTTCTTAGGGTTCCCCTCGGAAAGGAAAGGGCCAAAAGTGTTGCAAGTGGGGTGTTGGGGTCTTGTAGGGTCAGCGGACCAGCGCTCAATCCACGGAGAGGGCTGGTCGAAGGTTTGGACAACGGCGTCTTTTCGGGCTCCGGTTTCTGGGTGCCCTTGAAAAGAGAGGGTGCCAAGGAAAGGCCTTGATAAGTCCTTAAGGCCAGGGGATGTTCGGGGATGCACCTGAGGAGAAAACAGAATCGAAACACGAACTGACTGAAGCTCAGCATGAAGTATGGGGGGTCGGGGTGGTACCGGATGAAAGAAGGATGCCATCTGCGAACACATCTCCTCCATCGGGGGACCACCCGTTTAGGCACTCCCACGGGCTGATGGGGAGGCGGGTGGTTACCACCTCGTCGCCGGTTAGGACAACAATGGCAAGTCACCTGGTCCAGTCTGAGGAGGCCAGAAAAGAAGAGAGGCGTAAGTCAAGAGAAGGGGCTTCCTGGTTTCTTGTTTGAGGGGAGGGAGGAGGTGGGGGAGGCTTCCGGAATCTAAAAATATCACAGGAAGTAAATCTCCGGAACTACTAGGCTTGAAGTTTGTGGGAAATTCAAAATTGGAAGAGAACCAATTACTCTAAACAACAACAGGGATCCCATTACAATTAATACTGCTTCATCGGGAGGAAGGTGAATTTCCTCGTAAAAAGGAGCCGCACTTTCAGCGGAAAGGGGGGGGGAGGTATGGAAAGAGGGGTGGCGAGCAGGGGTTACCCGCCATATTCGGAATTCCATTCTCACTAAAAAAAAGGATTAGGAGTTAAACTGGGGAGGGTGACTGTTTTCTAAAGAAGGGGGGGGTGGGACAAAATTATCGTCGCCATCGGTATCTTCATCATCCACCGGCGACTACCTTGTACGGGTAGGGGGGTTGGTACTAGGGGACCCTGAAAAAAGTGAAGAGAGACAATCGGTCATGGAAAGGTCTCCGTGGGGTGTGTCTAAGAAAGGCTTGATATAATGAGGGAAAAACAAACAAGAAAGCGTAGTGGGTCGCTGGAAGCTCCTGGTATAGGATCTCGAAGACGAAACACGGGTCAAGGGGCAACCTAGGGAACCCCATCCAGCTTCGCAGAGAGTTTCTGGGTGAAAAGGGGAGAGTTGTTCTGAAGAGAAGAATCAGGTGAACGGGGGGGGGGGGGGTGATATGTGATGATCACGGATAAACCGTTTTTCACCACACCCGAGGAAAGAAACCGAGTAGGGGACATACAATGTTTAACACGCGGAGAAGGCGGGGCGGCAAAAAAAAATCTTGTGAAAAGGGGGGCATACAATGAAACCCGCAGCTTGGAAAAGCGGAATCGTGACTTGATGGGCGAGGGAGGATTTTGAGAATCGAAAAAGAACGCAAAGTCATCAGGGTCACCCCCGGAATTCCGGGGAATGGACGGAAGGGGATGAGGGCAAAAAGAACGTGTCTCCAAGGACAGGAATCTCATGTTTTTAATAGGACCAAATAAGGCAGGAGTTTCTCTAGGGGAAAGACCTCCAATCACGATTCAATCACTGTCTTTGGGGGGGATGTGGAAGTTACGGGGGGAATACGCCGGTTGGTCTATCGGTTCAGTCTGGGAGTTAAGCCCTGCTCAGAGGGCCGGTAGGAAAAACGGAAAAGGTAAGGGGGAAAGAGAAGTCTAGAGACCGCGGGCCTGATGAAAGTCTAACGAAGAAACGCTCCGAGAGAAGGAGAAAGTCTTACGAGCAGGACAAGGAGACCGGTTGCTTCGTAGAGAGGGTTTGGATGGGAAGAAAAGCCCAAGAGGAAATGTGCAGTAAGAAAAAAATACAGAGACACGGATAAGGAAACTTTCACGCGAGTTTGGAAAGGAAAAGATGAGTAAAAATTCGCTGTGATGTGTTATCCACTTCAAATGCCCTGGAGGACTCCTTTCAAAACTACGGAAACTAAAGCATTTCTTTTCACTTTGTGGGGGGGGCCCCCTTTTCACGTCAACAGGGAGGTTTTGTTTTTCTACGGGGATCCCCCGTAGTTCCTCGCGAAGGCAAATCCTTTCACCCCACGGTCAATAAGCGCACTTACAGTGGACCACATATCTGGAAAACGATCAAAAGGGGGGGGAGGATGAGAAGAAGAAGGCACGTGCTGGGGACCTGGACTCATTGGAAAAATACAGAGGGCCCGTGGAAGAGAAGGGGAAAAAAAAGAGGTGCCTTGGGGTACATAAAAAGAATGGACCGCGGTTGACGTGAAGAAGTGAAGAAATGTATAAAAAGGTTCACCTCTTAGTGTAGTGGAAGAGGGGCGAATGCGGTCTTAGCTCTTATTATCCCCGACCTCACCTCCTGTCGAGGGTTGAGTAGAAAAAAACTTGAGGGTCCCTGCTTAGCATTGAGGCTCCATGAGCTCGGGGTGAGAGGGTGAAGTATATCTGGGCCGTAGAACGGGGTGTTCGGGGAAATCAAGGACTAGGTAGACAAAGAAAGGAAAAAAGAATTGCCCAGAAATCTCATTTCTGACTGGGCTATGAACGAAGAAAAGGAAAAAACCTCCTTCTACCGCTCCAGAAAAAGGCCCCGTAGGAACCCGAAAAAAGGCGGAAAAAAAGGTTAGAGCGCAGGAGGCAGAAAGTCTAGGCCCTTATTTTTTAACAAGAGTTCATTCATTAGAAAGATGAAAAAAACAAATAAAAATTGAGTCAAGAACATAGGCAATGCAGACACGAAACAAAGCACAAAGAACCTACAAAAAACTTTCCAAGAGAAAGAGGCATCACGAAAGGACGTGTCCGCCAGAGGGGCACGGGCGTAGGGGTCGGAACCTGTAAAATCCAAGCCAAAGCAAACAAGCTCAATATTACACAGGTTCAAAAAGGCGAGGGGGACATTCTTGGGGGGGGAGAGAATGGTCTATTGCTATAGTGTTTCCTACGAGAATCACAGGTCGGAAAGATAAGAGACAGAGAAAAAAACAACGGGCAGGGTAGGAGGACAATGGAGAATGCTCGTAGAGAACGTAGGGGGGGGGGGAGGAAGGGCCCTCCCTTTTCTACGACATCGGGAGAAACCGGCTATGCCAAAAGTAATCAGTTAAACATAATGTCATTACTCGAGGTATTCGTCGGCGGTTTTAAAAAAGAAGAAGAAGTTCATCGGGGGGGAAGGGGGCGGAGGGAGGAGGGCTCACGGTCTGCTGGGGTATGTCTGGTCAGAGTTAGGTTGTGACTTTGCGTGGAAGATGTTACTCACAGAGGCTGGGAGGGGGGAAGGGAAGGGCTATGACAGGATGGACATAGTTTTTCGCATCGTGGAGCGATTCCGAAAACTTCCTGGGGTTCAGGGGAGATGGTCGGGGTGTTGCGATCGCCGGTGGGGTTTCAAGACTGCCTTTTCATAGGGAAGCGTCTAGGGGCAAGTCGTCTCGGGGACGAGTTGTTCGCCATTATTTGGGGGTGGCACTATTCCTTTAGAGAAATCATGAAAGGGGGGCGGGGAGGAGGATTATCAGTATTACAAAGATCAGCACTTTGCGCATGCACAGAGACGCGGATGGTGTCAAAGACTTTTGTGCAACGCAACCGAACAGTAGAGAGGATTTATCCTTCCTTGAGACCCCGATCGCGACCCGAAGATGTTAGAGCTAGGCGTTTCATACCCGGCCGTGACTTACCTCTTTACTGTCGCTGCTGGGCCGCTGGGTCCGGGCCGATGGTATCATCTCTGACGGTGAATCCCTCGGGGCCTGACATAAAAAAGAGGAAGGTTACAACCAAAACGTCGCTCCACGGTAAAAAGAGGCCATTAGAAGGACCTGGTTCGACGGGAGATATTTTGGTCGATCACTGAAAGGTGCTCTTGTTGACCGTGGAAAATTAAAGGGCGTAGAAAAAGGGCAAAGGTTGCCAGGCGCGCAAAAAAAAAAAAAATCCAAGGGGATCAATGGGAATTGGGGCATAATCCCAGAAACGCTGGCTTGGTGGGAAAAAGAGTCAAAAGGCATGGGGGGGTATGGGGAGTGGCACCAAGCATTAAATCTACGTCCGTGCCTTCTTGAAGTCCACTCAGGGCGACCAGGGGTTGGGCAATGAAAGAGGGGCAATCTGGGGGAGTCCCTGACTGAAAATGTCAATGCAAATTTGCGACAACCGTAACTTTTCATCAAGGTTTCGGCCAGGGAGGAGTTCAAAAAAGAGGGAAGGGAATGTATTAGGAAGCATGGGTGGCTAGAAGCATTCTCATTCATACGATTTCTTCGGCAAAGAATTGATAAACTGGGGTACAAGAGAGGTTGAGAACAGGGAAATAGTATGCGCATGGGCGCTCCAGTTAAAGTAAGCTCAAGTCTCTGCCAAGCGAAAGTACAAGAAAAAGGAAAAAGAAAGGGAAGGGGGGCTGTAAAAAAGAGGAGGTAGGCATTCAGCCATATATCACTAACTCTATTGGGCTTAAAATGAGGCTGGGGAGTGGCTACGGTTGTGGTGCCCTTGAATCAGGTAGGTCCCTTAGGAAATGGCGAAAAGGGAATAGGAGTCGAATGGGGAGATTTGGTTCAGGTCGTCTAGAAGGAGGTAAATGAACCCTCCCACGGGGAACTTCATACTGCCACGTTTCAGGTGGAAAAGAGAACGGACTTAGAGAGACAGAAGAAGAAGAGGAACAATTTTATTACGCACGACACTTTATTGCATGTGTGGGGGGGCAAAACGAGGGTTAGCAGGGAGAAGAAAGATCTCAGGGAACCGGGTAATCCTTCGTCTGGTGGCATGAACAATATCCTAAAAAGGTCAGGACGCTTTTCTTGGGGGTTGGAAAGTTTCTGCGACTAATTTGGAAAGCGGCTGGATCTCACAAGACATTCGGAGGAGGGAGAAGGAAACTACAAAGGAGGAATTTTGGGGGACTCGAACCAAGCAGCTCTCACTCTGAGCTCTAGAAACCACATAGAAAAATGGAAAGGAAAAAAGAGAGGGAGGAGAGGCATTCGATACATGGAGGAAGACTCTTCCCAAAGAGAACGCAATTTCTAACTGTTTTTATTATTCCTTAACTCGATTTCTCTCCGGTTGAAAGAAAGATTCTCGTAAAATAAGGAGAGATCAACAAAAAAAAAGGGGTGGGAGTTAAAAGAGAGAGAGGATGTTCGAGGGAATATATGAGGAACTTATCGTCATCTACAAGGGAAGCATTCCACAAAAGTCAGAAAAGGAGGGGAGAAAGGGGGGGGACTCAGGGGGGTACAGGAAACTGGGAGCTATGCAGCCGTCATGTCACTTTGGGCCTGTTTTTTCCAAGAAAAGTCTTACTAGGGGTAGAGGGGGGGAATGCCAAAAAAAGAACACCATGCTGTGGCTTCTGAGCTCTGGTCGAGGTGAGATACTAATCACAAGAAAAAAGTCGGGCGAGGGGGGGGAAGAATTTAACCACCAAACTGGACCTCTGCTGGCGAGAGGGGTTGTTCTAGAGGGAAAAGAAGAATTGGGCAAGGAGAGGGGGCTGGGTCCCCGGCGCACCCGCGTTGCACCAACCATTACTCCAGGCAGCCCTTCTTTTAAGGAATAAATTTTTGGGGACATCGGGGGATCGGGAGACAGAGCCTCGGGGGGTGGGGAAGCTGTAAAGAAGGGAACCGAGCATCTTAGAGGAAGAGGAAATGGGGGAGGGGGATATTTACGGAGTGGGTGGGCTCATTCTGAAAACACTCAAGAAGTGTGTCATATTCAGAAAGTTCTCACGGGAAAGGAACGTTAAGTTAATGGTTGAAATGCCCAACAGAAGACCTTGAAGCAATCAGAAAGCGGTAACGGGGGGAAAAATCACGAAAGAAGAGGACGGGAGGGGAGCTAGTGTCCTAGTGCCAGCTCCTAATACCACTGAACTCACATTCGGGGGGAGGGACGTTCGCGGGTCCAGCCGACGTTCAGTAGATTCGCAGTCTGTCGCCGGAAATGAGAGAAGGGGGGGGGTGACGGGGGAAGTCAAGGGTCGAGGTGCAAGTGATAGAAAAAAATAGGAAGGCCGGCCAAGGCATCCTGAAGGAGAAGGGGAGCCTGAGAAAAGTCTCCTAATCTGAGACATCAGGAAGGACGTAACTCATTGAAAAGGAAGGAAAAAAAAAACGGGAGGGAAGAGTAGGAGTGCACCTTTTGGCATTCTGCAGAAGCTTCTTTTCCAGTGGGGTCAGGCATCCAGATCCCTCATAGCAAGACAGTGGGGATATTAAATGGGGGGGGGGAGAAGTACTTCAAGAGACTTCGGATTGCTATGGTTCTGGGTTAAAATACAAAATACAACATTTAAACGGAGAATCTTTGAAAAGAAGCTCAAGCTAGTGATTTGTCTTGGGTGAAAAGGGGAAAAGGGGAATTCCAGGATTTGGGTTGTGTTGCTGATGTAGAGCCACGTGTTTTGGCAGGGTAAAGAGAAATCAAGAAAGGGGTAAAGCGGTTCCAATACGCGAAACTCACTTCAAAGGGAGCCACAGTATCTTCCGTTATCCAACTGAGGGCCGGATAAGCTATAACGTGTGATGGGAAACGAACCGTTCCGCCCGCTTTGGGCCGACGATGATACCATAGGAAGGAAAAGTTAATAACTTCAATTGGGTTACGATCCCGTGGGGAACGCGTCCTTGACCATTCAGACTTTAACGGACGTCTGTGGAGGCATCTTTGACTTCACCTTTACTCTCAAGGGGGTGTCAGCCCTCACGGCCTGGCTCGGGCGTCTCAAAGAAAGTGAGGGGAAGAGTATCATGACATGCAGTGCCGCTTGATAGGTGGTAGAGAGTTTGCAGGTAATCCCTACGGCACTTTGATGTTTGGATTGTCGGAGGTGTCTACCCTACACGAAGTCCACCGGGGAACAGGAAGAGTGGCATGGATCGCAACAATCAGACGAAGCGGACCGCTCAAAAAAAAATCAAAGAGCCACGAAGAAACTTGCGAAGGCCTGAAAAGACGCGATTCCCTATTGGAAATAGGAAATGAAAGTGAAAAAGCCAATATCTCTCATATTCACAACGAAGCTAACAACTCAACTTCTCCCAAAGAGGGGGGGGAATACACCTGTCCCAAGAAAGGAAGACTTGGCAGAAAGAAAGGAACATTGAAAAAAGAAACGGCAAGTAGGATAGTTTTTCCACCTCCTCTCTCATCCACCCCATAGGTTCCTTTCCCAAAAGGGAATTTTTAAAGGTGAGGATTTGCGATCCTTTTGAGGGCTAATGGCGCTAACTTTTGTCCTGGCTACAATCCAGTAATGCAAAGGGGAAAGTCAGAGCTAAAAGAAACAAACAGTCTTCGTATACACGAGAGATCTCTTGAAGAAGTGGTCGTCGTCAATCCGTTATCTCTCAAGGTTAGAGAAAAGAATAGGAAAACCAGTCATGAACGGAAACATCTCCTGGGTCACAGGACATATGAGGGGGGGGCGGTATCAAATTTTAAAAAATACGACTAACTGAATGAGGTAGGTGAAAGGGTAATGGAGGGATGCTCAGCGTCTGAGGGACCGGTGCGGGGGGCGGGAGGGGCGGGCCTCGGGAGGTGTTTCTCTTTGGGCTTGGGCAGCTTTGCCTAAGATCTTGCTGGGGAGGTGCGTTAGGACGAGGACTGCTGCCCTATTGTTTAGACCAAACACTCGACTCGATTGTAATGAGGATCAATAAAGGAGGAAGGGGTGGGGAGGTGTTCGTGGGCGAGGTTTGTGCCGCGGAGTAAGTCGGGGGATGCCAGGGGTTCTACTATCGCAAACCACAGGCTCGAATGCCGCAAGTGCTGTCAAAGACTGTAAGGGGTACGCCATGAAAAAAAAAAAAAAACTGTCGCATCCACAAAAAGCCCCCCCCAGCCAATACAAAGTGGTCTTCGCTGGGACGTAGGAAGGGAAAGAAAACTATCTAAGGGGGCGCTAGACCCGGGGCTAAGGGGAAAAAATTTTGATACGCAGAAAGGGATCCTCCAGAAAGCGTCAGGGTGCCAGAAGTGGCACGGAATCACAGAGCCGGACACAGCGCTTGAAATTCTAGGGGAGAACATGAAGTCTTCAAAGAGTGGGCTGAATTAAAGGGCCAAAAAAAGGGGGTCACAGCCTCTGTTCCGTCGCGTAGGGCGAACAGTATGAGGGAACTCTTTGGCTCTGTCCCCAACCAATAAGTCTCTAAGGGAGACTTATAAGGCCCTTTGGCGAAAGTGAACGGATCTTGGTCTACGGATCCAGGCCTTATCTCTTGGGAAGTTTCCACTGCGACTTCTCGAACCTCTTGGCTCGCGCTCCACCCCCCACCTTTTCCTTTCAAATTGTAAGGGACAATCCGCCCCGCCAGCTGGCGTAGTTTTTCAAACTCCGCTTCCGGGTTTGGGTGGGTCGGGAAAAAAGACACCAGAGGCGAGACGGCAAAGGGGGACTGCTGGCCTAACTCCTCCAAAGACCTGGCAGCTCCCGCTTGGAGCTGGTCAGGGCCCGGCTGAAGGACTTGCACCCTGGGGTACCTTCTCGGAACCAAGCAAAAGCATACGACGTGGCCGCCATTTCTTTGCCGGTTAATCTGTTCCGGGGGCATTGGGGATGCAGAGAAAAAATTCGGGAAAGTTTCAGGAGGGGAGTACAGGAGAAAGGAACAGAGGGTCACGATTTGGGCGCCGATGAGGTTACTGAGGGACTCAAAAGTTCGCAAAGTAACCGAGGAATGGGGAATCACTAACTCGAGTGCTCAGGTCGGGAGCAGACCAGGGCCGAAATAGAAAAAAGCCTGGTGCCCCGCGGACCTTAAGAAAGAAAGAGTTGACTTGGATTATTCTGTCTGGCTACATCGAGCACTACGTTCTCTGGGGGAGATGAAAGAGACAGGTGAGGAGGTGAGGGTGGAGGTGTGCTTGTAATCGGTCAAGCACTTCCGAAGGAAAGAAGGGGTTTCAGTCGGCCATTCAAGGGTGCAGGGAAGGGTCGGACGGAAGAAACGTAACAGCCGATCTAAAAAACATCCCATCGAGGGGCATGCGACTCTTCAGGGTAGGTGGTGAGTGAAATTGTTGCAATAGGCTCTGCTGACATAGCTCCTTGGGAACAACCGGGTAGTAGATCAATGAAAGGGCTGATTTCATCGTTGTTTTTTGACAACTCTGTGGGGGAGAGTTGGAAGGAGAGAGATCGTAAGGAAGACTTAATGGTCTGCTTCGTAATAAAGTAATAAAAGGGACTAGACATCGCTGAGACGTGGCGGGGTTACGGGTTCTTAGAAAGGTGGCGCTGAAAAAAGATCTCAACGCAGGAGATGCTAGGAAAGGGAAAGAAGAAGACATCATGGGGGGGAAATTTGGGGACTACCACTTAAAAAAAAAGAGAATCTAAAGCTTCTCTAAGACACAGAAAAGTGAAGAAGGAAATGGGGACCTGCAAAGAGGATGCAGTATATTTGACTTGCCGTCTCCTCAAAATCGTCCGAAAGAAAAAATACGGGTGGATAGTGAGGCCCGGGCGCTCGGATGGTACTATAAGGGGGGGGAAAGACATAAAGAGATCAAAAACAGTAACATTC
>Ga0179591_1273714_pt1 | contig 13784 bp, 13 predicted proteins | sample CZOMad2_1_08_16f_FD_182891 | JGI IMG/M metagenome (GOLD analysis project Ga0179591, IMG submission 182891) | Vadose zone soil fungal communities from Angelo Coast Range Reserve, California, USA - CZOMad2_1_08_16fungal (PacBio error correction) | ecosystem: Environmental > Terrestrial > Soil >...
ATCCAGGACGGGCAACAATTACATCGGAACCGAAAAGACGGTCACTGATGGACAAAGGGGCAGGAACTAATATCGAATGTTCCAATACACAAAAAGAAGAGAGAACAACAAAAACGAGAAAGGAAGAAAAAAAGGAAAGGATAGAATGAAAAAGGGGGGGAAAACTGTATCGGGAAAGAGAAGAGCAGGGACAGTGGGGGGGTGCAACAGATCCCTTCGCTGGGGAAACTTTAATTTTCACACGGGGGGTAGGGGGAAGTTCAGGATTTGGGCAACCAGCGCAACGCCAGAGGGGGGGGGGATACCCTAGGTCGCCCTCCGGGTTTGGGTAAGACTCAGAGTGAGGTGAGAGGGAGCAAAGAGATCGTCGATCGTCGAAAGCCAACGCGCACCACTAAAAGTAGACTGTCGGACTGCCACAGAGGGGCCACGGAGGAAAGTGTGACACTTGGCTCACGGGATTGGGGCGATCTTCTCCGGGGGGTTTGAAGGTCCCTCGACGGAGCAGGGAAAAGAAAAAAAAAAAGGGAGCCGTGGTGGAAGGGGGGGTGATGTGGTAGGGCACCTTTGGGAGTTGAGACTGGCAAATGGCCGGGAGGGGACAACAGATTTTGCGTAGTCCTGCCGCGAATATAATTAACGCGCCCCGGGACGGAAAGTGAACCAAAAAGCGCCTTGCGCACAAACGGCAGTCGGGGGAGGAAAAATTGGCATACACTTGCCAAACCCTGCCAACGGAGAAAACGTGAGCCAATGCCCTGCAGAAACGGCAAGGAAAGTAGAAAACGCAGCCGACTTAGGAGGGGGGGGGGGGGGGGTGACGGTAAATCGGTAGCAACGGGTCAACTCCTGCGTTCGTCTTCTGTGGGCGGAAAGGAGTGGCACTATTGAGCAAATGGACCACATGGAAAAGAAACTGAAACGGCGGATTCGAAAGACTGCGACGGAAGGAAGGGGGAAGAGAAGGGGGTCGATGGTGGGCCTCGTCGCTCACACGAACTGAGGGGGTCCCGGTTGGTTCACCAGCATGGGAAAAGCTTGGGCCCTGGGTGGGACAAAAAACGACTGATAGTAAAGTCAAACCCGGGGGGGGGGGGGGGGGGGGTTCGCAAACAAACTAAAAAGTAGTATCCCAATGCAGAGTGTGAAATTCAAGGGACTGGCGGTTTGGAAATTGGTCAGAACCCGGGTGAAAGAGCGGTCGGGAACTTCAAAAAAACAATCGGAGGTTTTAGGGGGGGTGGGGGGGGTTTGGGCATGGGGGGGTGTGTGCCCCTGCATGTGGCCGGCGAAAAAATCGGGGAAGGGACGTTGCCTCCCTTTCACGTGGGGATCTGCAGAAATGATGACTAGATAAGGGGGGGTCTAGCCGCAAAAAAGGCCAGGGGATATCAAAAAAAAAAAAAAAAATCAAAAGCAACGCATACGAAAGAGATATCTTACGTCCAACTGGCACTAGAAGGGTTCGACCACAAAAAAGGAAAAAAAAAAAAGATGAATGAAAAACGATCTAAAGACGGACCCAAGCCATATGGCGGCGGGGAAGAATTTGGATGTAGAGAGATGAAGCGACGCGGCTTGGAAAGCACGACTTACATAAACGCAATGGACATCACTCGGACTTAGATAGCAGCGTGCGAAAGTGTAAGGGGACTTCTGGAAACAAAGATCCTGGAAAGGGGAACGCCATGGGCAAAAAATCCTCCCAGACCTGATTGAGTGAAGGGGTGCGGCAACAGTAAAAAAGGGGGGAAACCTAACGGACGGGAGTTGACGGAAGGGGGGGGAGGTAAGGAGGGGGTGGGGAGAGCGGAAAAACAGGGGGGGGGGGTGTTGGGTTCTTGGGACGTTTGTTTTTATTGTCCCAAAAAAGGGTACCTCGCAGAGTTCAAGGGGGGTCGAGGGAGGAAATATCCTTGGAAACGGGTAAAGCACAAAAGCGAAAAAAAAAGTCGTAAATGCTTGGAGGCGATGGCCGGGTCGACAAAGAAAAAAAGGGGTACGCGGGTATGTGGTGGAGAATTGTTCTAAGGGTACGCCAGAGCAGGGGGAGCACCTTACAGACCCACAGCGGGTTGGAAAAAGCTCGGCCTCTAATCTACATGGAGCACTACGGAGAGAAGAAAGGGGGACGGCAGACTAGAGGGGCAGGATGCATGCTGGGAAAGGCAATGATGGACCCCAGCATTCGCATGGCCTGCTAGCTCTTGAACTGGGGGCGAGAATGTCGTCGGAGCAAGGGGAAGTGGTCGGAAGCGAGAAACCGCCTAGAAAGAGCAAAAGCGCGCCTACACTAGTATCTCGCGGGCACGCTCTGTATCCCTCTTCCGGCAAAGGACACCCGGGGACCACAAAAGCACCAGGACAAAAAAAGCACTGAAGAATTAAACGGGGGGGGGAAAAAAGGGTAACCCCTTAAGAGAAAAACAATCCAGGGCAAAACAACAAGCGCCCATCAGTTGGGGCCCTGAAGGGGCAGGAAGTGAAACAAGAGGGGGGAAGCATGTAATGGGACGGGAAAAAATGTCCTGCAAATCGCAGGGGGATGGGGGAAAGCGGGAGCAGGGAGTCAGGTGGGAACTAGTGGCTACCGGAACGTAAAAAAAAATGGCCAACCGGGAAGCAGTCGAAAAACAACAACAAACGGAGGGGGGACGGGGGGCAGCCAAGCACTGTCGGGAATTTGGGATAACAAACACTAGGGAAAGATCGATGAAGAGGAGCAAAACCCCGCCAAAACCTGAGGAGCCAAAGACATGACAAATACCGCTCTCCGGAGAAGCTCACGAGGAAAAGAATGAGCCATCCTTGAAGTGGAGAGCTGGAAAGGAGGGAAAGGGGGGACGGGGGGACCAATGGAAAAAAATTAGGGGGAAAGATACACTCGTGCTTTTACAATGAACGTCACAGGACAGGGTACACCAGAGAGGAAAAACAGGGAGGGGGGAAGGAAATAAACGGGTATAGGAAAAAAAAATAAAGAAGTGTACTGCCCGAGGGACGGTTCCCTCAGGTGTAACTTCCTTACTCGTGACGTAAATCAAAGCAGACACCAAAACACCCGGAAGCTGTGATCACGCAGCCGAAATTGGAATGGTCCAAAGCAAAAGGGGATCCGTGCGGGGGAAGAAGAAAAAATACCGGGGGGGAAGGTTGAAAGAAACTGAGAAGCCCGACAGACCTTCCATGGTAGAAACGTCAAGGAACAAGGCGAGCAATTAAGGTAAGACCAAACTGCACGTTGTCAGCTTCCGGGGGGGGAAAAGAAAAAAAAAGGCGAACGTGACAACGGGAGGGACGGGGGACATCACACGAAGACAGCAGGAAAAGGGTCGCAATCCTCAATCGGCTGTGTATAGACATGCATCGTCAAAGCGGGTAACGGGCAAGGGAAAAGAAAAGACAAGAGAACGAAGACAAGACGACAAACAAGTAAGAGAAAAGTGAGGAGAAGGAACAAACGAAGCTCGAACAAATACGTACCGTGGGGTCACTCTAAGCAAAAGGTAAGATGAAATAAATGGGGGACAATAATCCAATGAGGTAGGGGAGGGAAAAAATGATGACAGACTCTCAGAGGGGGGGGTAAGGGGGGTGGCGGGAAATGGATGGTTGTAAAACAAGTAGCGGTATAGGGGTACAAAAAAAATGGACACAAGGTCCGAGCTCGGGCATAATAATCGTGTAATGGGGCTGAAACAAAAATAAAAAAAAAAAAAAAAAAAAAAAAAAAAAAAAAGAAAAATATGTATAATCTCGCATACAATTTGGGGAACCTGGGGGGCAAGAGGAAACCAGGGGTGGGGGACAGCGCGGGGGGGAGTCGAGATGTTCCAAATGAGAGGGAGAAAAAAATGGGGGGGTGGGGGCGTCAGAATGACCGTCTGCCCCGCCTCATTATGAGGATAAGCGGCACGGTCAAAGGGGCCCTTGGTGAAGGAGAGCATAGGAGGGGAACAAAAACGGAGGGGGATGGCAGAAACTGCGTCAGGAGACAACACGAAAAGTTCTCACACGTGCCGAAAAAGAACAACCGTACAAAAGGCAGTGAGAAATTCTGGTCACAGTGAAAGGAAACAGGAACGGAATGTGGAAAAAAAAGAAAAATCAAAAAAGACGAAGGATGGAGGACGGTGGGAAGTCAAACCCACGTACTCAGAAAACCAGGGAGGGAACTGAAGGTCAGCAATAAAAAAAGGACAGAGTACAAAACAAAATGATGGGGGGAAAAGAGAGCTCGCCGGCAGGGAAAAAAGTAAGTTTCGAGCCCAGATACAAGGTAGAGTCTGTAAAACCAGTCAAGGCCGGCAAGAAAAAACGGAAAAGCTCCGGGGGGTGGCGAAGAAGGAAAAAAATCGCACCCTGCGTAAAAAACAACGCCTCTCACCAGCCAAACGAGGAAAGGACACGACGGTAACCGGAGGGACCGAGGAGGGAAAGAACAAGGTGTTAAGTGCCGAAACACGGAGGAAGGCCAAAGCTGCCTTAACCTAATCAAGGGATGTAATTGAACGGGAGCTGCTGTCAAAGCCGCGGAACCACACCTGGCCAACCCCAAATACCATACCTTTAAAACAGGGCGACAGGACTAAAAAAAAAGCGTGAAGTGCAAGTGCGAGGGAGCCAGTGACGCAAGATGCAGTAGGGATAATTCCAACAAGGACGTGAAATCCGTGGGGGCTCGGGTGAAAAAATTTGTCATGCCAAAAAGGTCTGAAAAAAAAGGGGGAACTGTCAGTCCGTTTCTATAGAGCAACAAGCAAGAGATACCGAAACTGGAAAAGACGTTCCAAGTCTCGGAAAAAGCACGACGAGGAGGAATCAAAAAACATCAACGAAAAGGCAATTAATATCCGCTAAAGTTAAAAGAAAATTGAAGACGCCCAATAAAAAGAAACAAGAAAGAGAAAAAGGTCGATTCCGACCTGAAAGCTGCATGGGGGGGGCAAGAATGAGGAAAAAAAAGAAAGAAGGAGCACGTCAACAATAGTAAGAAAAAAACCGGCAAGGAAAAGGTGAAAAACGGGCCAATCTCTCGCGTGCGGGACAGAGAAGGGCCAAAAAAAGGGTGCGCCCTAGTCAAGTAAACGGGGCGGGGCAAAACAGTCCTAGAAGCACACGTACGCAGACCAAAGGACAGCATGGAAACAAGAGGGGGCTACGCCTAGGAAGAGTTTAAAAGGGGGGGGGGAAAGAATGAGGTCAGCCCACTTCTTCGTCTGATAAAAAAAAGGGAGTTGAAAAACCTTGGGTCCACCGAAGAAAAACAGGTTTCAACAGAGAGAAAAAACAAAAAAAAAAAAAAAACGCCTTCACAAAAAAGGTTGGTGATAGGAAAACGATAAGAAAAAAAAATGACCAAGGGGGGGCGCGGGGAAGGTATGAAAGGACGGGGGGGTACCAGGGTTGGTAACGGAACTCAGGGACAGAAAAATCTATTTATTATGCCTTGGCGAAAGTGGAAGGGGGCTTGGAAAAAGCCAGAAGGAAGGATAAAGAGGGGGGACAAACGGACACAGTAAGGAAGATAAACATAACTGTCGAATACGGTGCGGCTTGGGGGTGAAAAAAAAAGGTTGGCCGTATCTTCAGGGAAAGAAAAATCGGACTCGCCGAAGAGCTTGGGAAACTCTATAGTTTGTGGCTCAGGTCGGGGGGGAAAAAGGGGGGGCTCATGAATTTTGCCGGCTAGGAAGGAGGGAGAGCGTTACACCGTAAAGTGGTCAGGGAGTGTCTGTCAGCCAAGAAAGGAATTGGGCCGAAAAAAAGATTGTCAAAAGAGGGGACATATGGTTAAAAAAAAAAAAACAGGTATTCGTTTGTTCTCGAGCCCCGCAGCCAAGAAAAAAAAAACGTGCAAAAAACAGCTTCATGCTGGAAGAACAAATTGGGACTCTCTTGCCCTCATAGGAGGGGGGGCGGCCCGTGATCGTAGGACCTGCAAAGGACTTCCGCGGCTGGGCGGGGAAAACCGGAAGGACCAATACGCTTGGGGGGGGTTGACGGGCAAAGGAGTGGGAAAAAGCCATCGACTTCTGAGTCTTCCAGAACGCGCGTGAAAGCCTCTGCCTGAGAACCAAATGGGAGCCCTGGAAACGGCCGGCGGGGGCGTGAGCGGAACATGGGGAACCTGTAGATTGTGTCGACTTCTCGCTGAAAAAAAGGGGCCTTGTGCGGTCCTTTGCCATAGCGAGGCCCTGGTTAAAACGAGCGGAGGGACCGCCGTTTGGGTTGTCAGAAAAAACAAAGGAAAGAGGAAAAATAACGAGGTTAAAAGTTACAGTATGTGTTTGAGGGGAGGGAGGCAGAAAAAGTATCTATCCCGTCGGGCAAGTGAGGAAAAAAAACTCAAAAAGCCGGGTAGTGGGGGGGGAAGGACGTTCCTTTAGGGACGGGAAATGTACTGTCTTGAAGGCACTCTAGATTCTGCGCTGGGGGCAACCAAAAAAGAAAAAAACAAGTCAGGGAAAAAAAAGGGGAGGGAAGCAAAACCTACCTAAGACATCAAGCCCTCTAACTGCAGCAGAGAGGAAGAAAACAGGTCAATGGGTCAGCAAGATGATTGAGGCCCAGAAAAAAAAACACCCACAAACGGTGCACAGAACGAGCGGGGGAAAAAAAGCCGATGCCTCAATGTAAGCACGCCTAGGGACGCAACGAAAGTATCCTAAGGCGGGGGGTTTCCATGTTCGGGGGGGAAAAGATCCCTTTGGGAAAAAAAAAAGCAACGAGACGAACTACAGTTGTGAAAAAATGAGAAAAAAACGAGGATTGATTGGGGGTGGGGGGGGGGGAACAGGAAAGTCAAACTGCCAAGGGACTTGACGCAAGTTGCACGTGAAGCTAAGGGTATAGGGGATCATGGTGGTTAGAAGCATGTTTTGGTGTAGTTGGGACCGGTCCCAATACCAGGTTGGCGTCGCTCTAAATTCAAAAAACGGAAAGCACGGGGGGCACGAAATTAAAAAGCTAGGGGGGCGATGGGGGGGACAAGGGGCAATCCAGGGGAAAAAGTTCGCTTCAACATTGGCCTTACGCCAGGCGAAGGGGAGCAGGAAAAGGAATACACTTAAAAAAGCGACGGGGCGAAGGAAAAACAAAAGGCCAAGAGGGGGCAAAAACGTCGGAGGGAAAAAAGGAAAAAATGTTGGCGGAGTGGGGTGCGCCTGGGCGACGAATGGGAAAACAGGCGGACGCAACCTTGGGGGAGTGGTTGGCCGCAGAAAAAGACGAGTTCCACAAAAAAAAAAACAAGAAAATCCGGCAGGGGGAACAATAAAAAAAAAAAGGTATCCGCGCCTCCGCCTAAAACACAAAAAACAAGAAAACAAACATCCGAACTCGTACCATAACCACGTCGGGGGCTGCAGGGCAAAGAACGGAAACTCGCGGTACTTTATTGACCTCTTGAACGGGGGGCTCCTGACAATAACACCCGAAACTTCGACAGTTGTCGGACGAACCCTTGACGAGGGCCAAAGAAAAAGCCCGTACCAAAAGCGCCCCAAATCGGAACGCTAAGATCCGGGGCAGAGGGAAGACGCGGGACGCGACATCGGGTGCCGCTGGGGGAGCCCTTAGGGGAAAAAAGGGGGGAAGAGATAAGTCCAACTGTAACAAAAAAATAAAAGAAAATAGAGATCAACAAAACAACGGGGAAAAAAAATGAGGGCGTTTGTAAAGACCGGTAATATAGGAGGAAACTAGTCAACCAAAGGATCAAAAACAAAGAAGTCGAGCAAGAGATGATCAAAAAGACGAGATCATGCGGAAAGAGTCATCGGTCCCTTGGAGAATAGGGGGGAATAAAAAGTGGTACTTCCGGGCGGTTTACAAAATTAGGGAGAAGCTTATGTCGGGGGTCAACAAAAGTAATATTTTGAATACAGACCGCAACGGAGGGAGGGACGGAAAGTTATGTCTGCGAGGAGGATGGGGAACGTTAGGTAAACGCTCCCTTAAAACGACGTTGGACTGACGAGAGAAGCGAAGAAAACAAAAAATGGCATACCTTTGAAACAGCGGAGGCAAGAGAGGATTTCCATCACGCCCGGCAAATCACGGCAGTTGTCCGGTAGAAAAGGGAAGGAGTAAGCGGACCCCTTCCATGGAACTGTCGCAGAGGCGCAAATTTAGGTGGGGAGAGCAGGCAAGGGAAAGATTGCTTCATCAGTCAGAAAGAGGGAGAGACAGGAGGGCCGGTTCCATCGAGAACCAGCCCTAAAGGAAACCAGATTAGCATTTGTAAAATTCAATCGCCACCGGGGAAGAAGGCGATCGCAACCAAGGGAAATAGAAACAAAAAAAAAGGGAAAACGAGACAACTTTAAAGACTCGTGAAAAAGGGGAGTTAACGCGCGCATTGAAGGGACAGATAAGCAAAAGAAAAAAAATATGGGGATTGAAACGCGAGTCAAAACAGAAGTGCGTGTTACACAAAAATGGATGAAAGGGGGGGGCAACGCGCGGGTCGTCAGAGCTGGCAAAGGGCCGATTAAAATATCGGCTAAGGTGAACCAGCCGCCGACAGGAGTTGGGGGTCCAAAGGTAAAAAGGGTACAGAGTTGAGAAAAATCAGATGTGGGACAGAGCGAAGGAAAAGGTGGAGAGGGCTTTTATGAATTTTTATCAGTGTTGCGTAAAGCCCCGGCGGGGAGAAGCATTAATAGGAGGCAAGGAGAAGCAAGTCAAAGGATTTTCAGCCGGCACCTGGAAAAGAACCAAAATCAAAAAGCTTTGTGTGAAAACCGGGGGAAAAAGAGTGAATCAGGGGTTCGGAAAAACAGCATTAAACAAAACAGTCAAGAAGGTTCAACAAGCGCTAAAAAGCTGTGGTCCTGGGGGGTCGGAAAGGGAGGCCAAAGAAAAACCTTAACGGGAGGGTCACATGGCAAACAGGGCAGGATAAAAAAAAGGGGCACAATCAACAGATCGTCAAAAGTTCACCCTAAAAAAAGTTTAAAAACAGGATGGACCTCCCCGAGCCAGCAAGACTACTCAAAAAAAAAAGAAAACTGCAAACTAATCAGAGGGAAGGAAAAGCAGGAAAGCCTGATTTTTTAACCCGGAAAAACTCTTCCTGCAAAACAAAATCCGTCAAAAGGGCTCACATACCGGGGAAACAAAGACGCGAAGGGTAATGACAACGGCTCACAGTCGTCATCTCGGCGGGAGCCTTAAGAAAAGTAATTGTCGGACAAAAAAAGAAGAGGGGAGGAAAAAGAGGGGCAGGCCGGCCGGGGCGAAGGCCAAAAAAACGGAAAGCAAATCACAGATCCAGCAAGGATGAAGAAGAAAAAAGAAAACCCAAGGGCAAAAAGGAGAAAATCAAAGGCGATAAAAGAATATACGGGGAACAATAAAGCAAACGAGCCCCAAAGAGATTCCCAAGACCGATAAGTTGGGAGAAAGGGAGATGGGTCCGAAGAAAGGAGAAAAGCCAAAGGAACAAGGGAGGGAAAAAACCTGCAACAAACGGGAAGACTCCACTCTTCTGAAGAAAGAAGAAGGGCTAGGAGTACCGGGGAAGCCTACCAGAACACGGATCAAAGGGAACAAATATCTATTACAGGGAAGGGAAGAAGGGCAAAAAACACAGAGAGGAGGACGGTGAAAAGGTCCCGAGAGCAAACAAAAAACTGAAATGAAGGTATTGAAGGGAAAAGGTGTAGAAGACAAAGAATTGGTCATTTGTGGAAAGTTATCCTGAGGGATATCTAATCAGGGGACGGAATTGACCGGGGCTGGAGGATTGTGCCCACAGGGACTTCATAAAAAAAAAAATCAGGGATTTAGCCCGGAGGGAGGGGGGAACTCAAAGGAGTTGCGTCAAACGTGCCTTCGGAAGCTACAAAGAAATATGCCCTTTTACCGTTGATCCTTCTTTGGAAAAGAGGGATGAGGGGGCTAGTCGTTCTGTGAAGAGTCGGGGGATTGCTTTCCTTTTCCTGACCTCCTCAACTGTGGGACCTCAGCGGTGACTGGGCAGGGAACAGGTCCAGGTCAACGGTCGGTGAGGGGGAAAGAGACCCTTGGAGGGGGGCCGTCTTGCAAAAAGGATTGCAAATTGTGGTTCCGGGGTTGGGTCTGAAAAAAGCCCGTCAGGGCCGAGATTGATAAAGCGTGGACAGGGAGTTGAATTTAACGTTCATCCTGACAAGCCCTCCGCTGTACCGCAACCAGAAACACTTACCTGGGGTTTCAAGGGGGGTCCTCGGGGCTGGGCGGGGTTAGAAAGGCCGAGCCGGGGAAAAATTTGGTTTGGGAAAAAAAAAACGGAAACAAAAACTTTGTTAACTCTAAAAAAGAGGAGGAGGGAACCTTGGGCAGGGATAAGAGAACAAAAGAATTTCCTACTTGACCCCCAGAAAATGCCGCAAAGCTCTTAGCCTTGGGGGGGGGTGTACGAAAAGGGGGAACGAGTTGGAGAGAGAAAAAAAAAAAAACTGGGGCATAGGTTGTTCAATCCAGTGTTCCAGAGACAGTGGCGTTTATCGGAAAAAAAAGAAAAGGGAGAAAAGAAAAGAGGGGAAAACGAGCACTTTGGCGGGGCCCGTTGGTTTAATCTGACAGCAGAAAAAACTGGGAGCTGAGCCCGCGGGAAAAGGGGGCTAAAAATCGCGTCTTTTGTGGAAAACCAGGGGGCCGGAAAAAATCTGGGAGGGGGAAGATTGAGGCCCACTTAGGTCTTAATGAGGACATCCATGACAAGCAGGGAGGACGTCAAAACATCACATCAGATCAACAACCAGAAGCTAACGATCTCTCGAAAAAATGACCGGGGAAAGACATATAGGGGAAGAATCAAAGGGCACCACAAAAAAACCTAAAGAAGGCGGTCAACAATTTAAGCACTGTATACAAAACGCCAAAGGAAAGGCACGCGGAAAGGGCGCAAAAAAGCGAGATTCCCTTACCGAAAAAAATTTTGGGGTGAAAAACCTAAAGCCAACCCGCCACAAAAAAAGTTTTTCAGGGAAAGAGCAAAAGATTAGGGAAAGGGGTGGAAGAGAATAACTGGGGAAAAAAGAAACTTGTCGAGTGGCCAGTGCGGGGCCACGAGTTGGGGATCTAGAAGTTGGTGGTGTTCAAAAACTGGACGGGGGGGGGGTCATTCCAGGCAGTTCACCGGAAAACATGGTGAAAGAATTTACAAAATGCCGAGATGGGCGAAGTGGGGACGGGTACGATGGGAAACGCAGCGGGAAAAAAAGTCAACAGCACTTTTGCTTGAAACGGAGGGGAAGCCCCCCTCGGGGGGGGCTAAAAAGCCTGTAATAAAGAACTGCACGGACTAAAAATCGGCTAAGGATCCATTGAAGGACAAAAACAGCGAGGCGTAGGGGAGGAAAAGGACTTTGGACAGGATTCCAGTCGAGGAAAAAACCACCAAAAACAATTTGATGAAAGGCGCTGGGGAAGCTCAAAGTGGCGCTTTCGTCCATGGGGACCGGGAACAAAGGAAAGGTAAATCCTTCAAGCAAGGAAACAAACGCCCAAAGAAAGTCTCCAAAGCTCACTAACTAGATCGAAAAGGAGGAGGGTGGATGAAAGAGTCCAAGGGTACATCCGATGGGGAACAAGCCAGGGAGCTGAAGAAAAACCTATGTTTGAAGAAAAAAAAATACGGAAACTTTAAAAAGGGAGAGTCCCATAGGCAAAAAAAAAATGAAGCATCTTTGCAAAAGAGAATAGTCATCTCACTGGGGGAGCTTTAAGAAACTTGGGGTGGCGCGAATAACTAAGATAGTTGAAGAGAAGGAAGGGAAAAAAAGTCACGCTGGGTCAAGATCGGCTAACAACACAACGTAGGTCCTTTTGAGGGTCCGGGTAAGTTGGGGCCCACCACGAAGGGGATAGGGAAAAAAATAGTCCTAATGAACCCCGCATCAACATGGGGCGAGGCGATATCAATGACTATCACAGAGTTAAAAGAGGGCTGCCAGAAAGGGAGAGGAATGGGATCTTGGGGGAATTCAAGGGTTAACCGGTCAAAATAGGCGCACCGGTGGGAAATGTGTGGGGAAAAAGCTCAACAAAGGAAGGGGGAGAAAAAAACTCAATTCGAGATCCAGGGTTTGGAGCTCGACTGGGGGTCTGACCGTCGCGCAGTATCCGTACGGAAAGACTAGAATATCGAAAAATCCCAAAAAAGGCAGATTGTGGGGGGGGGCCCTCTCTGGGCAAATGAAGGGGGCAAATCAATTCGACAAACGAAAGCCCTTGTTTCAAAACTCGAAGAAGGGAGGAAAATTCCCCATTAGACGGGGGAGACCGAAAGAAGTTTGAAATGTATCAAAAACGTTCAAAATTCTTGCCGGAAAAAAGGTAAAAAAGAGGAGAACTAACCTTCTTTCCATGAAAAAATAAAAATTAAAAAACGCGAGTGCATGGGGAAAGGAGAAAAAAGCAAAGAGGAATGAATCTGAGGCATGAAATTAACCACAAAACGCAGACCCCAAGAAAAATCAAAAGACGCCACCGGCGAACTCGACGAAGGAGGGGAAAAAGAAGAAATAAAGGCGAAAATCAATAATATGGATGAGAACGCTCGGGAAAAAAAAAACAAGAGGCATGTTCAAAAAGGGAGTATAATTGAACTACTAAAAAAAAGACGCGGGGGGGGTGCTTATAAAAGAGGGAGGAACAGGAGCGGAAGAGAGGGAGGAAAAAAAAGACGGGACCAACCGCCGCCGCCCAGGTTGGCCTCTGGTAACGATTAAGAAAGCATGGAAGGGCGTCAAGCACTTCAGTTGGGGCAAAAAAGGCCGGGGGGGGGAGGTGGGAAAAAAAGAGATTGTTTGACAAAGAACCGCTGATGGCTCAACTCAGTCTGAAGCAAAAAAGAAAATCCCAATGTTGGAGAAGTCAACGGGAACGTCGTCCAAAAAAGAAAAGCAAGTTGGGGAAACTCGGTGCCCGCTCTCTCAAAAGGGGGGGTTTCAAAAATGAAAAAAAAGGAAAGAGGGGACAAAAGGCGATCCCAGGGCGGAGGAACAAGCGGTAATGGGGGGTTTCGAAGGGGCCAGGAAAACACTAAAAGAAGGGAACCAGGACAAAACCGGCCAAGAAAGGAAAAAACGGAAAAGCAAAGAAAGTTTTAAGCGACTCAAAAACTTCCCTTAAACGTAAAACAGCGTTCCTCTCCCTATCCAAGTCCGAGAAACCGAAAAAAATCACGAGAGGAAAAGGGAAAGAAATGAACGAAGATTTGGAAAAGAACGACGCGGGGCATACCACACCAAGCGCTTGATGCCAGGGCGACTCCCAAAAAGAAAGGGCCATCGAAGTATCAGAGGAAAAGAGAAGGACGAGGAAAAGAAAAGAAATTGGAACTTCCAAGGATCTTGAAAAAAAGCTCAGGCCTTCGGGGAGAATATCAACCTAATACGCGTAATCAGATTAAGACAAAATCTTGAAGACACAGAATAAAAAAGGAAGACCGTAAAAGGAAGAAAAGAAAGGGGAGGCTTCAAAAGTAGAGACAGGCAAAGAACGATCCCAATACTAACCACGACCAAAGCCTATTACGGGGGGGGGGGAGAGAAAGGGGGACAGATATTACCAGAAAAGAAAAAGGAAAGAGCAGGGAAAGAATAATTAAGATAGACTTCCAAAGGCGGAAAATCATCCGAGAGAGGCCTATCAATTCGGGCTGGGTCAACCATCCAGGACAAGAAAAAAAAATGTCAAGGAATAAAAAGAAAATCCAGGGAAGGAGACGGGCAAAAAAAAGGAAAAAAAAAAAGCGCAGGAGGAAAAGAAAGAAGGGTGGTTCCACCGTC
>Ga0179591_1279769_pt1 | contig 13784 bp, 16 predicted proteins | sample CZOMad2_1_08_16f_FD_182891 | JGI IMG/M metagenome (GOLD analysis project Ga0179591, IMG submission 182891) | Vadose zone soil fungal communities from Angelo Coast Range Reserve, California, USA - CZOMad2_1_08_16fungal (PacBio error correction) | ecosystem: Environmental > Terrestrial > Soil >...
TTGCTAAAGACTGAGCGGGGGGACAAGGACAAAGGAGGGGAAAGGGTGAAGAACGGGCAGGAAAAGATTGCCAAATACTGATCGTCTTTTTGATTTCTACTAAGGGAAGTCACGAAGGAAGGAAACTTCTTTTCAAAGAAAGGGGCAAAATCTGACCATTTGTGGGGGGAATATCCCGCAAGAAAAGGGAGGGGGGAAACCGCGGTGGTCCCGTAAGCGACAAATCTCATCCACTAACACCCAAAACCAAGAGGGGATTTTGGGGGGGAGGCGCTACAATTATCACATTTTTTCTGGGGGACCTAAAGACTTGAAGGAAGAAAACCAGGAAGGGGGGGGGGGGATCGAAAAGGGGGTTTATAGAAGAAGCACTAGAGCGTATTTTGAACTCTGCGAGGGGAGGGCAGGAGTTGCTCTTGTATGGTACTGATTACTTAAAAAGATCTGGGGCGCAACAACACGAAGGGAGGATAGACGCCGTAGCGAAGAACTAGTGCCTTAAGGGAAGAACAAAGAAGGGGGTCAAAAGGACACCAGTATTAGCAACCGCAAAGAATCTGCGTCATGGCGCAGCGGAAAAAACATCGCAGCTCTGAGGGGGAATTCAGAAAAAAAGGAATGCAATTGAGATGAGCGACGCAACTGGGGCGGAGAAACTATCGAGGAGGGAAAAAAGGGGCGGTAAAAAGTGTGAATAAAGAATGTCGTCGGATGAGCCCTGAAAGAAGCCGGGTGAAAGAGTGGGGTTTAAAAGGGGGGGGGACCACGAGAAATCGGAAGGACTGTCATCCTCCAGAAAGCAAAGATTTTTTCCTTGTACGGGGGGAGAAGAGAAAGGGACGCGGTCTCAATGGGGGGATGCAGTAAATGAGAGGTGTGAAAAGAGGGGAGAGCATGTTCACCAGAAGCACGACCATGGGTGGGAGGAGGCCCAGGAGGTGGGTTTTGCTAAATACCTTGGGGGAGGTCGAAGGGGACTCAAAACCCCGCTGAACGGAAGCTTTTGGCTGACAGCCTTGCTGCTGCTGTTAAGTGGTTGGCTGGGTTGGGAAACGGAGGTACTCCTTACTGGTTTTGGGGGGGGAAACCCTTGGGGGGGGAGAGGAGTCGGGGGAGCCGGGGCAATCTCGGATTACGGGACTAAGTAGCTCTAAGGAGAATTCGTCTCTAAAAAAATGGGACGAAAGGGAAAAGCTGTTCCCATGTATGACTGAAAGATGCCAAATGAGAGGGGAAAGGGGTGATGTCTGATGTGGGGGGGTGGGGGGGTCCTCTATCTGGGAGAAAAATCATTCTTTCGAGTTTATCACGCGTCTTGGGGGGGGGGGGGGGAGGGGGGGGGGGGGGCGATGGGGTACTAGGAGGAACCCGGGTGGAATGCACAGTTTTGGATAGGGGGGGGGGGTAGGTCGATAAAGGAAGGACGTATTCGCAAATTATTCCCGTTTTTTTGGGGGACACGCACGCCGATTGGATATGGGTGGGGGTGAAGGTCGGGAACATTAGCGTTTGGAACACCAAAAGAAAGGGGTGAAGGGTAAAAAAACACGGCATCGACAGAAGAAAAAAAACAAAAAGGGGGAGGACAAGATATCTATTCAACAAAATGTTGGCGTAAAAGTTCAAAGTCAAGGAAAGGAAAAAAGGGGGTGTGGCAAAAAGAAAAGGAGAAAAATCAGGCAAGGTTGCCACCACACCAATGGAGGCGGCGTGCAAAAAAGGAAAATTTCGAGAATTCAATCCTGTCATGGCAGACGACGCAGGAAAGGGAGAAGAAAATTCAGAAGAAACGGCAGCGTATCGAAAAAATTACAGGGGAACCACGAGGAAGGTGACCGGCTAAAGAGAGCAAACCATCAAAACATCAAAAAGATCACAAGGAAAGAAAGCAGCGAAGAGGTGAAATTATCGTGCGAGGAGAGTGTTAAAAGGGAAGAGCCAGAGAAAAAAGCTCATCCATTACTCGTGGGCCCGGCGAAAAAAAGTCGAGGCCAAAGGCGTACGAAAACCACCAAAAAGGGGGACGTTTAGGGGGCCACAACCAGCAAATACATTAGGGAAAGCTGTGGAAGGAGGGAGGAGGGGAATGGAGAGGCCAGTTCTCAGCGCAGAGACATCAAGAAAGTACGAAGTTAGCAAAACAAAAAAGAGGGTCATGAAACATGTCGTGAGGAACAGAGATAAACCTGCAGAGTACAAAGGAGGAAACTCAGGAAGAAGGGGAATGTTGAGGTCTGAAATCCAAATTAAGCTTGCTTAGAGGATGGGCAAAACGACGGACTAGGGGGGGGGGCTACAGTGGAAAAACTTGTAAAAACCCACTCTTTCCACAAGGAGGGAGTTTGAATAAAGGGGCATCAGGGAAGAAATCTCTTTTCTCAACTTGCAATGTTTGAGAGTAGCGCACTAAAAAGGAACGCGTAGCAATTTTCAAGTAATAAGTATCCCGGCTGGAGGGGAGGGGGGGTTAGAGAAGGATGGAGTTTTTTGAAGAGCGACCTTACTATCGGGTCGGCGGCTAGGTGGGGAGGGGGAAAACGGAAAGGAAGGTCAAATGTAGGCTGGCAATTCAGGACGTCTTCGGAAGAGGAAAGATGGGATTTGGCAAAGACCATCATTCGAGAAGCTGTTGTTTTGCGCGGAGGGGAAGTGACTAAGGGAAAGACAATGTACGAGGCGTGCTGATCCCGGAGAGGCCCAGAAAGGGAGATAAATGTTTCAAGGAGGAGGGGTATAAAAAGGAGGGAAAATCCTGCAATCGGGAAGGGGGTTATCCATAAAAAAAGGGGGAGAAAAACGGTGGGGAATTCAAATAGTCTGTGGGGTGAATAAAGGGGGCATGGAGGCGGGATGGAAACTATTTGCGGAGAGAAATTCCCAAAAACTTGAGTGTCCGATTGCTATTTCAACGGGAAGAAAGAGGGTTGGCGACAGGATTGACTAGGGAAGTGAGGCTGAAAAAGCACACAGGGGGAAAGAGGATTCATGCGAGATGGGGGGGAGGAACATACAAAGGGTGGAATCCTTGGAAGGGTCCTCAGAGAGGGGATCTTCAACTTCACCACAACTCACAACAACACAGTAGGAAATAGAGGGGGGGGAAGTACAAAAGCAGCATGGAGGCTTACAAGTGGTAAGAAAAAGGAGAAGGGAAATAAAGGAAACCGGATCGTTCCGTTGGGGGTCGAGGGAGGACAATTCATTCAACTCCATTACTAGAAAAAAAAAAGATGTTTAACCGCAAGTGTACATCAGGTGGGGGTTAATCAAAACTCGGAATCACCCTGGAGAACTCCAACATTTTACACCGGGAAAAAAAGGAGAATCCCACAAAGGGGACCGAACACTTATCGTTCTGGAAGGGGGAAAGAAGACGACAAAAAGAAGAGGGGGGGGGAGGGACGAAAATTGCTCTCTCAAAGAGGGAGAGGTCTTTTTTCTTTATTCGGCTGAAGTACTGCGGGAAAGTCACGCGAAGGGAGAAGGCTCGGGTACGGGGAGGAAAGCGGGGTTTACGCGCACAAAAAGGCGAATGGAGAAAGGGAAACCGGGGGAAAAAGGGAGGGAGAGAAAGCTTTCAGGAAAAGGACACGCAATTAATGGGACACTTACGCCTGGTCAATAACTTAACCTGTGAGCCCCCGCAAGATAGGAAATAAACAACAGAGAAACAGAGGGGGGGGGAGTTTGAGAAAAAACTGAGGGAAAGATCCTTGATCTTCTTATTCCGGAAATAAGATTAGTCTGACGCGGAATGTAAGAGACGCGATCGAGAGAGAGATTGTAATGGTGCCACAGAAAGAATCAGGGGGGGTAAGGGTGTTAAAACTTGGGGAATTTGGGTGACCAGGACTAGAAAAAAGTTCGGGGGTTTTGGGAGATCGGTAGAAAACAATCACTTCAGTTCAGATGTAGGGGAGGGGGAGATTGGGTGGACTGCTGGGAAAGTGTTAGGGGGAGTGTGGAAAAAAAAAAAACCATATGTCTTCGTGCCATGCCCATTCTGGGGGGGGGGAACTACCCTGGGTCTAGGATGATCGGCGAAAAATTTTCAAAAAGACGCATGGAAAAGGGGGGTGGGAAAAAGGACAGGGGCGGGGGCTCCTGCTTTAAGGAGGGGGTTGCTGGGTGGGGAGGACTCGAAGGGGCGCGGAAAAGAGGGGGTGGAGAAAAAATAGGAAGGGTTTCGCCGGAAAGCTCGTATTAAGGCGATCGCTCTACTGACGGGAAGGAGAAAAGCTGCCAGTCAATCTGAACGATCTGCCTGCGAGGGAAAACGCTAAGAGGGAAGCTACCGCTCGTTGATGAACTGGTGGAAGGAGTATTTTTTTTGCAAGTCTAAAGGGGAAAGGAATCGCTCAAGCCATTCTGCTGTGTAAAGAGAAGTTCGGGGGGGAGGAAAAAAAGAGTATCCGTCCTACGCTGGGAGGAACGTCTTTGGGGGAGAAGGGTGGGGGGGGGGCTCCTGGGGAGTCCTATGGGCCCGGAAAATCATGAAATAGGGTGCATGAGGAAAATTATGGGAGGGGGTTTTTTTCAACAAAGAAGGATGAAAAAATGGGGTGAGGGGTGTGAAGTGGGAAAAGGTTCAAAGAAGATGAAATTCCTACCACAGCTTTGGAAAAGAGACACAACAACGGGGAGAGAAAAATTTTTGGAGGTCTGGAAAAAAAAAAAGGGGTGGACATTTGGTGTAAAAGCTCATCTCAAAAATCTATTCAGGGGGCCCAAACTGACGGGGGAAAAGAAACCTAAAATAGGGGGGGGAGGAAGTCAGAGTCTGCAAAAAATTGATGAGAAAGATCAGGATAAGAATAAGTGGCTATCCTCTTAGGGAAGCGTAACAAATAGCCATATACGATCCACGCAGCAGAGGGAGAGCAGGGTGAGAAGTCAACCTTCCAACAACCAAGGGAAGAAAGTTCATAATAGAGGGAGACGGGGAAGCATGGAAATGGGCTTTTGCGAGGAAGTGTTTCTGGCAGTGATGAGAAGAAAGAAAAAAAACAGGAGGAAATAGTGTTGGCCCGAAAAACGAACAAAGGTGTCGAAAACAAAAAAAAAAGGAGAACGCGTTTCCAGGAATCGAGTTCCTCTCCACCATCAAACTAAAGTAAAGAAGAGGGCAAGCCACAAAGGCGGGCGGAAGGGAACGAAATTCTCTCAGCCGATAAACGGTATTTAAAGGTTAAAACCTAAAAAGGGTCTTTCCTGGGGCATGGTGAACATGAGTTTCAAAGATTAGGGGGGGGTGAGAAGGCTGAACTCTAGGAGGGGGGAACTCCGATAAAAAAGGTCGGGAAGGGGGTACATAACAGAGGTTATCTGCGTGGCACAAATTCAACAGGAAAAAAAAAAATGCCCCCAGGAGTGGCAGAGAGGTCATCCTACATGAGGGCTACGGGGGGAGAGGGGAGGAAAAAGGCAACAGTTCCGCAGAGGAGAAGAGGTCAATTTCCTTAGAAAGATATCCCTGCTGATGGAATGGTTTGGGAAATAAAACTGCGAAGTGGGGGGGGTGAAGGAGGGGAGCCTGACAGACGAGCTCGTTCCGCTCAGCGTGGTGTCAGGGGGGCGGCCAGTCGGGGGGGTCAGGGTGTCCTTCAGAGGACATTTCTGAGAGAACAAGGAGTCTTCCCAAGAGGGGGTTAAGAAAAGGCGCCGCGGGGGGAAAAAAGAGAGGGGGCCTCCCGGACATCCAAAAGGCATCTTGCGAAAGGAAAAGGAAGGATGGGGGGGGGTGGCCAAGAAAACAAGCAGTGAAGGGGATCGAGTCCACTTGGTTCACGAGAACGACTGGTCGGACCTGCCAAGCCGAGGGGAAAGAGGGTCATTCAAAAAGAAAGTTCTTTTTGGGGGGGGATAAGGTCGCTTACGAAAAAGGGAGGGGAAAAGTTCTCGGTAAAGAGTCCAAAAAACGGGAGATTTCCACAAGAGGGGGGGGGGTCAAGAAAAGGAAAAGGGGGGGCCGTCGCGGAAAAAAAAAAGCAACACTACTATCATAGGGGGGATGGTCCAAGCTTCAAAAAAGGGGGGGGAGGAAAGAAAACTGGGCGATCGATCCCGCGCTGAAGAGACCTGTCAACAAAACGATCGAGAAAAGAAGGGAGGGAAAGATAGAAAAGGTTAATTTCCTCACAGGGGAGGGAAAAGGGAACTCTATCCATCAAAAGTATGGAGGGCACAGGGGGGGGATAGTCATGGGAAAGGAAAGAGTCTTAGTGTGGGTTCGTAAAATCACGGAAGAACAAAAGAATAACAAAGGGGGAAGAAGTTTTGGTGGGGTTCGCGAAGCCAGCCCCAAAAAAAAAAAAAAACAAAAACTCCCGCAGGGGAAAAAGTCTAACGACAAGGAACGAAAGAGGGCCCCCAAAAAACACATTTTTTCTCCTCCAGAAGAAAGTTCCGCACGGGGAGTACGAAGGGGGAGGGGGAAAGACTTGAGACGAATCGCCGTGAAAACGTGGCTCGATTCACGAGGGAGGCTTGGGAGTTGTGGGAGGTACTGGGGGCTGGACGACATAAAGGAAAGTTCGAGGGGAAAGGTGGGGATAGGGAAGGGAAGTCAATCTCTGGGGGGAGCAAAAAAAAAAAGACCGGTCTACTGAGCAAAAGAAGCGTGGGAAGACTCGCTTCGAGAGGAGGAAGGGAAGGAACCATTAAGAAGGTGACGGGTTGGAAAAATGACCCAAAAAGAAAGGAGCGCGGCGTTAAAACAATCAAAGAAAAAAGAGGCTGGGGCTATGGATTAAAAACCCGATTCCATCAAGCCGGGAGCGAAGACTTCCAAGGGGAAAAAGGGGAGGGAAAAAAAGGAACTGGGAGGAAAAGGAAGAGGGAAATTCAGTAATAAGAGGGGGGAAAGGAAGACGAACGGGGAAGAAAAAGTCAAAGAGGAGCCAGGGGGAAACGTTGAACCCGTTTCTTATGTTTGAACGGTCTATCACAACGCCTGGGCGGGACTGTAGAGAAAATTTGTGCAGCGGAGGGATGAAAAGCAATCATTAAGGGGAAGCTGAGGACGTGCCGCACAATTTTGGGTATCTCAATGTGTTCATACGCATGTGTAACCAAGAATGAGGCCAAAGGGGGCAATGCACTGAGAGGGTGCCTAAAAACTACTGTTCGAGAAGAGGGGGAAGCGAACATGTTTTAAGGAAAGTGAACGCCGGGGGGGAGGAATGCGGGAGGGAGTCTTTAAAACTTTAGGGGGATGTGGTGGGGGAAGGGACAAAGATACTGACGCACGGCACGGAAAGAGTTGGGGGGAGGACTAAGGTTTTTGCGCGAGTTGAGTTTCAGAGGTCGGATGACAGAGATAACTGGCTGAACAGCAAAAGCCATCACAGCGGGAAAAAAAAATAAATTCCATGCGTGAAAACGTGAGAAAAGAGGGGATCGTGGGCGTGAGACTTGGTGAGGGTGTAATGTTTAGAAATTGAAGAGAGAGGAAAAATCAGAAGGGCTTGCTCTTGAGCGATATCAAGGGCGTCAAAGGGCAAGATGAACTCGGGGCCTTGAGGGGGCCAAGAGTGGAGGAGGTAGTGGGGTGGTGGGTTAGGGAAGGAGGGAAGACCCCCCCCCCCCCCCCTCCCCCCCAACCCCACGGACCCACCCCCCACCCAGCTCCCCCCCCCAAACCACCACCCCACCCCCCCCCCCCCCCCTCCCCACCACGCCCCCATCCCCCCCCCCCCGCCCCCCCCCCCCCACTCCCCACCCCCCCCCCCCCAAGCAACACCCCCCCAAGCTCAAGCACACCCCAACCCCCCCCCCCCCCCCCCAACTCCCCCCACGAACCCCACACCCGCCCACACAACAAAAAAACCCCCCACAACACCCCCAACCCCCCCCCCCCCCCAAAACCCACCCCCCCCCCAGAACCCCCCACCCCCCCCAACACCCCGCCCCCCCCCACACAAGGGAAACCCCCCACAACCACCCCCCCCCCCCCCCCCCCCCCCCAAACAAACCCCCCAACCCCCCCAATAAAAAACACCCCCCAACCAACCAAACCCCCCCCCCCCCACACCACCCCACCCCACCACCCCCCACCACCTCAAAAGACCCCTCCCCACAAAAGCCCCCCCCAAACCAAAAACACCCCCCTCCCGCCCCCCCCCACCCGCAAAACAATCCCCCCCCCCACAAAACCAACAACCCACCCGCCACCCCCTAAAACCCCCAGCCCCCACCCAACCCCCCCCCCCCCCCCATTTTTTTTTTTTTTTTTTTCTTTTTTTTTTATGTTTTTTTTGTTTTTTTTTTTTTTTTTTGTTTGTTTTTTTTCGGTTTTTTTTTTTTTTTTTTTTTTTTTTTTTTTTTTTTTTGCTACCCTCCCCCCCCCCCCCCACCCTCCCCCCCCTCAACCGACAGCCCAACCCCCCCCGTCCCCCGATCCCCCCTCCCCTCAAGCTCGGACTACCCCCCCCTCCCCCGCCCCCCCCACCCCCCCCCCCCCCCCACCCCCCCCCAACCCCGTTGAAACTCCAACCAACCCCCACACCCCCCACCCCCCCAACCGAAACCCCCCCCCCACCCCCCAAAAAAAACACTAGATACCCACCCCCGCCACCACCCCCCCCCACACAGCCCGCCCCCCACCCGCCCCCCCCTCACCCCCCCCCACCCCCCCCCAACCCCCAACCCCCCCAAAAAAAAATTTTGTTTTGTTTTTTTTTTTTTTTTTTTTTTTTTTTTTTTTTGTTTTTTGTTTTTTTGTTTTGTTTTGTTTTTTTTTTCTTTTTTTTGTTTTTGTTTTGTGTTTTTTTGTTGTTTTGTGTTTTTAGTTGTTTTTTCGTTGCATAGTATTGGTTTTGGAGGAGTTGTGGTGGTTTTTTGTTTTTTTTGGTTTGGTGAGAGTTGTTGTTTTTGTGTTTTTGTTGTTTGTTTTTTTTGTTGATGGTTATTGGTTTGTTTTTTTTTTTTTTGTTTTTTGTAGTGGGTTTTTTTATTTTTTTTTTGTTTGTTTTAGTTATTTTTTTTTGTTTTTGTGTTTGGTTTGTGTGTTGTTGTTTTTTGTTTTATTTGTTATTGGTGTTTTGTTGTTTTGTTTTGTGGGGTGTGGTTTGGGGGGGGTGGGCTCCTTAGTGCTGGATGATAAGTACATGTCTTGAGAAAGAAGGATTTTAACTGGGTAGCCTTTTGGTCGTATCCCTTCGGGTGTGGGAAGAAGAAAAAGCGAGGGGGGGATAGAGGGGGGCAAAAAGGGGAAAAACTATAATCCTCCTACTGCACAGCTTTTTCTCTCTAAAAAAAAGGGAAGGGAAAGTAGAAAAGGGGAAAAGCTGGTGAGGTCCCATTCCAAGGATTTTAAAGGGGGGTGGGAAAAACTCTTCAAAAAAAGTATGAAAAAGGGAAAAACCCCATGACGGGGACCGAAACTGAGGTCTTCTTTACAAATGGATAAGGAGGAGGCGAAGGGAAAGGGCATGGTCAAGGATAAGGCCCAAAAAACATACTTCCTCCAAGAGGGAAAAAACTCCGCCTGGGGGGAAAGGATAAGAGGCCAATGAGGGGGGGCTGCCGAAATAGAGGCATCTCTGGAAGAAAAAAAGGAACATCACCAACACTCTCCGAGAACACTCATCTTAAGAAAGGGAAAAGGAAGGGGGGGGGGGGATGAAGTATTTCAGTGGCAGGAGGCCTACTCCACGAGAATAGAGAAGAGTCAAGTATAAGGAGGGGGGCGAAAAAAAGTGGGCGTTAAGCCCAAAAACCAACGGAGGCCCAAAGGGTCCTAACAAAAAAATAAAGGGAACATCCCTCTCAATTCAAAGACAAAAGCTGAAGAGGGAAGGAGGGGAAACAGGAAAAGGGAATCGTCAAAGAAACAAGTTAAGTCAAAACCACACAGAATTTAGTGGGAAAGGTCCGTATGGGGGAAAAAGATGATCACCTGGGAAGGAGTAAAAACATCTGGTAACGCATAGACTGAAAAAAGGAAAGGGGGGGGGTGATTATAGAACGATATGTATTAGTACAAAGCCCAGGAGATGGGAGTGGGGAGGGAACAAAACAAGTCAATTTTCAACCTTCCTGCAAAGGGACGCTTAGGAGGGGTGGAATTTCTATTGCGCGATTAAAGACTTTCCTCTACTGGGCAAGGTTGGAACGCATCCAGTCAAAAAGAAAAGGGAATTGAGAATATCCCTGCTTGGGAAAAGTCAGGGTTTTGAATCAAAGAAGAGATTCTGCGAGTTGTTTACGAGGAGAAAGGGAGGGGCGGCGAGCAGGATGAAGGGAAAAGCACCCCGTTTGGTACCAAGTGAAGAGGACAAGACAAGAAACAAGTGCAAATGCTTCTTTTGCAGAGAAATTCGCCGTCTGTTTGGGGGGGGAGCGTATCCCAGAGCTGGGCCGAGAAGAGACAAAGGGGGGGACGCAATACAAGGGGGGGTGGGTCAAGATTACTGCTCATGGGGAAACCGATAAGGGGGAACCAAAGCGGCAATATATTCTTATCAAGGGTCGTTCCTGCAGCTGAGGGGGATCCAAAAAGGTGAAAAAAAGGGGCGGAAAGAATGCTGGTGTGGGGATAAGGGTCATCCGTGGGAGGGATCGCAGACGGGGGGGGGGGTCCCACCAAAAGAAAAATTGGTCCGATTGCGGTTATTCAAGCTCAGCGGGCTTGGTCGGAGGGATTTCAGGGAAGAAGAAGGTCCTAGAAAAGAAAGGGGGATGATGGGTCCCTTCTAGTGTAAGAGGGGTCTGGAAAAAGGAAAAGAAATGCTGAAAGGGGAACCACTATTGAGAAACAAAAACACTTATTCTTATGGGAGGAGATAGATCGTGGTGAGTTCCGGCATATCGAAGGGGGGAAGGAAAGACAGCCCAGGTGGAAACGGCAATGATCTTCCCATCCTGAAGAGGAGCTCAGAGGGGAAGGAAAATAACCCAAGAGAGGAAAGGCTTGGGGGAAAACGAACCAAATCGGGGACCATCAGTGGGGGGGGTTCGCGACCGGCACTCGTCTTGGGGAAACCGCGAACGAACCTCCATGTGAAGTAAGAAGGAAGAAGCCCAAAGACATTCTTGGTTAGTTCCACACGGAAAGAAGTTATGATAAGAAAAAAGGAGAAAGAAAATGGCGATGCTTTGGAAACGAAACGGCTCGAGAAGAAGAGGGGCTTGTGGAGGGGGGAGCGCGGGCGGGGGGGGGTATCATGCACTCTATTGCTATTTGCTCGTGTACTGGATATGAGAAAGGGTACGCCAAAGGCATGAGGGTGATTCAAAATAAGGCAGGGGGAAGGGGAGAGAACTAAAGTTGGGAAGCACGGGGAACAACTTGTACTTTCCGGTTGCCTGGAACCTGAAAACAAAACCGCCGCAAAAAAAGGTAAACGGAAACACTCGTGCATAAAGGGCTGCTATGGGGAGAACATAAGGGAGAGGAAGGCAGGGAAAAAGACGCGGACTGATGCAGGGTGCTCTATCTCGAAATGCAGTAGAGAAAGAAGGTGTCAGAAAGGGGAGGGAGAAAGCATGAAACAAAAAGGACCGAAGGTGGGTTAACGGGGGGAAAGGGGGTGACAAGGGAGGTCCCAGAAGCTTTGAGGAGGGAAATCATCTACTCATTTTTCTTTTCATCGGCGATGCAATGCGCGTATCAGGGTCACAAATTTTGGGCAGGGGAAAGAAAGGAAAGGGGCACGTCAACATGATGTACTTCGTGCCGCACATTCGGTTGGTTTGATAACTAGAAAAAAGGAAGCGGAGCTCCCACGCAAGTAAAAGAAAAGGGGGCTGAGCCCTAAGGAGGCTGAAGGGGAGTTTGCCTGTGGGGGAGCAGGGACGCTACGCTCCGGAAGCGACGTAACTTTGTGGGGGCGTAAGCAAATACTTGGGTTAGGAAGCACAGCAAGAAGGGGAAAAGATCTACTGGCTTGGGGATTCGGCATCTCAAAAAAAGAAAACGATCGCGCCCAATGTTCCATGCGAGACTGAGGGAAAAGGATAAATGCGTGGATGAAAGGGGGGGGGATTTCCTTTAAGTTGTTGTGCTAGAGGATGAGGAAAAAAGGGCTGGAAAGAGAGGAGAGGGGCTCTATCTTGCTTTCAAGGGCAGGCAAAAGGAGAAGAACCAAGGGAACTTCTTTTTGGTATTTGGGGGGGGAATCCTTCTTTCTGGAGGATCATGAACGAAAAGGGCGCCTAGCCCGAATTATTAAGGGAAAAAGGGAAAGCCGGAAAAAAATGGGAGGTTTTGCATCGCCTTTTGGACAGGAAGCGTTTTTGGCACACCACAAACAATCGGGGATGAATTCCAGCCAACAGAGGGGTCAGGGGAAGACAACACAACGGGGAAAGGATTTAAAGAGTTGGCGTAGGATTCAGAAGGGGGGAAGGGGGTGGACAAAAAAAGGAGAAAAAAACAAAGCGATGCAAAGAAACCAACCATTACTTATTCCAAGAGGCTTGCGTGAAACGGAATCAAGGGACGAATGGAGGTAGCATGATACCCATGGCCTCAAGTAAAATCCAAAGGAAAAAAACCTGAGGTGACCTCAAGAGAGCTATCCCCTATCAGAATTTGTGAAAAGCTGCGAGATAGGCGGAAAAGAGGCGAGCACCAATAAGAAAAAAAGTATCACGCTATCAGCTGTCGAAAAACCAGCAAAAAAAGAAAGGGGATCGTGGCTATGGTGGGGCCAGTTTCAGAAGGGGGCTGGGGGACGGTCCCGAAGCCAGTAACGTCTAGGGAAAGAGTAAGAGCTGTTGCCCGGCCCGCCCGGAGTGCCAGTTTCTGAAAAGAAAACCACGAAGAGTTGAAGTAGAGTCCAAAACAGCAAACTCAATTACCTCAACCAAAGCTGTCAGCCAAAAGTGAAAGAGGAAATTGAACGTAATGGCAGATCTAACGATCAGATTCACAAGTGGGGAAAAACCACGGGGAAGGTCAAAAAAAGGGGAATTGGGCATTCATGGTGACATTCTATTGACACCTGCAGGGAGCTGTGGTGAGGGAAAACTCACTAGGGGTTGCTTCTATACAAAGTATTAAAAAAAAAAAAGTAGCAAAGGAGCTGGCGCCGGTGCAAACTCAGGCAACTTGAACCCACGGCCTGCCCCCGGCATGTCGTTGGGAAAAGGGGCTGACCGAGGTCAAGCTCTTTCCTCTAGCAAGGTGGAAGCACTAGCAAAAGGGAAAGAGTCGGAATTCAATGGCCGGCCCATAACAATTCTTTATGGATCCGTGGGGGAGACCTAGCCTAATATTCGCGAGGGTGAAGGGAAAAAGCGATGAGACATAAAAGGGGGGCAGGTCCCCGGCCAAGGGGATGTAATCATGGAAGACAGTTCTCGAAAGAAAGGGGACGAAAAAAATCTTCCCACTGTGCTTTTGCATCTCACCAGACGGATGTGGTGGGGAGAGAAACTTGAAGGAACAAAGTCAAAATAGAGAAATTCGCGGAGGAAGAACTGAGAGAAAGAAAAACACTAGCAAAGGAGAGAAGGGGGAGAGTTCCCTCTTCGATCAAGTCTGTCTTTGGACGGCAAGCTGGAAGGGGAAAGAAAAAGGTGATCCGGGTACAAACTTCAATGTCGGTGTGGTATTAGAGGGGAAAACAGAGTTCGAAGCAGGAGGTCGAAATGACAAAAAAACGATGTCCGATTGCTTGACACCGCTCAGCAGGCGTGGGGCGCGTGTGAGGGAAAAAGACTCTTTGAAAGGAAAAACAACGAACAGGGGGGAATGATGGTACCATGCGAGGAGAGGGCTGAAAAAAAAGTGTGCGGAGGGGGGGTGGCCTCCTCTCTGCGGGAAAATGACACAAACG
>Ga0179591_1290437_pt1 | contig 13784 bp, 15 predicted proteins | sample CZOMad2_1_08_16f_FD_182891 | JGI IMG/M metagenome (GOLD analysis project Ga0179591, IMG submission 182891) | Vadose zone soil fungal communities from Angelo Coast Range Reserve, California, USA - CZOMad2_1_08_16fungal (PacBio error correction) | ecosystem: Environmental > Terrestrial > Soil >...
GCGTGCTGCCTCGGAGGAATTAAAAGGGGTGGGGTAGCGGCAAACCGTAACCGGGGCAGATGTTACGGATAACCTTTTACTGAACCAAAGACCCCGCAAGGTAACCGCAACCATTGTCGCCGAAGGAGAATCGGGGACTCGGCAGACCCCTAAGGGTTGCACGGCCAGAGCCCTAAAGGAGGGTCAAGACAAACAAGAGGAAGGGGTTGTCTCGTGGTTGTTTGGCAGTCTGCCGGACAACAAGGACAGAAACGCCTAACGGTGCCCATAAGCGGGCCGAAAAAATACACCAGAGGAAAACACCCCCATTGATTGTACGGCATTCCATCAATCTAAAACCCAAGCTATACAAGCATGAAGTTTCCTATGTCAAACTCCTCAATCAGGAAGCGACTCAGGTACTAATGAATTGTGCGGTAAAAAGAATGGGGACCTGCCTTGCACCGCCATAGGGTCTTCTGGTGAAGGGTTAGCGGGCCCCGGCATCGCCCGGTCCGTGACGCGACCACCTTCTCGGCACAACGGTTGTTGGCAAGCCGGGTGGGGACCGTGACCAGTAAAATTGTTTCTGGGGTGACACGGTGCTACGAAGGCCGGGGTAAAAAACGTAACCAATAAGAAGTTGGGGGCCTGCTTTGTCGCGATCGTTGTTTTGGGAATTCATCTAGGAAATCTCATCAGAACCCTCCGTCCATTTCAGGGCTGCGCAGAGTCGTGAACCGGGAGCTTTCATATCTAAAGGAAGTGCTGAAACCTTTGGGGGGGACGCAACCGTTTCCGCGAGCCTTTTGGGTGGGGGGGGACTCGTTGGTCTGGTTCCTCGTGCTTCGATGTTAGCGCTTCACATGCAAGGTGCGCACTCCGGACACTCTGTGGGGAGTGCTGCACCGAGGGAAAGAGTTTCTAGGGCGAAACCCCCTTTGGCTTTTCTTGGACCAAAGGGGGTAAGGGTCGGAGGGGGAAAAAAATGGGTTCATCAAAGTAGTGCAACGAAGGGGGTCAGCGCGAGAACCATTCTCGCCCAACCCACTTCTAACAAAAAAACCAAACAAAAGGACTTTAAACATTGTTGCAATCGGGGGAGTAAATCAAGACGGTAGGAAGACGGGCACAAGAAGGGGCAGTTGGGGGGTTGTAGGACTGGGGGGGGGGCACAAGAAAAGTAGGCACCCTCAAATGGGTAGTCGGGGGCTTGAAAAAAAAAAAAACTGTACCTTTGAAATGGAGAACACCAGTATGATCTGGGCTCTCACCTCCCACAAGACTGGGAAAGGGGGGAGTAGGAAAAGAAGGGAGATATTCATATAAATCATGGGGGAAGATCGGGAGAAGGTCATGGGTCTCCCATACCACGAACTCATTAGGGGGCAGCATTTTGACAAAAAATAAAATAAACCAAAACAGAGGTGAAAGATCAAAACTTGGGAATCTGGCAAGTCAACAGATCCACCTTCTTTGGGGGTAGCGGGGAGGTAGGGGAGAGTTTAGCTCTACGCGGGCATCATGATAGAGACCCACATTCCTCGAAAGCAACGACTTCACTGGAAGAACAAAGAGCAGGTTGCTAGAGGTAAATACAATAGTCCATCACGCACTATGTGAGGAAAGCTGACTGCCAGTCGAAAGCTCCTAAAGCCCTGGAAAATGAAAGCAGAAGTACCCACCAACCGATGATGACATTCTGATAAATAGGGGAAAGACTATTCAGTGGATCTTCAGAAACTGGGCTCAAATTCCTATCGCAAGGGAAGGCTGGGCAAGGACGTTTGAGGCTATAGAGGAAGATATCAAAAAAAACTGCGATGACATCATTAAAGAACCTTTCTGGGGTAGCAGGGAAAAAGAAACATTGGAGGTCTTTAAACAAAAATACATGAAAAACTGGAGAAAGTTCACTTCATTGAACACCTTTAGCGGGCCTCGGACGAGGAGAGGTGCCCAAAAGGGCTGGCAGAAAAGCGGCTGTTCATTGAAAAAAGGCCACTCAAGGGGAGAAGGGAAGAGCACGACTCGAAAGAAGAAAATTGTGTCATCTTACCCACTCTGTGGCCTATCGGTTGAAGGAGAGACTTCAAGAATCAAAGGGTTGGGTTTGGGAATATCACGGGGAATTGGTTGCAGGAGAGGAGGGGAAGAGGAGAACAAATGAAACTTTTTGTGGCAACTATACCGGGGTAAATGGTAACGAAGGGATTGGGTAATGTACTAATGAGATACAAGCGCCCAAGGAATAGAAAAACACTTCCATGATCCATAAAAAAAGCACCATAGAAGAGAGAATAATCGGGGGCCTTAGCGATCGGAATCAAGGGGAGAGGAGGTAGACCGGGAGGAAAAAAATCAAGACACGCTTCCGTCCGTAAGAAAAAAAGACAAACCCCGACGAATCTATGTTAAAAGGAATAAACATCTTAAGAAGCGAGGTGCCAGGGGGCCAATGAGATAAAAAGCCTCCATACATCAACCGGCCATCTAGGGTTAGTTTGACGCAGAAAAAGCGGCGGAACAAAAAGAGGAAAAAAAGGGAAATTGGGAACACGTTGACTTAGATCGGCAAACTATTAAAAAAAGTTCCCAGAAGAAGAACCCACCCAGAAAGGAAAAGGGGGGAGGGTTGGTGGGGCGGAAAGAAATGAAGGGAGATATTAACTAGGTTTGAAGATGGGTTCCAAGGACGGGTCCACAAAACGACCTCCCCTAAGCAAAATGGGAGAGCCTCCGGGGCCGGGAAGAAGAGAACCATTTCAGGACATCATCCTGACCGAGCCCAAACCCAAGGAATGACGTCGAGGGGAGGGGAAAGAGGGAGAAGAGAGCCCTCCACAGCAAGGATCCTTTCTCTGGTGGGGTAGTCGGAACTGACGCCCGGTAAGAGGACTATAAACGCATAGGGGGAAAACGACTAGGAAAGTTAAGGGAAGAAAAGGGAAGGTCCGAGTACTTCTCGTCATGTTTCTTTCTGGTTGGACGGGGGGACGGGAAATCTTTAGGGAATTTACCTTTTGCGTGCAAAAAGGGGGGGAAGTAAGGCGGAAAGAGGCCATAGGCGGAAAACTATTCCATCTTATCAGAATCCTTAGCAAGCTGAAAAAAAAAACCTGAGAGTCTCAAAAAAAACATAAAGTCTCCTTTAGGTAAAGTCCACAGAGCCAAGATCAAAAAGGAAGGAGGAGAAGGACGTAGGTCACATAAAACTCCTCCCCTAAAACTGGAAAAAAAAAGACTGGAAAGAAGCCGAAAAAACCGATTTTGTGGGGGGCAACCCCACCCCAATATACAGGCAGAGAGGGGACGCAGGAAAAAAACGAAGGAAAAGGCGGGAAGGACCATCTGCCAACGAACCCGCCTTTTCAATCCGGGAGATCAAACAAACCAAAAGGAAGAAGAGAGATGAAAGGACGCAACATGTAGGACCCGCGGCGGACAGGGGGAACATTCAAGAGCTAGGGTCAGGCTCCGTCCTAAAAAGAGGCCAACGAGAAGCTGTGGATCGAAACCCAACAGCTATCAAAAAGGGTTGATATCAAGCCCAAAACATATGAGGGGAAGGTGGGACAAAGGAAGGGTGGAGTTTGAACGAAGAACGTTTCATAAGAAAGGGAAGGGGTCAAAGCACTAGTGGCGACTTCGCAGGTGGCTCATAATTAACCCGACTCTATCAAGGCCCTGCCGGGTCCCTCTTCCTGACAGGAAAGGTCCTCGAGGCGGGGGAGCTGCGCTAAAAAAGCTCAGAAAAAACCGCCAGGTCAACTTGGCAACGACCCGGCAACTCGCCAACATCCGAAAAATAAACCTCCCGCACATCCTAAAACCTAACCATCAAAGCCGGGCATTAACGGGGGGAGGGACTCGGGAGACTTGGAAAACCGCATCGGGGACAGTGAATGGAAACTGTTGCTTTTACTTCGCAAAAAGTGACAAGACAGACTTGAAGGCAAAGAGCGGCCTGCTAGAGGGCCGTTCGAGTGAGCAATCTTCCTCCTCATTCCTTGGGCTGGAGGAGGCTGGCGACCTTTTAAATCTTACATGATGATCATCAGGGAAAAGAGGCGAAGAAAAGGGGCTGGAGGAGGGGGAAAGTGGGTACAGCTGGACTGGGACCGCCCTTAACCACATCTTTCTAAACCGAGGGTAAAAAGAGGGGGGGGCGCAGACTCCCACCAAGAAAAACCGCGTGAGGCACTGGAAGAAGGGGGGGGGGAAGGAGTGCTGGACTGTCCATAAGCCGAGACGACGGTTGACAGAAAAACAAAGGGGCAACAGTGACCTCACTGGCACGTCTTCATCCCTCACTGGAAAACGTAAAACCCTGAAATACTACGATGGCCCGGGGCTTATCGTTCCATTCTGGAAAAATCGAAGGAACACAATGACAAATTCCGAGAATGAGGGTAAAGAAGTCTCCTCTTAAAGGGGAACTAGAATCGGAAAGCGCCTTCTTTCCTGGAAACGGCTCAAAATCAATATGGTCAGGGGAACCGTTGGGGCCAAGAAGACGCCCTAGACGGTGGATGAAACTCGGCAGGAAGGAACCGTGGTGAGGGGGACACGTCCCCTGGCGCGGGCCCTTACATTCGCAGAACCACACTACCATGTCTCCTTCATGAAATGACCCATAGGGAGTTCAGAAAAGATCACAGAAAGGGGCCTTCAAACAAAATCGCCCTCGCTGCCCGGCCAACAACAAAAACCGTTTCCGAGCCGACGTCTCCTGAACAGACCTTCAAACGAGGCTCCTAGACCGAACTAAAAACCCGCTAAAGCGAAAAAACGTACAGGGGGGGGCCGATGGGAAAAGCAATCCCTCAGGCTAAGAAAGAGGCCGCTGAGGGGCACTCGGCAACTCCCAATCTTCTGGTCATTGGGAACTGCGCCAGGACGGACTGCACCAGAGCCCCAAAACTGCCTCAAACGGGTTCAGCCGTGAATAGTGGGGTCATCCGTTCGGGGGGGGTAAAGACAAAAAGAACGCACGGATCCTGATAAAAAGTTACCCTGCAGGGTCATAAGGTGGTGGGGGATTCAAAGCATCCGCGAAAAGAGACCTACAAACGAGGACTGGATCTGAACGGGAGACCGGGCCAGCTGCACGCCAGGGCAAAACTTTGCGGATGTCAAGCAATTCGGCGACGGTGTGTGGGGGAGAAGTGTCCCGAAAGGTCAGGCATGGCGCTCACAAGAACGGCGCGACTGAGACTCAAACTGCATTAACTGCAAGGAGGTCTCTATGTGGACTAAACAAAAAAAACAAACTGCAAAGGGGGAGTGCGTGGGACGCCGGTGGGAGCGAGGAGGCGTGGGAAGCAACACGGAGGTGAGGTGGGGTGGCGACAGACCTGACAAGGCAAACAAAGACCCCGACAACCCGACGGGGGGCGGTGTTGAGCGAGACATCGCCAAGAAAAATGTGGATAGTGTACTCAAAAAAAAAGAACCTCATGGCGTCGTGGCTGGGGGGGACCTGCCGTTCAAGCTACCCCATTGATCAATGAAAAAAAAAAATCGCTGAAATAGAAGGAGAACTGACAAAAACTGGGTGGAGCAAAACTGAAAGGGGAAGACTCACCACCAAGAACGCAAGAGGGTGAATCAAAATTGGACCACCATAAAAATCACCCCTATCAGTTGGGGAAGACGGCACCGACTCGCACCCCAACGCCCCAAAAGACGGTGTAGAGGGGGGGGAGCTCAGCTCTGCCAAAGCCACCGCATGGGCCAAGTGGCCCTAGCGGAAAAAATCAAACGTGTCGCGAACCATAAAAAAAAGCATGGGGGGCTAAAAAGTCCTCATCATCGCAAACAACCATAAATTAAGCGCGCCAGGGGGGAAAGCGCCAAGGAAGTATTGGGGGTGTTTGGTGGTTTTGGGGGGGTGGGTTTTGTTTTGGTTGGGGTTGTGGTTTTGTTGTGGGGTGTTTGGTGTTTTTTTTTTTTTTTTTGTAATTTGTGTGGGGGGTGGGTTTGGGGGGGTTGGGGGGGGGTTTTTTTTTTTTTGTTTTGGGGGTGTGGATTTGTTTTTGTTTTGTTTTTTTGATTTTTTGGCGTTTTTGGTTGGGTGTTTTGGGGGGTGGTGGGTTTGGCGAGTGCAGAGGGCCCCCCCCCCCTCTGCTACGTGAAATCGCACCAGCCCAAGCATGACGAATCCGGCCATCAATTCAAAAGAGCCGGAAGAAAAACCTGTCAAAACGGCCAGGGTGGGTGGGGGGGGCCGTCGAGGGAGATTTAATGCCCACACCCCTAAAAATAAAAGGACCATTGTAAACAAAAAAAAAAAAACCCAAGGTATCCTTGGAGCCAGGGGACCCACCAAGAATCTAAAAAGGGCTGCACTTGTTCGAACACCGTTAGAAGTCGAACGATCGGAAACCAACCTCCCAGAAATCGGGCAGTAAAGGTACCGCGCCGCACCCCCTCGTCGGGGAAGAATAGGAGGAGAAGGGGGGTCACGAACCCTTTGCTTTGCGATGACTGTGAAACGTCAGAAAAAAAAAAAAAGTCAAGAAATTTGAAAGGGGGTCACATGGAGCGCGGAAGGGGGAATCGCGAGACGAGGAAGGCCACTTCGATCAAACCCGGGAGACGCGTAAGGTGGCATGGGAAGGCGTAAACGGTAAGAAGGGCTTCGAAAAAGAGCCATAAAGACGAAACCACGGCAGGCAGATGATCATCCACGGAAAAAGAGTGAGAACGAGTGGAACTAAACGCAGCAGCAATAAGCGCCGCCAAGGGACTGTCAGCGTCCAAAGAAAAAAACAGCAGCAAGCTTGACGATTCCGGAGGAACCGCCTACGTCCGCAGAACGATCAAAGCGTCCCACAGATCAAAAAGATGCACTTGGGGGCCGGCGATTAAGTGCCGCATTCTCGACCTGATTGTGTGGGAGACATTGGGGTAACGACTTCTGGCGCCGATCAGGCAGAAGGACTTTTGAAGACAGCTTGTACAGGGCACGAGGCCCAGGACAACTCAGGCAAAAAAAAGAAAAAAACCCAAGAGGCCTTAAGATCAGACCACGGAGGTTGTTTGGGGCTAGGGAGAAAAAAAAACCGCGGGGGGGACAATACCTACAAGCATAATCAAAAACCTTACCAAACCACCCTGGAGGGCGACTCGGTGCAGAGGAGCTAACAGGGTCCCAAGCATCAACAATACCAAAAAACCCGAGAAGGACCCGATTAGAAAGAGCGACTCCCCTTCCGGAGAGAGTGGACAGCAAGTTGAAGGCCATTGAGAGTGAATTTTCCCTAATGAATGTCGAGATCCCCCCTCGCCCCGCTCGCCTGTTATCGCCGTCAAGCTACGGTCGAGAGAAATTAGCGCCGGAGGAAAAAAAGCGGTAAAGGAAATAGGGAGGTAGGGGCGTGGTCGTGCACATAAACCTGGCCGGTAAGCTCCAAGAGGCCGGCGGTTAATCCCGAGACTTAGGCCTTAAACGGTCTAAAAAGGGGGAAACACGAGCTTAGACCTCGAATGACGGGACCCACTAGCGAAAGGAAAAGGAGGAAAAACGGACGGTAGTCAATACAGTCCCTAAACCCTTCCAAGCCAGCAAGGGGTGGCGGACGCAACCCTTATGCATTGAAAATACAACACCCCAAAAACAGCCGCCTGGGAGCGGCGGCATAACCAAGAGATGCGGTTCCGAAAAAGCTGACCCATGAAGGACCGAAAAGGGTCTCCAGCGTGGAGGAAGTCTGTCTCCAAACACCAGAGAAGGCAGAGGATCAGCCACGCCTTTGGGAGTGACCCTGGGCGTTCCCCCAAATGGGAGAATGGGCCGACCGATCCTCGCGGGGCCGACGCCGCGACAGCACCCTAAGCCTGGGTGGGAAAGGAAACACAGCAGGAGACCGGGGCGGCGGAGACGCCAAGAAGGGAGTTTTCTACGCAAGTGGAAAAAAAAAGCAAAACAAGGGTACACCCTGGGGGGGACGACTACGGGCGAAAAAGCAGGGCAGCCCTAGGCGCCGCCAAGAAGCGGCCCGGCCCTGCACAACGGAAACTGCAGGAGGGAACTGAAAGGTAACCAGGGGATAAAGACCACGGAAAGAGGTCAACATTAACCAACTCCGCCCGACAGCAGTCAAAGGGCGCCAGACCTGCCCAGTACTGCGGGAGGCTACGCGAGGGTTGGATGTCAACAAAAAACTTCCCAGGGGGATACATTTCTTGTCACCGCCAAGGTTGAACAGCACGCCCGTTCAAAAAGACACCCAGCCCTGTGAAGGCCCTGAAAAAAAAAAAAACCTAGGCGAAATCTTCCCCTCTACGGTCCTCTGGGGGATGGAGCTTGCGTGCGTGCCTGGCAGTCAATCGAACCTGCCTTGGCCTCGGAACCTGGCGATCCATGGGTCGTGAAGGGGAGGGAAATGTTGACGAGCCTAGCAGTGGGGGACCAAGGGCCTGCCCCCCCAGCGTCTTGTCGTCAGGGTCCCGTCCCCCGGGGTCCCCCGCGGCAATCGCAAAAACAAAACCGAAAAGGGTGGGCCGATACTGTGGAGAACCTGTAAACTGCCCGGCAACAAGGCACCCCGGGAAGCGGGTTGAACGCAAATGGAACAAACTCGAACGAATACCAGGAAAGGAGTAACCTGCAACCTCGATGCCGGCCGGGTCTAGCTTTAAATATGGAAACCAACCAGCCAGAAAGGGGAATGACGCGGAATCCTTGGACTTGCTCCCGGCAGGCGGCACCAACAAAGCGAAAAGCGAACGCGGAACTCCGGCGAACCTGCAAAACAAGAACGCGCAGAAATCTGTCATCTTTTCAAGACGGGGGCGGGCACTCGCTCTTCAGAAAAAATAATCGTTCTTGCTTAATTGCGGTTTCCCTGTCACCGTGGTCGTCAAAGTCCACCTGGCGAGGGGGGTCGGACCTTCGGGAACAAACGCACGCTCCCCGAAAACATAAAACCTCAAGCTTGGCCTCCGGTGAGACCTAGAAGGGGCATTCCTCGCCCCTCCTGACCCGTTGCACCGCAACTGCTCGTCAATGACAAACGAAAAAGGCTGGCCCCGTTACCTCAACGCTCGACGAGGGGAAAGGTTTGGAGTTTTTTCATCTTCCCCGCATCCCAAGTTCATCGAGTCAGACGAGACTCACCGAGGTCATGCCCCTGCAGAACTTCTGGGGGGAGGTGGAGGACCGAAAGAGCCGCATCTCACCTCCACTGAAACGGGGTGAAAAAAACAAAGTGCGGCAAGGTAAAAACGAAGCCTGTTCGGGGGTGGGGTCAAGCCATACCTCCATCGGGGGGGAGTAATGGGAGAAGTTCCAGAACGGGAGAGAAGAGGTGTCCAAGAAATGGCTGCTCGTCGTGGGGTGGGTTTGAAAAAAGCTCCGCTATCACCCACCAGAGGAAATGCGTGCCGGAAGGATCTGGAGGTTCGACGGTAGGACATAAAGCAATTCCTTCGGCTTTCAGAGTCGCCCTGCAGAAAGAGGGGGTGGGGGGTACGACGCGTTCGTCATGTCGTCCAGGGGAGGCCCGCCCTCAACCATAACGCTCCTGGGTCACGATCGAAAAAATATGGAACAGGAAAATAGCTGTACCAGTTGAAACGTAACCAGGGGAATGGCATAGAATTGTACGCATGACACTTAAAGAGCAGGTATCTCAATTCGAGCGTCAAAATAAAAACCAGATTCTTGTTTGACGTATCGGAAAGGGGACTCCAATGGCCTTCTGGGGGGGGGAGTCGTGGTATGTCCGGGAAGAGCTGATCACCCTCCCTGGGCGGACGTTTATGGGTGAGACAGATTTCCACTAAACTCCCATGCAGGGAAAAAATCGAAAGCCTAGGACAAAACACAAAGGATATAAAGGGGCGTGCAAAAGAATTCGTCAAACCCGGTCCGGACGTAAGGCGAAAAACTCCCATAAGGTGGGATATTGGCAACAAAGCACCAAGAAAACTTGGCGATCGGGCGTCTCCAATCCAACTCCAAAGCTCCAGGGGTGTGTAGACTGGGCTCGTACTCTGGCGACAGACAGGCCGAACGGTGGGAATAGTTGTAAACGAAAAAGGTGGGGTCCACAGACTTGGGCACGAAAACGACAACAGCATGGGGGACGACATAGAAAAAAGAACATAGTTGAGCGCTGCTATCGAAAGGTGTATACGACGAGGAACAGTCCCCTCCGCTGGGCTAGAAACGTCCAGGCCCGCCCAATTAGTCTAGACTAACTGGTCCAACCACAGGCTCGCCGCCCATGGGGTTTGGCCGTAGAAATGTGGGTAAAAATAAAAAATCCACAAAAAAACACGGAAGACGAACGGAAAACTCACGTTCTGGACAGGTAATACAGCGGGAGGGAACCACCGGAGCGCCGGGATACGAAAACTTGTCCTTCCTGGGAAAAAAGTGAGACAGGGATGATCATGCGAATCAACTCCACCCGAAAGAATGGTGAAAAAATTAAAACAAAACCACTTGGGCGCCCGGCACCAGCCCCGAGTCTCTCAAAGAGGGGATTGAGTTTACTCTGGGGCGGTGGGGGAGGGGTCAGCGTCAAAGACTAAAGAACTGTAAGTTGTCTAGAAGCGAAACGGGGGGGTGTCAGCGGGCTCAAGGGGTGTAGGGAAAAAGGTTCGTGACTCACTATGGTGTCCAGTTAGGCGAAAATTGGAAGGGCAGGCGAGGGTGAGAAAAATTTGTACAAGGAAAATGACGGCAAACACCACGTGAGTCAAATAAGCATACGCGACCCTATTTCTTCCAGAGAAAAAACGCAGGCGTCCCAATCGCCACGCCTATAGCTTCAATGGGGCTCCGGGCAGCAGCTTCTCTTCCGTATTCCTAGAGCCCTACTCTTCAGAATACCATTATAAGAGAAAGGGGGGGCGCCGTAGGGATTAAAGAGGGAAGACATCTCGGCCATCCTTTCATTTTACAAACGATTTCTTCTCCCTAACAGGACGTTGAGAGCGTGGAAAGTAGATGAGGCAATATTTCCTGACAAAAAGAAGCCATACCACAAGGAAAAAGCACTGTGAAGGTTGTGTTGTGTGGGGACTAGTATATGAGACTTTTTGGGGCACAGCGGGGTCACAGATATCTAGTCAACATCGACACCTCCGAACCGCAACGCCTACGGGTGGCAAAGGGTATAAGCCGATGGCCCTTAATCTCACTCACCCAAAAAAGGAGTCATCCACCCCAGAAAGGAAGGCGGGGAGTGAATTAAGAGCGAAAAAAAGCACTTCTGACCTGAGTCCATGAAGGTAACGGGCACAGCTTCTGGAGGGGGTGGGAGCTCCGTATAGAAGTCGCGAAGCCCACCATATCCAAACTCGCGCAATTTAAGTCGCAACCTGGCTGCATCTACTGAACGAGTCCCTTGGGAGGGCCCGGGCGGGAGGTCGTGCAGGGGGAAAAATCGGGAAAGCTTGGGCGTAGGGATCAAGGAGGGTTGGGGGGGGGGAGGTTATCGGACGGCCATCTCCTCAAGAGATGCTCTGTAAGAGCCGGCGAGATGGCAGGAGAGAGGCAGAAGATGAGACTGCCGATCAAAAGTAAAAGGAGATTGAAGGACGGGAGGAGACGGTAAAAGGCCCAAAAAAAACCAAGTCCCTCCCCCTTACACTGCCCTCCTGCCAGGGAATGGGGGGAGGATAGAAAAAACAACATCGGTGGGTGTGACGAAAGAAGGGTGGAGTACTCTTCATCAGCCGCAAGGATTCGGGGGTCATCTTCGACAGGACGGGTAAAAGCGTGGGCGGATCAGAGTCTCAAAAAAAAAAAACCAGGATAGAATAGAGAAAAACGACAAGGAGACGGCTCTGGAAGTGGCAAGGGCCGAAGGCAAGCGGTCTTCGACCCACTCCCCAACCGAGCTGAGGGTTGGGATAGAAACAGAGAGGAAGTGCGGGATAAAGCCGGGCCCTTGAACGGGGAATGGGTTTGGAGTAACTTAAGCACGTTTTTAAAGACCTCTAAGGCAGCCGTGGGACTCCAAAATGTTCCTGCAGCGCTCTGGAATCGCCAAAGCAAGGCGCGCCGTGAGAGGAGAAGACGCTCGAGCGAGGGAACCCTCGAAAACGGGCCAGCTCCACCCACACCCCATCACGCGAAACCTCCTTAAAACCCAATCAACACTGGTCCCCAACCACCTCCCTCCCTCCATCCCTACCTCCCCCTTCCTCCGGCTCCGTCGAGGGGGTGTTACCACAGGTAACCGCCGGTGTCGAGGGGGGGGTGGGGTAGGAGGCGACCTTCGCTCTCACCTTCTCTTTTCCCCGGTGACCAAAAACCTAACAAGACGAAGGCCTCGTCGCCTGGCAAGCCGTGATTGCAAGAAAAGTGCAGGGGATGTGCCAGGAGTACCTGACTTCATCCAAAAAAACTGGGTGATCACAAAGGCGGCCCCGATCGGCCAGGGGATGGAGGATGGAGGGGGCGAGGATTGGACACCGAGGAACACAGAGTCCTCCATAGGGTCGGGACGATTAAAACACCAAAACAAATCACCTTGGGAGGGTTCCCCATAAGAAGTGGGTGTTGGGCAAAATTAACAGGGTCCGCCTATACGGTCAACGCTGTCAAAAAAAGGCTGCAGTCGAGCAACGGGAACCCTGCTCAAAAACCCACACGGGGAGGGGCGCCTTCCTGGATGGGACGAGAATATCATCTCAGGGGTCCCAAAACAAATCACGACGAGGATGAGAGGGCTGGGCACAATGATCCGCGGTGTTGCCTCGGACTCGGGCAAGCGAGATTGATGTGCTCTACTTCAGGCAGCCAGCGCCTCCGTAGCTACAGAAGGTGCCGGGGGTTCAACGTCAAGAACTCCCTTTGCTCCATGACTTCCGTTTCCTTGAACTCTGGCCCTCCGGCCGTGGTGTTCGTAGTAAAAGGGGAGCACACATGACTAATGTGCGAAAAAGGGCTCAACAAAGTAAGGAACTCACAAGTTAGACCCCTGTCTACTGGCAGAACCCAGCTTTCCCAGAGCCCTAGGAAAGGCATCGCAGGGGAGGAGTGTCACCCCGTTCCAATGCACCTCCTGACCCTCAAAGAAAAGATGGCTGACGGGGGCGGGATGGCAGCAACAAAAGTATCAGCCCCTGAAAGAAGATTAAAAACCTCAATCCCACCGCCCGGACTGGTCCAAATGGTCTTCCACGCGGGCAATGACACCGAACTGTGGGTGGAGTCTTGTCCCGCTCCAAATTCCTTCTCTCCCATGACCAGACTCGTGTTCCATTACTTGAATCGAGCATGTCAGGGGGGAACCTACCTCAAGAGGATAAAACCGAGAAACTTTATGTAAGGACTCTGCCTAGAAGTGGGGGGTGGGAGGAATAAAAAGACCGAGGTAAGAAACCAACGGAGAGGCTCGTCAGACGTGATGAACACGTGCTTGAAAAGTCTACATCTTTCCTTTCGCTGGCTTCTTAGGCACTGAAACAGGAAGGAGTGTTGGGGGGGATGTCCGATTTGAGTTCCGCGCGGTCCCCGGGCGAAGTACAATCTGTCGGATATGAGTCAGAATTGAGGTCGGGAACCGCCCTTCATGTCGTTCGTGGGACAAACCGAACGGTTGAGTACGAGAGGGACGCTGACAGAACCGGAAAAAAAAAAAAGGCAAAAAAAAAGGAAGGGCAACATGCGGAGGCCGAGGGCACCACACCACCACGACGTGAAGTTGGTAATCACGGACCGCGCTCAGGACCAAGCATCTGAGGGGTGAATTCCGTTGGTTACAGCCCGCTGAAATCACAATAAGGCGTCGGGATCCAAACGAAACTCAGTTTTACAGACTCACAACCCATGGAATGAG
>Ga0179591_1294482_pt1 | contig 13783 bp, 14 predicted proteins | sample CZOMad2_1_08_16f_FD_182891 | JGI IMG/M metagenome (GOLD analysis project Ga0179591, IMG submission 182891) | Vadose zone soil fungal communities from Angelo Coast Range Reserve, California, USA - CZOMad2_1_08_16fungal (PacBio error correction) | ecosystem: Environmental > Terrestrial > Soil >...
ATAGGTACGTAAGAGGGAAGGTGTAGGAGGGAAGTGGACAATTCTAAGAGTCACGAGACTCTGTTGGGTCGTTCGGAGGCGAAGAGCAGGCCCTATCAGGGGGGGGAAAAAAGCGATTCGTGGTCAAAAGGCCTGCTATTTTGGAAGAGGACAGAAAGTAGAGGAATACTGAGAGGGAATCATCAGGGAGACCCTACCTTCTCGGATACACATGAAAAAAGATTAATGTTCCTCTCTCACCTCTTTCGTGAAAATCAGTTTACTAGGAGGTGAGGAGGGTTATGGTATAAGAAGGAAGTTGAAGAGGCGCAATAGCTAACTTAATCATGAGAGCCGGCGAGTACCACTTTCACGAGAAGAAAGAAGGGAAATAAAGGGGAGGGGAGGAAATATGAACGCAAGTACGTACGTGCAGAGGATTGATCTATTCGACTCTAACCTAGATTCACCAACCGGGGTTGGGAGGAGAACTAGCGGAATTCACGTAACGGACCCAGCAAATCGTCAGGATGGAAGAAGAACGGGAGGGGGCGGGAAGGCGAGATCAGGGGGGGGGAGACGGATAGGGTGGACAAGACTGGGAATAAAAAATAGAGCTTGGTCAACCTGGGCCAAGAGGGGGCGCGAGATTCAAAACGCCTTCCAACGGTAAAACGGGATGAGCGGCAAGTCGGCCATCCCTCCCATCTTACGCCGGGTAATCTATTCGCATCTTCTACCCCTCTGGCTAAGAAGACCGGAAGAGAGCCTTACGCTAACAGATCTTCTCTCCGGGGGGGGGCATTAAGAGTCCACCCCTCATGATGAAAAAAAGGCTGGCAAAACGGAAAGTGATCAAATACGTCTCCTGCCGCGGCCAAAATGACACCAAGACCTTTCAACGTGGCCGAGAGAATATCAGGCTGAGTCACTATTGCTTAGAACCACGGGCTACGTGTTGGAAATATCGAAAAAACTCCATAGAAAGAGGAAAAAGAGCCGACCACTGGCAAAGAAGGGACATAAAAGGTCGTGGGATGTATCGATCGATTCTAAACACCGGGGTTCGGGGGGGGGGGGGGGGGAAGGGGAACCTGAACTAGTCTCTAAGGACGCTGGTCGACCGATCGTTCCGCAAGAGGGAGCCTCGTCCAGAGTGCGTATAATCTTCGGACTAAATAGCTCCTAGCACCTGAAGAAAAACGAATGACTCGGATCATTGTAGCGAAAGCGGTGAGAGTGATGGATATCAGAATTCTTGCACCAGGGACGCCACTCTCGGGATCTTCCAAAAGTGCAGAAACTACGAGTACCTGTTTGTCTTACGGGAACAGCGGAAATTGACTCCGCGTGAGGTTCGAAAGGAGAGGGTCGGAACGCGTGAGAATCGTGCGAGGGAACGACCGGTTACGTTGTGCATTCGTAAAGGGGGAAACCTATCGGGGGGGAAGAGCAGTCAAACGTTGTGGGGGGGGAAGGGGGGGATTGGGTTGCGTGCAGTCTCTTCACGCCTGAGGGCGCGGCAATAATGCAAAGATTCAGAATAAACCCACACAAGTCGGCGGCGCGGAGAAAGGCGTAACTGTCAGGTTCAGGCGAGGATCAGCCGTAAGATTCTGAACAATCAACCAGGGGCTTATTCTCGCACTAGTCGCTTACTTAAGAAAAAGGAAGGCTGTGGATGAAACTTCTAGAAGAACTCTCAGTCAATCTTGTCTGGAAGTAGGGCCGGAAGGGGGGGAAAAAATGTGGGTATGTCTTGGGTAATACCAAGGACATGAACAGTTTTCAGGAAAAGGTCAGGAAGAAAAGGGTTCGCCGAGAAAGTCTCAACCAACTTATATGAAAATGGAAGGCTGAGAGAAGGCCTACTGGCAAACTAAATCGGTTCCTTCTTGGATGGGGGGCCACGGGGGGGGGTGTGGACTTCTGCAAAACATCAGCAAACACATTTAAACGTCAACGAGTCTGACGAAGGGAGAAGGACCCGTAGAGGGAGGTCATCCCAGGCATTCCTGGCTAGGCGAGCTGTCCTTTAAGAGGAGGAGATCCGGCGTGAGGAGAGGAAGTCCTGCAAAGGGTGCTTGGTACCGAGGGAAGGGTATCCGACAGAGGATCCAAGCCGTAGAAGGTGGGGGGGAAGGGGGACAAAAGGGCACGAATGCTGACATGGCAGTTTTGTGATAGTCCTGACTTGTCACGCTTAAACCTGTCCACAACAGTTCGAAAGGGGGAAATGAAGGTTAAAAGAGATCAACGAAGGGAAAGACAATTTTCAATTGAGGAAGGATTAAAGAGTTGCCGTAGGGAATGCGCTATTATAGCACACTTAAAAGGAATCTGAACGGTAAAGGAAAATGATATGGGACGACTACGGAACAGCGAACCTGGAATGCAACGTCCGCATCGGTTCGTCTCTTTGCAAAAAAGGTCCTCTAAGTGGGGCATTTCAAAAAAATGGCCTCACCTTTGCACCCGCCATCTCTAATGTTCGTAGGGGGACGGAAAAAGGGAAGGTTGATCGGAAAGGCCTGTCTGTCTCCATGGGGTCAGACTCAGTTAAGGCCTAAAAATAAAGTTAAGAGGGAATGGAGAGTGGCCGATCGCTGTGCTCGAGGAAAGGAAGGATGCCGGCAGGACTACCCTGGGGGACTTCTAAGAAAGATCGTCAGGCTAAAAAACCCTTTGGAAGTCTCATTAGTGTTCCGGGGGGTCGGATGGAGGTGGAAGATATAGGGAGGTGTTACTTCCGCTAATTGGATCTAGATCTCACGCGAGGGAAGCATCGAACATGAGTTATTTTAATCTTCGGAAGTCAGTGCTAGGGGCAGTGGAGGGAGGCGATCTCGAGCATCGGGAACCGTCGTTATATCTTTCAATCTCAGTGCGGTTCGAGCATTCATTCACCCGACGGGCAAGAGCGGAAGAGCTGTTCGAGTTGTGAGAGGAAAGGGGATGACGAAGTATGAGTGGAAAGATTCAAACGGAACGCGTACTGGGGAGAAGGGAAGGTGGGGGGGAAAGGGAGGGATCTCTAGGCTGATGCGGCAGAACCGACAAATCTTGGACTAGGAGAGAGCGTATTTGATATGACATTCTTCAATTCGCACGGGTATATCCCCCGATCCTAGCAAGGAAAAGTTGCGAAAGAAAAAGCAGCAAAAGCAGTCGCGTAGAAAGCGCGGGCTGGGCAGAAGGGGATGCTGGGAGAGCGGAAAGGCATTCTGCGTCGAGGGAGGCACAAAGGGGGGATTTGTCTACGAAAGGAATATTAGGTCTTTCGAACGAAGTGGACTCTAAGGGTAAGCGGGCACGAAAGAGGGGAAAGGGGGAAAGCGAGGAATGAAAGACCTTAAGTGAAAAAGACTCCCATCTCAGATGAGACTTATCCGTCAATTCATGTCTCCCAACTAAGAAAGAACAACAAGTACTTCAAAGGGGGGATATGGAATTAAAGTGAACAACGGAGAATTGGGGGAGATAGCTGGGGGGAGACACGTCAAAAATCGTCGGGCAAGATCGCTCTGCGTGGAGGGGCGTTTGCCTGTGGCCCCGATGATCTACGCTATCAGGGGGACTCAAGGGTCAGAGGAAGAGACACGAGTACCTGGAACGGCTTAGATGGTGCAGTGCAGCCAGGAACAGTAAGAGGGAAATGTGAATTGCAGATACAGGAGAACTTAAAAACCTGCTGAATTCAACTTTAGATCTCACAACAAAGAGAGGATTAATATATATATGCAAGAGCAAGGGGGGGGGACGTACCGAAGGGGAAAGGCTTCAGGCTGCACGAAAAAAGATGGTCGGGGGGTTATCGCTCGTTTAAACTCTCTGGGTGCAAAAAGAGAATGCGGAAATATGGGGGGAATGACTGATCAAGGAAGGGACGGGTCGAATCATCGGGCTGGAATCAATAGTAAACAAAAACTCTTCAAGCGAGAGGATACGTCAGGTCACTAAGTCATTTGGGAGAGAATAGGCTAATAGAAGCGGGAGGGAACGCTCGGTCAAGGGGGGTTACTCAAATGCGGCGGGGGGAATTACTGGGGTCTGCGTAGTTCCTTTCGGGAAAAGGGAATCTTAGAAGGCCTAACTTCTCAGTCCTTAGCATAGCAGGGAGAAAAGGGAGGGAAAAAAACAAGGAAAGAAGGAGGGAAAACTCGGGAGGCCTCACATCGTTGTCCGCGGTGAAGCGCCCCTTCGGATGCAGAGTACCAAACACTACCTTGGGGTTGATGCCGGGAAAGCATGGAGCGCGGAGGAAAAAAAGGGAAGTCAGGTACCGCGCCGGTAGCGACTGTGTTTCTTCCGGAGGGACATTATAGCGAAAGGGAAGGTCAGAAAGTCGGGGAAAACGCGCTTGGGGGCCGAAAAAGGGGTCAGGCGCCAACACTCGGAGCCGTGTACGGGGTCAGCAACATCCTATCTAGACTTCACTCGAAAGTATTAGGAAGAAAAAGGGAAAAAATGCAAAATGAAGCCCAGGAGGAAAGCCGGAATAGCAGAGTCGCTTCTCTCGGTGGCGAATGCAATGCGCGAAAAATCCCGGTGCTAGTTCTCAGGTAAAAACCTGGTGAACAATGGAGGATCTGAGAGAGGGGTGAGAAATGACCATACATTCAGGGGAAGAACGATATTACATGCTGCTCCTCCTTGATCACCGCTAACAAAAAGGAGAAGCACTTTGACGATACGGGAAAAAAACAAGCCCATAGAATCACGACATAGCAGCGCAATAGATTCGATAAAAACCTTCAGATCGGCGAGCTCGTAGCAAAGGGGGATCGGAAGTGTCCGCCACGCGCGCGTAGGGGAGCCCAGGACGAATCTGAAGAGATCTTCGCCGATAAGACGGCAGGGGGGAAATCAGCAGCAGATGAGGGAAAGGCTCAACGGTACCTAACAAGAGCATTATATGGAGGGGTAGGGGGTCTGGGGGAGGGAAAGGAAAGCAAAAGGGACGCGTCCCGTTAAAAGCGCAAAAAGGGGATCTCTGATTCCAGGAGGGGACATCCAGAACAATGGTGATGGCCGGAGTCTGGTATCATCTGGGAGGGGAGCCGGGAGGGGGGGACTGTGCTACATAGATCGCGTTAATTACGGCAGTGGGAGGCGAGAGGCCCGTAAGCATGTCTTAAGTTCAGTTGTAAGATAGGGTGGGGGAGATAAATCGCCGAGTCTCTGTAACCATCACTTTTGGGGGTTTCATTCATGTTTCCCGGGAAAGCAATTCTTCAAGGAGCCAGGAGGGAGGGGTCACCGGAAGAAAACGATCGTAAATGGGGAAAAGAAACGTCAGACGGTCATACGGTCTCTACATACGTGTTAACCACTTTCCGGCGCCTAGGAAGTAGAATACCAAGGCGAGTCGGGCCATGCACAGGATTCTCACGAACGTCTGTGGGTTGTAGAACAAGGCGACAATTTCACTGCGTGGCAGGGGGGGGGGGGGGGGAAATTGGGGGGGGTCTGGGTCTTGTTACTAAAGGGGACCAACCGAAGCAGGTTTCAGGCGAGGCGTCGGGATCTTCGTTCCTGGACGAAATCTCAACAAAAAAAACACTTATGTGAGGGGGGACAGATATAGATAGTAAATCCTACTGGGAAGACAAGAATCTTTGAATGAACCGCTGCAGGGAATTTTCCAAAAAGCACGAAGAGAGAAGAATGAAAAAGGGAGGAAGAAGAAAAAGTTCGCGAAAAAACGAACAGTCGGCCGTCTGGAACACATTCTTTCTACGCAGCGGTGAGAGACCAGGGGAGAGAAGACGCAAACAGAGGAATCTACGATAAAGGCCCGATGATATCGAGGAACTTTTTGAACCGCATTCCTAATCCGCTCCGCGTGGTGGGGACAACAAGAGTCTTGGAAGCTCGCGGCCAGTCTTTACTATGGGATGATCTGCAGGTGAAAAGAAAGAACACAGAAAGACGATTAACTGAAGAGGGGGCTCTTCAAGTAGAAAAAGAGGCCCAGAAACCGGTCGGAGCCTTCCGAAGAAAAGGGGGAGGTTCCTGACTCTTCAGAAGAAGAGGGGAGAGAAAAAGGGACAGCAAAACGACGGAGGCATTTGAAACGGGGAACTACTAACTACTTCAGGTAGAAGTGGGCGTTCCGGGCAGAAGCGAGCGTCGTTCCCAGGCCTCTCCGGATTGACGGAGAAGAAAAGGGAAACACAAAAAAACAAGCGTCGACTGGAGGAGCCCTTAAGGGCCGCTCTTTCTTTCTCCCGATTTTAAGCAGCGGGGAGATGCAGGATGTGCGGAGGCGATTGCAGAAAGAAGGGCGGAGCAGCGCTGCTGGCAGGAAAAGGGACCGGCTACTAGAGAGACGACGAAATGCGAGGTTAAAAGTTTAGGAGGAGGACTGGTGTTATGGCAAGGGGACACTGACAAAGGGGGGGTCATTATCGTATAGGGGGAGGAGACATACGGATAGGGGAGCAATTAGCTCGGGGGGGGGGGACTCGGGGGGAAGGGGTGCGAATGGGGGGGAAAAACGCATTTGAAGGACGATCTTCTCTTTCTTCAACGGCGGGCTCTCCCTCGGGGCAAAATCCGAGGAGTTGGGGAAGAGGGCATTCGTAACAAAGGGGAAGGGGGATCTTCTATAATATGTTAAGCTCTACGGATTAGCGTAGTGTTGAAACAAAGAAATGTTGGGCAACGGCAGAGCTTCAAGAAGAAATGGAAAGGTCAGGCGAATTAAAAGCGGGCGCTAATAATTAAACATACAGGTCTCTTCTATCGCGAGTGGACAAGTGATGTACCAACTCCTTACGTTAATCTAAGAATGGGGAGGGCCAAAAGTCAACTAGAAATGGGTCTCGACAATAGGAGAAGAAAGTCGGGGGGCTGACCTAAAAAATGAATGGAAGGGAAAGGAAAAGGATGGAACTATCAAAACGGCTATCAATCACCAAGGGGGTAGGGCAACCTCGAACTGAAGGAAATTCTAACACACTCTAGTATGCCGAAGGCGAAGAGTTGAGCGAGGCGAGGAAGTACCGGGACAGGGGGGGAGACGGGGGAAGCTTCGCGGCAACGCGGCTCGGGCAAAAAGAGGTGGTCGGGGCCGAGAAGGGATAAAGAAAACTAACCTAACAAAGAAAGAGGTCCGCTGTCACTACTATGTTGAAATACAAACCCCTCGAGGCCAGGAAAGCAGGTAGGACCGCGAGAAGGAGCAAGCTTCTTGCATGGTATCGACGACGCTTGGTGTCAACGGAGGGGTTGGGGGGGGGGACGCAGGAGGGAGACGCGCGAAACGCCTCCTTCGTCAGCTCGGAGAAATGACCGGAAAATTACCCGAATTCGGGAACCGATGATCATCGAGAAATACTAGCTCGAAGAAGCTGTGATAAGATCAGGAGGAACCTACAAAACAAGAAGCGGAAAAATAAGGTCAGTGAGATTCGAGACAACCAAAAAATTTTATATAAATATATTCTACAAGTCGATTATCAGGGGACAAGGCTCAGGATTGAAGCAGTCCAGTAAGGAAGAAGTCGGGATTCCTCTAACAGCGCAAGAACTGGGTCCATTGCGAATGTGTTTCAGTAGGCAAAAGTGGCTTTCTTGGAAAAGGAGAGCTCGTGCAGGAAAGAGGGCGGCAAAAAGGCCCCAAGATGAAACCCATTCCTACAGATGCGCTGGGAATACAATAGAACAAAGTTGCATTCAGGACTTGCACGTGGGAAAGTTCCCAGAAAATTGGCTTGGAAAAGGGAGGGCCACCGGACGGGGGCCGCTGATCTTGACCTGAAGAAAGGGGAGAACGATGCAGCGCCGGGAGGAAGGCGAAATCACCGGGTGACACGGTAAGAGAAGAGGGATTTAACAGTAAGTGAGCATATTTAGAGGCAAGAATGTGCGAAATAAAGGGACTATGACTGAAGTAGGGAAGAAAAAAAAAGGCTTGGTATACGGATCAGGTACTAGCGTAGGGCTTCCAAGATCGTTTCCTCGAAATAGGTGGCCGTCGCGGGAGGGACTAGAGGGGGCCATCTAGTGAGGGGAAAATTAAGTCTTCATGTGAGGGTAAAATAAGAGATTGGTCGCTGGCCTCAGAAGGAAAAACCAAAGGGGGCAAAAAGCACTTGACCGGGGGGGGGACTATTCCCGTACTACTTGTCGACGAATCTGCCGGGGGACGTAGCTGCTCTACAAAGAAGACGCGGCTAAAAAGGAAAAGGAAGCCTAAGGAAGCTTAATTAGAAGGTCTTAGAGCCACATGCGATTCGACTAGGAGAGCAAGAGTGACCGAAGAAATTACTAGGATCGAAGCTCGGATCAACTTAAGAAAATGCACCGATACAGAAAAGGGAGTGCACAGGCACATGGATATTCAATGGGAGGCGAACTGAATAATCTCACCGTAAGGGCGTGTGTGGGGGACAACCCAAACACCACAAAAAAAAAAAAAGGATCGAACATAGCACATAGAGTTCCATCTCCGGATGACATGATCGGCTATCAACTTCTCGGTCGGAGGATGAGAAAAAACAGGCATCAAAGCTTCCACAGCATATCTCGAAACCCTGGATCTAGTAAATCAGGGGAAGATTAGGCGGCGCCCGATTCAGAAAAAAATCGAGCAGCAAACTTAAGGGTCAGATCAAAACTACAATGAATCTAATATTCTGCCTCTGGAGGGGAGAGTTAGGGCTGTGAAGGAAAAGAAACAAGGCGAGAATAACGCAGAAGCTCAGATGGAGGGGAAAAAATTTTAGGTATGAGACGTGATTAGTACGTCTTGGAAGGCCTCATTCACTGCCGGGGGCTCGAAAAATAGCGAAAGAGGAGGAAAAGAAGGTCTAGCCCTTTAGGAAAGGTGACGAGGGGAAAGTGGGGATCTGGTGGTCACCTAAACATCGGGAAAAGGGGGAAGGGGAGGGGGAAAAGATCACGTGTTGGGAGACGGGATTCATCGTGGAAACCCAAAGATCAAGTAATCTTCTACAGGGTTAAGAGGCCGGAACCTTCATGCAGAAAAGGGGGGAAAATGGTAAACAAAAAACGTAGAAGTGAGAGGGGTATCCGCTAAGCTTTACCCACTTTCCTCTAATCATAGTAAGGAGAGAGATAACCATCCTTCAGTCCTACGGGACAAAAGATCCTCTGCCGGAGAAAAAGAGAATGGATGAGGCGAGGCCGAATTCAGCTCCTCAAAGGATTCCTGGGGTAGGGGGTTGGGCTTCGTCCTGGGTAGTGACGACTGGGTCAAGCCACGTGAATTTCATTTTTCTATTCAAGGGGCGGAATCGTCGAGAAGAGAGATCTATAGAACAAAACAACAACACAGTGTAAATATATATATCGGTCGGTAATAAGAGTCCGACTCACTTTCTTGGGGGAACTTTGATTTAGTCGTCAAAAGGAGGAAAGAGAAGAAGTACAAAAAGACACACCTACTTAACATACAGAGGAGAGAAAAGGGCTGAAGTAGGCCCTTCGGAAGAAGGCAATCAAAATTACCGAAAGAGTCACTGTGCACAGGAGAGGACGGCGGGAATAAATCTATGAGATGAAATAGAGGGAGACTTGGTTGAAGAATTTCGGATAAAGGGAAGAGCGATCCGCGCAAGGGAGACGTGGTGGGCTGGAAAATGGACCTTTCCTGCAGCTTGGTTCGGAGAAAAGGGAAAAATGGGGATTGAATCGGAAGCAAGCTGTCAAGGCTTCCAATTCCATATCTGAAACCTAGTCTTCTAAGGAGGTTGCGTGAGCTCGAACTTCCTCGAATACATATTCAAGAAGGGAATTAAGGAGTTTGGGCCGGGAAGAGTCCACTCTATGTCTAAACCTGAAAGATTCTGCACGCGGGAAGCTATACGGAAACATCACCCGGTCTCTGGGGACGTTAATCAGCTGACCGGGAAACAGGCAAGGGGGGAAGCCTTCTGTAACGCCGGGGAAAGCTTCAAACTCGTTCGAAGGGGACTTCGTCAAGGTGCGAACGGCCGATCTGGTTGGTCTTCTGACTATTTTCAGACCCCAGAGGGGAGAGGGACCGATCGGGGAGAGGGTACGGTGGGCCGATCGCTGCGAAGAGAAGATAAAATAACTGTATCTCACATGTTCGACGCGGGACGAGAGGGAAGGGCGGCTAGTGGCGACTGCACTTGCTCTTGGCGTCGATGTCGTATCTAGAAGGGGAAGTCGACAACTCGAAAAGCTCATGACGGGAGGCATAGAGCGAATGACAAGAGGGAGATCGGACTCGGGGTAGGCGGTGCCTCAGGCGGGTAAAGGTGTCCAGGGCCTGGAGGAGAGCAGGTAAGGGCACAGGTAAAAGGACTCGACGCTGCAAGGATAAAAATAGTTCTGCATGCGCCTGGACCTATCTGAATGTTGTCGAGTGAAATCTCACGCTGTAGTTCGGCGGCGGGGTGGCGGAAGAGGAGGAAGTCAAGTCAGGGGGCGAATACTTTAGAGCGGTTCACCCAGGGCCCGGAGCAAGGACTGCTTGGAGGAAGAGAAGTAACCAGACCTTGCTGAGATGCGAGAAATTATTAACAGGGGGAACGGAGGGGAGGCTCTAAGAAGGGTATTCAAACTCTCCCATCTCCAGGAGCACAACGCCGTAGCTCTTACACGGCATAAGTGCCCGGGTCGACTGGGGGACTGCCGCGGAAGGTGAGCAGCGACTCGAAGTCGGTGATGAGGGGAAAGCAAAAAAAAGGGGATTCACAGCATGCATGCTGAGAACTCGCAGAGGCGAGAAAGATGCCAGGAATTACAGTGAAGGTCATAAGTTATGGAAAGGTGACCTTCCCGTGATCGGCGAAGGAAAGTCTATAGAGGGCCGGGGAGTAAAAAGAGGAGGAAGGAACCCAAAAGGACCTACAACGAACAGGAATCAATTCACCGAAACGGGGGGGGTGAAGTACGAGACAGGACTTTCGGGCCAGGGATACTCTCAGGACAGCGCAATGGTGAAGTCATCAGGAGGGTTTCAGAGAAGCGGGGGGGCGGTCCTCCATTGAAATCCTGGGAAGAGACGACCGGGGCTTCCTTTCGAGACGATAGGACCTCTCCCCAAGGAAAAATTAGCTGTTTCAGATTCATTGGCGGAGACGCCTCAACGAAAGAGACTGGTGGGAGGTATGATCCTTAATCCGAGCTACTAAGGTAGTCCCGATATCATCGAAAAAAAATTAGTATATTAAAGCGGAAAAGTCTACGCCGGAGAAAAGGGCTTCGACTCAAGGGAGAGGTGGAGATCATTCTTATCGGTGAGAGCGAAGACTCACTAAGAAAGAGGCACCGCATGTTCACAGTCCTTATGAGTTTTTCAAGACTCAGTTCTTGCTGGAGAACCAGGGAGAGAGGAGATCATCAAAACTTCAAGGCACCAAAAAGGAAGGGAAGAACAAAAAATTCGCACTACTACATCTCTGGAGTAGCTCTCCTCAGCGAACCTCTGAACCGAAGGTGAGATCTTTCACGGGACCGGACAAGCGTAGGGTGGACTTGGGGAATGGTATTACGAGGAAAGTGGATCTTTACGAAAAACCGTCATCGCTGACTCACCGGCCGCATGGAGATACTTTCATTTCACTGGGTAAGCGATTAGAGATCATTAGCGAGATACTTACGGAATATGGAGATTATGGATTTCTGACTCGAAACTTCATCTAGGAAGCCAAAAGAAAGGTTTGGGGATGGGGCCTATCTCCTATGTCGAGAGCCGGACTCGAGCAGCCGACAGGAAACTCAAAAATTTTACAAGGAACTGGTCCCGACAGTGCTTCTCAGTTTAGAAAGAAAATTGTGGGGGGACATTGTATCGCGGCGGGGGGAGACCACTCGGCTAGGCACGAGAGTGGTCAGCCTTGGGACCATGCCTATCTCCCGACCGTCATTGGACGGGACGCAGAAGACTCATAAGAGCCAGGGGACACAAATAGAAAGTTTAGCCGAGGGGACGGTACCGGCGGCGATAAGCAATCGTCGAAGAATTCTCCTTAGCTCTTCTTGTTTCGATGACAATGGCGTCACCAATGAACGGAAGGGCATCTAGGGAGGGAGAACCGCCGGAATAAAAGTGATCATCTGCGCTCCACAAGAACTGCCGCCAAGATAACGCATGTGGCCAAAAGATATTACAATCTACCAGCACTCAGTATATCATCCCACCTGGCGACCTTGAAATTGCCGAGGAAACGAAAATAGAGTCAAGACAGACGGGAAGAACTCTGACGGGGTTTCTAAAAAATCAAATTCTTAATGGTAGGCAGTCTAGGATGGACGAAAAAAGGATAGCCATGCCGGAAAAAGATCTGGAAAAAGCCTCAGAGATATTAACATCGTCGCTCGACGAGACTTCAGACCAATGAAAGTACCTAGGAAGCAGCACCAAGGGGGTCCTTGGAAAAAGTCTTTAAGAAGTCAGAAAAGCAGTCGCGCGGAGGGGGGGAACGGTGCGAGGGACAAGCAAAAAGTAGGGGGAGACCTTGACTCTCACTTTCCATCTTTCCGGGGCGGACTACGAACGTGTGATGGCCTTGATTAACGGGAGAACGTAACAGGGCAAGACTTCGAGGGGAAGGGTGGATACAGAGCCGGGAAAGGGCAGAGGGAACCTCCTTCTAAATTGTAACCCTTGAACGACCGGTGCGGGGGAGTGGGATTTCACTGAAATCGAAGGAAAAGAGGAATGCAAATGGGGGTCGGAAAGGGGGGGAAGGGGTTCATCAAGTTTTTCGCCTCTCTCCAATTTCCGCGAAAAAAGGGGAAGCGCATCGTGCCAGGTCCGTAAAAACGGAGCTTATAAGTCTTCGGCGAAAAGTAACCAACACCGCGAGATCAGTGAAGAGCGCAACCGGATTGAGAAACGGAGAACGCATCGAATTAATTCGACGAAGGCCCCATTCACTCGGGAGGTCTTGGAACAGTTTTGACTCGGGGGGGGGGCTAGGGGTCCGATGTGGCGTGACTAGACATAAACAGGGGAAGAAAAGGGTCAGTGAAAAGTAGATACGGCTGCAGCGGAAGAATAAACAACACAACAGGTATAGGTAATACGTCGATGCCAAGAGAAAAGACGATTTACCTGAACCGCTTAATTTGAGGGGGAAGAGGGAAAACATCGACGGACCTACCCACGACGAGAAGCTGAATTACGGACTTAGTCAGAAGGATAACCAGTTGCCTTGAATCGTCAAACGTAGGGAAGAAGACAAATACAAACGCACGGCAATGGAAAAAAAGGAATAAAAATAAGATAACGGACGGCCAGGGGGGTACAAGAAGGGGAGAGGGTTTGACCACTTTGTCACGACGTGGTGGGGGGGGAGGACCGTGCACTAAGGCCTTCACGGTGCAACCAGAGGGGGCTGAAAGATTCACTTTCACTCAGTAAGTCAAATAGAAAAAAAGGGAGGAACGCGCGAGCGGTGGTTTGGGATCCTAAACTTGCCACGATCACGAGGTACGTACCGAGAAGTCACGGGATCACTGGTTTAAAAAGGACATCGCGGAGGGGCGAGCACACAGGAACATCGACGGACGGCACGGCAGCAGTCTACTACTGCCTTGAGATAAGGAAACACGCGCAGGGCAGAGCGCGCGGTCGGGGTCCATTGATTTTTTTCCATTCCAAGAAGGAAAAGACTTCAGAAGTAAAAAAAACTCGAGACTGCGGGTACTTCAGGCAGGGGTGCACTGTCTGGCGACTAGGTCTACTCCAGGAGAGGCGGAAAACGATCTGCATTTCATCGGGGTGAGGGAAGGATACGCTCCAAAGGGGGGACCAGAGCGACCGGGGTTATAACGAGTACCTGGAAGAAGATCGCCGATC
>Ga0179591_1352466_pt1 | contig 13783 bp, 12 predicted proteins | sample CZOMad2_1_08_16f_FD_182891 | JGI IMG/M metagenome (GOLD analysis project Ga0179591, IMG submission 182891) | Vadose zone soil fungal communities from Angelo Coast Range Reserve, California, USA - CZOMad2_1_08_16fungal (PacBio error correction) | ecosystem: Environmental > Terrestrial > Soil >...
CAGAATAACCACACAGTGGCCTAATCACCGGATGCCAACGAATAAGGGGAGGGAAGAAACAGAAAAGCACACTTCTTTTGGAACACCCTTAAAAAGGGGTGGAACGGAGGGAAGGATCCCTGAGCGAGGAAGAACGAAGAAGTCCACTAATTTGCCCTTAAGAAAAGGGCGCAAAAACGATGATATTTTGCAGGGGATGAATGATTGGCATCCTCCTAATCTAAAAAAGGGGGCATCCGTGTCAGTACAATAGCGTTGGATGCAGCTGCATTCAGGGGGGGGGGGGCAAAGGATCACTGTCGAGAAAAATCCTGAGCTAAGAAAGAGAGGGGAACCAGCAAAGGAACGATTTTTCCTGGAAGACACCACAAACAAAATGCGGAAACCCTGAAAAGTACAGCTCCGCGCCAATTGAACGCCGGAAAGAAAACGGCGCAAGGGGGAGAAAAGCGCAAGCCATTCGGACTCGCACAATGGGGGGGGGGGGGGGGGAAAAAAAAAAAAAAAAAGGGAAAAAGGAGGGGCAACTCTTTTGAAGTTTTGGGGCTAAATACCCGAAGTCGCCACAATGAAGGGGCAAAAAAAGAAAATGAAGACGACAAGTTCCACCCCCAGAACAAAAGCTGTCTACTCAAAAAAAATTCGTGGGAAGCCGAGATTCGTACCCGCCGCCTAATGCAGACCTCTTTCGATAAATGAAGGAACGCGCCAACGCCTCGTACAGCGAGCCAATCTGGAAGGAAAGGGAGGGGTTTCGGAGGGGTCTAAGTTGGGGACCGCGGATCTGACCAAGAAACCGAAGGAGGGACCGGGCATCTTGGGCCCGAGGAAAGGCGTCACAGACAGGACCGAAGAGAGGACTTCTGGGAGTTCTGGGGGGAAAGTCGTTCTCCAACCTCTCTCACAATGGCCGACCTAACGCCTGCCGCCGGAGGACGCAACCGTTTAAATGGGGGGAAGGAAGGCCCCACTTTAACTCCCCTCAAGGCGCCTTCGGACAAAGATTCACATAGTCACAGTCTATTCTCGCACTGCTCGCCGAATAGTCGCTGACGTCAAACTCGCCGGAAAAAAACGCAAAAGAGAGAGCGCTTCTTTCCAACTGACAAGCAATGTTAGGGGGCGGGGAACACGGAGAAAGAAGGAAAGTACTCGGAAAAAGCAATCGTGAAAGGAGATAGAACTCTTTCCTAGCGCCATAGAATGGATAAGGGAATAGGGATACGTAGGTGGTATCTAAGTTTTAACCCCGGGGGGGGAAAGGCCGCCAATCAGGAGGAAAAAAAACGTAGTACTCAAACAAGAAGCGCCCGTGGGGGGCTACATCGGGATCGGCTCCCGAGCCGCAGGGGACAAAAGAGAAGACCGGAAACAGAAAATGGCTTATCGTTCTTCTAATTCCAAAAGGGGGAATCGTGGACCAAAGGGGGCGAAAAGAGGAAAAGACTCAAAAAAAAAGTAAGTGAGAACACTCACAGCCCGGATCAAAAATCCCAACAACAACAAAAATAGGGGAGGGAGAAGGAGGGGGGCCTTGGGAAGTATTAAGGGCTCCGTAAGAAAAGGGGAGATACTCCGGCTTGAGAGGGTTCAGGAGGAGCTTCGCGGCGTCTTCAATGGGACGGCGCGAACGATCCGATTTAAATCGATAAAGAGGGGGGGGGGGGGGGAAAGACATTTCGGGTCTCTTGCTTCGCCGGGTATCAAAAGGGGGGGGGGAGTCTCTTGGGAATCGCTTATAATACGTGGACTGACGCAGAAGGGAACTGGAAAGGAGGAGAAAAAAAAGCGGAGCAAACGATTCCTGGCTATTGAGGCAGGGGTACGGCAAAGGGGAGGGAGGGGGGATTGCAGGCACGATCGACAAAAGGATGGCTCAGGTGCAAGAAAATCCACCATGGCTTGACGTTGAAGATCGGGAGGGGAGGAGGCTTTAAAGCGGCTCGCAAGGTTGAAGGATCGTTAGGCACATGAAGAAGGAGAAAGGTAGACGCCTGGGCTAAGGGGGGAAGGGTGTTAGCGGAGATTGTCGGAGAGGAGATCAACACTTTCAGGAACTGCCTGCGCGTCCTGGGGGTCGGGGGAAAAAATGTTGGCTCTATCTTTGGAGCAGAGCAGAAGTGGGAGCCCTGGGAATCGCGCGATTCGAAGATTCAGCGGGAACCAGCCCCGTGGCTGACGGAGGTAAGGAAGGGGGAGAAAAGGGATTTTTGGCTATTTTAAAACGTGGTGTGAGAAGAAAAAGACGGCTGGGGCGAATTCCACGTGACATCGGATAAGAAACTTGAAACGAACAAATGAGCGTACGATCTTGAACTGGAAGGAAGGAAAGTTTGAGCTATACTTCTTGCACTTGGGGGGGGGAAAATTCCCAGCTATGGGGGGGGGGAAGGGGAAAACAGCAGGGACGGCGATTGGGGAAGGGTGTCCAGGTTTGCTTCCATGTACTTCAGTAGAGGGTTCGGGAGAAAAAAACCGTCCGGGGCAGCATCCTAGTTCATCAAAAAGACCTCTTTGAAGAGGGGGGAGAGATAAGATGTGAGACAGGTCCGTTGGAAGGGGGAGGGTTTCTTCCAGGCGCTTCCATTGAGAGGAAAGAATTTCAAAGGAGGGGGGGCAGGAACAGGGCTGTCCTTAAAAAGAAGAAAAAAAAAAGAGGTTGGGGGGGAGGGGGCCCATAACGATGTAAAGGGATATCGGAAAACTGGAGACAGGGAGAAAATGAGAAATCTTGCATCAACGCTGTGTAACGAACACTAAATTGAGGGGCGCATGCGCCGATGCCGCAAAACAGGGGGAATTCATAAAAAACAAAATAGCATCGGGAGAGGCGTCGCAATGTGGGAAAAAGGCAAAGGCAAAGTAACACGATAAGGAGGAAGGGGGGAGATGGAAACTATCTGGGGAACATAAATTAATTCCAAGTGAAAAGGAAAAAGTTCGTGAGGGTGATTACGAGCGCATTCTGCGACCGGGGGGTAAAAAGGGGGGAGTGGTGGGATTGTTCAGGGGAGAGGGGGCTGACGGGATCTCTTCAAGAAAAAAAAGGCTGGCATAAACTCCGGAAGATGGCTCAGCAGCAAGACGCGTGGGGGAACGTTTTACACCGGTTAGAGATTTCAGAGAACGCGGGGAAAAAGGAAAAGGGAGGCCAAAGGAACCAAGATCTCGGAGGACGAACGCGGGGACATGTTGCTTAACGTGTTTCTCCCGAGAAGTTTTACGAGAGAGAGGAAAAGGCAGCTGTGCGTGCTACTGAGGTGCAAAAAAAAGGGATGGGGGAAAGACAGAGGGGAAAGGGACGATTGCAGAGAGAAAAAAAAAGCCGGAGGTTTGCGGAAGCGTCTGGTGCTTCTCTCGGCATGAGGAAGTGGGGTTGAACTCAATTAACCAGAGACGTTGGTATCAGAAAGTTGCCGTTGAACGTAAAAAACGGCGGAGCGATGGGACGGGGCTCCGAAAAAGATCGACGTGATGGGAGGTCTTGGAAGAGGGGGGGTCGGTTAAAGGGACGTAGGATAAAAAAGAAAAGAAGTCGGTGACCTAAATACTGTCTCGAAGGAAAACTTTTTGGGGCACAATTTCCGCGGGAGGGTGGGGGGAGAGGAGGAAGTCACTTGTATTGTGAATGGTCTATCAAAAAAGGATCACTAAGAGGGGATTGTTGGGGAATGAGTCCGGTGCACTGGCTACCGGTTGAAGGACTGAAGTGAAAAGGCGGGAAGGGGTAGAGAAGAGCAAAAACTTGGAAGATTAAAAGAGATCTAGGGAGGGGGCTTTAAGCGAAATCTCTTTGAACTTAGAAAAAGTTAGCAAACCGTATCGAAGACAGACGATCCAAGAAAGACTTCCGGGAGTATATGAACAGGAAAAAGAGAACGGCTCATTCCTTTAACAGAAAAACAACAGAGAGCTGGGAAGGACCGGTAAGCGGAGGGAATCTGCCTCATTAAGGGGGAAAGAATGCATCGTTGATGGGAAAATGGGAAAGAAAAACCACGACGCTATAGACTTCGAAATGAAAAAAAAAGAGATATCTTCGTAGGACCTTCCCTATTCAAAACCTCCCGACCGGAGTAATTAAACAAGGTACTTCCCATTGATCCCAGCATGGTTTCCTTCGCGACTTCAAATTCCAGAAATCAAGGCTATAAGACACCGCTTGGACCACCAAGTCCGGAGGAATCGACGAAATGATTCAAGGGCTCCTCCCTTGGGAGAATCTGGGGAAATTCCGCCGAACTGTCTTGTCGGTCCCGCGAGCGGCGTACAGAAAATATCGAAAAAAAAAAAAAGGGAAGCCACACGGGAAAGAACGCCATCCCGTTCTTTTGGAAAGAGGAACATCTTGACAAAGACAGAAGGGAGTTGTGCAATGGTCGGTTTCTCTCCGAAGAAACAAAAAGCCGGGACTAAAATAAACATGCGCGGATTGCTGAAGGCTCAGAAGGAGGGAAATGCCCGATCAAATTTCCCATAGAAGCAGCATAGCCGGGGGGGAAATCCCACCAACCCGTGGCCATCAAAACCGAAAACGGCAAGAAAGGAAGGAGCGGAATCAGGGGACACGAACTTCTTTCCCAGAAAACCGTGTGGGGGAGGGATTTGAGGCCGCCCTGATAGGGGCGGACCACGTCGAGTGCTCGGACAGCAGGTCACAAGCTTTCTAGGGGGACGAAGGGCGCGGAGATCGGAAGGGGAGAGGGGTAGGAAGGAGAGGGGGGGAGGGGGGGAAGGTATCTGGGGGGGGGAAAGGATGTTGGTATAAAGGGGGCGCACCCAAGCGCGAACAACAAGCAGCCGGGGTCAGGAAAAGAAGAGTTGATCAGCTTGGCGACATTGGTTCTAAGGGGAAGGCCAACGGCACTTCAAGCCTGCACGCGTAACAGATGCCTCAAAAATTCCATGTGAGGGTTTAAGACCCGCCTGACTGGAAACCAAAGGACGAGAAGGAAGCGCCTTGAAGAAGACTGAAAGGCGACAGCAGAACACGCTAATCCATAAAAAATGGAAAGCCAAGCGTCCTGGGGCGGAGTGCCCCACGAAGGGTTTTTGTGGAAAGACCCGGATGGGGGAGGGAAGACACGCATGAAGGAGGGGCCGCCACTAGGGGGGAAGGAAAATTCACACGCCAGTTCCACCCTCCCTGCGTGCAAAAAGGTGAGAAAGCCGAAGAAGGTCGCTCAACGCCGCCTCGTCCCTCATTTCGAAGGGAAAGAGACTCCAACGCTCTCGGGAAGCGGATCCACAAGGGGCCCTCTCAGCCAACCGCTCTGGGACGAACGGGAATCGATACTGACCTCGAAGACCTGTGACCGCCGCACCCGACAGTGCCCCCTAAAGACTAAAAAACGCACTTCGCCCGAATCAAAGGGAAACGGGCAAAAATGTTAAAAAAGGTTCAGAAAGGCTCAAAACGCGTCAACAAGGCTACCAATCCGCCGCCAGCCGCGCGCCCGTAGTTGAAAAAGGGGGAAAGCTGAAAAAAAAAACCGAGTTGAACAACCAGGACTCTCACAAAGAGGGAAAGTAGCAGAATTACGACCTGCTCGGACGACCTGAGCTGACTTCCGTGCGCGGAGGAACAAACCCGCCTCTCATCGCTCGTTGAAAAAAGCGCAAAGCCATGTTTAGAAAAAACCCACGGAACACTGGGCCGGCGCTCACGTCCAAGCGGGAAGAAAAGGGAAAAGAACGCTAAATAATGCCTCATCCATAAAATCTGGAGGGTGGGGACGCAGTGGTTTGAGAGTGTTGTCCCAAAGGAAAAAAATTCACCTGTATTCTCAAAGAAACGCAAGCACCCGCCCCTTTGTTTTCAGGGCAGCAAAAAAAGGGGGGACTCGCCCCACAAAAAAAAAAAGAATTCTGCCGGCTAAAGGATATTTGAGAAAAGTCGAAAAACACCAATTTGACGTCCCAAAAAAGCTCCAGAAAGCCGCGTGATCGAAAACGCCGCCGTCCACTTTACGGGGCGCCGCAGGTTCATAGGCCAGAAAAGAAAAAGAAAAAAAAGAGCTCAAAAGGAGGATGAGGAAAAGATTCTGTGATCAAGAAGGAAAGGACCCGGAACCTCCTTACCTGTAAAGGGAAAGTAAACGCAACGGAGAGGTCGTAGCATGCTCGAACACTTGTGACCAGGAAAGGGGACGGCGGAGAAAAAAAGGAGGAAAGTGGACGGGCCCGAGAAAGAAGAAACCCGATTGTGAGAGCGAGGGCTGGCTGCCGATCAAGGTATCGAAAAAAACGGGGGTGCAGGGCGGAGGTTGGACCTCAGGCGGGAGGGGGGAAGGGGGAAAAAATGGAGATCCCCACTGTTTTAAAGAAAACCTTAAGGAGAAAAGGAGGGCCAGGGGATTCGGAAGCGTCTTACCGGCAAGATCCTCCCTAAGTGAGCGAACGTCCTCAGGGGGCGCGGGGTCCGAAAGGGATTGAGGAACGCCAAACGAGATCGTATCCTTGCTGGGGAGGGGAGGGAGGGCAATTTTCGGAGAGAAGGAGTCGAGAAGAACTGCGAACGTCGCAATCCTTGTGCATAAGAAGAGGTGGTGAGGGAAGGTGGCAGGGTTTCAAAGTTAAGGTCAAAATTCGTCGAAGAAAAAGGGGAGGCAGGACGCATCTTTCAATTGCAGCAAGGACATTATGCGGGGTGGAGCAACGACTTGCAGAAAGGGTTCAAAGGGCGGGCGAAAAACGGCCGTTCCTGGGCGCGGCATATTGAAAAGAGGGGAAAAAAAAAGGGAGGGGATTAGTTGAAAGGCTATTCGCGGTCAAAGAGGGGGGCGGGGGAAGTCTGGAGCACGGGCGAAGATGCCAACGTGGGCTTCATACGAGAGAGGCGAGGGCGAGAAAAGGGGGTTCAGCTCGGTATATGGAACTGGTAGTCGGATGGGAGAGAGAAGAGGACTTCGGCTTGGACCAAGGGAAAACCATATGGTTGGATGTAGCTGCTGGGACTTGTCGCGGAAGGGGTCCCAGGATTGCTGCAGAAGGAAGGGGATGTGAACTTCGTTAAAAATTTACAAGACAAAAAAAAAAACCGGGGAGGGAAGTGCACTTCTCCATTCATCCAGGACCGGGGGGGGGGAAAAAGGTCCAGGGAGAACATAATGGCTTTGAAGGGAGGAGGTAAGGAAAGGGACCACGTGCCGGAAAAAAGGGGGGACCATTGGATGAGGGGTTCCGCATTCGTGCAAGTTGAAGCAGGGGAATCGAACATAGAGGGGGGGGAGGGAGGTAAAAGCTAATGGAGCGCAGGTCGAGTGAAGAAGGGAAAAAATGAAGTCGGCGAGAAAAGCTATTGTAAAGAGGACCATGAGAGTGGGGGTGTCGCGCGCCGGAGGGGAAAAAGGCATACCATTCAAAATGAAGTTCTCGGGGAGGGGGAGGGAATGGGTTCGAAAGGAACAGAAAAATATGGAATAGCAGATACGTGGTCGCGCTCTATCAGGGGCCTAGCCGGCAAATTATCCGAAAAGGAGAGGGGAAAAGGCCGAGCGGCATTAACGGCCTGTGGGGGGAGCCCAAGGGCTTTTTGGTGGACTGGGGGGCCATGCTCAGGAGCCAGGTGCATCGACGACGGAAGCAAGAATAGCAAGGGGAGCGCTGTGTTGAATTTTTCAAAAGGGTTTCCACAAGGGGAGGGTGGCGAATAGGGCGTGGGGGGGAGGTGAGACCCAAAAAAAACCACTTCGAAACGGGATCTGGCTGTTAACCGGAGGAGGGATGAGGTGTGCCGGTTGTGGAGGTACCGAAGTGGAGGTTTGTGGAACAAAAAGCGCGAGAATGCTCGGCGCGACTTTCAATTTGAAAGATAGGAGGAGGTCTGAGTATTGAAGAGCGCAAGGGAAAAGGAAGAAGGCTGCCTCTTTTTTGATACACGAGCTGGGAGGGGATGGCGCAGGAGAAACTGATTTTTTGCAGGCGAACCATTCGGGGAGGGGAGAAGGGGGGAAAATAAGATTTACGGAGGAAGTACGGGACGTGGGGGTCGAGAAGGACGACGTGCCGAGGACAAAGAATCGGGCGTGATTGGAACTAAGGCGTGAAGTGGGGAAGAAAGGACGAACGAGAAGCAGATAAGCGGCAGGAATCATGGCAGGGGGGGGAAACTTCTGGGTCAGTCTGGGGGGGGAATCTTTCATGGAAGAACGTTGTGATGGAATCGGCGTGCGCCGGTGAGCTGAGGGACTGAGGCACGAGCTGGATGGTGGATGACTTTGCGTAAAGATGCAGTGTATCACTGAGACCTGTTGGGAAGGGGGCGTAAAGGAAGAGATTGCAGCACTTATCGTCGCATATCTCTCAAAAAACTGAAAGGGGGGGGGGAAGGGAAAGAGAAGGAGGCAGGGACGTCTCCGGCATCGGTGAACTGGAAGGGGAAAAAGAAACTCGTAGAAAGGCATCCCGGGGAAGAGAAAAAGCGAAGCCAAAAAAAAGGGAACGGGGAATATCGAGATTCAGCAAGGACGCAATCCGGGAAAAATGACCTCCCCGCAACAAAACCACGTGACCGGGATCCAAACTCTTGGAGAAAAGTAGGGGAAGAAGATCGGGGGGAAAAGCTCCTCTTAAGGGAAACTAAAAACGAGAGGTAAATATAAATTAGTCAATCAAGAAATAGGGTCGGGAGGCACGCCCGTCCCATCGGAAAAAGCCCAGAGCACTGTAAGAAAAAAGTAAGACTGAAAATTACCGGAGAGGGGCCGTTGCGCGCCTTGAAAAGCCTGTGTTCTCCACTCCGAAGTCTGGCTCTAAAAATATTTTCGCCCCCTAGATCGGAATTATCTCTCTAAAAGAGAAAAGTATAAGAAGTATCGGCTAAAATGAAAAATTGGAAATTCGCCCAATCGGGGACTGGGAGGAAAGGGGATTAGTTGACAAAGAACAAACATCCAAAAAAGAGAGCGAACAAGTCCGCAACTAATTGGCTCCTCGGGAGGGGGAGGAGAACACTGCCAGATAAGGAGAAATACAAAGGGGGGTGCCATGGTCTCCGCCTACATAGACAAAAAGAGGCATACAAAAGAAAAAAATAACTTAGCATCTGATTGAGGTCCGCATGGTCCGGACTTCATGCGCCGGATGAGGCCATCGAAAGGAAGGAGAGTCCAAAAACTCCGGACCTAAGAAAAGAAGAACAACGGCCTCATACTTAAATCTCGGAGAGATAACTTAAGCCCCGATAAAAAAGTTTGGGCCCGGCGTTGGCCCTCCCAATCCTCGCCCCGGAGAAGTGAGAAGAAGGGACGGGTCCTTTCCTTCAAAAGGAACCTTGCTACGAAGAGAAGATGGTTTGCTGGGTTATTAATGCTTTCGCAGCCCGAAAAAAAAAACAAACATGTAGCAGCGCGTGGAGAAATAGCGTTGATGCCTTCCGAAAAGTCACGGAGGGGCGCATCCACTTCAAGCAGCTCCTGCGGCTAAAAAGAGAGGAGGACGCCTCAACCTTAGGAGAAACAAAGGGGTTTTCACACACTTAAGGAAACCCTGCGAAATTCCTCCGAAAACTGGGGAAGAGGGGGAAAAACGAAGGGGCACGGACCAGCGCAAACATCGGGGAGAAAGGGACCTTGAATGCGTTCCTTGGTGACAAAAGATGTTTGCGAACGACACATTACGTCGGCACCTAAAGGGAGGGCAGAAATGATGGTTAAAAAAAGTAATGAGAACTTGAAAAAAAAAAAACCTGAGGGGACTAACAATCTGGCTGGGGGAGTGGGGCCACGCAGAATCTCGGAAAAGAAAAGAAGGGGGGAAGTACAACTCTCCTAAGCAAGGGGTTAGGGGAGGTGACAGCGAACACATCACGAGCACAATAAGTGGGCCATCTGGCCTCCAGGTTCGAGAAAAGAAAAAGAGGAAAAAGCGGACCGCGTAATAAAGGAATGTTGGGAAAGGGAAGAAGAAAAACTCAGGGGGGAAAAAACTGCTGAATGGCACTTGGGCTTCTAAACGCCACTCCGGGAGGAATGTGCAAAAAGGGGTGCAGATTAGTGAACCACGCTCCACACGAGATCAAAGTTTAGGCAGACCAGATCGCCGTCGATCGGGGAAAAGTTTTCTAAATTTGAAAAGAGGGGGAAGAAGGGGACCGACTTAAACACGCAATTCTGCGCTTAACCGGTCTTCAAGGCGTATAAAGCGGCTATAGAAGAAGGTCCAGACTCCAGAAGACTACAACGTTAGCCGAAAATCATCAACTGAACTCTCGGGAAACGCTTCTTAACAAGAAAGACAAGAAAGGGTTTCTGAATCCCAAAAGGACAGGCAAAAAGAAGAGCTTCGCGAACAAGGCAGAGAATCTCTTGACCGTAGCTAAAGGATAATTCTCCTGAACGTGAAAGCGTTGATCCGGGATGGTCATCGAAATGCAAACCTGGGCAGAAAATGATCTTCTCAAGAACCGGAGGATGGCCAATAACGTTCCACTAAGACCAGCAAAAGACCGGGTTTGTGTTCGAAAAAAATTATCGGGGCCGATCCGGATGTCGCCCCACAAAGGGAGGAGATAGGAAAAACGAATTCGGATGAGGGAGGCGCAAGGAACCAGGGGGGGCCTCGTGCAAGGAGAGTCGGCATTCCGAAGGGGATAAAGAAAAGATTATCAGGGAAGGTCATCGTTACGCTCGCAACATACCGAAGAAAAGGATCAAAAAAAAAAAAGAGTCGAAAAAAAACAACGGAGATAAAAATAGAAATATATGGGGGGAAGGAGGCTTGAAGTCATTATATTAATCGGGCCGCCGGGGGGAAGAAGCGGTTGCGATCTACGGATTCGGAGAGGGGGGGGGAGGGAAAGAACACTTCGGAGTGACCGGAAGGGGAAGGGGAGGACGGCTTTCTCGGGGGACAAGTTCGAAGAATCTCCGCTTGTGGTGGGGCACCATTGAGGGGGTGAAGGGGGAAAAGATTTATCGAACTGTCAGGTTGCTGGGATCGGTACCCTACGGGCGAGGGTTGAGGGGGTGCGGGTGGGGGGGAAAGGTGGGTGGGGCATCTGTCCTAAGGAAGTGACTGTACCAGGGGACGGGTGCCGGGTGACCCAAAAGACCTTGGGGAGAGCACCGCGACCAAGTGAGCGATGGATGCGATCTAGAGGCGACGCATATTCGGCTGGAGAGTGAAAAAAGGTCACGATGCCGTGAGCGCGGAAGGCACGCCGTGTGTGGGCAAGAAAAAAAAACCATGGGGTTCGTCCGCCAGAAAATCGAGTCGGGGCGCTGAGGTTTTAACACGGAGTAAGATATTCTGATATCATGGAGAAGAATCAGGGAAAAAAAGACCTTGTGAAGTGATGCAGATGGGTGAGCCGTCCTCCTTTGCGGCGAGAGGGGAGGCCAGCTTCGATCACAGTGAAAACTTCCGGGTAGGGGCTTCTGCCGCATTAGGCGCCCTGTGACTCGAGCGGGGGAGCAGAATACAGGAAAGGGGTTCACAGCATGAGCGCATCTGGAAGGATTGATCTCCATATGAATGGAACCGTCGAGGCGGTAACCAGGGAGCAGATTCAGCGGTAGTTTATTCCCGGGTGGTAGAAAAAGAGAGCGGCTAAAAGGGAACACGGGGGAGTAAAACTGCTACGAGATTTGGGGAGGAGGGTCCGTAAAAGTCAAGGGGACATGGGATCCGGCGGAGGGGATCGTAGAGGGGCTTTTTTTACCAGACACTGCAGAAGGGGGTATGTCCCCTGCAGGGCTCTGGTTGGAGAATTGTTGCGCGGGGGGAGAGGAAAGTTAGTTTGGCATGTGGAAACAACCGAGGGGTGGAGAGTGGTGACGGTTTCGGTCAAGCTCCGGGGTTGTGAAGGTCCGGTCACCCGGCAAGGCATGAAGGGTGTAGGGGGAGATGGGGGTCAACTTATAAACTTCAATAAGACCGCTTTGACCAGGTCTTTCTAAATGGCTGGGGCAGAAAGGGCCGGCCATTGTCCGAAAGGGGCTATTACTTATAAGAGTAGGGTCTCGTTAGGGGACAGGGTTTCCCAGAGTTTGTTCATTGCCATCTGGTCTTTAAATCGAACAAAGAGTGAAAGCTAAGTAAACGAGAAAGGGAGCAAAGATTAAACTCGATTTAGGACTGTCATAAGTCCCATCCTTAGGAAAAATTGTCTGAAAAAACAAGAAGATCAATATGTAGACACGTGGAGGGCTACAATGAGATTTTGTTCGGAGCCGGAGGGCCTGAAAAAAAAGTCAGAGAAAAAAAAAAAGAAAATCGAGTCGCCGGAGGAGAAATGGCGAACAGGCAAAAGGCAGGGGGGTATTGGAGACGATGCACGGACTACGTGGTCGCGCGCTAGGAAGGGCGGGCACAAGAACAACCGGTTTATAGGGAAAAAGGGTGTGAGGGAGAGCGCATTCTTCAGGGGGTGAGTCGGTGTGATACGGGCAACGGTTGAGGAGGAGCGGGTGATGATTTCCAGGCTAAGTAGATCACTGACCCTTAAGAGAGAAGGCAGCCGCATGGGGAGGGTTTTCCTTTTCCATCCACGATAAGGGGAGGAGGGAGGGAAACCAAATTCCCGTAGGGAAAAACCACTTGCTCGAGGATCTTTAAGTTTTACGAAGACAAGACCTCGGAAAGGATGGGGGCTGGTTGTTACGATCAGAGAGGTTTCAGTTGAAAATCTCATACGAAAGACGCTGGCGGTCAAAGGTCAAGTTGCACGAAAGTATGGGGGGCGGAGTATGACGAATGCCGAAGGGGGGAAAGAACGGCCGGATGGTGGGGACGGAGTTGCTCGAATGGCGTAGGGGGGCGCCTAAAAAAAGGGGGGTTTTTTGACAGTCTCAAGGGAAGGGGTACTGGAGAAGATTGAAGTAGCAGGCTGGTAGCAGGGCGAAACACGTGGAGGCTTCGGAGGGGAACGTTCTTGAAGACGAAAACGGGTACTAAGTGTTGGGGGAAGGCGTAGGACGCGCGTGGGTCGGTTCCTACGGGAAAGGAAGATGTCTGGGAACTACAATGACATGGGCTTGGAAGGGGCGGTCCGCAGAGGTGCGGGTTTGTTGGATGTCCAAAACTGCGTGGAATGGGAGGAATGGGGTTTCTTCGATAAAAAAAAGGCGGGAAAAAAAAACGATCATGTCTTTGGGTGGGGAAAGTTGCGGTCATTTATGAAGGGCTACGGTGAAGGGTGCAAACCGAATAAGGAGGACTAGCTCATAGCTAAGACCTAAACACAGAAACCAACAGGAAGGCCGATCTAAGCTCTTACTTCCGAAGACCACTAATTGAAAAGTACGTAATCTTCCGCCATCGACACAATAAGCATTAGTGAGGAAGAAATATCGTAAATGGAACCATAGGAGTGAAAATCAGCGGCTCGAACTCAAAAGACTCAGGAGGAAAAGGGAACTTAGGGATCCCAAACTCGTTAATCGCGAAGGAAAGAGTGGCAGAAGTAGAAATCTCACAAAATAAAAGAGCGTAATATACTCCAAGGAAAGCTTCGGGGAGGGGAGGAGGGGAACCCGGCCCTATCTACAACCGCCGAGGGTTGGGAAGGCTGGGACGTACAAGGTCGAAAGAGGTTCACATCGCGCCGTCCAAAATCCGCCTGAAAGAAGAAAAAAAATCCTAAGAATCACAGGGGGGGGGAACCCACGGCGGATTCTGAGAAGAACCCTGCGCCTGGTCCATAATCAAATGGCAGGGTTGGTGAGGGGAAAAAAAAAATTGGGGGGGAAAAAAAATCGCCGCCAAAAAGCTGGGAGGAACATCAATCGAGTTACAATCACAAGAAGCGGATAAAATGCAAAAAATTGCCGCGCAGCGTGAC
>Ga0179591_1327820_pt1 | contig 13782 bp, 12 predicted proteins | sample CZOMad2_1_08_16f_FD_182891 | JGI IMG/M metagenome (GOLD analysis project Ga0179591, IMG submission 182891) | Vadose zone soil fungal communities from Angelo Coast Range Reserve, California, USA - CZOMad2_1_08_16fungal (PacBio error correction) | ecosystem: Environmental > Terrestrial > Soil >...
ACGCAACAGGGGAAAGGGGGGAAAGAGAATCGAATACCTTCAAAGGGCAACACAGGGGAAAAAGCTCTGCCAACTGTAGTTTGTGAGCCTGGCAGAGAAATGCGGTTCAAAGGGCGCACACCGGGTAATTACGAGATAGGGGGAGCCCAGAGACCAGGAGTCGGGGTCAAGGGTAAGGGAGTTCGAAGATACCAGAAAGAAAAAAAGGACGAAAACTACCAGAGGAAACATAAAAAGACGCTTTGACGATGGAGAGTCTCGGGGGAAATCCACAAAGATCTGAACCCGCTCTTGGGGGGGGGCGGCTGTGGGTTGCATCCTAGCCCAAGATCTTATCACACTCCTATTCCAATCACCAAGAGAAAAAGCCCATGAACAAAGACCTAAACCAGAAAATCGGCCAGGTGAACACGGGTTGGAAAAAGATCCAAACACTCAAAGGGAAAGGGGGTGAAGTTTAAAAAACCCATGCAAGCCGGCTTCCTTCAACGGTACTCCTTTGGGGGCGCTCCACCAAGCAAGCTAAGGGGCAACTACGGGGCACAAAAGTGGAGCCAGTGAAAATCTCCAGTAGAGTAGGCGAAAATGGGGGAAAAATCCCGTAAAGTGCGCCAATCCCGAGGAAAAAAGGAGGATCCGGGGGGGAAAGGGGGAAGCAAAAAGCATCGTAGAGTGAGGACGGAGGACACAAGCCCGCCGTGGGATCACAAAGAGTCACACGGCTCCGAACCAGAGGAAAAAAAATGGATGTACTCGAGCCAGACACTCCTAGCGTAGAAGTCAAAAGGAAAAGGCCACGCTCATGGTCCCGAAAAAGGGGATCGGTAACCGTCGGATACTGTCGGTGGTGTGGTCGGGCCAGGTGAGAGGGGAGAGTTCGGGCTTGAAGTGTCCTGGTTTAAGAGAAAAAAATCACGGTCCCGACCGTAGTCGGACGCGGAAGGGCGGCGCCGCCCACCGAGAAGAAGCACTTTACCAACATGAAAAAAAGGAAAATAAAAAAGAGGCATTAGAAAGAAGTTTTAGAGAAGAAAAAGAAACACGCCCGCCTGCGACGAAGAATCAAATCACCATCAGGTCGTGGGCAAAAGAAAAAAAGCCACCGGGATCTTGTCCGAGGCGAAAGAAAGGAGAATCCAGGCGTTCCACCCGGAGAGGGCTAAAACCTTAGCACAGAGCACGAAGGGTTGGGAGGGCGATGAAAGGCGACCCACGCAGTGTGAAAGAACGGGGGGGTGACTAAAGGAGGGTAAATACACGCGGGGGTGAAAAAAGGAAGAAAAACCTGTTACGATTCATCTGTGAATACCATCCCCTTCAGAAAAAAGAAAAAAGAAAGGAGTTCGTCTCTGAGGGAAAACAACGGCTTAAAAAAAAAAAAAAGCAAGAATTCACTAAAAAAAAAACGACGGCGACGCATCTTTTACTCGGTGAAGAGAAAGAACATGCTCTTGAGGTGAAGTAAACATGACATCCTCGTCAAGGATCAGCGGACTTGCAAGGGCATTGCCCACGGGGCGACGGGCAGGGTGAAAATAAAAAGAAAAAGTGTCCCCCCTTTCACAAGGACGAATGAAGTATGCGCACAGAAGCGGTCAGGGGGACGGGGGGGTTTTCTGTTACCGCCATAGCATCAACAGTTGCAAGAACAGGGGACAGGTTTAGCCAGGCAATCTCGAACGGAAAAACGAACTCAATAAAACTCCTTTGATGGCATCCTGTCAGGGGAGATCCACATTTATGGAGAAAAAGAGAGACCGATCCGTCAATTGGAACAGATAAGAAGTTCGGGCCTAAAAAAAATCTAAGGATCGCGTCAGAAAGGGGAAAGGGGGGTCCTTCTACACCGCAAAGATTACTAAGGGAGACTTAAAGATACAAACGGGGGGAAAGAAAGGCCGTCCAATGCCAAGGGTCCATAGGGGGTGAAGACCCTCGGGGCCAATTACAACTAAGGAAATGAGTAAGGGAGAAAAAACATAACGGGAAGACGAAAAAAAAACAACAAAAAAACCATTCAAAAACGCGGTGGAACAGTTAACGTACAACGAACAAAATGAAGGGAGAATTACACTAAAAAGGCGCACGGAAGCCACGATTGGGAGGAATGGGATTCAGGCAAGTCAAAAGAGAGACCCGCGAAACGCGCCAGTGGGGGGAAAAAAAAGCAGAAACCTCGTAAATAGTGACAAATACGAAAAAGAAAAGGAATGTCGTTCACCGCGGCGCAAAGGAGACTAACAACACAAACGTCAGAAGGCCGTAGTTCTCCAATCGAATAGCCGTGGCAAGTTCCCAGGACTACACGAACACGCGCTGGGTTGGGAGGGGAAAAAACGGGAGAGGACCGAAAGAATTTCACAAAGGAAAAGGGTTGGGGAAACATCGCAAAAAGAAAGAAATGAAGAAATTGCGAGGGTTCAACGGGAGTACTGGAGTGAATTCCAGACCTCCTTGTAAGGAAAAGGGGCACAAGAAACTCTATAGGAGATAGCTGGAAAAAGCTGGGGAGAAGGATGAAAAGTGAAAATAAAAAAAAAAAACCCCAACAGGAGAGGGAAGAGAAAGAACGATCAGCCAGGGCACCATAGAAAAAAGAAAAATGAACTCAGTGAGATGGACACGAGCACACAGGCCAAAGGAAGTACGCGAAAAAAAAAGCAATGGGCAAAAAGCACCCAAAAAAAGCGAAGATTAGTTTCCCCCGGGAGGCCGCTATATAACTGTTTGGGGAACGACAAGCAAAAAAGGCCGTGGGTGGGGGGATCCGAAAAACTGCCGGCAGAGCCGGACGCTGGCGTACGGAGGCTGTGAATCTGTCAAAGGGGGAAACGCGCAACGACCAAAAGGAAAAAGAAAGTAAGGGTCAGGGGGGGGACACTGGAGCGATGGGTTGGAGACTGGCCAGGCGGGACCCACAATGGCGGAGATCAGACTCCCGGAAAAAAAAAGAGGAGATCAATAAGAGTGCAGTGGAGGCAAGGAGAACAGGGTGTGAAATCATAAGTTCCCGTGAAGGAATGGGGGCATTTTAGGTGGACACTCGGTTGTGATGTTCGGGGGAAACGGTCGTGGGGGCAACCGGAAGAACGGTTAAGAGGCCTGGGTCCATGGCCTTTTTTCAAAAAAAGTAAACGAAACTTGGGAAGCATGGGCGGCAGAGTGATCAAACGGGACTGCGGCTTCAAAAACGCAAAAGCTTAGAGGGCGGGGGGGGCGACGCCTAAGTCTGGGATCACCCGGGGGGGGGGGAGGGAAAAAAAAAAAAAGTAGCAAGCGCTGACTTCGACTGGTCAAAAAGCTTTTCATTGCTGAGCGAGATCACCTGAACCTGCGCCCGGGCGGGCACGGAACGGAGGGGGTTCGACAGGGGGAGGACACGGAAAGAGCACTTCTTGGGGACCCCAATTTGGTACGGGGCCCATGGTCGACACTCCAACACTTCGCGAAGTTGTGGGTCCGCAACCAAAAAAAAAGACTGGAAAAAGGGGAGTCAGAAGATTAGACAATGGCCCAAAACCGAAAGGGGCCTGACATAGCTGAGAGCTTAAGAGGCAGACTGAAGAACGCCGCTGGAGACAATTAAAGACGATTCTAGTGGTGTAACTACGGGTGGGAAAGGGGGGGCGTGGGGGTCGCAGTTGTCGCGGGGTGGCCAACATAGTTGAAGAAAGGGAAGACATGAAAAGGCAAGGAAGTTCGGTCAAGACTATTCCAGGCGACCGACTGATTGTGGGAACACAGACGGACACGCAGCACCTCCTAGGGGCTTGGTTATAAGGGAGACGAAAGAACGAGGAATGTCTGGGGACAGTGGGCCTTGCAGCGACGTGGAAAACATAAAAGAAGTGGAAACTGCTCGCAGAAACCTTGTGGGAATGAGGAAAGTCGGGGGACCATCTCAGGGGACAAATGCCTGGGGGGCGGGCTTCTGGGTCGCAAAGCGAAGACGATCACGCCTGATGTTGTTCTTGATGGACTTTATTGAGCGCGGTCCGCGCCCGAAACTGAACCACCTTCACTAAAAAAGAAGGGTCGGGGACCGATTAAAAAAGACTTCAACGCCTCGCAGCCCGAAGAAGAGCCCTGAAAAAAAAAGGGGGGGAAGGTACAGATCAGTTTCGGGCCGGGACAGAACTGGGACACGTTTGGATTTTTAGGGGGTCGAAGGGGGGAGCTCGCGAGGGCCCGAAAGTAGCCTTTAAGCCGGCAGGTGTCGGAACCAAACCTGGCAGGATTCCAAGTGCGAATTTTGGGCAACGGGGAAAGCACAGGATTAGTTTTTTGCTTGGTCCCCGCTTCCTCAGAAAGGAAGCGGAATGTCTGATGGCCCCGGTGGTCAGACTGCAGCACTCGCCAGGGGGGGAATTGTCAGTGGAGACCTGGGGGTGTGGGGGGACCGAGCGAACCGTGGAGTTAAAGCGCAAGAGAGAAAGAAAGGAGAAATGGGACAGCCATCAAACCCTTGAAAAACGAAGTCCTTCCATGTCAGGAAGTTTCCCGTAAAAAGGGGGCGTCTGGTAGGAAGCTGTTCAATGAAGGCGCGGGAGGGGGCTGGGATCTTCCTTCAGACTTTCCGTGGGGAAAACGCTTTCCAACTCCAAACAGACTGGGGAAGAGGGGACTATGTCGGAACGATACCGAAATAAAGAGGCGCCCGGGTTTACGGAAGGGGGAAAGTTGAAATGGAGGGGGGGAATGCTTGCAAACCACTTCTCGGCGCCCGTCGCTATTAACAGTCCGGGATCCTCGATTGAACGAGGAAAGGAAAACAAGAATGAAACCTCAGGGCAGAAAGCGCGAAAAAATGGGGAAATCCAAGACAACAACCACGGTCAAACAACTGGGAAGGGAGGAGAAAGAGAGATGCAAATACGCAGCAGCGCGCGATAACTGAAGGAGGGGGCGGGGGGAAAAAAAGAACGTAAATTAATGGGACCAGGCGCCCCGCGTCAATCTAGAGTCACAGAGGGGGAAAAAATGCGTCAGATAGTATTGCGAAGATACCAGGACAGAAAGAGAAAAGATTCACCAGACCGTACCAGGGCTCCTTCATTTCGTTCACAGGAAAGAGCCCATCACAAGGAAAAAAGGGGGTGCGGCCGGTGGAAAGAGCCCAATGAGAAAAGGCCGATTCAAGACACAAATAGGAACATTAAAACATCGTCGGAAAAAAATCCGCCCGTAAAGGTTTTTGGGGTCAAAAAAAAAATTGAAGGACAGAATCCGTGGACTGGGAGCCCCTGCCAAAAAAACGAAACGTGATCTGGTGGCCTCAAACATAAAGCCAGGACCATATGTCCTGCAAAACTTGGGGGAGCCTAAGAACCAGGTCGATTGGGGAGTGGGAATTGATGACCGGGGCAATAAAGTGGCCCAGAAAAAAGATTCAAGAATAGAAAAAAGGAGACGTGAACACTCCAAGGAACCACGCAGAGTTAAGTAAGAACGGCTTACAAAATGACGGAAAAGTGGGAAGTACAAGGCCAACAATGAAAAAACTGCCCTACCCAATGAAAAAAGGAGCACCTAAACTAGCGAAACGAAACAGACAAAAAGAAGGGAATCAAACAAGAATGGCCCGACCTGGATGACGTTAAAAAAAACGGAACAACGTGGGGAACAAGCCAGCAGGACCTCCGGAAAAGAAAGAAGGAATGAGGGCCGCACTGCACATGAAGCGGCAAAACCGCGGTCCTTGAAAAAAGCCCAGAGCAAGCCGGAGGGACACAAAAAAAAGACAGGGGAGTCCAGCTCGCTGGTTGATATACCTCCTCCGCCACTCCGCAAACTGGAAGGATAAGCGAAAAGGGAGGTCGAGCAAAAAAAAGGGAAAAGTGGCGGCTTGCGGTCGAGGCCCAGCCAATCAGTCGTTTTTCCCCAAATAGGACCCCTCCGACAGATCAAGTAGGGGGGTTCTGTTAGGTGAAAGGATACGAAACTCACAGCAGGAATGGTAAACTCCATTAACGAGTGTCTGGGGGATAGCGCTGAGCCAATCCGGAAGTCAACAAGCACCATTCAAAGGGACCACCACGCACCGCAACGAAATTTGACTGTGCGCGGAAACACAAAGCCCTAGAAAAAACGGAACATAGCAAAGACAAAACGCTCGCCTAGTGAGACCAAGGGGGAAAAGTCAAAAACGATCGTCAATTGACATTGCGCTTCGTCTTAGCGAGATCGTTGACGGCCCTGGGGAAGGAGGTCACGGAAAAAGGAAGCCATATGCAGCAAGGGTTCAAGAAGGAGGAGTACTGCTACGAAACGCGACATTGAATAAGGGGAGGGCTCACTAAACCGTCATAAAACATGAAAAACATTAAGCGCCAACTCAAAATCAGGTCCAAAAACAAACTAGATTCCCGACCAGAGGTTCGTCGCAGTTCAGGGGGTTAGAAGCTAAAAAGATGAGGGAATTGCCCGAAAGCACCAGTTGAAAGGGAAAAAAACTAAAAATCAGGATTGAAGCAAGAAACCCACTGAGGGTGGGAGAAAAAAAAAGAAAGACGGGGTCGCGCGGCAAAACCTCCCAGTGGACGCCAGCCGGGGGAGAAAATATCAATCACAAAACACAATGAAGGCATTGAAGGTTCCGAGGGTCCGACAAACTCCTGCCGAAACAAAGCCGCCGGGCCGGGAGGGGGCAGGGACAGAAAAAGGGGAAATGCCGAAGGAAAAAGGGGGAAACAGGAACATCCAGATGGACCATACTGCAACGAAAAGGAATGATCCAACCCAATGGTTTCAAAAAGGCGCCACAAAACTTGGAAGGAAGAGGGGTCCCACGACGAGGGGATCGCCGGGTAAAAGGGGCAAAAAAGCCGGCAACACGTAAAGCATGCACCGAAACCGGGACTGCTAGTCGGAGGGGGGGGAAAACACAGGTAGGAAATTTCATACCACCCAAACATTTTTAGAGAATAAAAAACTAATCTGGGACAGGGGTTTTTCCTAGACAGAAAAAAATTCAACAAACCCCAAAACTCGCGGAGGTTTTGTAAGTTCCACCCAAAAAAGGGGTCGGAAAAAAGTCGACGTTGGAAGACTCAAAGGAAAAAAAAGACGAAGTGCGAGTGTAGGCTGGAACGTTCGATGGGAACGCTTTTGACTATTTACCACGGCCATAATCGGAGAGATCTGTGGGCTGAAGAGAGAGAAAAAAAGAAGAAAAAACATCAAAAACGGGAGAAAAAAAGAGAAAAAAGGAAGTGCATATGATCAAGAAAACGAAAAAGGAAAAAACATGGAAATAATGAACAAAAAAAAAAGTGCGAAGTAACACGAACCCCGGGGAAAAAAAAGGGCGGGTCCAGAAGCCGGTTCAAACAAGTGCCGGAAAGATGAAAAAAAAAAAAAAACAATATCAAGTTTTGGGTCCCGCCCAAGCGGAGGGGGACGGGGAGAAAAAAGGAGGACCCGTATATATCCGTGCCTAATACCCCAAGCGGGGCATTAAAGGCTGGGTAGAGATCAAGGGGTTACGCACTAGGGGGGGAGAAAAAGAAATATGCCAGTCCTGTTGATTTCAACTTGACTTCTGGAGGGGGATGCTTGTCACGGGCCCCGAGAAAGGAATCCTAACGAACGAGCGCGCCGCAAGTCGCGTCCTTTGGGCCAAGAAAACAAAAAGGGTTTGACATGGGGGGGAAACAAATGGGCAGTATGGCCAGGGGGAAGGGGGGGCCCCAACTGAGGGGGGAAAGGGTCTTCTTCCCGTTCGGTTTTGGTCAAAACTCCTGTTACTGGGCAGGGCTAATTTACACCAAGGAGGGGAAAAATTGGAGGAATGACAGGAGTTCATGAAAGGGGGACCAGCGCGGGGGTTCGAACGCGACACTAGCCTTTTTATTCAACCTCAAACGTGGGCAAAGGTCAAAGCACCGAGGTAAGGCGCGGGGATTCTGTCAAATCCATGCTGTGTTAAAAGAAGAGCCCGGAAAAATGGCTGCGCCCCGCGTCGGAACGGTTGGGGCAAAAAAAGCACGTGCTAAAAGGTTCCAGGTTGAAAAAAAGTGAAGGACTCGGGGGGGTTAGCACCAACCCCGTCCTGAAATTTTGTTTTGGTGCAAAGGACGGGACGTGCCAGGCAAGAAATAAGGGCACAGGGCAAAAGAAAGGAAAAAAAAAGGCCTGACCCGACGGCGAGATCCTTTTGAATCATTTCCTGAAAAAAAAAGAGGGGATCCCGAAAGCAGGGCTGGCGACGGGGTGGAAAAAAACGTGTCGGGGGGGTGGGTGTGACGCCCGGAAGCGGGGGGGTTCGTCGGGGGAAGGGGGGGAAACGATGAGAATTAAAAGGGAGGGGGAAAGCGAAGGGAAAAGGAATATGTGGACCCTCCTGACATGGTGTCGTCGAAAAAATCGCCATCAAACATACTAGATTGGATAACACGGGGACAGAAAAGATACGTAACCCCGGGAAGAAGGAGGCGACCCCTTCGACACGACAAGCCATACCGTCCCGGCTAGAAAGAAATTGATGATACAGGCGGCAGGACCTCAGGAGAAGGCGGAGGGGCGGAAGGGTGATCAAAGGAAAAAAGGAAGCTACAAAGAAAGAACTAAGGCCTCATTTGGGTGGGGAAAATCGGGCCGCAGGAAGCGCACAGATCCGCGCACCGAAAGGACGGCTAAGGGGGAAGAAACCGAGCTCAGCTGGCCCAACTACGCCCAAAAGGCAGGCCGATCAGAGGGCAAGGGACAAAAATCAGTTGGATCAGGGGAGGCGAGCGAGGGGGGGGTCGGAAAAAAGAAAAGAACTGGACTCCCAATGGTCGGCGGTAACGACCGTCCTGCAGCAGATTACAAGGGGCAGGGGCTTCATCCACGAAAATCGTGGGTTTGGGGAAGCATCTACGAGAGTTGCTCGTTCCAGAGAGAAAAAAAAAGGGCATATCAGGCAAGAAGGCCCCCAGGGTAAAAATGACAACTGAGGAAAAGGAGGGAAAGGTGTAAGGGGTGCGGTGGGCCCGTGGGTGACAGCGGGCGTGACTTGGGGTTCACCACAAGGAAAGAAGGGGAACAGACAGCTGGCCTGGGGGAAAAAAACCGCCAAGGGGGGATCTCCTTTTTTGTGCCAAAAAGGGGGAACCGTGCCTATGACTGTGGAAAAGTACCTTTCATGTGTTCCTGGGGAGTGGCTTGAATCAACGAAACTTCCCGGGGCCGAGGAAGGGGGGGAAAACATCCGCGCTCGTTCGATGGCGCCGATCATAAAAAGTAAACGAGGCGCCCAAAGTCGGGAACGGTGAGCCTTGGAAGGTGCAGAGAGACACTCAATAAAAGAGAGGGAGGAGAAAGTAATTATTTCTATTTACGCGGGCCGCAAACCTGCAACCACATAGACGTGCAGAAAATCGAGAAGCGAGAACTGGGGGCCTCATACTCCACACAAACTGGAGGAGGTTAAAAAGTCTTCTCCAAGACGCCCTGATCCGGACTAGGGGGGGAGGGAAAAGGTACAAATAGGGGGGGGGGGGGGGGGCGAGGTCCTCAAAAAAATTAAAGAAGACATGCGGACGTGTCTTCCAACCCGAGTTGTAAATGAATCACCAGCCGCACAGGAAAGGTGGGGGCCACATAAAAACCGTAACAGTTTTGAAGGGAAAATAGTGTTTGTGGGCCAATCAAAGAAGGGGAAGGTTTTGGCAAAAGGGGGGGGGAAAAACGCCTAACCCCAAAGAACTGGAGCGGGGACAGATCAGCACCGAAAAACGGACCAACCGGAAAAAAGGGACCCGGGGGGGAACGGGAAGGGGGGAAAATGGGGGGGAGAGAAAAAGCCGTGGAATGTGCGTCCCATGGGCACCCAGGATGAACTGCAAGACACCAACCACAAAAAGGAAGCCAAGAAGGTGCAAAAAGGGCACACTTTTTAAAAATAATCAACTATTTCTGATTTGGCTGGGGAGTGAAACAACTGGGAGGGCAGACCAAAATAAAAAAAAGGGAAAAAAGTATAGCTGGCCAAAAAACACGGAGGAGTAGAAGGGATCACATGGAAGGGGGGGATCAGGACACCAAAGGGAAGAGGGCTACAAAAGCAGTCCCAGGATGACGGAGGTAACCCTAACACTAAAAGAAAGAAAGAGACCCCGGGATACACCCGAAGAAACACAACGGGAGAAAGGGGAACCCATGGAACTGAACTCGGAACGGATAGCTCGTGAGGCTGTCCCCAGCTCCGAAAACAGTCTCGTCCATCGAAGATATCGTGCAAGAGGCAAGGAGGGCGCAGGTACACCAGACAGCACGCCAGCCACCAGAAAAAAGGACAAACAGGGAAGGGAATTTTATTGAACGAAGAAACAAGAAAACCCAAAGGGGGAAGGGGGGGGAAAAAAAGCGTCCCACCCGATAAAGCTCGCTCAAATTTTCTGGCGAAAACAGCACGGGGGCCGTTAATGCAAGAAGCGGAAGCAAAGAATAGGAAAAAAGGGGAAAAACAACACTTGATCGATGAACAAACGGAGAAAAAGATCCACGTTATTGAGGTGGGGGACGAAGGAGAAGAAACAGAAGAGTCGCCATGAACGGGGGGGAGGAGGTCGCATTAAGGGGGGATGAGCAATCGAAACCAAACCCAGGCCCAGCAGTAACCCACCGCTAAGTAGAAGAGAAAGAAAAAAAGCCACCCCCCCATCAACCTTCCCCACGAAAAACAGACAGTTATGATCACTCGAAGTAAAGTCATTAAAATATCTCCGCCCAGGTATAAACCAACATGGGCAAAAGGAGGGGAAAGGGGGGGTCCATCTTAACAAAATGCCTTACTGTTGGCTCAAGAAAGAGAGGATCAAGATCGGGTGGACGCTAACCGAGCAGAAAACGGTGGCAAAAACAAGTTGAGAGAAAGCAAAAGAAAGTAGCCACGAAGAAGAACCGACCGGGCGGAAATGAAGGGTAGAATGAAAGAGGGAAGACTGAAAGAATACCGAAGCCAAAACACCCCCCACCAATAACGCAGACGCAACCCGTGTTGTCCCTACCCCAAACGGAGGGGGAGAAACCCCTAGAGGTTCGCGGCGGCACCAAAAGGGGGCAAACCGAATGAGCCGAGCGGAAAGCAGCAAACACGTAACGTCAGAAGGGAACATTGCCTTTACCCGGGCAACCGATTCCAGAAAACAAATCACCGTTATGAAGGGGTTAAAGGGGAACGGCCGGTAACCCGGAAACAAAGAGGGGGGGGGTGGACAGCCCACAGAAATAATAGACCGGTCAAAAGAAAACAGACCCAATCAGGCAAACGCCCAGCAATGGAAGACAAGGGCCAGTCAGTAGAAAGGGAAAATAACTTTTTTCAGAATGGTGAAAAGACCCTCAAACAGGCGTAAGGAAGAAACAAAAAAAGGAAGATGGCCTTCAAAGGGGGTCAACGGGGGAGGGGAGCCTCGAAAGACTTCTACCCGACCGTAATGTACCCGTGGGCCGGCCAGTCCAAGGTAGCCTAAAAAGGGGGAAGGAGGAACGACCCGGAAACCCCAGAGGATTTTTTGTGGGGGTCACAACCAAAAAAGGGGAAGGAGAGGTCTTTCTTCGGAAACGACAGGTAACAAGCACATAAAATCGAGTACGGGCCGGAAGTGGAAAATGCGGGGAGAGGGAAACCACTTCCAAATATGATAGGGGAAACAATGCAACCCTGATCCTAAAGAAATGAAAACAAAAAGAGTGAGGGAAAGAGACTAAAAAATCAGCTTGAAAGAACAGACGAGGAAGGGTTCAAAAAAGGGATATGGCCGAAACATCTTAGAAGTACATAGGGAAAACCTCTCCCAAGCCATCCACAACAGATTCAACGGGGAAAGACTTAGCTAGGCCGTTTTGGTCGCAACCTCGTTGGGGGGGGGGTCGGGACGAGGTCCATTCACTGAAAAGACGGGGAGGAAGGAGAACAGGAAAAATGGGAAGGGGTATCAGGGGAGCACTAGTAAGCCATACGATCCGGAATCAGGAGGGACACTCGTCGGACTGATTGGCCAAAGGACCCCTTCTAAGAAGAAGTAACTGCTGAAGCACCTCCAGAGCAAATGATTCTTCATGAAGAAAAAGTTGCCGTTTGCACAGGAAGGAATGGGGGAGGGAAGGGTTTAAGAGGGGGAAAAAAGGGGGACTGACCGGGAGTCGTTTGAAAAGGGCAAGCCCGGTGACTCTTCCTGGAACCGGGGACGCACTCTGAAAAGCGGCATTCAGGGTTCAAGCCTTGCAGAAACAGAGACGAACAAAAAAAATCCATCTGGGACGGCGAAAACGATCTGGGATCAAACAGGCGGATTTACCAGAAGCGAGAGGCGGGTTCGATAATTGACTTGTCAAGAAGAATGAACGGACGATACCTGAACGGGCTTGGGGGGGAAGGGGAAAAGGGGGCGGGACTGAAGGGAGACGGGCGTTCTGACGCCTCGTCAACGTACGTGCAGCCGCCCGAGTTGGGTCAAATAAAAAAAAAGACAATGTACGCCGATTTGACCGACAAGAGGAAGTCACTTCTTGCAAGAGGGTTGAAGCATTGAGCGGGACTGAAACAAGGCAAGGGGAAGAAAAAAGGAAGGTTCGGCTCGGACGAAACTATTGTAATTCCCGGGGCATCAACGGAAGGAGGGGGGTGGGGTTCGAGGGAGGTGGGTGGAGGGGGGGGGGGGGGGGAGACGAAGCGTGCTGGGAGGGATGACGCTATGGTATTCCATTAACTGGATTTTGAAAACGAGGACCTTCGCAGGAAAACAAGCAAAGGTGGGGGGGGGGGGGGTGAGTCCCCCCGCCTAAAAAAAAGCAACCCTACAAATAGATCGTACTAACAATGGCTCATTCCAAGAGGGGACGGGTAACCGCAAACTGGGGGGGGGCCCACTGCCTCGACTAAAAAAAAAAGTGCACGGCAAAAAGAAAGGGAGGCTTCTGATACTGTCCTCTCGAAGAAAGCGGGGGCTGAAGGACTGGTGACTCCAAGAAGATGATCGCTAACTTGAAACTATGGGGGGGGGACTGTTTCGGTCTTGCTTCGCGGTGTGAAACATCCCTGCAAGGGCATGCAGGAACGAGATGGACGAAATCGAAGAGGGGGGACCGAAAAAATAAAAAGAGAGGTAGGGAAGAGAAAATGTCTGTTGCTGCACTGGAGCCAGTGTGAATTGAACTTTGACGCGGAGTCCAGCATATTTTGGCAGAAAAGAAGGGGGGGGAAACACGGGGGGAGGACGGGGGTCTACCGCCAGGAGGCCCAGGCGCAAGTTCATCGTGGAATGCCGCAGTGCGGCTGGGGGAAACAAAGCAAAGAAGGGCGAGACATTATGCCGGGGTCTACTACCTGTCCCAGGGCGGGCACAGGAATCGCCGGGAAGTGGGTCAAGTAACAAAAAAAGGGGCGTTGTGGGAGCAGGGCTTGTGGAGGACCATTATTACGTTGGGGGAAGGAAAGCGAGGCACGCCATAACCCTGAAGGAACGAGGGTGCAGTCACATTTAAAAAAGGGGGGGGAAAGGGCACGTATTCTGGTTCGGGAGTGTACATGGCGCGCGTGCTGGTGGGTGGAGCAGCTGCTGGGGCTCGGGGAATGCAAAACGCCGCAAGTAGCGGTGGGGGGGGGAAGAAAAAAAACATACAAGGGAGATGTCCGCCCTGGGGGACAGGGGGCCGTCTGGGCGGGTCAACTGAAAGGGATCAACTCCCAAGGACGGCAAGCATTGGCGAGGAGAAAGGAAAAGGGCGGAGGAAAGTAAACACCACCAGGGGGAAAAAGGAAAAACGCGACAACTCCACGAAGAGGGAGCAGTCGCC
>Ga0179591_1342796_pt1 | contig 13782 bp, 12 predicted proteins | sample CZOMad2_1_08_16f_FD_182891 | JGI IMG/M metagenome (GOLD analysis project Ga0179591, IMG submission 182891) | Vadose zone soil fungal communities from Angelo Coast Range Reserve, California, USA - CZOMad2_1_08_16fungal (PacBio error correction) | ecosystem: Environmental > Terrestrial > Soil >...
ACTTCACATGACTTGAAAAGGGCAATTGGGGCGCGAAAAATACCACAACACATCAGGGTAGACATAGGATTGAGGGTTAAATTAGTGGGGCGTAAAGCGGATACGACATGTGAAGTGAAAAAGAAATGAAATAGCCACTTGTCGGGTGTGTCGATCCGGAATTGGTTCGGGGTCCGGTCGCTCAGACTGAAAGGAATTTTGATGCCAGCCGAAACACAAAAACGGGAAAGGGTCATCACAGTAGCACCGAAAGCGTGGTACTAAGGGGGAAGGGTGAGCGGCAATAGAAGAAACGAGAAAGGAGACATAAACTTCTCAACGGTGGGCAGAAAAAATTGTGGGGAACCGGTAGCACTTATCGAGGGGCAGAGATTCGGGGCTCCCGCAAACGTCGTGGACCAAAATCGAAATGAACCCAAGAACGTGGGGCGATGGCCACAGCAAGGTAGTGTCCGGTTTCATCCAACCGCAAAACTGTGTCGGCTAAGCAGAACGAAGTGATCACAAAGGGACTGTGGTCAATCCCAAGGGCGGTTCTGCCGAGCTGATGGTCACCCTTTGTAGGGGAAAAATTAAAGGGCCAGCCCAAATTGAGTAGGGGCTGCCCAACGTGAAGGGGTGATGTTGAAGATTATCAGGTGATGAAAAGACACAGCTCGTCAATTAAACACAGGAACGAAGGAGGTTTCTGGAGCGCAATGAAGTGTAAGAAGGGCAAGCGGAAAAAAAATTCGACGGACTTGGGAGAAATCGGGACAGGAAAAAGTTAATTAGGGCGAAAGGTGTGTCGCATCAGGAAGTCTGGGGAGAGGTACGCTTCTGTACCCTTCGAGAAAGACGTGGGTTACCATTTTCTCTGCGTCGGAGGCCATGGGATACTGTGTGGTGAGTATCTTACATGTGGTCCCCTATAAAGGGGCAAACGGTGAACCTTAAGAAGGGGCACAGCAGAGCCAGAACACGGGTATCTGAACGGCGTGGGGGCAAAATCCCAGAGGAGGGTGGAGCTGATGAAGGTTCCTTAGCTTTCTACGCAAATATGGGGAGCCGAATCTTAGGAAGGAGTGAGTCCGACAATACGTGGTTCTAGACTGTACTATTCTGGAGGCTGGGGGAAGAAAGAGCATCCTATATGTAGCAAGAAGCAAAACGAAGGATTCTTTTGTGTTCTGACATGGAGAAGCTGGTAAGTACCGCACCCTATAGAGGTGCAAACGAGGAGGGAAGACTGTATCACTAGATAAATCTAGGGTGCCATTTTCTTTGGATAAAGGCCTGTAAGTGGGGATAGGAAAGAAGACTCGCAGATAGCTGAAACCAGTATGGGCCACGGCAATCTTTGGGGCCCTCGAAAGGAAGAAGAGGTATCTTGACTGGAGGGACTGTGTTGTATTCAGGATGGAGACAAAGCTAAAATTGACACCGCCTCAGGACACCTTCCATGGGTCACTTGCTAGTGTGGCGGGTATTATGGGTGTTAAGCCGAATAGGGGAAAATTTAAACGGGTCAGAAATATGCGGAAGCCGTGACAACAGAAGAGAAGGGTCTTACCCCGAAGACAGGTTGGCGAATACAAACTGGCTTTAAAGGGTCGAGGACATGACTGCAAGCTTAGTAATGAAGTTACTATAACGGGGGCTGGGATGCCACAAGCACCCGAGGAGTTGGGGAATAGTTGACGCATACGGGTTGAAAGCATAACGTTACTCTACATTCAAACCGGCACCCTTGAATGAAATAAGTTTGATGTGTGGAACCATACATCGAATCGAGCTAGGGTGGCAACAAATAAGAGGGGGAAAGGGGTGCCACTGTGTATACAAGCACAGTCTGGGACAGATCCTTTAGGTAAGGGAGAACAAGACTCCCTGGAAACGAACATGAATGGAAGACCTACATATATTTGCAGGCGTGAGGAGAATAGTAGCCAATGAGAAAGCGTACGAGAATCGACCTCCTTAGAGACCGTGAGGGTGTTTGACGGAACATAAGGGGGAGGCTATTAGGCTCGCATATCCTTGGTTAAAGAATTGGAATGTCTCGGCTGATTTGAGGAACACCCCGTCGGTCGGACTCGCTCAACAGGTACCTGGTCGAGGGGACAGGGAGAAAGACTTATGGCAGCTTCGCGCCGGAGAAAACCCAAAGGGAGTTCTAGTATCGGTAGCAACCCGGTTGAAAAACAGATAGGGGGGGATCATTGATAGCACTTAGCTGGGGAATAGGGGAGAGACCTCTGAGGGGAAGAAAGACAAGTGACGGCCCTGAGCCTGAAGGGACAAACACTGCATGGCCCGCGAGAACCGGCAACACGGTCGTTCGAGAGAGAGGTCAGAAGCCACACTACCATGGGTGTACAACGAAAAGTTGGGAGGGTCAGAGCGATAAACGGTCTGAGGCCGCTCACGGCGTACCTGAAGCAAACGTCACTTAGAGAACTATCGGGGGGCAAGGGCGTACGCATGGGGGAAGTAAAGTATTAGCTAAGGTCGTGGTTCAAGGGGGAAGGCAGTTAAGCAGGAAATACCATTTTAGCCAGGCAAACGGCCAGGTGTAACACAAAGAAAAGACCTCCACACGAAAGCGGCGACAAAGATCGAGTGGGGCCAAGCAAACAGGGGAGTAGGGCGGCGGGTATGACAGCGTCTTGTGGATGAAGAATGCAGAGGAAGGGGAAATCCAAATGTGGCGGTGGTCGTCCTTGGTGCAGCCATGTTTATCAACGGGGCGACGTGTAGATAGGTGTTAGGGAAAAGGGGCTACACCAACACACAGAACCAAACGACCGGGAAGTTGTGACTATTCAACACAAACTGATGGAGGTTGTTACAACTGTCAAGGGTAAGTCATGAGTCTCGGATGAGCCAAGGTGAGCAACCACAAAGTAAGCGAGGATACACCGTGAGATAGCCTATACCGAGGCCGTCACAAGCCCCACAATGGAATACCAAAACAACCAAGCTCCAGATAACGTCGCAAAACAAACTAACTAAAGAAAACAAGGGTGAACTCGATATCGAAATGATCAGTATGACTCTTCTACGAACGGGTGGAAACCACGGGGGGCTCGGGTGGGGACTGGTAGGAGTGTGTTGAAATTTATGATGTCTCATGATGTTCGTCGATTAAGTTAAAAATAGACCCTCATCACGAAACAAAACCATACTCATTGGCACCCATACGGGAAAAGAGATTATCCGGGGGATATCATCTCAGCATCTTGTTTTGTGAGAAAAGAACAGGGGTCGGAAGGGTTGTTTTCCGTGCTATCGAAGAGCGTATAAAACCTCCTAGCATTGATTCAGGGACCAGAAACAACCGGGTGCGTGGGGGAAAGAAAAGAAGAAAACGTTCGGCGAGTGGGGGGGGGCTCAAGAGTCTTCATGCAATGGCTAGAAAAAAAATCTGGCGAGACGCGAAACCTGAGCAACTGGGGGTAAATCTGGGCTTTAGCGCCGAGGGCCTGTGAATCGCCTTTCGTTGGAAAAACTGTGGTGGAGGGTCGTGGGTTTTTTCAAAGGTATTGCGGTGTATTTCTGAAGCCTCCTGCTAGAAGGAGACTGTCATTGAGGGGGGAGCCGCGGGGAGCCCGGGGCCTGGAAGGCCACGGCTCTGGCAGGGTTGGCGCCGAGAGAGGGGAGGAATGCAACCGTGTGGGCGGGTCGTTCACGGTCTTGGTTTGTTGTTTTGACGCGTGGGATACATAGGGCTCGGACGCCCCGTCCAGTACTGTGCATGGGGCAGAGCACACTGGTCTCTCGTCCCGCAGGGGGCTGAAGAGTGGTGGAGCGTTCGTGGCGTCATGGTGAGTGTGAAGGCTACTTATTCCTTGCTGTTTTGTTTATGAGCTTTATAGGTGGCGTCGGGTTGACGTTTCGAGTGCCGGGGGTCGCTTTGAGTAGCTGGGCTCCCTTTTTTTCCTACTCCTGTCTTTCGCGTGGTGGATAGAGGGGGTCAATTCTGTAATTTTCTGTGGTTTGGGCTTGGGAGTACAATTAAGTTAACGTTCAGGTTGGAATCGTCAACGAAGGGCAGAGCAGTGTGTAAGGGGACCAGGGGGGTAAATGCATCCAAAATGGAAAAACATATCGCCATCTGAGAGTAAACCGCGGCAAGATGGCGAAGACGTATTATTCCATGGGAAGTATATCGCTGGTCTCAACGATGTACCTTTTTGTGGGTGGGAAGGCTTATTTTTGCAGACTTCGCAACTGGGGGCTCTTAACGAGAGGGTAAAAGTACCTATGGAAGTGTGGGTACTGAGAATCAGTCAAAAAGGCTTGGAAGGTAAGATGAACCAGGGAAAATCCAGCCCTTGAAGTCTCGGGGAGGGCAAAAGGAATTGAGCCATTGAGAAAAATAAATGGTTCCCTCGCAAGAAAGGAACATCACAATGAAGGAAGCTCATGTTTAATTACAATTGGTGTCTAATACTCTTTCGAAAAAGCAGAAAAAGGGGATAAAGCGAATTGTAGTGGCGTAAGGTGACCAAATCAGACAGATAGGATGGGCAGGGATCTAGAACGGTGCTTACGCAGGTAAGAATTTCACATAGGAAAATCACGTTTCTTATTAGACGCGCAGTAGGGTAGGGGGATATAATGTAGGGGGGGGCATGGAGACACGGGAAGCTTTTGCGGTTGGGAGCTGAGGCAAATATCATTGGATTTATTTGAGGATTGCTCACAGAATAAATCTGAAGGGGGTTAAACGGAGAGTTTTTTTTGGGGCTTGGAAAAGAAGGGACGGGGGGGCCCAGGGACGAACTAGCATTACAGAAAAAAACAGAAAGCGAAGAGCCATAATCAATAGGGGGACCCATACCATTGAGAACTCCTTTCTCGGGGGGGTCGCGACTCGTTATTTTGAACAAGAGGATACAACCATTCTAAGAAAACAGAAGCAGATTGGTTACCTAGTGGTCCAGTAGGTGCATATAACCAAGGCGAGCTATAGCCTTTGGATGGGGTTCAGGCTTGGCGTCTGGGGGTCATATATCAGCGCCCTCAGGATCCATCCCAAGTAGCGGCCCCTTCACTTTACAGCTGACGGAGGCTCTATAGTGAACCCATAGAAAGGGGAAACTAGGTGGGGGGGGGAGTAGGCTCTAGGCTTGGGGGTGAACATGATATGAACGAAGCAGGGAGTATCGACCCCAGGGGGAACGTGGAGGGCTTGGGTTATGTGTTGTCTTTCCGCTTGGGGGAGGTAGGCATAGATCTGGTGGTAATTCGTATCTAGAGTAGTTTACAGTTTCCAAGTGTCAGGAGTGGACTCGACTCCCTTCTGCTTGGTTGAGGACCTAGTCGGGTTCTTTTGGGAAGGGAGGGGCCAGGGGGCAGTGGTCGTCGTGGAGAAGGGGTCGTGGGGGCGGGGGCTCTTGAGGGAGAGGAAGATTGGGTCGTACCGAGGGAGGTGCCGGGGGGGGGGGGTGTGAATGCCAGTAGAGGGAACATGGCCTCGTTAAGGCGAGCAGGGAACGAGGAAGAGATGGGGGATGCGTTGAGGGGATGGGGGTGGGGGGATTTGCACGGACGCGGGCGATCTGGGGGTACGGCAGTCTTTCTGTTATAGTCTGGCTAACAGTCAAAATCCTGCGGCTGATTTAAATCGACACCAGCCTCCCGGAACGCCCAGATCCTCCTGCTTGTCAAGAAAGTAGGATACGGGGGGGACGAGGAAGAGTGACAGGTCAGTGGGAGGTTATGACCCTTGTCAGTCGCTCTCTGAGAAGGAAAAGGGCGTCCAGGAAGTTGGCCATAAAAAAGCCTCGGCCTTTTGCTGCATGGGGTCGATATCAAAGCGATAAGCTTCAAGAAAAAGTGGGGTGACACAATGGTGGGTGAGTCCGGTGGCAATAAAGGATTTGTGGACGGACTGGACTGATGAGCACCCCCCATTGATCCGAGTCAAAGACAAAGTTTTCGTTGTGTTTTGATAAAAGCCCTCCGCGTAACTGTGGGGGAAATCCTTCTGGCTGCACTTGCCCTACTCTCTTTGTGGTATCGGGGCTATCTTGTCCCAGAGTAGGTCCTGGTGTCTTTGATCAATTTTTTTGACGACCTGTTTAGGGAGAGGGGAGTTATCTCATCGTTCGGGTCCGTTTACGGTCTTCCGGAGTCTCCCTATAGTCTTTGCTAGCGGATGAGGGACATATTATCCGGCAGGGTGGTTCTGAAGTGATACCCCGGTGGATCCTGTGGAGAGCAGTTGCGGGGGTAGGGAGCAGTGGGGGGGCGGCGTCCCTAAGTACGGGTCAAAACATGGAAAAAGATCTTTAGAACGTATTAGAAGTCAACGATTGCTGCAGGCGTTTCAAAACGATATCAGTTAGCTGCGTGAGTGCAACAATCGCTTCAGGGAAAAGCTTCAAGGGTCCACCGGGGGGGAAGTTCAGAAACCTGGGCTAGGCAGAATCTCTCTTTGAACAGTAGTATGTGGGTGGGATGACGGAATTGACTAGGGGGAGAAAAGAGACTAGTCCTGGGACAGTCAACCCGTAAAAAAAAAACCAAACAAAAAAACAAAAAAAAACAGAAATAAACCAATGGGCATACAAATAGCAATAGAAGGGGTGTGGTGTGTGTGGTGACGTGTCTGGGGTCCGGTTGAAAAAAAAGGGAAAAAAAAAAACCAGGGAGGGGGGGGAGGTGCAAGTGTGGGGGAACCAGGGGAAGGGCCGGTCCCGTTCACCATCTGCTCATCTTCTCCTTTGTTCCGTTTAGGGACTAAGGCAACGAGCAAGGAAGGGTAACCGGAGCTCCCGTTGGCCTGCGCTCCTTGGAAGGAGCGCAGATGTACTTGTCACCTGGACCCGTAAGGCTAGGGCCGCCAGCCGAAGACACATAGGGGATGGTGAAAGCAGACTTGTCAAAGTGGGCGGGAAAAGCCCCGCCGAATGACAACAGCACAATGGGGAGAAAGAACGTCTCACACGGACTGTTTGAGACAGCCGACCCACAAGGATTCTCGCGAAGAGAGAAGTTCTCAGGGAGGACGAGCAAGAGATCCAAACTGGCCGGTTTAAGAAAGCGAGATCGACGTGGGCAGATTAGCAAACATCGACGGCGGGGGCCGCCAAGTGCCGTCGCGGGATGGGGTTGAACAAAAAGAGGTTTCAGTAAAAGTCAAGTGGAGGGGGGGGGACTCAGAGGGCAGGCTTGTACTTCAAAGTGCACCGCACAGGGATTCATACACCGGTGTGCACTAAAAAGGGGGGGGGACTGGAAAGAGCGACTGGTTCACATGCAAGTAAAGGGAAGGGGTGTATGTCCAAGGGCGGGAAGTGAAGCGCCCGAAAAGAGAGATAAGGTGATTCAGCCCTACAGGGAAGACCGGCAATCTGAAGCATGGCGGCATATCTGTCGATGCGGGGAAGGTAATGCGATTGCGGACGGGAAGGAGTTTCCCATATGCCCAAGATGCGCACCGTCAAATGGCAATTCTCATCAGAAGCAAAGCGTTTGACGTGGTAATAAGGTCTCAAGGATGGTAACAGGGGCTAGAAGTAACGAAGAGCAAACTTTCATGACCAAAACTCGAGGGGGGTCGCGCTTCATGGACAGATAGCAGCAAAAGGGGGCATCAAGTTCATTAGCGTGCTGGTCGTGTAATTTCTAGGATTATATCTCACCTACAGAATCGGGAAACCAGAGAAAGGAAAAGATTTAGAAAGGGTTGGGGAAGGTTAAAACCTAAGAAGACGGGTCGAGGCGTATATGTGGAGTGGAGAACATGGATACATCCCGCAAGAATCCAGGCTGGGAGAAATGGGTATTGAAATGACGGGGGGATTATGGCGTACAGGAGGGTCGAAGGGGGTGAGATCCTTTTTGAACCGTCATATACGTGTATCACAAAGAAATCAGAACCCACCTGACTTCAAGAGTCGCGTGAAATCAAAGATAGAATCAGTTTTCCGGGGCCCAAAGATTGAGCAGGATCAAAAAGGAAGTGAAAGGTATACTTGGGTGATGTGGGACAGAAGGACGAAAGAAAAGAGCATTGCGGGCGAATATTCCAGCTGACAGAGGAGAAGGGTTGAGACGCCTGTGACTTATAGGGGGTGAGTGGGGGGGGGGGACGGCACGGCCTTGAGCTAACATCCTGGGGGACTTGATCTCAGCTTTTAGTCGAACAGCTTTTCAATAAAACTTCGGGAGGAAAAGAAAGGTTGGGGGGCGCTTAGACCGCGTGAGATGAGGGAAAGGTCCCACGAGGGGTTCAAAGTTACTTCTTTCTGGGAATAGGGGGGGGGGATTCTAATTACTCAGTAGGGCCGGGAAAGAAGGTTTACTGGAGCCACTCTAAAAATGGCACCGACTTATAGCTCCCTGCGAGGCCACGCAAAAATGTTAAAGTAGCTAGTCGCGGGAGCACCTACTACCAGCTATGTCGAAGGTAAATACAATGGTACGAGGGAAGTTTGCGGAAGGGAGTGGGATACAATCGTTCCCCCCCCCACCCTCAGATGAAAGAGGGAATGAGAACATCTCGAAAAGTAGATGGTGATGCGCGGGGGTTATCTCAGGAGGGACGTTAGTATTGATCCAGGGAACCCAAGGAGGTGGGTGAACAAAGAGGTTATGTGGTGGAATAAAGCACTGAGGATTGGGAAATTGCCGACAAGAAATTTCGAACTACCCAACACGTAGAAGGGAAAGCTCAATTGGGATAGGACAACAGAATGACGCACCCCCCTCCTACAGCCCTTACAAAAAAGAAACAATCGGTCGCACCAAGAGACATTCCGGACGCCCCCTGTTCAGGGGGACGATATCATATGTAAGCGGGCGGAGACCCGAGTAAGGGGGAAAGGGGGATGGAGGAGTTAGTCTTCTGCTGATGACTGTCCGCTAGGAGTACGAAAAATACCGGAAGAAAGAAAAGACCATTCTAATGGCAGCAAGTAGGGCTCCAAGCCGCTTCAAAAATTGGGTCCGGATCCCATATTTGGGGTCGAGCCATGAGAGGACTTTCCAAACGAGCAACGAACGTGATGAGGAAGACAACAAGGAACAAAAGGTAGGATGAAAAGGAAAAGGAGAGCTAAAAAGGAACTCGTTTGGCTCAGAGAGGGACAGACAAGGGCTGTGCGGCGGGGACAAAACTGGTAGCCCATTTTAGGAGGAGTACCAGAATACTGTCGCAAGTGCGGGGGGCCATTAGAGATGGGTTGATGGTGGGTCTGCGTCCTGAATTATCCGATTCAAGGAAATAATAGAAATAACCGTCGGAAGGGCGTACTCTTTGTTCCAAGGAGTCGACGTTCAGCCACGAAGACGATGCACATTGACGGGCAGGTAGCTTTGGTGTCTACTTCATAGGAGCGGTGTGTGGGGGGGGGCATAGAGGGAGGTGGGGAAAAGGCATCCGGTATACTAAAAAAGGTATCTAAGCAGACTCTGCTCTACGTGGTTATCGAGAAGTTGAGGTGCTTGGTGGTGAGGGAAATTTCAATTAAGGTTGTGATGACGGAAAAAAGAGGAGTCGTGTGGGGTTAGAGAAGCGGGTGGGCAAAGAAAGCCGTGGGCAAGAAGGGTCGAAAACATATCACACAGGTTTACGGGGAACAGCTTCAGGCGAATCAGGGTCAATCCTCGATAGGACTAAGTACATCTGTTGGCAGTTGGTGTGAACTGAGTATTGTGGGAAGGAACACTCAACTGCCCTCTAAAACGCTTATTAACACATGAATCGTGATGTTTACGCATGCTCCTTCCGTACACTTTTCTGTTCATTGATCGAGACAAAACGCGGGGATCTAGGGACCAGTCAACGCGCTGAGGCTACACCATTAAATAGTGGCCATCTGACAGAACTACTCGGCCACTTGAAGAAAAATCATGGGAATGACATTGCAAGTCTAATACCAGAAGAGCGCGAATGAAGAAGTTTATGAGCTGTAACGCCAGACGAGAAGATCAACAAAGAGAGGGAGAGGGCCGTGCCGGTCTCACCATAAATAATTCAGTGCGTCTCGGTACTTTCTGGAATGGGAGATACAGCATGTATCGTTTTCGGATCAGTTTATGGCAGTCATCAACACAAGTACTGGTTGGATGGGGGGCTTCGGGGGGGGGCCACGGAGTTCTATGGAAAGTCAACACAATCTCTGGAGAAGGGGTCATATGAGTTTACTGGTACGGTATAACGGGGGGGTAACGCAGGAATAATAACCATCACTAAAAAGACGCCAAATACCAGGTAACGTACATACTTGCTGAAAAACCTGATGGAGAAAGTTAGTTGGCGGGGAAATTCAGCCGAAGGGGGGGGTACCATCAGCGTCGTCTGAAGGTTCGAGATAACTATCCAAGGCTGGAGCTCTGAACACTGATGATTTGCGAATATGCTCTTCTTTTGGCAATGAGGGGGAGCTCTGGGATAACCCTCTGAGGATTTTGGGAGACAATTAAGGAAACTATTGGACTCATCCATATTTGGAGACTCTCTGTTGTCAAATAATGAGAAAACCTTCTTGGGCCTGAAATTGAGTGGTTAGGAACCCTGCACGTTTCTTCGGGGGACGGCCTCGGTTTTACTATTGTGAGAGAGAGACCTTGCACTCTGGAGCTACGAACACAAACGTCCGATTGGAATGATGACTGACACATGGGGCGGCGGACTTGGGAATGCCATCGATCGAGAGCTCTCGCAGAACCTCCGTCTTTCGCAGGTAAAGTAAAGATAAGGAAATCGCCGTGAAACAACTGTCTGAGCTGGCGGGGGCCAACTCTGGGCCTGATCGGTCGGGCCAGTCGGAACGTCTAACATATCCCGTCCTTTAATTTTGAGGATAGAAGTCAATATTCAGGTTGTTCGGAAAAAGGTGGGGGGGGCGGATATCCGGTCATCAGGTTGGGTGGAGAACCGCACCATTATGTCCCACGCAACTTGAGCGGGGGGAAGATGAAAAGGGGGGGATACCGAAGAACGGAATCTCAAAGCGGAGAACCTCGGACCTCTGGGGGGTCGAGGCGGGAGAGTGTCAGAGGGTGCGGCGGTTTACCTTGAGAGTTGCTATCCTAGGGGACTTCCTCGAGCTTAGTCGCTACCTTTAGGGTACGGGGGGGGCCTGTTATCAAACTTCTGTTGCGAAGCGTATCTGCAGGGGCATGTGAGGCAGCGCGGCGTATATAGAACATAAACAAATCCCATCATTATGAGAAAGGAGGTATCGGAATGTGAAAAAAGGGGGAGGATGAGGTTACCTCAAGAGCAGTTGCGAAGACTCCTCCGCACAATCTGCTTAACGGGGAGCGGGGGCACCTTTGAGTCCCGCCACCTTCTTTGGACGTTCATAGGAGGGGGCCCCTAGGGGTGTGACTGTACCTTCAGGGGAACACGAGATTCTCAACAAACACCTTAGGGGGCGAAAAAGAGAGGGAGTCTCGTTTGGGTTTATGAAGGGGAATCTAACCACAAGACGAAGCCAAGAAGCGTGTTAAAAAAACGATGAAAGTGGGAGTTCAAAGGACAACTGTGGAACAGGGCGGACTATCAGAGTTTGCGGATGAAAGATGAACGGGATTACTGTTTACACAGGCGATAAGGGGATTTAATATCAAAGCCAATGGTGGTCAATCCTGGGATAATGATCGCGGCAGGACGCTCGACAAAAAATGCATCCGGAGACATATGGTGTAATCAGAAAGCCGGCAAGCAAGAGAGGAAAGAAAATTTCGTGAGTAGCGGGATCAGAAAAACTTCGGGGGGGTCCACCCCGGGACGAGCACATTATAAAAGCGTGAATAGGGGGCTACAAAGACTCGACGTAGGGGGAAAAGCAACTGACAGAAGGATGGGGGGCGGATGTGGAAGGGTGAAAAAACAAAGAACTGGGGTGCAGAACCTCGGAGAAGTCGGTTTGGGCCCGCGGGGAAAAGGAGTCGCGGTCAACTGCTGTATGGCCCACGATATGCCCAACAACGTTTTTGGACAACTGTGGCGGAAGGCTGGGAAAATAGAGAAGGCAAGGGGGAGGGAGTTTATGGCCAATGAGGGAAGAAGTCTCAGGGGAGCACGAGATCGAGGGGAGGCCAAGAAGAGACAAAACGTGGTCCAATAGGGGCTTTCAGGTCTGGGGACAGAGTCGAGAAGGACGGTACTTGATGCTATTAAGCGGATGCGAGGGGGGAACATTAATTGAAAAAAGGCAGTCAATGCTGGAAGGCAGGCATCACTCCTTTACTTGGCAACGGGAGGAGAGGAAGGTATCACGACCCGGTCGACGAAGATGGGCAAATCGTGGGGGTTAAGAAGACAGGGAAAACCACCACTCAGAGTGCTTTGGGGAAGGGTGGACAGAAAAATAGCGAAAACCTATTTCGCGTTGGCATACTATTCTTGTTACTTGTTCCGAGGGTTCGAGAAAGGTAGACAAAGTACGCAAGAGGAAACCCCAACATGATAAGTTACGTTCTATTGTTTATTGGGGTGAAGACGGGGGGGGAGGTATCCCGACCCGCGTGCGTTATGTGGGGGAGAGAGAAAATGAGATGTCAGACGTCACGATATAATAGACATTGTCCTTGAAATGTTATGGGAACCTTTTCCTGGTTATGCTTCACCAATTAGGGACTGTTACTGTTTTCAACGAGTCATAAAAACGCGAATCCTCCACAAGCTTCTTAGGGAGGATTCGATTCTAAAAAGAAAGACGCATCTTTCCACATGATGCGCAAGCCATTATCCAACAGAGGAGATGCTACTTTGTGCCACCGGGACCGGGAAACTGAAAGTACTACCCCAGAATTGCTAGGATCTCGCACAGAACTTCGAAGGTTACCGAACTGATACGGGGGTTTTTGAGGTACTAAACCTGACGGCTATCCCTCCTTTGTCATTTAGAGATCGGAGGAGTTGGAGAACACAAATTAGAAAAGAAAATTCTCGTAAGACTTGGGGTCGCTGATAAGAAAAAAATCGTTAGATCGCCACCCGAAGAAAAAAAAAAAAAAAAAAAAAAAAAAAAAAAAAACGTCTTTATGGGACTAGTGAAATGGTTTCGGTTGCATAAGAGTGATAGGTATCTTTTCGTCGAGCCTTAAAAGCTCCTGACTGCCGCGAAAACCAAACGGATAAAATTTAACCGCTCGGGTTGGCTGATCAGGGGCTACGAACTAGAAGTACTTCCTATGTCGAAAGGGTGATACACAGGGGCTAGTCGGGACGGACGTCTGACGATCGTTGCCAAAGCCATCAAATCAGAGGAGAAGATCGAAGTTGAAGGGAGTTAGATGACGGTTAATCAATGAGATCTGTGGAGTTGCTGGGTGAACCCTTGCCCACCCTGCGGGGGGTTGAGGAAGCATGTCTAGCCACCAAGACCTAGTGTGCGAGATGAAGGAAAAATTGTCAGGGAAGTGTATCCAAATCAAGCCTACAAGCCACACAAGGAATAAAAGGTATGTGAGAGCAAGTAGGAGGCCGTCACCTAAACACGGAAAATCCGTACAACACAAAAATACCGCGAAGTTAATTCTCACAAAGATAAACCGGAAGCCAAAGACCGTTCAAGGGTAGATATCATCAGTAGTAGGAGTAATGAACGCGACGAGTAAACAGAGAAAAATTTGTGAGACTCGTGGGGTATGTAGGTGTTTTCAAACTTTCAAAGTGAGGAATTAGACATAAGGAGGCCAGGCAAAGACCCTCATAATCAAAGCTGGGGGAACGAAAAGCGGCAAGCATGGAGACCAATCGCGCTCAACTGGGGCTCAGGGGGGGAAGTCTTCTAGCGTGGAAGGAAGTTGTGCCTCGAGAAAAAAGCAGTTTGG
>Ga0179591_1259375_pt1 | contig 13781 bp, 16 predicted proteins | sample CZOMad2_1_08_16f_FD_182891 | JGI IMG/M metagenome (GOLD analysis project Ga0179591, IMG submission 182891) | Vadose zone soil fungal communities from Angelo Coast Range Reserve, California, USA - CZOMad2_1_08_16fungal (PacBio error correction) | ecosystem: Environmental > Terrestrial > Soil >...
TGCTTTACGGGGGGAAAGGAAGAAGAACCTGATCCTGCCAGACGCGGCTCCGTTGCCCGAGTGAGCTGAGAGAGTTCCGCCAATTCTAATTGGGGATGCCGCCTGGAAATGAAGGAGAAACTTACGGAGAAAGGAATTTGGGACCCAAGCCGGAACAAAGGGGGGTGGTGGCGTTACAAACTTTCGACCGATCCTTCAAAAAACGTATAAGCATCCGGGCCTTTGAAAGACCCATCCGAGAGAACAGGAGGGTGACTACAGTTGTGCAATTAAAGGAAGTTAGTTTCCGTTCTACCCTCAGAAGACGCAAAATAGGAGCGACGGGAGACGGAAGTGGGTGCCGTTTGACGAGCAAGAAAATGAACTCAAACATTACCTTCGAAAGGTCGGGGGGGCAAACGACGCTCTTTAAAGGTAAGCTCCCTTGCCCTAAGTTTCCAGGGTGCAAGAACTGTCGGGAGCAAAAGAACAACGATTGGGGGGGTTTGGTTCGGGGATGTCTAGGAGATGAAGAGGAGGTCTGGTTCCAAAAAAAAAAGGGATTCAGTGTGAGGAGGAGGCGGTATTTTTGCTCCTTTGTTTGCAGCAGCAGGAGCGGAAGAAACCGGATTGTAAAGTAGGAAGGGACTAGTCGTGCGCGTGGCCGTCCTGAAAAGGCGGAATCACAGTGCGGTGAAGGAGGGGGAGGGCTGTCTTGTAATCTCTATGAAGCTTGGAGGCAATTGGGGACCGGACGAAGGAGAAAAATATTAGAAAATCGCAAGACAAGAGGACTGAATACCTTTAATTGGCTTAAAAGACAAGTTTTACGAATCGGAAGGAGGTCGGGTATTACAGCTTGGTTTCGGAGAACGAAGGTTTACCGACTGACTCACGCGGTCGGGAGGGAGGAGCCTGGGGACTAAAGACAGCCCGGGGAAGGGCAATGAAACGAGCGCCTACCTAGAAACGGAAGATCTTCCTTCCCCCGTGGGTAGGCGAAATTGTGGGGGGGTGCTTAAGGAATCGTCGGGAAGGAATAAGGGGTGAGATGCTAGCTCGCTGGAATAAAAAAGAAGAGAGTAAGAAGAAGGTAGCTAAAGACAAGCCAGTAGGGAAAAAACAGAAACTGGGAGAAGTTCAGGCAAGCCAAGCTGAGTTGAATATGGAAGGCTAAGTTATTTGTCCCAGCAAGAAAAGGGAACCACAGAAGAGGAGGCGTTAGAAGCGAGGGGGTGAACCTTACTCGCCAATAATTTGTATTGACTCATCAACAGAAGAGACCATTGGAGAAAAGTGGTGGGGTCAGAACACGGGGCGGTGCCAGGAGGAGGACAGACTCGCACGTGACCGGACCGTACCAAAATCAAAAGAATTAAATCTGAAGGGAATGTGACACGATCCGATCCCTTCCGGTGGTGGGGAGGAAAGAGGGGGGACAGCTTTCTAGTTTTAGGCCTGGCGGAATGATCGAGCCGGTCACGGAGGAAACGGCGGAGTATTAAGACCATAAGAAAGGGGAATCTTTTCAAGGGTGAAGGGATGAAGAATTTCGTCGAGGGACGGGGGGAGAGGGGACGAATTTAATGGACTGGGAAAGGGTCCAATGGACAGAAAACTACTTGTTGGAATGGGTAATTGGTAATGGGTTGGAAGAGAAAATTCGAGGACGCCCATGCGTCGTTGGGCAAAAATTAAACCAAGGAAAGAGAGGGAAAGGCCCCATAGAAAAACAAAACAAGTGCGCACTGCCTAAGTGGACGAAAAGGGAGGGCAAAAGGAATTTCCTACAGCATTTGACAAGGTGTGGGGGGCGGCAGGGGGAGAGTCGGTCGGGGGAGGGAGGACCTTAGAAAAAAAAAAGACGAGTGAAAAACAATTCCATCATATCTGGTGACGATAGCGGAACTGAGCATAGTGCCACTAGAAGTTCCACTCAAGGGAGGGGAAGCTAAGGAAGAACCAGGGAGGTTGAAGGAGAGGAGTGATAAGGTGGAAAAAGGGGTCAAAAACGCCATTCTTTGGAAATGGTTAACAGGGTAGCCAAAATCAGGCGTAGATGGCCAACAGGGAACTCCAAGAAGATAGCTCAGTAGGAAAGACAAAGAAGAGACGTGTTGGGGAGAAGGAAAAAGCAGCTCGGCAGGAAGGTTATAAAAAAAAATCCAATCTCACTCCAAATATAACAGATTAGAATTCCTAAAAAGGAACGACCAAGCGAACTCTGGAGAACAAAACTCAATAGACCAAAATAAAACCGGACTGGCGTGTCATAGTGGGGATCCCTCAGGGATACAGCACTCAACTGGTAACCATCATTGTGGGAAAAGACGGAGGCTATACGGGTCAAAGGCCTGATAAATAAAATCAATGGCGGGTCTTGTATTACGGTTGGCCCCCACCATTGAAACTGACGACATCCGGAAGCGAGAACGAGGGCGCCATGGTGGCGGCAGAAAGATAGTCAGGAAACCCACAAAATCTGGAAAAAGTATTAGCCCAAATAAAGAAAAAGAAGAAAGTGTAATTCTTATTAACTCACAAAAAAGAACACGTTGATCGAGGAAACTCCAAAAAGAAAAGTGGGGGTCCGGTACAAGGCTGGAAAGAGAAATCAGACAGCAGCATGCCTACGACACGTCGGGGCAAAGCCCTCTCAGAAACATCGGAAGGCTAACATGAGAGGGGTGACCTAAACGGGGGAGCGGGGGGGAATTGAACTTTTCGAGAAGAACTTTCTCACTTAAATGGAATGAGGGTAAGGTGGACCAATTCTCAGAGAGGAACATAACAAAAAACTACTTCCACCAAGGGGGCGGTCAGCAAGGGGGGATAGCTTAGCGGGAAAGGGGAGCCTGGGGGGGGTTCCTCAAAAAGCAATTAAAGAGGTGGAAGAAGAACTCTGGAGAGAAAGACAGAACCATAAACTTGTCCAAGCGAAACGCGCGAGCCAGGAGTGTCTTCGTCAACGGGTCCGCAAAAAGGGGAAAAAGAGCTTCTTGGGAAAAGGTAAGAGTCGGAAAGTGAAACCGTCAGTCCGCAGAAAAGAAGAGGTCCCCCCTCTATCATAGGGGCGACTCAAAAACCTGAGACCATTCACAGAGGAAAAATTGCCCGGGCACGCGAACTTTTTATAATATTAGGGAAGGAGGGGAAATTAATTAATCAGAAGTAACACGAGCAGGGGCTGGGATGCTGTATCGATCACAGAAAAAAAAACAACAATCTGAAAAAGGATGAGATATCCGATCAGCAGTTAAATAGATACGAAAGAGGGACCAGCCAATATTCTCACGGAAGAGAGGTGGGCCGCAATCGGTAATTGTCGGAGAGAGAAGGGGAGACCCTAGGACTGAGTGGAGTGAAGTACCTTCGCGGGGGGGAACCCTCATGTGGCTGGCCGGATGGGGTGCGTGTTATAAAAGAAGCAGTACGGGGACCTTACCGGAGACAAAGCCGATTTAAAATTCACTTTTTGGAAAAATGGTTCAAACGAGAAAGTAGATGGAAGAGAGGGTGACACGCCAGTTAGAGAGGGAGGGGGTGATCGGGGACAATGAGAGATACCGGGAGAAAGATCATCTGTCGAGCAAGGTGTTTCTAACAACAAACACAAAGGAACAAAATGAAGGGTTCCCGTCCTCTACGATAGACATACCTGGCGGAACGCCATTCGACTCTTACCTTAAAAAGTGTGGAGGAACGTGGGCGTTTGAAGTGTTTGCAGGAGCGTAAGTCGTGCAATGGTCAGGAGGAGAGCTATCTCTATTCGATGGATCCTGCTGCCAGGGGGGAGCGGGGGGGGGCAAACCTGCGCATTGACGCCGGGAAAAGGATGTCTGCGTATTTTGGGGCCGAACCAAGATTGGAGTGCTAGGTGAATCAAGGAACTACCTCTTGGTCAAACGCGACCCCCTCTTTTCAAAGAAATGAGGTTGGCATAAAGTAGAAAAAATGGGGGGGGTGGGGGTGATTTAGAAGAATCATGAAGGAAAGAGGAGGATTTGAATTTGGGGGAGCATCACCATACTTATCTTTGTCCAATGCAGTGGGGGGTGTGGCCGCCTTGACCTCCACCATTTCTGCCCGAGGTAGGGAGACGGACTACCGTCTGAGAGGAAAAGGGTTTTCATGAGGGGGTGCAAAAAAAAACGGAAGAAAAGCAAGCGACGAGAGAGTACAGTCAACTTACCCGAAACATCCGTTAAGTTTCAAACCCACCCAGAAAAAAGGAAATGATGATACCCTTCAGGGGGGAAAAATTCAAACAATGTATTTTGTTTCCATGAATTGGGGGGTACGACGTCTCTTATTCGGGATTCCGTTAGGGGTGGATCTGGACGAAGGGTTTGTCGAAGGGAGGGAAAGCTCTTTTAGGGTTTCAAATCCGTAAAGGAGCTCAGGGGATGAGAGACAATTCTTTCGGCTGGGGAAGGCGACCACTCGACTTTAGGTACTGTAGGCCGGTTTTGTCCCGACAGAAGGCAAAATGGTGGGAAAAGAATTAAATTACAATAAACCCAAGAAAGAAGTAGCGGCAATTGATCTTGGAAAAAAAAAGAGTATACATCTCCTTCAAAACCCTCGACGATGGGAAAGAGGGCGGCGCACTTTAGTTTAAGAATGTGAGAGGAACTATTTGGGCCTCTGAGTCGACCGATCATTTCTGGGAAAAAAAAAGAGTCATGACTGGAAAAGGGTGACCTGAGAGAAAGGGTGGAGACGCCGAACGCGCGACTAGCAGGGGCGCAAAAAAAAAGTTAAAATGATTATCAAACACTGGTGAAGGTTTTTTGTCATACCTTATTCACTATAGTCGGGGAAAGGAAGAGCTATTAACGTGGATGGCACTCTGTTGAAACGGGAAAGGTAATAATGGTATTTTTTGCAATTTAAAAGAAGTAGTGAGCTCATTCTAAGTAAAAGACAGTACCAATTACCCTAGTTTCATGCCCGCCTGGGCGAACAAATCGCAAAGAACAAAAGACATCGCTACATGGGTAACTGGGTCTCGCGCAAAACCAGGACCTTTCGAGGGTAGGAGGTCCGACGCCTCGAGTTCAGACAGGTGTCAGAGATGAACTTCCGCCCGGTTCACAATGTTAGAAAATTCTTCCAGAGCCTCCTAAAATGGTACCGGGATCTATCGATGAAAAGGGGGAGGAAGGGAAGACCTGCGTAATTTCTTCGGGAAGGGAACGAAATTCCAGTACGGGAACTGACAGAAAATGGCAACATTAAAGGGAAAAAAAAGTGAACCTTTTATAGAAGGGGGGAGGTCCCCTCAATAAAAGAGGATGAAGAGTACGAAAACCAGTAACTGTGAGAGGGGGGGTTGACCAGGGGAAGTAAGAATAGGATGGTGAGGGTCTTCACTCCGTGGGGAAGAAAAATTCAGGAAAGAAGTAAATGGCCAACAAGAAGGATCGAAAAGCGGAGAAACCATGGGGTTGACCCTAGAGTGGAAGGGTTCGAACATGCTGTAGGGGGCTTTCTCATTGGTGAGGATCCGCGGCTTTCAAGGACAATAACTTGACTTAGAAGGCCGCCGCAGGTTGGAAAAAATACTACGTACGAAAAAAACGGAATACAGGACTGGAGACGACATCCGGCAATCAGATCGAGGGAGGCAGGACTAAAAGAAAACGAAAAGAAGCCTGGGAGGGAGCTCTCTAATCCTACGGAGAAGTCTGACCACCAAGACTTCCAGAAAGGAGGATAACTTCGACAAAACCGATTGATTCATCAATTAAAGGGAAGCCAAAGCATATTTGGCTGGAGAAGAGCTCTTTTTCGAAGGACGAGTAGGTACAAATTTCGAAATCCGAAGGGGAGAAGGAATGATCAGGAAGAAGCCAACAAGAAAGAAAATGGGTCACCGAAGAACTTACTCACTCTCAAGGAAAATGACCTCATAGGTAACAAGAGGAGGGTGGAGCGTCTCGATTAAAAAAATGTACAGGATAAGAATTCTGGGAACGGGAGTCCCTGGTGGGAACCTGCCCACAGTACTCTCAAGAGATCGTCTGGCCACGCTCAAAAAGATATGCCCAAACCAGGAGGTGTGCGCCAAGTGTAGGAACCCGATGGGGGTAGAAAAGGTCTAGAAGCATGACAGTTCCCGGAAAGAGGTAGGTTGCCCCTCCCTGAGAAGGGGAAGTCAAGAAGAGAACTTTTAGTAAATCTTCAAAGGCAAAAATACCTCCGACCGCAAGCACGAAGTCCTCGAGGAGGGTAGAAGTCACTTCAGACTGACTCAGCCCCCGCAAGGGAGTACCACTTTTAGAGAGGAAAGTTGCGACGAACTGAAGAAGGGTTCTGGATGGGCACTTCCGGTTGAGGAAATTTGGGTAAAAGCACAAACTTTTGGGGGCGCGGGAAAAAGGGAAGATCTCCGGGCGTTCTCGGGGCAAAGGGGGAAACGGGAAACCTTCCCTAGAAGGTGGGAAAAAAAAAGGCTGAGCCGGGGAAGGGGGTGCCAAAGGGGGGGAGAAAGAGGGCAGTATCGCTTGGGTGTTAGTTCCCTAAAAAGGCACGCAAGTGAGTTCAACGACAACAAAAGAGGGAAGGAAAATGAAGAGGAAGGAAGGTCGTTGGTTTTACTTGAAAAAAGGAACAAAGCGCGGCGCTTCACTCGGTTGCGCGGCTTCTTCCAAAAGTCGGGGGAATTCAGGGGGGAATGGCAAGAAGCCGCGACCTCGGCCGGGAGAAATTCTCCCAAAAAAAGGGGGGTCCAGTTTGGAAAAAACAATGCAAAGTTACCGATGCAGAATTTGGGGACGCCAAAATACGCGCTCACCGAGGTGGGAATACCCAGGGGGAGTCTTCAGCTGACGTGACGGGACGGTCGAAACCGCCGCTGCGGAGGCGGGACTGGATCCTCGTAGGTTGAGGGGTGCCGATCCTCCAACAGCTGTAGACTAGGGGAAAGTCTGAAGCGGCTCAAGTCTCGGCAATGAATCGTAGACCGTAGCCGAATGTGAAAGATGCGGGAATGCTTGGCACGGGGGGGGAGGGAAGAGGGTGTTTTTTTCAGCGAGGACGTGAGGAAATAGTAAAGATCTTGGCGCAGGTGAAAAAACACAGATGACTCGGGGGTGGCTGCGTATCTGTTAATTTAAGGACCGGAGGCAGTGTGACGTGGGGGGAAAGACACAGATGGATGACGAGGTAGGGAGAAAGATCCCATGGGGAGTGAGAGGGCAGGGCTTGCGGGAGGAGACCGCATAACTATGGAAGGAGGCGCCGTATCTCGGCGAAAAAAGAAGTCCATAGCTGAGGGGGAGGAACGTGGTTAGGGGTAAAAAGCAAGCAGGTTGGTGCTAAAGAATCCGATTTCGGGGATTCAGGCTTGGGTGCGGCCGCCTTTCTAAAGGCTGTCAGAACGATGGGGAAGGGGACTGTGGTGGAGTCGCCAGGGCCTCCCGAAATAACTTGCTGCCCGCGCCAGGAAGAGGCCGAGGAGTGCAGGCCCCTTGAGTATGACTGTCCCACGGAATCGAGGGAGGATGAGAAAGGTGTTAAAGGTCGGGAGAGGCCCTGTAGACGAGTAGCATGAAAAGCACTTCCAGCAGCCATGGAGCCATACATCGGAAAAAGGACCATGGGCATGAGACCGGTGTTGGGCAGTATTGAAAAGGAGGTGAATTTAGGTTTTGGGGAATTCCCAAAGAGACCAGTAAAAAAAAAAGACGAATTCGGTGAAACTGGTCGGAATGGTTTCAACGAACCGGAACCAGCAGAGGAAGTGGGGGGGAAGTCATATATAACAATTGGTCGGGACCAGGGGGGGGGGGGGTCAGGATCACGTAAGGCGTGAGGAAGAGGAAAGGACTCGCAAAGGAAAGACCGGAATGGGGGGGGGGTTTGGGGCTGGGGGGGGGGGGGGCGGGGGGGGGGGGGGGGGGGACCCCTTGTGTGTGGTGGTTTTTGTGGGGGTGGGGGTGTTTGGGGGGGGGTTTGTGGGTGGGGGGGGGTGGGTTTTGGGGGGTGGTTTTCGGTTGGTTTGGGTAGGGGTAGGTGGGGGTGTTGTGGTTTTTGGGGTGGGGTCTGAACCGTTGTGTGTTTTGGGTTGGGAGGGGTAGGGTGTGCGTTGGGGGGTGTGTCAGTCTCTTCTGCACGACTCCTCTATCCGGTAACGTTATATGAAATCGTATTGAATATGGGTATGAAAGACTTTTCGGGGGAAGAGTCACTGTACACAGGACCGGAAAGCGAGGACTCGTTAGAAGCAACCGAGGAGTCCAGGTTGGGTTTGTGTGAGAGGAGGGGGAAAAACATGTTTTCCTATTGCAGGGGGCGATGTGAGTGGGAACCATTTGGAAAAGAAAGGGGAGGTATTGGTAATTTGTGATTTGTATTCAAGTCCAGGAGAGAGGGAAAACCAGGACGGGGTCCAAAAATGCAGCACAAGAATACAACATAGGTGGAAAAGTTGCATTCATAGTGGGGTTCCAATCCAGGAAAATAAACGAGTACTAGGTACGAAATAGGGGAGGGGGCAGCACAACAAAGGGGAGAAACAGTGGAACATTGGTTTTGGAGACCACTAGGTAGATGCTTGTGGGGAGGGGGGTCCTTTCCCTTAAAATGTAAATCCTAATTACGGCAGAGACTGGGCAGGGAGCGATCTTACTGAATAAAGAGGTGACACGATGAAAGCTGGAAGAACACGGTGGGGAGGGGGAAGGCGAAAGTTTTTCTCATTCTCAGCAGGAATGGGGGGCGGAGATTCACTCCTAGAGAGAGGAATTAAACGACATCAGTTATTGATTTGAATGTGGTAAGTAGTCTTCCACGAGGAGAAAGGGGGAGTACGAGGGCCAACACCCGTCCAAGAAAGAACGTACAATGAGTGGGCTTCAGGAAGGAAACTACTTGGGGCTTTTGTCGGATCTTAGTCGCAAGCTTAAACGGAAAGGAGGGGGGAGATAAAAAAACCAAGGAGATGACACTTCCAGAGCACATGTCGATCGACGGGAAAAAATAGAGAAAAACCATCCTATGAAGCCTGGAAAAAAAAAAACTCGCATAATTAAAATAAACGGGAAAACCTTTTCAAGGCAAGGTAGAACCACGGGGTCACTCCTTGTAGGGGGAATCATAAACGTAAACGCGAAAATGATCGGAACTGCCTGAGGATACGCTAGGGAGCTTTGAGGTTCCTTCATTTAGGGGGGAGGGGGGGGGGGGGGGGGTTCTTTTGGCGCTTCCAGCCAATTGAAGCTACGGAGCCAGAGACAAAGAAGAAGTGGTTACATGGTGGATTCCAAGTCTAACACACAAAACCCTGCAAAAGTGGAATCATTGGAGAGAGCCCAATGAAAGAAAGAACGATTCCGAATCAGAACAAAATACCAGGGGTATCGTGAGGAGCCACCTAGAAGTGCCCGAGGTTTCCGGCAGAGATCCCTCATAATCACAGAATGAAGAAACAAGACTTCGTTCAAATCCAGTCAAAGGAAGGCACCATGCTTTCATGAAACGGGGAAAGACCTGAAGCTAGGAACGGAAGAAGCAGTATGATCGATTGATCGAGAATATCGAAAATTTCCGCAGCTCGCGATGCAACATAAACCATTCACAATGAAGTGCAAACATGACTGACAGTTAAGAGCGTACGGAATGGAAGAGAGGGTTCCTCAAAAAAGGCTGCTTCTCCTGAGAAAGGGGCAAGAGAAGTCGGCGATTCAGCTCACGCAGTAGGGTGCGGAAAGAAAACCTCTCACAGTTTCCAAGGGCAAGGGTGACAGCGGAGGGGAAAAATAGGGGGACTCGCGGGAAGAAAATCACAGTCCGAAACACAAAAAGAAAGGGGGGACAGAATCGAAGCACGAACCAGTCGCCGTATACCGGAAAGAGAAAAGGACGGCAGGCGCGAAAGTGACGGTGAAGAATCTTCGGAGCTGCGAGCTGACCGGGGCAAGTATCGAGTCGGGATGGCGGGAAGAAAGCACCAACAAAACGAGGGGAGGGTCAGAGCACTGAGGCACGCATCCAGCTAATGTCGATGGTGGGTATTGGAGAGGGAGAGAAGGAAAGAGTTGCACAAAAAAGAAAAAACAGGGAGATCAGTGGGGAGGAGGAAGGGAATTTTGCTTCAGGCGAAGGGGGAACTTAGAGTAAAGATTAATGATAAAGAAAAAAAGATTGGCGGCGGGCTTGGGTGGGATGGAAAAGACACTAAAAAGACGCCTTACTTACCGGCGAAGCAAGGGGTCGGTGAGAAAAGGGGTCCACAATTGACCTACTCTGGCAGAGAAGTTCGAGGAGGACCACACTTTAAGGCGCGGGAGAACTCGACGTTCTCGAACGCATTCTGTCTCAGGGAAAGAGGAAAAAGTCTTGGACAAACGAGGCCTGAAAGAAAGACTGCAGCACCGAACGGAAGCCCGAACACAAGGTAATGACGCAAGGTCATCGGAGGAGTAGGCGGACCTGGAAGAGATCTCAGGGGTTATATCGCAAGCGTTTGAAAACGGGAAGAACTCTCAGGTTCGCGGGCAAGCAGAGCGTGTCAGCACTGGGAGGGGTGCTGCGTCGGAGGTGAAAACTCTTGAAAGGACTGATTAGGTTGAAGCTTTCACGGACAAATTGCAATAACTGATAGTTTTGCTCAAGCTCAAAGTTTCTTGGGGTGATGGGGGGGAAGAATGGTAAGGTCGATTATGAGTGGTGTTCTAGTCAGAAATAAGGGGGGGATCGGGGTCACCATTGCGGTGATCCTGGGGGAAGCCAACATTGCGCCAGAGTAGCCCAAGAGGATGGGGGGCAGGAAAACCCGCCATACGAGAGCGATTATCAGGCCCTGGTTATAAGGCAAAAAATTCAAGGGGGAAGCCCCCATTTCCCAGAAAAACAGGACCAGCTGCGGAGGGGAGCGCGCGTCATTGGTGAGGGGGGGATTGGCTTCGGGGGGGGGGGTGGGGGGTTCGCCTCGGATTACGAGTCGGGGGGGGGAGAGTTGAGACATAACTCGGCTAGGTCGACCGCGAAACTTGGGGGTGGGTCTAACTTTCAATGCAGAGAGGAATGAATGAACACAAAGCTCTGTATTCGGACTGGGCCGGACCCAGACGACCGATGACTGGTTACGGTGGAGGGAAAGGGGGGTGGAAAGCGGGAGTCATATTATCGCTGTGTCTAAGAAAAAACTTAAAGTCTACCATAACTGAATCTGCGCGGGGTGGGCATCTTTGACCGTCGCCGGCAAAAAAAACCGGAAGAGGGGACTCATGAAAAAAACGAGCGGGTGACTGTCTTTGAAATTTTCGCGGGAATATTTTGCCACTCTTATGAGAAAAAATAGGATGAAAAGGTCTCAAAGCATTGGTGCAAACTCTTCTAGAAGGACCGAGACACAACCACACGAAGGGGAAGATCTCAGGCAAAAAAAAACTTTAATGAATGGAACCAGGTTTGGGGAAAAAAAGAAAATGTGCCGGAAATATAGGGGAAAGGCCTACTTCATAGATAATGGGGATTGGTTAGCCTCTTGTCACGGGGAAAAAGGTACTATTTGGTAAATGTGGTAAATGGTGATTATTTTCTACGGGGGGGGCAGAAGAAGACGATGGGCAAAAGTACAAATTAAAAATCGCAATTACAAAGCCCACGGGGGCACCCTCCCATGGGAAACTTTTAACGAGGTTCAATCGCATAAAATACCTCACCTAAGATGGCTTACAAGAAAAAAATGGAAAATCGCTGTCTGATTACTGGAAGAATCGCTTCGCCGGGTACATTTGGATATGGATGCCTTAGGGTCGACAAATTGAGACAGGCGCTCTGAAAAGGAGGGTCCTCGAGACTGGGAGGTCACTGTTCATGGCAAGGGGAAGAAGAAGATGAATGAGAGAGAGATGGGGGACGAAAAGAAGAGACAGGATTAAACTTCCTACTGGGTCAAAACAACAACTGGTCTAAAAAGGGGGCCTGAGGAGGCCGAAAGACAGTAGCGGGAATGGGAAGGGCGAAAACGCATACCTTTAAGGGAGAAAAAAAAAGGGGCCGAACCCTCGGTGTGGTGGGGGGGGGTCTTCCCTGTTTTAAGATGAAAAAAATAAATAACCCGCCTTAAGTCACCCAATGAGCTTGGAAGGAGAAGCGCCCCTTTTTTAAATAAAAATCTGTGTTTGTGCGAAGGGCGGATGAAGAAAACTGTCGCTTGTCCAGGGAGAAGCGGTGGCGCAAAAGAGTTCCAGTAATATCACGATTAGAATGGGGGACGTCTAAAAAACATCTGGAACAAGAAAACAGACGCGGCGGACGAGAAGTTGTACGTCAGGGAAGAAAAGAGGAGAGGCGCAAAAGAAAACGCAGACGATCCTCTTTCTCTACTTGATCGACGCCTAGTATTCGTCAGACGGCAACCAGCTGAGCTCCCGAAATAGTATTAAGAGCAAAACCAGGTCAAAGCACCAGTCCCGGGAAAAAAGCATGGAGCTCAGTAAGTAGGGGGGCAGACGGGTCTTCCGGCCCGGTCGTGGCCTTCCGCTTATCTTAATTCGGAGCTTAGGAAAATTTAGCACTTTTCAAGGGGGCCATGGGACTTGAACGGACGGAACTCAAAGCCTCATTTCCGGAAGGGTCCATGAGTTAAAGTCAGGCCTGTCCGTTATAAAACGGAAAAGATAAGCATAGACGGCAACAACATGATCCCGCTGTTGTGGCAACGGAGAAAAAGAACGCTAAATCGAGGCGCTAAAACCCTATCGATGTTACCACCAGAATGTATCGAAAAAGAGGGCTGCCCCTCAGAGGTACGGATAAATGGGGGTCTAGCGGAAACATTTACCAGTCAGAAAGCGGTAGTTTGCCCTCCGACTGGAAGGCATTTAATTCAGATACTTTGAGGGAAGTAGAACGGCAGGAAAGCCCTTCCCAGACCGCCTAAGAAGAGCCTTTCTTATTATTTGGAAACCGAAAACACTGGGAGGAAGCTTACTTGCTCAACCAAAAGTCTGCGAACCGTTGGGAATGGTCTCGGGAGAGCACTAGAAAATTCTGCATGAGGGATCATGACTGGGGGAGGGGATGCATTGCGGGTTGAGGTGGGGTACCAAAACCACCCAGTTTGGGGGAGGCTTGAAACTCGAGAAAAAGAAAGTCAGCGTTCTCGGGACAAAAAAAAGTCAGAGGGAAACCCAGCGCGTTTTTCAGCTTTGGAAGTTGGATCCTACGGGAACAAAGGGGGCGTTTTGGAATGGTTTGGCACAGTACCGCAAGACCAAATCTGATGGAACGCAGACAAAAAAAAAAAGAGAGGAGGAAAAGATAGGAAGATAAAGAATGAAACAGGGGGGCTTTAAAGGTGACAACACGGAGGTCAGGGAGCGCTTCCCATTAGACAGGCAAGGGATGAGACATCGTCGCGAAAAGTGAACAGTGAAAAGGTTACTGACGTGGGACCGGGCGGTGCTGTCCCTTTAAGTCATTGCAGGGGGGATAAAGGGGGGGGGCCTTTAAGTCGGGGAAAAAAAAAAGGAAAAAAAGCTCTTCAGCAAGGAAACAAACTTTGTCTGGCTGGCGGGCAGACGTGAAAATCAGGGGGCACCGGGGGAAAAATCATCAAGAAGGCTAAAGAGGACCGAACTTTGAGGTAACACTCAACAAAGCAAAGGGGAGTGAAAAAGGGGGCTGAGCCCTTCAATATGCCGTTCAGGGGCGCGGACAGTCCTACCGGCTCGTCCCGGAGGAGGGTGATTTATCGCTGAATGTATTTGAAAAACGGTGGGTGCCGACACTGTGGAAGCTCGCCTACCTGGAGAGGCGGGAGGTGCCGCTGGCGCGGAAGGGGGGCA
>Ga0179591_1353989_pt1 | contig 13781 bp, 15 predicted proteins | sample CZOMad2_1_08_16f_FD_182891 | JGI IMG/M metagenome (GOLD analysis project Ga0179591, IMG submission 182891) | Vadose zone soil fungal communities from Angelo Coast Range Reserve, California, USA - CZOMad2_1_08_16fungal (PacBio error correction) | ecosystem: Environmental > Terrestrial > Soil >...
GCAACCTAACCTGCGTAGCTACCCCAGGCAAAACCAGGGGAGGGGAGGAAAAAGGTACATCCACTTGGACTTAACCTCAAGGCTTTATACGTTTTGGGGGGGGGGGGAAAAACACGATAGCAAAGTTCCTTCGGAAAGGTAAGAAGTCGTCAAGGTTAGTATGATCCGGATAATGAACCGCCCTGCGAGTGGGGACGCAAAAGCATTCATTGAAGAGTATCGTGGCCGGTAACGACAGCGCCCCATTTCCGGCATTCCTGATCGTAAAGAAATGATCTTTATGCGGAAGCCAACGGCATGGAGACGGGCCAGCGGGGATTCCTAAAAAAAAAACGTTCACAGGGTCAAACCTCAATCCGTCTTTATCCGGGGAAGTGAAAAAATGCTGCAACAAATCTCCTTCGGGGACCTGAGCGAAGAGGCAGGCCGCCTAAAAGCTGATAGGCATGAAACACCTCAGGCGTAGCGGCAACATAAAATCCCAGACACTGTTGTGTAGTCGCATGGGGAGGGGAAAATACCCGAAAAAAAGGAGGTATCTTCTTGTTTAATGACGTTAAAAAATTTCTTCTCCGTTGGGTGAAGCAAGGACATCGTAACCCGTACTTCTCCTGGGCATCCAAAGCTCAGGCCGTCATAAAATACGGGGGCAATCCAAAACTCAAAGTCGCCTGCCACCCAATGGAAGAGCCCGAAGAGGGGAAATGGCCTTCTCGGAAAGGGACATCTGGGAGGGGGCCGGGGGTTTCTCTTAAATTTCCTAGTACTGGCCCGTTCCAGTATCCGCAACCAAGCACCCAACTATCGCGACCTGTTCAAATAGTAAGACTTCTATTCTCAAGAATCAAATAATAGGTGGTGACAATCCAGCCGGGAAGCAGTCCTGTGCTCTTTAAAGAAAAGCGCTGAGACAGATTTAAAAACCTGCCTTAAAACTGAAAAGGTAGAGGTTCACACCGCGCCTTTCTGGTTGGGGAGCGCATCAATGTGGGGTTGTGAGGGGGGGAGGTATTCATAAACGGAGGGCACTGGGTTTGGCCTTGCATCCAAACCACTATAAGAAAAAAAAAAAGAAAGACCAAAGAAAAGTCAACAATAGCCTCGAAGAAAACAAAACACGTATCATTTTTCCCAAAGAACGGATTGAAAAGCTCCTCTTAAGCACAAAGGCAAAAACAAATTGAGGAATACCGTCACCAAGTAAGGGATGAAAACCAAATGCTTACCTCCATATGGGGGGGGACCCGGGGTCTGGATGGGGCCTTTTCTATCGTCTGTTCAGGCCCCACCGTAAGACCAGGGCAAAAGGAGAAAACTGACTGAGTTCAACAGTCTCGCAAAAACCGTTGAATGAAGGCAAAAACCAGGACTCGCAAAAAATGAAAAAAAAAGAAAAAAGACCTGTGGACCCGGGGAAAAATCAAGACCGGAGCCAGGGGTGCTAGAGCATGAAGAGGGGGAGAAGGGGAGGAGCCCAAAAAAAAGAAGTTGGTGTGTTGCGGCGCAAATGAGGGAAAAACCCTGCCCATTGTCAGCTACGCCGCAACCGGGGTATAATCAGCAGAGCTGGTTTTAAACCTATATAGCAAAAAGGGGAGGGGATGTCCACGGAAAATAAAACAAGTTTTAAGTTTGTTTGCACGGCCACTGTCGAAAAAGTGAGTAAACATGAATCCCTGACTGCAAATTTAGGGGACGGTGGTTTCAACGAAGGGTGGGGTTTCGAGGCCAGGGGGGGGCAAAACCTGCTAGAAAAATCAAAAAAAAGGCTAGTTGACCAGTCGAATGACATCCCGAACAGACTTCGACACACCCGCAAGGAAACAAAACCAAAGAAAGGAAAGATAAAAAAACTAACAATTAAAACCATGGAGGCCGAGCTTGAAAGGGGACCTGCTGTAAGAGGCTCCGGACAGGAAAGGCGGGGCCCCCGGCAATCTCCAAATGATTTCTCTTTTGACAAACTACTTACGGTGGACGTAACTAACATTTCACTGAAGCCAGGCAAAGAAGGAGTAAAAAAGGTCTTTGCTGGGACACACCCCTTTCTAGGGGGGGCCTGGAATTCAAGGTTGTAAAAAAAAAGAAGTCGCACGATGCAAGAGGAGAGGGGTTCTGGCTGGTAAGAGAGAATACCGCGGAACGACGCCGAGAGAGGGGGGGGGGGTCCTCGGTGATTTGGAAGTGTTAAAAAAAAAGGGCTCACGGTCAATTTTAGAGTGAGTGGGGAAACACTCCAAAAGTGTGGAAAATACTACATACGGGATCGTTCAGAGGGGGAGAAGAAGAGAGAAAGCTTAACGGCAATCATCTGGACTAAGTCAAAGGAAAAAAAGAACATGCCTCCTACAGTAAGACACGAAAGATGAAAAGGAGGGACGGAGGGTAACAAAAGGAACAGCCTCCGTTCGGAGGAGGCGTTGCAAATTTAAAAAAAAAGGGGAGGCAAGAAAATCTAGGGGAAGTTAGGCATCAGCTGGGGCCCAGTCCTTAGGGGAATTTAGAAAAGGGATGTTGCCTAATTTTGATACGTGAGACCAGAGACCTCTTGGCGCCCCAAATTGTGTTCGTCCAGACTTGGATGGCGGGGACTGTCGGAAACGCGGTCGTTGCGGAGAAAAGGAGCACGTCTTATCTTCCGCGTGAGGGGGTTCTCTCAAGACTAGATCGTCCGGGGGGGGGGGTACGAGGAAAGATCGGTCGGGCCCTTATCTGGGGTGGCGGGGAAGACTGATCTTCCTGGAGAAAAACAGGTTAAAACATCGGTCCATCGTGAAGGGAAGATGAGGCAACAATCTCAACGGGCACAGGGATATGGTTCCGCCGTCAATTGCGGAGGGAAATTCAGAGTTGGACGGCACAGCTCACCAGGTGGGGGGGTCGAGAAAAAGCTTGTCTCAGCAGCGGGAAACAACGGATACAACTCTTTCTTCGTATAGCGAAAAAAAGGGGAAAGAAGGATTATTAAATTTGGGTAGTTGGAAAGCAAAATTGAGGCTTCTATAAAAACCAAAGACGCCTCCACCCCCAAGGAACCATAACGGGGGGACAATTTGGGTAAAAGAGCTAGTCTTGAAATGAATTTGGCGGGAAGCGTCGTAAGGACCGGACTACGAAAACGGATCTGAGTAATATTATCTCGAGCAAAAAAAAAAAACAGGTATAAAGATGCCTAAGGGCCCCGTGACCGTGGGCGGTTCTGAATTTACGCGGGACATAAAGTCGTCTATTTTGCAAAAAAGATCAGTGGTCTGTGGGGGGGGTGGGGTGTGTTTTGGGGGGGGGGGGGGGGGGGGAGACGGGCCGCAATTGTGATTGAGGAAAGTGGGGTGGTGGTGTCGCCTGGGGACGAAAGGTAGACAGAAGGAGAGTGGCTATAAAACGGGAGTGAGGGGGTTGTAATAGGGGAGGAAAAAGTGGGGGGTATCCAATTGGGGGTTCCGAAATGATTGATGGTTTGTTACTAAGAAACGGTGTACCCTTTCGTTGAGTGGGGAGGAGCGATCTTTGGTTACCAAGTGTGATGAGAGGAACACCGTAAAACTTACGCGTGTAGGGAACTACACATCTAAGAGGGAAAGAAGGGGGCTCCGGGTAGACGCGAACGTACCATCGCAAAGGCGTACATAGTAGGTGGAACACGACGGTAACGGCGGGGAGATAAATACTTGCTGTGTACGATGAAGGGGGTCTGATACTGAGAAATGGAATCTAATTTTCTTGGTGAAGAGAAAAAAAAGGGTCGAGGGAGAAAAAAAAAAACAGAAGAAACAAAAAGCAAAAGACTGCGGAAAGTTTTTTCAACCTCATGAGGAAAAATTATGGTCAATTTTCCTTCAAGGGACGAAGAATGTTCCATTCCCCAAGACCTAAATGAAGGGGGGGGGGATTACCAGGTTGGGGGAGAAATTGGGGAACCGGGGAAGATTTGGGGAAGGAACTTTTTTGCAAGAGAAAGATCAGGGGTGGTGCCTTGAAAGGGCGGGGGGGGGGGGGTGGAAGTGAGTTAACATATTAAAGGGTGGTTCTGTCGGAAGTTTCTTCTTGATCCTGCGGGAGGGGTGGTCACGTTGTGAGAGGGGTTAAAAGACCTCACGAACGGAAAAAAAGTGGAAGGGGGTTGAACACTTGACAGCCAAGGGGGGAACTTGCAGTAAGGGTATCTCTTACCCTCCGGAAAAATAGGAAAACGCGTAACTTCTGGCAGGGGGGGCAAAATTTACTGAAAATGAGGAGGAGATCGACGGTTTGGGGGGATCATAACACTTTGGGGGAGGCGGTTTCGAAAGGGTGGAGGAATGGACTCAGGAAAACGTGGAAAACAGTAAAAGGTAGAGGCTTCCCGTCTTAAACGGGCCCAAACTACGGAATGAGGGGCCAGGTGTGGGGTCGGGGAGAAGTGAAGGAGATGGAAGTTGTCATCCAAAGATAAAATTCCTGAAAAGAGATCTTTTACAAATTTATCTTGTTAGGGGGTTTAACGTGGGGTAGTTGGGTTCGTGTTTTTTGGGTTGGACTTTTCTTTGGGTGTGACCTGAGGTGGCCTTTAGAGGACAGCAAGGAAAAAGTCGTTCCTAAATAGGGAGGGTTGTTGGGCGGGATGAATAAACTTTAAATAAAACTAGGGTAATAAGGGTCTGGAATAATTTGTAAAGTCGAAATGGGGGAACTTCTGTTTAAATTCTTGATCATTCACATGGTGCTATTCTTGCAAGGTTTCAAGACAGTAAAACCTTGGCTTTAGTGGGGGGGAAGGAGGAAAGAGTGAGGAGACTCACGGTTGAGGTGTTTGACGAAAGGAGGCAGAGATTAGGTAAACATGGGGTCGGGGATGGGTTCAGCAGAAAGGCTAAGAGTTTTTACATCAAGGAGCTCTGCCACAAAAGGGGGGATGATGTTTTTGACGCTCGCAGAAATGGAACGAATTGCCGGGTGCACGGGATGGGAAAAGGCGCAACGGGTTTCCACCTTTGCTGGTTTGTTGTTGTGGAATTTTGCGCAGTAAGGTCGTGTTCTGTAACAAGTGTGCTACGGGGGGGAGAAGGGAAAATGGAAATCATCGGGGGACGGAGTGGTACCTGTGTCTTAGGTGGTGTTTTTTCTAGAAACGTGGAGAAGGACAGGATTGACAGGGATAATAATTAGGTCCAATGAAGGGGAGGTACCTTGGGTGTGTTAACGGTTAAGGGGGGGGGGGGGGGGGGGGGGGAGGGGTTTTGGAGGAGGACTTGTGTTATCCTTAAACTGTCGGCTTACAGCAGGTGAAGGTACAGACGGGTTGGCAAAGTTGCGCCGTGTTGGTAGGAGGAAGGGTTACTATTTGCGGGTTGGGGAAAAAGAGGAGGATTATTAGTGGGTAATTGGGAAACCGGGGAAGGGTAGGACATAAACGAAGAAAGAGGACCAGAGGAGAGCTACAATTTGCAAGGCGGTTACTCAAGAAATGGAAGGACGCGTTTTTCAGATCAGGTTGTAAGAGGTGAGAATAAGGGAAGGGACAGGAGAAAAAGTGGCTTTTTCGTTGGGTCAACCGCTGAGGTGAAAGGGTGGAGACATCTCCGTAGTGGTTTCTTTGAATTTTACTGGGGGAGAGTCTGGGTGGAGGGGGGTAGAGCTTGATTGGCAAGGAAGGAGGAGTCCATTATCTCCAAAAACTGCGAAAGATTTAATTGGAGACTGGTGGGAGAAGGAGGAAAAAAAAAAAAAAAATACGTACCCTATCATTTCAGTTATGGAAAAAAGCGTACTGGCTGATCATAGGTGTTATGAGTTCTTTTGGCGTATTCCAGAGATTGTTGGACTCTCCTTAGCACTAAGGGGGTAAGTCCTGAATGGATTCTGTGTAAACCCATAATTCAACAAGCTACGAAGAGGGGACTCTCAGAGATGAAAGGTCACTCCTAAAAATCCTTTGGGAAGGGTATGGCCATATATTTGGATAAAGACTGAGGGACTTGAGAAGAGCGGAAGGTATGAAAATTGGATTCTCATACTTGATTCCTTGAGGTTAGCTCGGAAAAAGTGAAGAGAGTCTTTTCAGCGGGGGGTTGAAAAGGCCGGGAAAAGGACGCCTATATTTACATCGGGTAATAAGGGGAATTGAAGGGAGGAGTGGTCAAAGGGAAGGGGGCGTTGAAAGAGATGAACTTTAATTTATCACTAGAGGGAAGGAGGGGAGGAAAGCAGAAAACATGATTGGTCTGCTTGAGACGGAAGAAGGAACGCGTTGCCTGCTTTGATTATCAGCACAAAGAGAAGCCGGTGTGAATTATCTTATCAACGGACAGAAGCAGTTACTCTTCTAGGGCGAAAGGAAAAGGTGCTAGAGTTGTGGGCAAAACAGTCAGAAAAGGTACAGTCCGCGCGGGGAAAGTGGGGACACGAAGTGTCTTTACACTATTGCAACGGTGGGGATAAAGGAGACAGCGGGGGGGGAGGGGAAGAACTTATCCATGGTCGTCTGAACTTCTCTCTGACAAAAAAAAGAGGCTTAGGAGAAGGAGTAGAGGAATCAATACGCTGCGCGTCCTCGAGAAAACGGTACAAAGGGGACGGAGAATTTAAAGCCACTGTGAATTCAAAGAGAAAGGGAGTTATGCGGTTGTTTGGGTAAACTAGAATTACCTCTCACAGGGAAAGAAAGGGAAGACTTTAAGGCATGGATGGAGGAGAGGAAGCAGGATGAGAGTTCTCTTCAATCAAGCGGACATGTGTCCGTGAACAACCCCCATTTAGCGCCTAAAGAAGTAGTCAGAATGGAAAAAGGAGGAGTAGGCCTCCATTAACGGCAGGCAGAGAAAGGGACCGGGAGGGAAATTTCAGAATGAACAAAAAGGGAGATTGAAAAGCCTACCTGCGGGGGCGACCGGGGAAGGACTGGGAAAGTAGGGCATCTCGTCTCACTAAAACTCTAGAAACTCGAAGACTCGCCGTGATAGAGGCTGCTAAAAAGAGGCGTTTTTAGAGCAGAGGACGCAGGGAGCGACCGGTAGCTGTCATCTGGGGGGCTCTCCGAAGGAGGAGGGGACGTCTACCAAGCACAGGGGCTTGGCGGAGGGGGAAGGGTTGCTCTAGGAGATGAACATCAGAGGTATTTGAAGGAAGATTGTGGGTAATCCATGAAACAGTTCGTATACAGAACTCACTAGGAAGAAGGGCAGAGCCTAGTGTAAGTAAAAAGGAAATAATAAGAAGAGAAAAAAGATGAGAAAAAAAAGGGATCCCGACGCTTCATAATGGCCTGACTGAGGGGGAGGATAAAACCTATAGGTCCTTCAGGTTCGGGAAAAAAGGAACAAGAGACCTCTTCTTCAAGGTGAGGCCGCACTACCAAGAAAGAGCGAACCTTCAATACTACATCTCAACCCGCGAGAAGCAATGAGATAAAATTAGGGTCAAAGACACCAAACAAGAAAGACTGTTTCTACGAGAACGAACTCTCGATACTCATGGTTAAACACGACGGGGTGCCTGAAAAGATAGGCAGGGGGAGGAAATTCCAGCAATTGAAAAACGAGCGAAAAACTGGGTGTATGGGGACGTTGTGATCATCCACGGGAATGGAAGGGGTGATTAAATCAACACAGAAAAAAAAAAAAACTAATGAACCTATCCTAAAGCAACAAGATTCAATAGGACAAACACGGTTGCATTGGTTTCCACAAAAATACGGGGAAGGTAACCACTTCCCCGCGGGAATCAATGAAAGCGATACTGAAAGAAAAGTAACAAATATGGAAAAAATTCTGAAATCCGAGAAATGATGGGCAAGGAAATTGCAAACCATAGCAGCTTCTTGAGACCACCAAAAAAAAACGCAAAAGGGAAAGACGCAACCGCGGTCCAGGCGGGCGAACGGGCAACTTTTCCTAATAAAAGGCATTTACTGACGCAAAAAATACACCACCCATAAAAGTCCAGGTGGACAAAACCTCTTGAGCATTTCAAGAAGAACAGTCCCATTTCGGAGAAGAGAAGGAGTCTCGAAAACACAAAAAGACCAAATGGGTGTGTTGGCAAATAGCTGGGAAGACCTTGGCAAAAACGGAAGTCAGCCATGGGAGAGACAAATCCCCAAGTTTTATACGCAGTATACATGGCGCTCATTTTTCACAGGAAAAAAGTGCGGAGAATGTTCGACTCAAAGAAACCGGAAACCGGTTTTATTTGGGTCTGAAATCCTCCCTTCAAGAGAGCAAGAAAATTCACGAGAAAACCTGGAAGGAAGTGACCACTTTATTCTACGGAGGGGGAAAATTTGGGGGGAGCCGGGAAAGGGGTTGAGGCCATGACAACGAATAAAAAAGAACGGTAAGTTAAAAAGGGGGGATTAGGAGTGGCCCCCATTTAACAGCAACGTCTTCACCGGCACGCAGGGACACCCAAAAAAACCAGAAATAGGAAAAAAATCGAACAATTAAAAAAGCTTGGGTCCTCTGAGTCCTTAGTTTGAAAGGGGCTGCGACGAGATTGGAAATGCTCCCGCACCGGGACACGAAGACCATTTCCTAATTTTATCATAGAAAAGGGAAGGACATAACTGACTTATGGGGGTACGGTGGGGCAACTCCACTGTAAGAACCGACGGGCCAGGGGGACTCCTTCTTCACTGGGTTCCTTGGGGAGGAGATCTGAAAACGCACTGTCTATGTCATACCCGGATATAAGGGAGTCACGGTTAAAACAACTGAATGGTCACCTGCACATATTTTTGGGATGATGGGATCTTAACCTCGCAAAAGCCAATCGGGAAAAAGGGGGGAGTGTGGTAAGGACCAGGTACATAAGACTGTTGAGGGGGAGGTGTGGTAACATCTGCCAACTGGGAAAGCGAGGGACTGGTTCACGAGACATTGCTGGATAGAAAAGAAACAAATGAGATTGAGAGGAGAAGATTGGCAAGAATCACCGCTCCCTCCCTTCAAAGAAAAAAAAAGGGGAGAGAGGACCTGACACCCATGGGGCAAGGAATCCGAATGGATTTTCGGGAGTTGCCAAGTTGCAAGAAGGAAATATCACCTGGTAACCATTGTTTCAGAGATTGCCAGTAAAGGACCCTTCCGTCAAAGTTTCGGAAGTTGGGGGCACGCGAAGTTAGAGGGCTAGAAAGAAACCTCTGTTAGCACCGAGCAAGTGTTCGAAGAAGGGAGGGTGACTTCGCAACCGAGTGAGGAGCAAACGACGACAGTAGAGGAAAAGAGGGTTCTCCAACAGGGGGAAAGGTCCAGGATGGCGGAGGCGAGGGATCCGAATGAGCGTATTGTCGTGATGCCAGCCAAGTGGTTGTCCTTTGCCAGGCACCCAGGGCAAAACACCAAGGCAAAGGGACTCGTGAGAGGACAAAATGGCAATACAGGAAAAGGATTTCTCAAGGGCCCGGTCCATTCAATGGTCAGAAAGAAGGAAATGGACGTTCGTCACAAAAAAAAATCATCGAAACAGTTGGGAAGGGTTCCTCGAAAGGAGGGGCAGTAAAAACTTCCACTGCAGCCGGGGCCAATCTTTCGCGCAAACCGTCTTGCGATTGAATTGGATATTGCAATCATGGGAGGGCTAAAAAGAACCAACTCGGGGGCGACCAACAACCGGGACGTTCGCCCCAGCGGGACAGAGAAGGTTGAAGTAACTGTCGCTGGTGTGCATCGGAGTACAATTCCTAACACGCAAACGAAAAGAGGGGGGTAATAGTATATATATAAACGAATGAAGGTGAATATTAGGAGAGATAATATGAAGAGAGGATGGACTTTTCTTGAGGCTTCGTGTTAAAACTCTCAGAGACAATTATGTTTCCAAGAAGAGATGAGAGGGGGCGAGAAAGGGGTGGCGGGGGAGGAATTTGGGGGATTTTGAGGAAGGAATGAACTTCAAATGCACTGAAATCATCTAGGAAGGGTGCGCGGGGGAAAAATTGTTAATACGGTCGTGGGCTGAAAGGAAAAAGAGCTGGGGAGCGAAAATCCACTGTCTATTTTGTTTGTGGAAAGAAGGGGAATTCAGAGGTACCAGACAAGGTTCGAACTCGAGCGGTAAGTGACAATTTGGTAGGAGGGAGAACCGGGACGCTGAACGCGTTTGAAATGCCAAGGGAACAAAGCGAAAAGTGCCATCAGCCTATCATCAGGGAGAAGGTGAGCGAATCATGATAAAAGGGGGAGTTGGGGGCGACGAGCTCTTGTCATATCCAATAAGGGTACAGGGGGAGCTCAACAGAAGGCGTCAAGTGATTCAGGCGAAATCTAACAGGTCTGGGAAAAGGAAGAGGTACTATTGAGGAAGTTATATAACTTCTCGCAAAGGAGGGTAAATTTGTTCCGTGGCTTGGAAAGACGTGCCAGTCGACCTGAACCATTCATCTGTGACGGGTGTTCAAGGGTGTTAATTTGCAAGGCAGAAGAGGAGGGGGGTTCGGAGGCTTTCCTTTTGTTGAGCGGGGAAGGGGGGTGAGCCGTGAGGTATGCGGGGTTGGGGAGGGAGGAGTGTTGCTACAAAGATGAATTGAAGAGTCTTTGGGGAAGATTTTTATCAATTGGGGAAGAGTGAAAACGCTTACTCTCTGTATTATTTTAAAATAAAGTGGAAACGGGTTTAACAAACGGTCAGACGGCAGGTCGTAAAAGTTAGTAAAGGGGGGGGGGGGGGGAAAACTAGTCACAAAGAAAAGAAAGGATGTTCTTCTTTCACTGGTGCTTAGAGGAGAGTACCTCCACCATAGAGAGGAGGGGGAAAAGGGCTCCTGGTCAACAAGGAAAAAGGATAGGTAGTGGGAGTCCAGGGACGGGTGTATAGTCATAATCAAAGAAACCCCTGGGTGACGACGGCGTTGGAACTTGCTTCAAGGGAGAGGTTGATGTTGTCAAAAGTACCACCGATTATATGGGGGGGAGTTCCCACTCACAAACTTCTCCAAACTCGGATTTATCTTGAGGGGAGAAGTGGGGAAGGAGGCGCCGGAACATCAGAATCAAAGGGAGAAGAGCTTTGACAAAGGAGGTGTTAATTGGGGAGGGGGGGTCATGTTTCCTGGTATTTTTGTTGGGTTTTGTGTGAAGAGTTGGTGTACGAAAGGGATTTGGGCCGGGAGATCAAGTCAAGTCAGGGTGTCCCCGAAAAGGGGGGGGGGGTTGTGGGGGAATATCTATGTGGAACAGTGGAAAGAGAACAGGAAGAGATCGATAAAGTGTCAATCAGACAATTTGTCAGGCTGTGTTGTTACTGGGGTTTGCTTAATGTTGCGACTTTCTTCAGTTAAGTAAAGAAGCTGGGGCGGGGATGGGGTCAAAAACAAGAACCAGGATCCAGCCCAGTGTCTTAGTGGGGCAAACTCGCGACTCATGATGGTGAAGGTGGGGGGAATTTTCAGACTGGTGGGGGGTTGCTCACGGTCGTCGGGACTTGCAAAAACCAACCTTTGATGCTGGGGTGGTGCTACAGCAAAGTCATAGGGAGGAAATTGCTAGTCTATAAAGCGGTAAGGTTGTCCCATGCTTGTGTGATGGGTGGGTGCATTTTGGGGGCGAGGCAAATGGCGGGTGCGGGGCAAAGGGGGTGTTTCGACTGTGAGAAGAAGGGGAAATCAAAAGGGATCGCAATTAAACACTTTTCTATTTTTTTTGGGGCGCAGAGGGAGAGGGGGAAAGGAAGGGCCAGAATGGGGGTGGATTCGGTAATTTGTTTGGGGAAGATTTTGTGTATCTTGGGTTTAAAAAGTGGGAGCTGTTCTGGGGAGGGGGGGGGATGACGCGGGACTTTGGTAATCCAAAAAGGTGTGGTGGAATTGCGACCGTGGGTTGGGGGCTATGACGGGAGGGTGGTGCAGGTGGGGGGGGCGGAGAGCTTAGTATTATTTTGGTGTATGGGAAGGGGGACCAATGCGATAAGTTTATTGAATAGAAATCAAAGATGACGCTCGACAAAATTTGCAATAATGACGTGAAACGCTCCAAAAACGTTCTTTATAGGGTTCATAGCCAGTGGAGAGGAAATCGAGGTGGGGGAAAGGGCGCATTCTTCTTTGTACTGGTAGGGGTCAAAGGGGGAGAACATGTTTGCGCATAGAGGCGGCCTGTATGTTGGAACTGGGAGAGAGGAGGGGGAGGGGTGTCAGGGGGGGGCAGGCGGGATACTTCGATTGAGAAGGAATGAGGAGACTGGACAAGGGATTAGGAACTGGGACCGGACAATATACCTTCTGGGGGTAGGAAAAGCACGGGCATTTGAAAAGGGTCTGAGGAGAATCGGGGGGGTTGGGCTTCTGTGGGCGTTTGCTGAGTTCGGCGAGTGGTGGTTAAGTGAAATCGCTCCTTATGCGAAGGAGGAAAAAATACCTGAATTGAATTCGCAAAAAAGGAGGACCTGAGGATACCGTTACCCGCAGAAAGATGAGAAAAAACGACGCATACAACAGGGGGGAGGGAGATTTGAAACCGAAATTTCTTCTTAATAGCTTAGCCTTTTCTCTGGGAGAAGACGTGATTAACGCAGTACGGATGAAGTGGAAGGAGGCGTCGACTAGTTGAATAAAAGGCAATGTTTGCGGGCTTTTGGGGGAAAAAGAACAGAAAAGCAAGGTTAAGGAAAGCGGTAATGGGGCTGGGGATTGCTGAGAGGAACTCCTGAAGGGGTAAGCCGTGACTGCTCAGGAAGACTCCTATGACATTTAGGAGAAGGGAACAGCCTGGCATGGGGCTTTCTGGAACTTCCACGCTTCCCTGAATGATTGGGAGATGTAGAGACACCGCATCTTCGTGGAAAATGTAGAGCAGAAAAATGACGCGGGACATGAAATTGATCTCTTTTGACCAAAACGAAATAAAAGGGAGACAGACGTGAAGTCACTCGTTTCGGGGCACGGTATTTGGCGAAAAAGTCAGGGGACCGGTACTGGCTGACGCTTCATCGTTTCAGAGGAAAAAGCAGTCAAAAACAAAAAGGAGAGAGTAAAATAGAGAGAAGGGAGCAGAGGAACATCCGGAGGACGCCATCTCGAAAGACGCAACATGTGGACGGAGCAATCGGGGTAGGGCCCGCCAGGGGGCTAGAAAGGAAATGTAGGGGGGGTAACGCTGAGAAAAAGTTTCCTTTGAACGTAACGAGGAAGGTTCATTATGCTCTGCGATAAGAAGGAACATCGCGCTACGTGAGAGCAAGAGGCTAAAAACGGCCAGTTTCCTGACAGCCAAGAGTTTCCAGGAGGGTCCCTCATCTTCTCCATAGCAGGGATTGTACCGCTTAAACTTAATTCATTACGGCCGGAGGTGTCATGGGCTGATACACGGCCGGAAAGCTGGACTCCGACTTCGTCAGTAGTCAGGGGAAAAGGGAAAGAAATGAACCGCCTTCTGCCTCAGAGCAAAAGAGAAGTCCTCCGCCTCTAATTCGGAATGCAACCTCAGAGTAATCAACAAGGCCCTCCTAAAAGGCCTCCCTGATATAAGAGGGAGAGGTCGACAAAGGCGTACCTGAAAAGTGGAAAAAAAAGAATGGAGACTGCGGGGGGGCAGTTGACGGCGGAGAAATCTACGTAAGTAGATACAGGGGGAATTCTTGTTAAAGGCCATGCTCATTGGTGATAATTCTCCCGGGGAGGAAAGCCGGAGTAGCCGCTAATTCCTCCAAAATAAACGGGAAAGGTAATACTCCTAACAAAATAAACAGACAACATGAGCATAACGACAGGCCGTTTCATACCGACCGTTATTCTTTCCGGATCAACCGGGGAAGGAGGGGGGGGCCTTCCCCTTTCTCAAGTCACAGGAAGAAAAATACTTCAAGTTGAAAAC
>Ga0179591_1168307_pt1 | contig 13780 bp, 22 predicted proteins | sample CZOMad2_1_08_16f_FD_182891 | JGI IMG/M metagenome (GOLD analysis project Ga0179591, IMG submission 182891) | Vadose zone soil fungal communities from Angelo Coast Range Reserve, California, USA - CZOMad2_1_08_16fungal (PacBio error correction) | ecosystem: Environmental > Terrestrial > Soil >...
ACAAGAGAGAGAAAATCTCTTTGGGGGGACACGGTGTGGGGAAAATCGGAAACTTGTAGTAAAAAGAGAGAGGAAGGGCGCTAATGTCTCAAGAGCAGGGGGAGGAATGGAATAAAGACCTCGCTTAGGAACCTATGCAAAAAGTCACTTGCACAAAAAAAGGAGGACCAAAATAAAAGATCGACTTGATTCAAAGACGTCTGGGGCCGAAAACCTTTGGGGGCTCTATACGCATAATTAGAGGGGGACGAAGAAAAGGGGGACGAAAGGGGCGTAAGGTGTATTAAACCTTAATCTGGAAAAAGCCAGTAAATTAGAAGGGGTACCATTAGTAGGAAGGAGGATAATAGAGAGAAACTCAACCATCAACGATGGGGGAAAAGAAGAAAGAGAGGGGGGACTGCATAAGAAAAGGAGGTCCAAAAAAAAATTTACTGCATGGGGAAAAGAAGGGAAGGTTCGAATAATAGGAGCCAAGGGGGCGGCCCGGACAGAGAAAGTTCTGCTTCTCGGGAATAAGGGACGTCACAAAGTAAGGGGACTGAGGGCACTCAAGAGATCAAGGTAATGGTGGTTTGTCTAAAGGGGTGGGGGGGAAGGGAATCAGGACATGAGAAGGGCGGACGTACAAGAAGGACCCTCAGAATGAACTAGGAACACAGAATTCATAAGATTGGATGGAAATACAGGTAAGAAAGAAAGAATGTGCCAAAAAAGCAAAAAAACCGAGGTCCGAGAGGGATGGAACAAAGGGGTAAGTCAAGCGGGAAAAGGCAAAGACTGGGATAAAGGAATCCTGTAATCAAGGGGAAGTTACCAAAAGGCAAAGGGGGAAAACGTCGTTCCGAGGTTGAGGAGTGAAGAGGGGGAAAGGGGAGCTGGGCAGGGGGGCAGGTTGGGGGGAAGGTTCCTCGGGTTTCTTCCGGGAGAAAGGGGATAGGAAAAAAATGGGGAGTGAGGGATCAAATCTTACGGGATGGGGAGATAAACAATGAGAGGGGGACATTTGAGGGGTGAAAGATGGTGGAGCAAAATGGGGGGAGAAGGGGAACTCGAAGTTTTCGAAGGCGAAAGAAAACCCGGACGAGAGATGTGGACAAGTGGGGTTTCGTACAGAAAGAGGGAGCCGAGAGGAGGGGGGGGATCGAAAACAGAAAGAAAATGAGGCAAGGAAATCTTGTCAATTGGTAATTTCATCGGGGATGGCGAAAAAAAAAGGGTGATAGGTCTGAGGGATGAAAAGGAAGATTGCAGGAAGGTGCATTCTGAGGAAAGACAGGAGAGGGCGGGGAAGAGAACAGGAGACGATCATAGAACCCCTACAAAAATATCACGCCCGCCTCATTTCACGAAAAGGATTAAAGGCATACATAAAGGACTTTGGAAAAAAAAGATAGATCAAAAAGGGAGGGAGAAAACTTAATCGTTGCATAGGAGGAAAAAAAATGTCCAACTTGGAAACTGAGAGAGAAGTCAAGGCGTGATATAGTGTCAAAACACGACAGAGAATGCTTCAAGGGGAAAATGGAAGCCTGAGAAGGGCAGAAATTTAAGGGCTGGTCCCCTGTGGGCATCTAACTGAGAGGAGGGCAGGGGAGCTTTAGAGTCCGAGAAGAAGAGGCCGTCAATGAGATGCTCTGACCGCTACCAAGGCGACGGAGAGGTCGCTGGTTTAGCAGGAAAGTTAGAGGAAAGCATCGCTGAAAACTTTCAAGAACCAGAAGGGGACGATCGGGGATACGGAAAAGGGTAAGGGGAAGGCCAAAAAAAAGATTTGCAGGCTTGTACAAATTCCCAACGGGGGCTAAGTCGAAGGGGACTCTGAGGGGGGGAGACTCTAAAGAGAAGATGGGAGGGGTAGCTAACCCATGGGAAGCAGAAAGGGGGGGGGGGAGCAAAGGACTGGAAATCTCCAACGTGTTCAACGTTGAAGAGGGATTTGAACATTCCTTGCGAAATAGCCCGTAAGAAAAAGAGGAGGGTCAAATCTCCTGAGAATTGAGTGGACGAAAAGGACAATGGGAGAAAGAAGGGGGGCCAATTCTTGAGAGACGCGTATCTGGGGTTCTACGGCCCGGTAGGCTCTAAAATAACAGAAATGAGTCAGGGTGGTGGGAGGTGAGGGGGGATTAGTATAACTCCAGAAGTGACGAGGAGGGTTCTCCATGAGGGAGGAGGGGTCTTGCAACCTCGGGAAAAGACGTGAGGACTGTAACTGAGCATAAAAAAAAAAAGGCAGAGAAAAAAACTTATCGCGGAGAAGCCCGGGCAAGATTGGAAGAAACATCTGCAAAAGTCAGCTCCTCCAAGAAGCAAGAAGGTGAAGGGGGGAAGGCTTGGACGTCGGGAGGAAAGAGAGCAAGAGGAGGGTTATTCAAATTGAGTGATGCATTGAAGTTATCCAGAATGCTACCTGAAAGGCACTAAATCATAAATCTATTCAGAGGGTAGAGGGAGAAAGAACTTTTACTATTGAAGAAGGAGGGAAATAGCTCGAGAAGCCCTCGCGTCCTACCTGTATGGAGCGATAGCATTGGAAGTCCTTCATGGAGACCCGCCAAAAAAAGGACACCGGAACTGGTAAAATGGTACTCTATCGTAAGAAATCCCCGGTTAGGAAAAGAAAAAATCCCTTTGGGGTCAAGCTCCCAGACAAATGAGAGAGGAGAAGGAATTTTCTGGAGGGAGGCCATACAAGGGAGGGGGGGGAAGATCGAGATTGAATAAAAACCCGAAAAAAAGTAGGGAGGTGTCCGATACTTCGGGTGTTAGGGAGTCCGAGAAGATGAAGAAGGAGGAAATACCTTGGGCAAAAAGACGGAAGGAGGAGAACCCGACAGTTCAAAAATCAAATAGAAACACCGGAGGGGGGTGAAGTGCCGGCAGAAAACTCCGATGGAAACAGTACTCAGAAGGCCGCCCTCAGGACTTTCGAGGAGACCAAGAAAAAAAGAGAAGAAAACAGTGTAGTTGAACCTAACAGAAATGGTAGAGAGCCTTTGGGTTTAAAAAAGAAACTAGAGAGAGAACAACCCAACGGAGGGTAGGAAAAAAAGAAAAAAGAAAGGGGTCCAAAATGCACAAGAGGAAAGACATAAACGAGTACATAAAGGGTTTCTAGAGTGACTTCTTCGGAGAAACGGAAGGAAGGGGACTTCTTATTACTTTTGACTCCTCCCGAAGGAGAGGGAGACATCCTTAAAGAACCAATCCAGGTAGGGGGGGATTTTCAGTGAAGGTCGGGGGTTTAAGACAAGCAATCTAGAGGGTTGGGGGGTAAACTTTATTTAGAAAGGACACAGAGGGAGAGGGGAAAATTCAACCCCTCATTAGACCCCTACCCGATGGCGGTAGGGGGGGGAAAGCACTATAAAAGAAAAAAAAAAATGAGAGATTGGCCGGAATTGGAAAAGTAAAAGGAAAAAATGATCATGGTGGGTCTGGGTGGCTGGAAAGTCTTTCGTTTCTTGAGAAAAAATGGGGAGGGGAAAACACCTTTTGGACCAGGTAAAGATGAGGGGTACAGGTGAGTCAATTAGAGGACGGGAGGGGGAGATCGATACATCAAGTTTTGCCGGGGTAGGGGGGGGGAGAGGAGTTCATGGTCTCGGGCTTCCAGCGGAGCCATGACTGGGACTAAAAGAGCAAAAAGGGACAAACCCTGCAAGACGGCTTTTACAAAGGACAGGGGAGGAGGAAACTTGAGACATCCTATTATGCCATAAGAAAGAAAAAAGGGCCAGGGGAGAAATATAATGAGGGGAGAAGAAGACAAGCCACTCTGGGAAACCTCGGAATAAACGCGCGGAGGATCAGCTTAAAAGGCTTTGCAGCTGGCGGGGGGTCTGTCAAAGTCTGGAGAAGGGACCGGAAAGCAGATAACGAGGGCCAGAAGAAGGCATCCTGGAGGAAGGAGCGGGGGGGGGGGTCGTAATAATGACGTCGTGTAAAAGAGAGGTGAGGGAAAAATCCAAATAGAAAGAACAATCAGCTAATCAAATTGTATTTCCAGACCAGGGGGAGCACCTAGAAAACGAAAAGGAAAAGAAGTCCTTTTAATGGGAGGAAGACGGAATATAGGGAAAAATATGAAAGAGTAGATGATCATACTCCGAGGAGAAGGAGGAAAAAAATGGTCAAGGAGCAAAATTCCATCTCCGACGAACAGGATGTTTGAAGACCTCGAGACAGTCTGGGATCCATGGAGGGACCAGGGGGAAGTTGCACTGCAGTGAGGAATCGGGGGGGAAAGAGGGAAAAACGCTGTTGGGGTCAGCCCGACAGAAAAAGAAATGGCTGCGTTCAGAAGACCTGGGCCCACAGGACTTTGAAGGCAAAGAGGGGAGAAAAGCCCCGAACGCGGAAAAAGAACCAAAAAAACACGCGTAGTCGCTGTACCACACCTGGAAAGAGAGGCGTGGGCAAAACGAACAACCCTCACCCACCAAAACAAGAAACCGAGGGATATCTATGAAGAGACCATTGAGTCTATTTCCTACATCTCTCAAACCAGCTGGGAAGAAAAAGGAAGAGGAAGTTGAGGAGGAGTTACTATCCGCAATTGGAAGCTGGGAAAGAAATCATATAAACTCTACACAGGAAAAGAACTGCTCCAGTTAAGGCTGCTTCATAGGACAAAAAACCTTTTACAAAAAGGGTCATGCAAACTTGCTTTGACAGCGAGAGAGAACATTTCCAAGGTGAGAACAGACGAGGGGGACGGGTTGGTTCCAGAAGAGAGAGGATCGACAGGGGTCAAGAATTGAATGGGGGAACTTGTGATTGGCCGAAGGGTATCACTCTAACAGTGGGAATGATGAGCCTTTGGGGAGAGGGGGATTCTCCACTGCCCTCCACGTTGTGAAATGTCCGGACCTTTCATGCTCGTGTGGAGGGGAGGACGGGAGGGAGGGAGACATGGGTGTCGTTGGACAGTATCCTGACTCGGGATGAGTCAATTAGCTAAAAAAGGGCGCGAACAAACTTTTCTCTGATTGACAGGAAGAGAAATAGAGAAGTCTAAGGGAAGCAAATCACACGTACGGGAATAGAAAATGAAAGATTTCCCTTCAAGTTGAAGGGTTGAAGTGCAGAACCTCGAAGTTTTCTGGGGAGGGGGAGGAGAAATTCATAGGAATAAAAACGATAGTCTAGAAAAAGGGAAAATAGCAGAGTAAGGGTCTGAGGTTAGAAAAGCGGGAAAGGAGAGCGGGAGAACTCCATGGTTCTCAACATTATCAAATCATGTAAAAAGAAGAGAGTTGTTTATAGAAACTCACTGAAGGGAGAAAAAGATAATACTCACAAGAGAAAGGGGCGGAAGCCAAGAAAAAAACAAGGAGGGAAAGCAGGGAAAAACAACGAAACTAAATGGTCCGCTTGCAATAGGAAAAGGAACGACTGGGGAAAAAAAGAGCTTTCTCAGGAAAAAAAAAGGCAACGCTGAGAACAACAGGACTGTCATCAGAGAGGAATAAAAAGAGGGGAAGGGACCGCGTTCCATCAGCTGCTTGACAATGTGGGAAGTTTTGGAAACTTCAGAAGGGGCGGGAAGAAAAAAGCAAGTTGGGTTAGCAGACGGATCATCTAGGGTGGGTTTAGGCAAGTAAAACCTCCTTGTTTTTTGGTAACGATGCCAGACCCCATGAAAAACAAAGGGGATCGACTTTCTTAAATCTGCGTGGGAAAGGGGGGGGAAAAGAAGTGAGGGAAGAGAACCAAGGAGAGGGGAACGGCCGCCGCAAGGGTAGCAGCAGGTGCACACTGTGAACCGTGGTCAAGCTCCGGGTGAAAAAGGACTGAGGGACAAAATGAGAGTCCTTCTGGATTAAGAGAGCACCAACAAAAAACCGGAAGGAGGAGAAAGAGGGATAGGAAAAGAAAACAGACATCTGGTCCCAACGAATTGACGGACTCTTGTACAGGGGGAAGTCACACGCGAGGAAGGAAAAACTGTGCTTCTTCAGAAAGAATAGGGGAAGAAGAAAATTTTTAATGAAACCAAGATGAGGAAGATCAAGCAAGGGTGTTTGTACAGAAAAAAGGGGGTGGGGGCAAGGGCATCGTAGCGCTTACTTCCAAAAGGAATAAGGAACGGCCAGGAACGCATGAACTCTGGAGATTAAGGTCAAAATGGTGAAAAAACAAGGCAAACACACCCGCTTGGAGAAGTATGGGCGCGTTTGCGAGACATCTTTCTGAGTCAAAATTGAGAGGGAGGTCCGTTCTCATCTGAAATTGAACAAGGAGAAAAAGGCACCTGGAAACCATTCCTATGGAAATTGGCAAGGAATGGGCTCATGTTCAAGGGTTTGCAGTTGGACCATGATTCGAAAAAGGGGTCGGGCAGGAAGAAAAGGCGATAGATTTGATTAGAAGAATGCAGGGGGAGGGTGAAAGGAACATGATCTAGGGTACATTTGATGGGAATAGGGGAGACCCGGGGAGGAAGGAAAAGCTCTGAAAGGGGGAAAACTTTGAGAACAAGCCTACCCGTACTGGAGCTATGTTCAATTGGTGTCTAATAAACCTCGAAAAGAAAGGGAGATAATACCATCAAAAGGTAGGAGAACGCAAGATGTGCAAGGGGGGGGAATCGGGGGATAAAAACGAGGACAAAGGAAATCTTGCGGCGGATAAGGGAGAGAAGAGATGGGGCAGAAGGGGTCAATTCTAGCATTTAAAGGAGGGAAGGCGTCTCAGGGGATCTCGAGAAGATCACGACCAACACGGTATGGGAACGCCGACAGAGTGCAAAAACTCTCCTGCGCAGCCTTAACATGCAAGGGAGAAGGGGGGCGCCAGAGGGAGAAACGAGGGTCAGATAAAAAAGCTTTGACTAAAGACAGGCAAAAAAGTGCAAAGGCAATTAAAGACTAACTCGATCGGGTATTAGGTAACCCTCAAAAAGAGAAGGATGCACAATGTGGGAAAGGGATGGACGAGAAAGGTCAACGCCGTTGCCGCGGTGGAAAGGTGTGCAGAAAATGGGAAGGATTGCATGTCTGAGGTTGACTCTTCGCGGAGACGGAGGGATTCATGGGGAAGCTCTAAAGACGAAAAGAGAAGTCAAGGCTTTAGGGACTCAGTGGGAGGACATCAGAAGTACATGAAACAGTCGTATAAAGGAGAGGGGGTCATCTGCGGGGCCTGTGGCATCAGGCAAAAAGCGGGGAGGGCTTTTAAGGGAGGAAAGGGCGAGGAGCAAAGATTGTTGAAGTTGCAAAAGAAGGGGGCGGAAAAAGCGACCTCAGCCAAGGGATGGAGGATTTCGGGAAAAAAAAAGCAAGGGGGAGAAAGGGTACTTGGGAAGTCATTACTGAAAAAAGTTGGGAACAAAAAACTGGGAAGAAAAGAAAAGTTGTCAAAACCAGTCTTTCGGCTAAACGGGAAAGAAGAAAAAAGCAGCTTGAGAAAGAGGGATGTGGTCTACGGACAATCAGCGGAAGAAAGGAGTATGGAGACAAGCTGCTATGGGAAAGTGCTTCCCGTAAGGTAACTCGAAAGGAAAAGGGAAGGGGTAGTGAAGGGGGTTTTTACTTGAGGAAGATTGATGAGAACTACAAAGGGGAGGCGGGGGTTTCGACGCGAGGGGGGTGTTAGGACAACCTCTGACCTACTTTAGGAGGGAAGGGGAGAAGATCAAAGACTTGGTACTGAGGGAGAGCAGGGAGGGATCGGATGGGGACTAGCCCGGTAGACGAAGGGGTTGCAGAATACATAAAGGGCAAAGCCGCGCCTCAACTAAGGAGAGTAGGTGAACAACAGCGGGACCTCGTTTTAGAAAACATAATATGTGGGGGGATGCAAATGTCGGTGATGACTCATTGAGGGAAGATCAGTTGAGCCAGTGGAGACGAAATAAAAAAAACGAAGAAGCATTTTCTCTATCAGCCGAAAGTGGGAGGAGGGTACGCCTAGACGGAAAAGAGCGAGAGAACGACGAGCAGACAGATGGAATAGTAGAGGACGGGGCAGGCAAAGCAGACAGAACAAAGGACCAATAAAAAAAGGGATACCGGAAAAATGGACAAGGAGACTCTACAGGGAGAAAAAAAAGAACGAATCCCTTTGAAAAAAAACAAGACAAAAGAAGAAAGGCTATTGCTGAATTTCCGTTAGGGGTAGGGACAGGGAGAGAAGATAGGGTAGGCGTGGTCAAGCGGAGTCAACAAAACCTATCAACCAATCTTCTTCTCTGGGACGATAGGAGGGGGGGGTGATACGCAAGGAAAGATGCGGTGGCAGTCGCTTGAAGGGGGGAAAGACTCTCGGAATTCTTTAGAACAGACATGGCACGAAATACCAACCGTCTAGTGGGGTGCTCAAAAAGTTGGAGCATAACCAAAGAGGGAACGAAGAAAACGGACTAACCACACAAAGGGAGATGGCAAGCTCGAAAGACAAGAGTAAAACCTTTAGGTGGAGCAAAGTAGTTAGTCAACCTGGGGGAAGAAAGACTCTCAACACAACAAACTATGTAAAAAAGAGGAGAGGGAGGGGCAAAAATTGCCTGAAGACAGACATTTCTAAGAGAAGGGGGAGATAAGGACTGGAGAGCGCGAAAAGTGCAAGTGGCGGCTATTAGTTGGCCCTACATTCCTTCGTGCAGGATCCGTCACGAGAAAGAAAAAAAAGAAGGCAAGGCTTTGTATGGGAGTGATGTCGGTGGGGAAGAAATACGTCCTCGAGGGGTGGTTGTAAAGGGAAGGGAAGAAAATTAACAAAAAATGAGAAGGACGCTACAAAAAAAAGCAGTAGTCGTTGAAAAAAAGAAACCCACAAACGGGGTTTTTTACTCAACTGGAAAGAAAAAAAAGAAGAAAGCTATTGGGGTAAAAAGAAAAGACGAAAAACGGCAGGACCTCAACTGATCAGGGGTGGAGGGTCTTTCCAAAAGAGGAGTATTTTCCGAGAAACATTGGGAGTGGCGATCAAGAGGGAAAATTGTAACTGTTCCGGCAGGTTGTATGCTTTCTTTAATGCAGTACTCAATCTATATAGCGCCCTGTTCGGTGACGAGAGGGAGGATTTTTAGGAGGAGTGAAAGTGTAGGGAGACATAAGCAAAAGAAGGGTCGGCGCTCGTCGCTCAACTAAGTGAATCAGGGAGGGGTTCTTGAGGGGGGAAAGGGCGCTGAAAGGGGGGATACATCTAACTAGGAACAGAGAGAAGAAAACCCCGACCTTTAGCATTAATGAATTGGGCAAGAAAAGAGATAGATCCCAGAAAAACGAACCGGAAAGACTTCCAAAGAGAGGGGGGCGCGCGGACTTGGGCCAGAGGGAGGCTGCAAAAAACATTCAGAGAGAAATCAAGAATCGTACATTTCAGCACTCATTAAAGGAAGTTAGGCCGACGATGAAAGACCTCACTTCTGGTAAAAGATTAGAAAAGAAAAAAAGTCGTCCAAGAAAAGAAACAAGGGGGTGAGACTATTACTCTGACATCAAACCCTAAAGAAAAATGAAGGGGAAGGGGAGAGACTTACTTTCAAGGTCAAAGAAAAAAGAGGAAAGGAACCGAAACGGAGGGGAAACGGATGTTCAACATGTCCGTTACAATTCCAAATATCCGGGCCGAAAACAGCTGGGGCGGGGGTTACCGACGTGAAAAACGGAGGCCGTAAGGGGAAGGGGGAAATGAACTGTGAAAGGCCAAATGGAGAAGGTGAAAAAGACAGCATGCGATTCTGTGAAGAGGAAAGAGGGGGGGATGCCCGGACAGAATAAAAATCCACGGCAGGGGAGGAAGTCACCGGCAAGGTTCAAAAAATCAGAGGAACCTCGAAGGATGAAAAACAGCCGAAACTTTCTGTCTCTGGGGGGGAAAAGTCCAAGATCCTGCCACCGGATCTAGAGAAAGGGGGGTGGAGGAAAGGGGGAAACTCTAATGTCCTCGACAGCGAGCCACCATCGACGCGCCTCAGATTGGGGCTGGAAAGTTGAAGGGGAGGAAAAGAAGGAAGAGGGATAACTCATATAAAACGAAAGGACGGGCCTGCGGAAAATTTAAAACGGGAACAAAGAACAAGGGGACCATGCTGTCACGCGTGGAAAGGGGGAGAACGTAAGAAAAAGGGGGGAACTCAATTTCATCGGGAATGGGGGAGGTGTGAAAGAAGGGATATCTGAGGGGGCTAAGTCTTGGGGCCCAAGGGGAGGGAAAAGGCGAGAAAAAGAAGAGAAGTCCAGTTTCTCGAGAGAAGGGGGGGAGAGGAGCCACTGTAGAATGGGGAGTGTCCGAAAGGAAGTAGAAATTGTGAGTGAAACCGGAGCTTTATAAAGGGGGGGGTCTTGGAGAGATCCTCGAAGCTCTCAAGGAGAAAAGGGGGAGGTCCGCGACCAAATCAGGGGGTAAAAGATAAGGGATATAGGAAAAGTGAAGCCGAAATCAACATGTTAAAAGTATCCAATTCCTATGAACAGAAGGGCACAATGGAAAGGGAGACATAGAATTTTGCTAGGGAAGTGGATAAAACAATTCGGAGGCTCCGTTGGAGAGAAAAAGTGAAATAAACTCAGGTAAGGTTAAGGAGGTTCAGGAAATCAAGAGGGAAACCAGTCGATCGATAAAACCGCAGGTTTGGCTCAACACTCCCGAAATGGAAGGAAGAAAGTTTTAAAAAAAAAAAGAGTTGCGAAAAAGATAAATCAAAAGAGCAGGAGGAATGGTCAGAACAGACGGATCACCGCAACGAAAAGCGAAAATGCCGCTGGACAAGATTCCAGAGAGAACCGGGGGAAAAGAATAGAGTATTTAACTTCCTGCTGAAAAGGAAGAAAGGAAGAAAGGGAGAGCGCAATCTCAAGAAAGGGAGGGACAAAAACGATGGGAATAGGGAAAAAAGGGAAAGCTAAGGGTGTTACCGGTTGGGGGAAAAGAAGGAGGACTCAACCTGGAAATCCAAGAGGGAGTAATTGTCAGTGGGGTGATCTCCTTATATCCGGGGAGCGGGGAGCCTCGCTTCCCGATGCCCGGCAAAACCACTAAAAAACCATATTTATTAATGGGAGGGGAAAGAGGCCCTTCGGTGGAAACAAAGGTAAAAATGAAAGAAGCAGGTTAAAATGACGGACGATGGGCCGGGGGAAGGGGGACGGGTAACCGGAAATAGGGTCAAAATAATCGGAGGACCCAAGAATGATACGGCAAACTGAAATAAGAGATCGGATCAACCAACCAAAGGTTGGAGGGAAAAAAGGGAAATATTGGGGTAACAAGGACAGCTAACATTCTTAAAAAAAGGGAAGGAGCAGAGATTTCCGGTGAAACCATGTTTGGGCGTAGTGAAAGAAAAGAAAGAATTCCTCGAAACCTCGTCTCAGAAGAACTGGGACGGAACACCTAGACGGGACTAGGGGAGCGGCAAGTAAGAAAAATTAGTGGTGGGTGTTAATCCAGGTGGGGGAAAAGCACGATCGGAGGTTGACGCTTTAAGCCGCAAAAGAGGGGGATGGCGAGGGAAAGCAATTAATCCGCTGGGGTCAAAAAAGACATGGGAACGATAGGTGAAAACGGCAAAAAACAATCGGGGGGAAAAAGATGGAAAAAGAAGTTTTCAAACTTCAAAATCTGTAGAGCTCTATCTGGGGTCATTCTAGAATGAAGGGCAAGCGAGGGTCACATCTCGAAATAAAGGGGGAACAGTAGGACGAGGGAAAGAAGGGTCCAGCTGCAACTTTTAGAGTTTCTTGGAAGGAAGAACTAATGGTTCGGGACCAGGAAAAAAGAGGGTTGGAAGGAGGTATCGCAATACTAAGGTCGTTGCAAAAAAGGAGATCTTTTTAAATGGGGGGGGGTGGTGGAAAAATTTCGGGAAAGGAGAGAACCGTCCAGAGCTTTCGAAACTCCGAAAAAGAAGGGGTGGGGGAAAAGTGTGTTGCTAAAAAAAAAGAGGCCCGCTAGAAGGGGGAGAGCAAGAACAACTCAAAAGTAGAAGCAAGGAAGGGGGAAAGGGAAAATTAAGCGGGGGGGAGAAAGCACCGACGTGTTCTCAAGAAGTCACGGCCTAGAGCGAATTAGAGGCAATGGTCGAGAAAAAAGAAAATTTTCGCTTCATGAAGGAAAGATAAAAAGAATGGAATCGCTAGACTGGCGAGCAAAAAGACAAACCGGGAAGAAAAAAGACCAAAGGACGTCATTGGAACTAGCGCAGGAAAGGAAGGACTTGCAGGAGGTGCAAAACAGAATAAAAAGTCTAAAGGCAGAAAGAAAAAAAGTTAAGCGTGCAAGAAGTTGAGAAAGAAAAGGGACCTGTACAGGAAAGAAAGGGGAGAGAGATTTAGGTAAACCAAAGCACATCTCCTGATTTGAAGGGGTCCCGGGGGCTGACCTCGCAGTCCAATCAGTTCAAAAAGGTGAAAGTTTGTCCGATAACTGGAGCAGGCAGGGGAGGTAGTTGGCACGAAAGAATCCTCATGGGCCATTTCGAAAGATAGGAAAAAGGGGACTACATGAAAGAAAACTTCTCGGGAGTTTCAGAAGGAAAAGAAGAGCACAAACTGGAAGAATCGTAGGCATGGATGGCAAAAAAGTGAGATGTCAGCGCCAGAAACTCTGGGAAGGAGGTTCAGAAAGGAGAGGGTTTCTAGGAAGGCCTGAATGTAACAGAGGGAAAAAGAATAACGGGGACAGAGAGGATGTTGATTATGTCTTTCTACCCCAAGGAAAGGCCTCTTAACAAAAACGACTGCATCGGGCAAAAGACAAAAAATGGGGGAAATGAGGGGATTTGACAAAATCGGGGGGGCTTCCAGGAAAACCAACAGCCTGTAGAGCCGTCGTTCAGGGTAAGAGGACAGTGTTAAAGCCTAGAAAGAAAGGAGTGGTGCTCAGGGACGCTTGACTATGGGGGGGAAAGGGAGAGTCCTTAGGTCAGAGAGTAAGGAAAAGGTAGGGAGGGGGTTTAGGGGGAAATAATTGAGAATACACAGTGAGGTCGAAATGGGCGACGAGGGATGGATTTGGGTGTCCAACTTGCAACCGAAAAAAAGGAAGGTGAAATTAGAAAACTCTCCTACAGGTAAGACTGCGGATCGCCAAAGGTCTCAGGGCCTCAACTAGAGAAGGGGGAGGAACATCAGGAAGAAAAAAAAAACAAGAGCTTGCAAACAGGGGGGGTCCGGCCGAGGTAAGAGCTGGAGAAGGGGAAAGAAATATATTGTGAGTTCAAGATTGAGCGCTGAAGGTGGCGAAGGGATCCTTTCTCAAAAGAAATCATTCCAAACGCCAGGAAAAGGGGGAGTATAGAGAACGCACTTTCTATGGTCGGGACTGCCAATCATGAGAAAAAAAAAGGCCTACAGGGGGAGGGATCAGATCCGAGGGGAAGAAGATACCAAAAACCATAAAAAATGCATTATAAAGGGGAAGTGGAAAGCTGAAATAACTCAAAGGGGGAGAAAAGACACTAAAATGACAGGAAAGCGACCAGACCATGCAAACAAAAATCTATGGCCTGAAGTTCCTTTCGTGTAAGCGTGGAAAAGACTTATGGCTGGAAGAGAGATTGCTTCAAACCAAAAAAAACACGGGAAACTGGGAGATCCTGGCGGGGTTTAATTATAAAAAAGAGACGCACGATAGAAGGGGGAAAAAAAGAGATGGAACGGAGAAGAAAAATTAGCGAAATACAAAAATCGGATTGTGTTTGAGTCTTTACGGGAAGACAAGAAGAGGAGGAGACAATTACTCTCATTCTAAAAAGAAAGGCGCTCAAAAAGGAAGGAGCAAACTTGATTGAGAAGAAATTTAAAGAGTAAAAAGGGGAAGAAAAAGA
>Ga0179591_1341118_pt1 | contig 13779 bp, 15 predicted proteins | sample CZOMad2_1_08_16f_FD_182891 | JGI IMG/M metagenome (GOLD analysis project Ga0179591, IMG submission 182891) | Vadose zone soil fungal communities from Angelo Coast Range Reserve, California, USA - CZOMad2_1_08_16fungal (PacBio error correction) | ecosystem: Environmental > Terrestrial > Soil >...
GGTTTGTTGGCGTGACTGGCGGGGGGGGGAGGGGGTGGGGGGGAAAGGGAAGAAAAAGGAGCAGGGGCTCCAGCCCTCAATCTGAAAAAAAAGGAGCTACTACAAAGCATCCGAGCACTGCGGTCAAATCGAGGGAAAGGAAAAAAAGAGGAAGGACGCCCCTCACCTAACCTTCGGGCAACCGAAGGGGGACGCCTGTCAAGCCTTTTCCCCTCTTTCGGAAAGGAGGGGGTTCCTCGAGGAAAGACCAAGTGGCGATCTTCCGCCTTACCGAGGGGAAGAGAAGGGTCGTATTACTTTATCGACCGGGGGAAACCTGAACATCTACCCTGGTCGCGCCGCAAAAGGGGGAAAGAGGGGGCGCCCAGCCCGGGACTATAGGAAGGGGGAAAGAAAAGGCCTGGGCCAATATCGGCATCCACGATTTTTGCGAAGAAAAAAGAAAAAAGAGAGAAGGGGGGTTTCCGTGGCTTGCTCAAGGAAAAAAGAAAAGATGTTAGGTGACCTGGCCGGATCGCCGCCAAAAAAAAGGGAGGGAAGGGCCGCCTTCCGCCGATAGCATCAAGTTGCCCGAGGCAAAAAGGGGGGAAAAAAGGAGAAGGGAAGGGCGGTTTCCTCCGCGTTTCACTACGAGGAGGGAAGTCGCGGGATCGACGTCCTATCCCAGCACCGTGGCCCACCGGGGGGAAAAAAAAAAGTCATTATCTTGGCCGCGGGAAGGAAATGTTCTGCCCGAAAAAAAAAGGGAAGGATGACTCCTAACACCGATGGGGGCAGTAACTTGCTATCTATGCTTCGAGGAAAGGGAGAAAAGCCCCTCTGCCGAGCAAAAAGGGGAGGGAACGCCCGAGCTTTTTCTTTCCCCTATTGCCAGAAGAAAAACAGGCACAACCAGGAGGATAGCCGGAACCGAAGACCTCTTCTCAAATCGGCCCTGGCAGGAAAAAAAAAAAGAAAGGAAGGAGCGAAACCAATAATCGATGCAGGAAGGCAGAAGCAGAGAAGGGGGGAGGGAGAGCGATCCTTCACCCGCACGCCTGCCGAGGAAAAAAAAAAAAGAAAAGGGGGGGGAAATCGTATCTCTTATTTCCCAGGCATAGACGGGAAGAGGGAAAAAAGGAGGGAAAAAGTGTGCCCGGGTCTGAGAGGCTATCTATCCTTTCGTGAAGGGGGAGGGGGGATAGTCCTGACGAGGAAAGGGGGGGGAAGCCCTGGTACAGGGGCGTACTTCTAACCCATTTCCCTCGCGTCATGGAAAGGGGGGAGAAAGAGAAAAAAGGGGGAAAATCGAGCCTTCTACTACGAGTTGGGGAAAGAATCTTGATCGGCCAAAAAGAAGAAAGGAAAGGGAAAAAAAAAAAAAAATTTTCTGTCTTTACAAGAGGGGGAACGCTACGTGGCTCTTTTTTATCCGCCAGCAGTCCCGGAGAAAGAAAGAAAAAAAGGAGAAAGACGATGCTTTTCCTCGACAGGGGGAAAAAGGAAGAGAAGCTTGGGGCACAAGCCTTCCGTCAAGTGCGACGAAGGAAGGGGGTTTTCCCTATCCTATCCCTCGAAAAGAGGGAAAAGAAGGACGGGCCAACCTCATGTTAGCCGGCTGCAGAAAAAAGAAAAAAAAGGACCGACCGGGGAAGTTGGGTAAGGAGAAGAAAAAAAAAAAAGAGAGATTTGAAAGCAAAACTATGTAGCTAGTGGCTCAGGCCAAATTGAGAAAAAAAAGGAAAGGGGGAAGAGGGAAAGGAAATCTCCATGGAGTTACACAAATGAAGTGTTTCAAGACACCCTTCTCCTCTTCCGTCTTACGGAAGGGGGGAGGAGGGAAGAGCATTCCAATTGGGGGGTGGCCGACCTCTTCTTTCAAAGGGAGAGAGGGGATCGAATCGAAGGGCCGGCCCCTGGACCCGGGGGGAAAAAAAAAAAAAAACGCTCTACGTGGACCCGCCAAGGGAGGGCGATCGAAACGCTTAGCGCTTTCGGGAAAAAAGGGGGATGATCAACATGCAAGGGGGGAGGGGGGCTTCCTAGGAAGACAGAGAGAACCTATTTGAGGAGAGAAAACAAAGTGAGGTGTCCGCGAGGAAAGGAAGCACTTCCGAAGAAAAACCGGCAAACGGAGCTGTGAAAAAAAATCCCAGTCCTAAAAGAAAGGTTTGTCCCTCAGAGGGGAATATTCCAGAGTAGAAAGGGAGGAAAAAAGACAGCGAGGACGGGCCGCATGTAATTTTTGCCGCCGTTCGGAAGGTTGGTGATTATTCGGTAGAGAAAGGGGGAAAGAGAGAACGGGCCGAGCAAGCCTCACCTGCCGGTCATCGAGGAAATCTGTAACCATGGTTATCGCCCGCAGCATGAAAAAGGAAGGAGACCCGCCCGCCAAGTCCGCCGAGGGAGAGAAAAGGGGGCGTCAAACACGCCCTCTCGGCTGAAGAAAGAAGGGAGGGAGGTTCTAATCCATCCGCCGAGACAAATGACACCCTCGGAATCTCTCGACGTGGGTGGGGGGGAAGGAAAGCTAACTATCCTCCGTGGCAAGGGAAACGCAAAGCTTCGTCATCCCCGCCCCGAAAAAAAGAAAAAGAGGGCGTCGTCGTTCATTGAGAAGGGAGGAAAGACCCGGCGAAAAGAAAAAAATGGAGGCCTGGCGTCCTGCCCCACGGAGGGAGGAAAAAAAAAAAGGAAGGACTGAGGCTTTGAAAGTCCGCCGGGGGAAAAAGGAAAGCGGCAGGCGGACCGAGGGGAGAAAGGGAAGCTTGCGCAGGGAAGAGAGGCCCAGGACCGTCAACCTTCCCTCGACGAGAAGGGGGAAAGAAAAACAAATCTTCCTTCTAAGAAGGAAGGGGAAAAACCCGATGAAAAGAAGTCTACCACTCAATGGTGCAAGGAAAAAAGAAAAAAAAAGGAGTTCTTGTCCCCACCAATCGTCAGAGTGGGAAAGAGACATCCACCAGTCCTTTGGTCTAATTTGGACAAGAAAAGAAGGCCTAGTCCTTGCCGGAGAGAGGGGGAGGAGGGGGACCTCGAGACGACCCCCTCTCCTTCCAATAACCGAAGTTAGGGGAAAGAAAAGAGGGAAGGGAAATCTTTCCTATCGGTAGAGGAGGAAAAGTTGGAAGACCCTGAAACCTCCTACTCTGTGACGCAGCGCAAAGGTTCACAAGGGGAAAAGAAAAAGGGGAAAAAAAACAAGGCGTGACCTTCTGTCAAGAGGCAAGGAAAAGGGGGGAAGAGAAAGAAAGCAACAAGAGATGTGCTAATTTAAAAATTAGCTGCAACGAAAGCGGGCAAGGAAAAAAAAAAAGGACCTATTCAAATACGCCAAAGCTAAAGAAAGAAAAGAAAACAGCTTTCGATGGAAGCTTTGCAGGCAGCGGCCGGAGCCCTAGAAAAAAGGAAAAAAGAAAGGGTACCTGTATCCTTCTTCTCACATAGCTCCGGAAGAGAAAAAGGAGGGGGGTCCGAGGCTCGAACGGCGGTTCTGAGACCTCTCGTCAAAAAAAAAAAAAAAAAAAAAAAAGGAACGGGGAGAAGAGAGAAAAGGAAAAAAGAGATATAAATAAAAACGGAAAGGAGGACAGACCCGAAAAAAAAAAAAAAAAAAAAAAGAGGGGGGGACCCACTTCCCCTGCCCCCACGGAGGGGAATCAGAATTCGATCGTCCCTGTCTATGTGAGCAGAAGGATTCAAAGGGGGGGAAAAAAAAAAAAAAAAAAGGGGGGGTGCGTGGTTTCGAGGCTCGGCCGCTGGAAGGGAAAAAAGAAGAGCCGAGAAAAACGGGGGTCTCATCCTGATCCACCTCAACCAATTGAAGGGGAGGGGGAGGGGGAGGGGGGGGTCATACCTCTCTTGCCCGCTCAATGTTGAAAGGGATATTGTTGCTTATGGTCAAACCCCTACCTGATCCGTCGTGCGGGAAAGAGAAGGAGAAAGGGAAAATGCGTCCTTTTAAATCGTAAGGAAGGGGAAAAGAAGGTGCCGCTGGGACGTCACTTCGTATATGATAAGGGAAAAAAAGAGGAGCTTCGTCGAGTTTGCCTCCAAGGGAGGAGAACCTCGAAACGCACGTCCGGTCCGCCAGATCGGGTAATTGGACGGCGCCGAGGGAGAGCGAGGTTAAAGAATGCCCTCCCTTTGGCAAAAAAAAGGACGAACATTTCTCTCTCGGAAGAAAAGGGGGGAGAGAAACCTACTTTGGATGTAGAGGAAGAAAAACGATGGACGTGGTGTCCATCTCCCTGGGGAGAAGAAAAAAAAACAACAAATCTTCGGGACAGCGAAGGGAAAACCATGCTTGTACTGTCTCCTTTTGAAGGGGGAAGGGAGACGATCTTACATGTCTCGTTCAGAAAAGGGAAGGTTGGTTGGTGTATCCTGTCCGCGGAAGGATCTTCTAGAGAGAAAGGGAAGAGATTTGACGAAGCTCTCTCGAGAAAAAGGGGAAAAAAAGCGGCGTTCCCAATTGGCCGATGCCAGAAAAAAAAACAGAAAGGTCTTCCCCCAAGGAGAATAAGCAAGGTTTTTGCATGTCGAAAATGCCCGGAAGCCCTCCGGAAAGGAGGAGGTACGGTCCGCAATAAAAGAGGAAAGACGACGCCTAGTTTCCCTGGGAAAGGGGGGGGAGAAAACCGGCGTCTCCGCCTCCGTGCCGAAGCTCAGGGAAGGAGGGGGAAAAACCCTCCCACGTCCCCTGGGGGAAGAGATCCCTTAGCAGCGCTTGGAAAAGAGGGGATGGTCTTCTAAACCGGGGGGAGGGGCGAAAAGGAGTTGAGCGCCCTGAGTCGGAGGGGGGAAAAAAAGAGGAGATCAGCCGCGGGGGGCCTTCAAGTGTCCTCGTTTCAAGGGGGGAGGGGGAGAAAAAAGCTCGGGTGCAAACAGTCGAGAGAAAAACCGGCATGTGTCGCAGGCGCGGAAAAGGAAAGGGACCCGGGGCCCTCGACGAGCAGAACCGGAGGAAACGCGAATCTCCACCCAGTCCTGCGACAGAAGGAAATCGCCTGATGCAAGAAGAGACTTCGACAGCGGAAATAGGGAGAAAAATGCCCGCCCTAAGACTGGGAGAGGGGAAGGGTGGGACAGGCGGTATCGTCGGCCATTGCGGCCCCGGTGACGGGAGAAGGGGAGGGAAAGAGGAAGCGCCCTCAACTCGCTGTCCGAGGGAAAAAAAAAAAAAAAGAAAAAAACCTCCATATAAAGGGTTTTATCATCCCAATCAGAGGAAAAAAAAAAAAAAAAGTCAGCCTTTTCATCGATCAAGGCAGCGGCGTCGAAGTTGGGGTCACTGTTCGAGCGTGAGGAAAAAGAAAAGGGGCCCGCCTTACGCGGAGCTCGGGGGGGAGCGGAAGTGACGGAGGGGATCCCCCCCACCAAAGAAAGTGCAGACCAAATCCTTCTAATTCACTTCCTAATCCGGGAGAGAGGAGAGAGGTACCAATTCCTTTTCGGTCAAGGGGGGGATAGGGGGACCCGCTGACCTTTTAACTCCCTCCTCAATTTGGGGGGGAAGGGGGAGGAAAAAAAAAAATCACTAGGTTGCTTCAAATCGATGAGGGGGTGGGGGGGGGCATGAATGGGATCGGGAAACTTAAACCCACTTCCCCAAAATCTCCCCTTCGTCACGGGAAGTGGAAAAGGGGGTTGCCCGGGGCCTTCATCCTCTCTCAACATGAAAGAAAGGGAAAAAAAAGGTCAATAGTTGTCGAGGGAGAGGAAGAAGCCTAATTCATTCTCCCTTCAAAAGGAAAAGGGGGGGTCAATCTTCTTCGGAGGAGGGAGAGGGGGAAAAAGGTCGATGGGGAAAAGCATCTATCTCTGGTCCGGGGGAAAAAGAAAGAAAAGGATGCTTCTTGGCTCAAACAGAAGGAAAGCGGCCTGCCCGCCTTTCTGGTCAAGGGAAGGGAAAAAAGGGGAAGGATCTACAAATCCCCTAATCCCCGGAAGCTGAAATTCGCCCAGGGAAAAGATGGGCTGGTGGGAGACAGCTTCGAAGAGGGGCATAAGGCTGGGGGGGGGCGAAAAAAAGGGGGAAGAAGTCCTCCTGAACCCTGCCGGGCAGGGAAAAGGGGCCCCGGTATCTCGAAAGCGCCACGGCAAGAAAAAGGGGAAAGAACGAACCAAAACCGCCCGCGGGCACAAGTGGAGAAAAGAGAAAAAAAAAAAAAGAAATCGTCCGATGCCGGAGAAAGGCCGGAAACAAGAAAAAGACGGAGGCTGTTAGTTCCTCGGGGAGAAGGGAAGTGCTTGTTGACGGGATCGCTCTACACGCTGAAAGAAACGCCGAGCCATGTGGTCGTCTTGCTCGGCATAAAAAGTATCTATCTGTGCGAGCAAGGAGGAGCGCCCGCGAGCCGATTGCGTGCGACGAGGGGAAAAAAAAAAAAAAAAAAGCGAGCTAGAGAAGGGAGAAGGGGGGGCGTCCGCGCCTAAAAACTCCTAGGGAGAAAAGGGAAAGGGTTCATCTACACTGCAGAGAGGGAGAGTGCATCCTTTCTCTTTTATTCAAGCAGATAAAGATGGAAAAAGGAATAGATCCTCATTCCTACTAAAAGTCATCTTTTCGGCGGAAAAAGAAAAACCCGTTCCGGCGACCAGAAGGAGAACCCGTGCTTCCAATATCGTGAAAAATGAAAGGGCATACATTTTTCCGGCTGGAGAAGGGAGCCCTCCCGATCGAAGCAGAGAGTCCAACTCTTCTCAAAAAAAAAATTCTTTAAGGAGGGGGTTTACGACCAAAAAGCTTTTCCCTTCATCTATACCATCCTTCTCCTGCTTCCCCTGATGCGACTTTGCAATGGGAAAAGAAGATCCTCCCTTTTTCAACAGAAAATAAGTAATAAAAGGGGGGGGGGAACTGATATCATCCACTTCAAAAAAGGAAAAAAGGGGACTCAAATGTAGGAAAAGAGCTCGGCGGCTCTTCTGGAAAAAAGAAGCCTAATCTCTAGATTAGAGGGGGGCGACAGGATCTTCTTCTTCGAGAAAGGGTTTCCTCTCTACCAGGGAGAAGGTGTGAGGGCAATTTCACTATCCCGTCCTCGGGAGAGGGGGGGAAATCTCATCTTTTTAGGCGGAAGCAATTGGTCTTCTTATAGGCAAAAAAACCGAGGAGAAAAAGCCTGAAGGAAACCCCTGTCTCCTAAACCCTTAAGGGGGGGAAAAAGAAAAGAAAAAGGGGCGGTCTTCTCTCTCTCGCATATTGTGGACGTTAAGAAAGTGCTACCAGAGCTGCTCCTCCTCGTTAGTTAAAGAAGAAAAGAGGAGGGGGCGTGTCTTTCGCTGAAGGAGAAAAAAAGAGGAAAAAAAAAAAAAAAAAAAAAAAAAAAAACAACTGAGTATTAGGAAAATATCTAGATTTGGACATGGAGGAAGAAAACACGCAAACCTCAAATCTTACCTCCTCGGGGAAGGAGAAAAAAGGAAAAAAGGGATCACTTTCTTGCCATCGAGGACCAAAGAGAAAGCCGCAACAAAATCGGTCCCCCTCCTGTTTTCGGAGAAGGTCGCCTTCATCCGGTCCGGGAAGGAGGGGAAGTGTCTCGGCGTCTATCCGAGAGACCCCAAGGGAAAAAAAAAAAGGAAAGGGAGCTCAATCCTGTGGTCGAGGACGGGGAGGAAAACACGCGCACACTGCTACTCTACCCCTTGGGGAAAGCGGCTTCTAACGCAGAAAGAAGAAAAAGGGACTATCTTCAGCACTGGGCGGTGTTCCAGCCATCGCCGGCCCGAAAAAAGGGAAGGAAGAAACGCTGGCCAGGCACCAGAAAAAGAAGGAAAGGTGGCCAGAGGACCCTATACTATTTTCCGTTGACCGGGAAAAAGAAGGAAGAGTCGCCTTCATTGCCCGCAGGAGGGAAGGTATCTCTTCATGGGAAAAACTTCCCTCGTGGCCTCAGTGGTGCTTTTTTTTGGGGGGTTTTGGGAAGAAAACAGCGGTGTCAAGGCCCTCCTCCTCTTCGGCGGAAGGGAAAAAGAGTGGCTCTAACTCCGTCGAGAAAAAAGGGGAGGGCCCCCAGACCTTTCATGCATGCAGAGAAAAAAGAGGAAAAAAAAAAAAAGGTCGTCAATTTCTCCCTGCCAACGGAAGGAAGGAAACCCCGAGGGTCCTTCTTTAGGGAAAAGGCACTTCGGATCTATGAGGAGAAAAAGAGTGATCCTCCTCCCTCTGCAAAGAGGGGGAAAAAGGTCCTCTCCGTGTACGATGGAAAGGGGGGGGCAGTCTAACTGGAAAGTCTTTATCTCTTAAAATAAAAGAAAAAGCCCGATTCTCTCGCGAAAAAAGAGGCAACCGCGGATATCCTCTCGAACCACGGCTAAAAAAAAAAAAGGGAAAAAAAAAGGGGAGAAGAGCCAGCATCGCGGGAGTATCCGTCATCACAACCTCACTCTTCCGATGAAAAAAGGGAGAAAAATCTACCTCCCGTCCGCGGATCGAAAAAGGAAGGAATCGACAAAGGCGTTATCCTATGCAATTGTGGAAAGGGAAGAAGGAAAAAAAGGTTCCTTGCCCGGGGAAGGAGAGGATAACGGCTCTTCCTACCATTAATCGTCCCTGGAAAGGAAAAAAAAAAAAAACCCATGTCCTCTCTATCCCTTCGCAAAAAAGAGGGGGGAGCCTTCAAAGACGACTTATGTTTCGACCAGCCCAGAGATAGAGGACAGATTAGCCGCTCATCTCCACTATTACGCCGGGGGGGGGGGAAAAAGAAACGTGCTTCTCTTTTGAAAAGAAGGGAAAGGGACCACTTGTACCTCCCTCCTCCTCCCTAGGGGGGGGAAAAGGAGGGGGGAAAAAAAAGTCGACCTTTTCCATTGAAAAGGGGGGGGGAAAAAACAGGGGGGCCGAAGAAACATCTTTGGGGGGGGGGGGGGGGCGCAAAAAAAAAAAAAAAAAGACAATTTGGTCTAACCGCTTTGGACGGGGGGGGAAGAAAAGGGGGAAAGAAGGGGGGGTTGTTTTTGTTGCCGGAGCCGATCCGAGAAAAAAAAGAAAAAAAAAATGGCTCACCGCTGACGGGCGCATGGGGGGGAAAGGAAGGGAAAAAAAAAAACGCCGCGGCCGGTTCAAAGGCCATTATACGGTTGAATTGGGGTCAGGAGAGAAGGGGGAAAAGAAAAGAAAGAAACTATCGATTTGAATCACTAAGTTAGCGAGGGGGAGAAAAAAAAGGGGGCCCCAGGAAGAATGAAACACGCAAGCCCTCAGGGAGTACACCCCATGCAAAAAAAAAAAAAAAAGGGGGGGGGGGGTTTCAATTTCACCTGCGCTCTGTCGGAGGAGGAAGGGGGAAGAGGGACACAAGGTTTGGTTCGAACCGGGGGAGGAAAAAAGGGAGGATCTCCCGAAGAGAGGGGGGGGGGGAGAAAGGGCGGGCCCTTACCTTGTGTCTGGCAAGGAAAAAAAGAAAAGAAAAGTGTTACCCGCACCGGAAAGAAAAAGGGGAATGAGGCAACTTCTTACGCGCTTTGAAGGGTTCTGATTTCAACCAATGAAGGAAGAAAGGGGAAGGTGGATTTAGACCTCGGAACAGCGGGATGTATCGAAGACCAATTTTTAGGGGGGAACGTAACAAAAACCTGTCCTCACTGGAAAAAAAAAAAAAAGAGCTCACCTTATTGCGGGGAAATAGAAATCTACCAAGTCTCTTCTTTCCCAGTTGGGGGGGGAAGAAAAGCTTTCATTGACGAGGGAATGTTTCCGCCCTCTATGGCATCATCGAGGCCGCAGGAGAAAAAAGGGTCGGCATCAGGTTGCTGATCGTGAGTCCGAACCGTGCCTTGCCGAGCTGCGAAAAGGAAAGGGAAAAAGAGGCGAACTTCTTCGGCGGCAAAGAAAAGGGGAAAGAATGAACGCACGCAGACTGCGACCCGCGCAAGGAAAAAGAGGAAAAAAGAATGCTCTAACAAGGGAAAGGAAAGGGCTGCAAAAAATCTTCTCCTACCTCGGTCTCGAAGAAGAAAAGGCCCCCTAATTCGGCGGCATAGACTGACGCACCAGTTTTTAGGGGGAGAAAAAAAGGGGAAATCTCCCCGAAAGAGAGAAGGTCTGAACTTCCTACTCCCGCTTAAAAATAAAAAGAAAGAAGGCCGTGACGTCGCTTCAATTGATACTTGCGGGAGTGAAAGAAAAGAAGAACGAACATGGAGGCGGGAGGACAGAGGAGAAAAGGGCAACAAGGACTGATCGGTAAATGTTCGCCCTGTTAACCGGCAGCAGAGGAAGAAAAAAAAAAGAGGGCTCTCTCTAAGGAGCGAAGAGAGAGAAGGGCGAAAAAAAAAGGAAAACTGCCAACTTTCTCGAAACGAGAGAAAAAGAAGAACAAATCTTCTTGCGAAGCCATGAGGAGAGGAACGAAACTCATTCCTACAATCCATGGTGTGCAAGGCGAGGAAAAAAAAAAGGGGGGAGACTTGCCACATCTTCATAGGTGAGGGAGAGAAGAAACACGTCAGGGTCTCATTCGGCGTCACCAAGCATGCCTCGAAAAAAGGAAAATTCCCTTGCAGGAGAGAAAAAAGGAGAAAGGTCGACGTCAACCTCGATCTATCCCTCGCTTCAATACCGAGGTGGAAGGGAAGAAAGAAGGGGAGTGACATCTTTCCGAGCAGGAGAGGACGAGAGCAAAAAGTTGCCTCCGCGATCCCCTCTACGCCAAGGGGGAAGAGGAAAAAAAAAGGAAACTTTAACCCTACGCGCATTCGTGACCAGGCAGGGTCAAAGGCAGGGAGGGGGGGGAGGCTTAATAACAAAAGATTCCTTTCATAAGGGAAAAGGAAAGAGGGAAAAGGAGAAAAAAGAAGAGAATGCAATACTCCAAAGCCCCAGAAGGGGGGGGAAAAAAAAAAGCCGTCGGGGCACGCTTGGCTTAGCGGCCAGCCCGAGAAAAAAAAAAAAAGGGTACTCTGGAATACCTTCTGCTAACAATAGGATAGAGGAAGGGAGCGAAGTGGGCGGGGCGTTGTCGAGGCTCGCCTCCGGCGGTCGGAGAAACCTCGCGTTTCCAGGACGGGGAAAAAAGGGGAAAAGCTAAAATAGATAGATAAAAACGGTGAAGGAAGAGAAAAAAAAGCCGGGCGGCGAAGAGCCCGAACCACTATCACCGCCCACTTCGCAAATCGATTCTCTCGACCGAGCTAAGGGGGAAAGAAAAGGGGAGGAAAGGAGGTGGTTCGTGGGCGGAGACTCGGCCTCTGCCCTTTCCCCCAGCCGTTAATCGAAGAGGAGGAAAAAAAAAGAAAAAAAATTATGGGCTTTTTTGGCGTGTGACAGGAAGAGAGGGGGAAGCGGACTTTCCACTGCAGAATCTCTTGTTGCTTATTAGCCTGAAAAACCCCCCGAAAAAAAAAAAAAAAAAAAAAGGAAACGCCTGTCACTCCCTGCCCTAGTGAGGGGGGAAGGGTGGACGGGGGAGGTGACCCTTGCGGCTGCGTAAAAAAGGGGAGAGGGGGGGAACAAAACGTCTTTCTCTCAGGGGGAGACCATTGTTCGCAACGCCGCTCGACCGCTTCAAAAAGAAGGAGAAAAAAAAGGAGAACGGCCTAGTATAGGTGACTGCTATGCACCCTTCCTTTGCCAAAAACTCGCGAAGACGGGGGCCCATGGTCAAAATCGGCATTCTTTTTGTGGCCGGAAAGAAAAAAAAGGGAGGGGGGGACCGTGTCCGGGACGACACGAAGAAAAGAAGAGAAAGCCTTAAGTTCATCGCGGGCCAGCGCCGGGAAAAAAGGGGAAAAAGCCTGCTGTTTCAATCGGGAAAATGTCGGCTGTTCGATCGGAAAGGGAAAAAGAGGGTGTCTGGCGTTATATCTCGGGAAAAAAGAAAAGGAAAAACCCCCTTCTAAATTTGAAGGAGGAGATTTGCCCACATCTCGTCTCCCTACAAGGTCAGCATCTTTCAAAAGGGGGAGGGGGGGTGTCCTCTGGGCCCCCTACTCGGCGGAAAAAAGGGAAAGGAAAGTTCCCGCTCGAAGTACAAATGGAGGAAGGGCAGAGCCCTCCTCCATTTTTTTCGTTCGGAGGGAGGGAAAAAGGGGGGAAAAAGCGACTAACTCCTATTTTTCCCTGGAAAGGAAGGGAGGGGAATGCGAAAGGCGTTCTGCCTTCGCCTGACCAGGAAGGGGGGAAAAGAAAGAAGCCCCCTCCACCGGAAAGAAAGCAACATTTTCTTCCGTTCGTCTCAGGGGGGAAAGGGAAAAAGACGTCTTGCCGAGTGGAAGAAGGGAAAGACGCAATAGGAAATCCGCTTCGTCGGGGAAAAGGTCTTCTTGTCGCAGTAAAGGGAGGGAAGGGGGAGGGAACGGAAATGCGGGTGGCCTCCTACTACCTTCCCTCGAATAAAGGGAGAGAAAAAAAGGGAGGGGACCGTCAAATTTTGCGCAGGAAGGAGGAAAGGGAGAAAAGGACCCCGGTCGACGAACTATCATCACCTTTAAAGCCGAAAGAAGGAAAAAAAAAAAGGGGAACGCAAGCTCCTCTCTATGTGCCCGAGGGAAAAAGGACCTGGAAGGAAGCCCCGGAAGGCCAAAAACTGTCCCCTGCCGAGAAGTGGGGGGGAAAAAAGATCCTTTTTCTCGAGGGGGTGCAAAACGGGTTGAACTTTCCTCGCGCCAAAGAAAAAAGGGGGGAAAAAAAAAAAAAAGCAACCTTCTCTTTTTCGCGAGGAGAAGAATAATATGCCGTCCATTGTTGATCAGCAAGAAAAAAAAAAAAAGGTCATCGTCCGAACGGAAAAAAGAGGTCTCCCCCTTTTTTTGTCCAAGTAGAAAAAGGAGTGGGAAAAGGGTCATGACCCTCCTGTCTCGATCGAAATTCCTACTCTATATACTGGAAATACGCCAAATACCAAAGGGTTTCCCTCTGCCATTCAATTCTCCGGAAGGAAAAGGGGGGGAGCGCCCTTTTGATTAACCAATTCTTGGAGGTAAGGGAAAGGAGATTTGCGGGGCCCTCTTCCCTGTGTGAACAAGAAAAAAACTTCGAGAAAGGGGCTTTAAGAAATCGATAATGTTTTTTCGATATTGGTGGAAAGGGGGAAATCGAGGAATTCCCCAAAGGGGGAAGGGGGGGGGGACGCTGCGCGGGCAGGGGAAGGGGGAGGCCAAGCCGTCTGAGACATGAATCCCTTCAGCCGGGGGGAAAAAAAAAAGGGATGGTCTAGTCTCGGCCTTAGAAAAAGAGACCTTCATGCTCCCAACCCGAAGAGGGGAGGGAAAAAAAGAGGGGGAGGCGGTGTTTCCAAGCATCGGACAGGCCTGAACCCTTTCAAACTGTCGAGGAAAGGGAAGGAAAAAATTTCCGGGAGGGGAATTGGTCAAGGACTGTCTTCTGCTTCAACTCCGAAAGGAAAAAAAGTTTTTCGCCGGAAAAAACGGGATCATCGTGGGATTCTCCCTTGCCTCTATCCCGGAGGAGAAAAGGAAGGGAGAGATCCGACTATTTGTGCTGGGAGGAGAAGGCCTTTTTTTCTATTCCGGCAATAAGGGAGGGAAAAAAAAAAAAAGGTACATTTTCCGACAGGAAGGACACGTTCCAGTCTATCATTTTCGCCCGGAGAAAGGGAAAGCGCATTTTCCCAAGCAGAAAGATCCTCTACCTCGGGAGGGGGAAATCGGCTACCTCCCTGGGTCCCAGGGGAAGAGGCCCTGGTACCCTCCTCGATAAGACGACTTTCTTGTCCCTCTTGTCTCGGGGACAAAAAGGGGGGGAGGGGTTCCTTCTAAAGGGCTCCCTTTCCCGCGCAGCGGACAGAATCTCACAAATCGCTTGAATAGGGGAGGGTGTAGCGAGGATAT
>Ga0179591_1295663_pt1 | contig 13777 bp, 19 predicted proteins | sample CZOMad2_1_08_16f_FD_182891 | JGI IMG/M metagenome (GOLD analysis project Ga0179591, IMG submission 182891) | Vadose zone soil fungal communities from Angelo Coast Range Reserve, California, USA - CZOMad2_1_08_16fungal (PacBio error correction) | ecosystem: Environmental > Terrestrial > Soil >...
TAGGTTTCCATCGGCTAGTTGGGCTGGTTTGAAACGTTTTTGGGGGAACGGTGAGTTTCCAAAGAAATTCTTCCAGTCCTTTTAACAATCCGAACGTCTGGCACAGCCGAAAGGGAAAAACTTTCATTATGCAAAAAAAATGGAGTGTTCGTAGCTTTTCGGGAAACTATTTAGCATGAAACCAAAAGTGAAAGTTTGGAGGATTGACCCCGTGCGTACGAACCTGAAAAGAACAGACGCCATTGTAAAAACACGCCCAGGAAAGTGTCAACCAATGTGCTCAAAAAGTATTACGTCCGTTATGATTGCACGCCCTTTGGACGGACTGCTGAAAAAACACTTACACTTTAACCACCTCCCGCAATTCAAAAGACACAACAACAAGGAAAGAGCTGTTTCACACGGGAAATAGGGGGTTAACAAATGGGACTGTCGTCACATCCCGCAAAGTGGGCGTGCAGAAGAATGCGGATACTGGGAAGCCCATTGTGAATGGGATGATGTGGGGGCGCCGCGAGGGGAGGGTGTGTTTCCGTACAATGAGACTGCTCAACCGGTCACTTCTTGTGTAACCCGCCTTCGATGCAGGGGTTTCGTGCGCGGAAGAAAGATTCGCAAACCACTGCCGGGGGGACAGCATCTTTGGGTGGGGGAAGGAAGGAATTCGGAGGGTGTGCTTATCTTGGAGAAGTTGGCGCGCCCGTTGAGAAGTGGCTTGGAGCCGATCACAGGATCTGGGCTCAAAAGCGAATACGCAGACGTCCCCAAGAAGAGATGGCCGACATCTTCACGGGTAGGGGGGGGGTCTGCCGTTCTGGGTAGAAGACAGCAAGTTGGGGGGACAAAAAATCGTGTGCGCACAGGCAGGGGATCGTCGTTCACAGAAGGTTGTCCCCCGCCCATCTGCAACGGGTTCCCGGCTCGGGGGGGGGAAAGGGTAATTAATGAAGGAAGCAGGGGAAGGTGATTGTTTGACCGTCCTCAGGAATGTATAACTTTAGACAATAGGGGGAGGTCCCAGTCTTGCAAAGCCAATCAGAACATGCTCCCGGTTGCACGGCAAGAAGAGGAAAAACTGACATTGAGGCGGAAAAAGTCGTGAGGAAAAGTGTGGGGAAACGGGAGTTGAGAAGAGGCAATCCAGCAGTTCATGCCTTTATGACCGGAAAGCTCGTGGTTGGGCCAGTCCATCGGGAGGGAAGGAGAACGGGAAAATTTACGTGAAGGAACCCGAGCCAGAGGAAGTAAAAAAAGCTTTTTCATAACAGCTTTGACATCCATGATCGTCCTGCGCCGCAAGGGAATCGGAAAGGGATAAACGTGAAAAGGATCCACCGAGGAAGGTTGAGTTCGGACCAAAGAGAAAAGTCAACGGGCGGGCACACGGGAGGGGGACGGTGGAGGAGATCAAGCCCACCGAAAAAATGGACCAAGAACTAGATGCTCAGGGTGCAAATTTCATACTTTGGAGGGGGGCTCAATGGCCAGGTAGCCAAAGGGAGAAGAAGGTTCCTTTAAGAGGGGGGCACGAGTGACGCCAGTGCTTTCCGTACAAAGGGCCTGGGAGAAATCGTCTTCCCCCACGGTATTGAATCTTGCAGGAGGACAGAAACCTCGACTATTGAGGGGTCCAAGGTCAAGGTTCTTTGAACAGCCGAAAACAACCCCGCTGTGAGGAACTTCCGGATCCACTTGTCATTATTTGCGTTTGAATCATTGTTCCCTGAACCAATCAAACCCATGAAAAGTCTCATCCAGCAGAGGTTTTTCCAAGAAGGTGCGAAGAAAATCAAAAAGAATTGGCACCTCCGCCGCTGGCATTTGTTTACATGCCATGAAAACGGTCCGCCGGAAGGGGGAGACCTCCTGCAAGGGGGCTGTCGGCCAGTTCCACTTGAGCACTTAAGGAGGTTGCAGTCAACACTTGGGCAGGTTCGGGTTTCACTTCAAGGTTAAGCTGACCGGCATGGTTCCACCGACTTTGGTGCCATCACTTGGGGGGAAGGGAGTGGTTGTAATCGCGTGGGGGTTCGCCCGTATATCTCAAAAAAGAATGACCAGTTCCAAATTGAGTTGGACTCGCCTGAAATGGTGAAATAAGAGGCTCAAAAAGAACAAACACAGGGTCATCTAGCATTGCATCCGAAAGAAAGTTTAAAGGAATTGCAGAATCTGACCAAAAAAACCCGGAGGGGGATAAGAAAACACCTTGCTGGCATCAGGCACTTTCTTTCAGGGCAATTCGGCGATGGATGTCGCAAGGGGCCTGCTCGCCCGTTCCTTCGAGAAAAAGTGGAGTCATTAGGGGGAAAAAGATAGGGCACTACCACAAAGCTCGCTTACAAGGAACCACGCCAGGAAGCCAACCGGAGGGAAATAACACTCAGTCTGACAGATACTAAAAAGCCTTCAGGGGGAAAAACCGACCAAAAGGTGGAACTTAAGAATGGACATTATTCAACAGTTGAACCTTGTCCAAAGCACCGGAAGCCAACTTAGTCTCTAAGAAAGTTTCAACTGGAAGCGCTGGGGGTTCAAATGACCATTGGGCAAAAAGGGAAAATTCGCGAAGCCGGCTTTGAACCAACGGGCCGGGGGGCGACGAAGTTTTATCAGGGGTTCTGAGGGAGTAAAAAAAATCCACAGTTTATGCAACGACGTTCAGAAGAAGGTATATTCCATCCCGTAAGTTGAGCTTGAACTCCATCATCTTCAGAGTTGTGGTTAGAAAGACGGCACAGAAGTGGTCCTCGTAGGGAGCCCTGGCCAGTGTCCCGGATGTTGACATCCGGCCTGCCTCGGAACTTTCTTGGAGAATCCGATCTTACAATGTCAATAAAGAAAATTGGATCGCCATTGAGGTACAACTTATGAATTGTTAAACTTAACTCTAGTATTGGGGAAAAAGTGGGGCTGGGCAGGTTGCTGTGAAGGTCCGGAGGAAAAAAACTACAAAATCTTCCCCCGTTTACCTACTTCGTTGGGTCCAGGGAAACCCGACATGGCCAAAGAAGGGGGAATGTGGAAAATGTCTGACGGCGGGACGACGTGTTACGGTGCAGACGATCCATTGGGGTCAAGGCAGGTTTAAACGAGGCCCAGGCGTATCCGCGGGCCAAAGGGGGACTGGAATAGCAACGTTCCGATAAACCCGATGGTACTTTATGAAACCAGCTGGGACATGGTCAAATGAAGGATGAAGAAAGCGGCGCTCAACAGGCCCGCCCGGGGATCGAAAAAGGAAGTATGAAAACAGGTCCGAGAACAAAAATGGAGCATGGAAACAGTTGCTTTTCATCAACACAGGCATTGAGGTATCCAGGATACTGGGGAGGCGGGGAAAAAAAGGAGAAAAGACAGCATTGGCGGAAGGAAGGTGAACGTTCGGAATTTGATTTGCGGGACAAACTTTCATATGTCCGGGACAACCATGCCGGTGGGGAATGACCCAGATCACCGCCTAGACAGGGGGGACGCTGGGCCCCTCCCATTGCTGAAAAAGGAAAATAGACCGAGTATCCATCGAGCTTGGGGCGGCGGGCGGAGCGGGAGCAATTTTGTTTGGGGAAAAGTGCTGGCAAGAAAACAGTGCCAAAATGCCTTTGAACAGAGCACACCAATTAAACGGGGGGAAAAAAGAAAACGATGAAAAATGGCATTGGTGGCGTTTGTGCCGCTGGCGCTGGAAAAGTTGAGTCCGCGCCGACAACCCCGGGTCAGTACAGGAGAAGTACAACCAACTCCAGTGCTTGCAGCTGACATAAACCCGGGCGACGGAAGGGGAAATCAAAAAGAGCGCCAGTGCTACCTCCCACATCCACTCCCTGGCTCCCACTTTAACAAAAAGTATTACGTCAGTGGGAGGGGGGCACCCAATTGGACGGGCTACGAGTAAAAAAATTTAAAAAATAATAACGAAAAGAGAAGAGAGCTCAAAAAAGAGGAGAAAAGAGTGCCATAGGGACTTTCGTGAGGGATGGATTAAAAATGGTTTTCAACGGGGGGACGGTTCGTCAAAGCCAGACGTCCAGTGTGCCGTTAAAGAAGAACGAAACTTTTGTGGCAGGGGGGCATTGATGGAACTTTGGGGAGAAAGGAAGCTTAGGTGGTCGGGGGAGACGCCCTTTGCATGATCCCGCCTTCAAACGGGAGTTGGTGTAAGGCCCGCCTTCGGAATTGGTTTAGGCAAGAAAAAAAGGCCACACCACACAACCCATCCAAAGAACAGCAAAACGCCAGAAAAATCAAGTGGGGGGTGCTCATCTTTCATGGTTTTTGGGTTTCTTCCGGCTGCAATCAGGGGTGCAGGGGTCTGTTCCAAGGGAGGGGAAGTTGAAGGTTCTTGGGATCCGCGGGGAAAACAACTTCTCCTCTCCGCCTCCAGCGCCCGATCCGAGGACACGTGAAGGGCGACGCTAAATTGCATGGTCTTGGTAGGGGAAACAAAGAACACCTGATATGAGGGCGTGATCAGGGGGGGACAGGCACACGGCCCTGGGTGTCCGGCCAGAATCCGCATCTTTTTATCAATGCACAGAAAGGGAAAAAGGCCAGCTTCTTGGCCAATGCTGTCGGGTTTCATTGACCGCCTGAAAAATAGGAGCTTGATATGCTGTAGTCTTGAAAGGGGGCTCCCAAGAGTGCAAGGAATAATCTGGCGGGAAGGATTCGGATACATCCGGAACATCAAACAAAGAGGGCGGGCGTCGTTTTGGCGCGCCACAGCGCCAACATTTTTCATCTGATGCACCTGCCACGGGGTTTTATCCAGGCCAGAAACAGGGAGCATAAAAATCCCGCGTCGCAGTGGACGCCAGGGGAGCCGGGCACGTAACCGCGTTTGTCGAAAAAACAGCCTGCTCCATGATCTGGGAAAAGCCTGAAGAACAGCAGGAAGGAAAGTTCCGTTGGGCCTACACGATTGAACTTCGGAGGAGGGGGGGCGGGGCTGGACAGTACCAAGAAACGGGGGAAACTGCCTGGCCTAAAAGTGGGGTAAGGACGATCAACACCCCTCCGCAAAAGCAACATTCCCAAAAAACCGCCAGCCAACGTTTAACAATGTTGGGGGAAGGTAGGGTCAATTCATCCTTGAAAGGGGGGCTCAATGGCGTATCAATGATAATTGCCCTGGGCCTTGATGGGGTTGGCAAAGGAATTGTGAGAAAAGAACAACACCGCACTTTCCCAGGCCGCAAGACACTGGAGAAAAGCCGTAAGAGAAGACACCCCGCTGGGAAAATGGGAGTGGGGTTCAAAGGTAGGTCAAGGGGACACGGGGTGCTACCTCGTCTCCACTCTTCTGGACGTCGTTATAAGCTTGGACGTTCCCTGAAGAAAGCAAAACCCGCAACCGTCGTCAAAACATCCATCCCGCCCGTTGACCCAGCCGGCTCAACACAGCTTCAGGGGATCCCCCCATGGTCATTTGCAGAAAGCTTTCAGGGTGGCCAGGACACTTAAGGGAGTCGCTCCTTAAAGGTTGGTCTTCCTGGGGGGACCAGGCTGGCAAATTTCACTTGCGTTGCATCCTGTGGATGAGGTCCTGTTTACCGGGGCGGGGCAACCACGTTGAAGTCTTGCCTCTGGGAACTGGCACCGCTCCGAATGAGGTGAAAAAGGGGAACTGGGGTGGATGGGAAACGATGTGGAGGGGGGAAGAGGGAACTGGGTTTTTAGGGCCCGTATAGGCAAAACATCAATGCGTTGGGGCAAATTTCCAGGGGAAAAGGGCCTGCAAAGGCCGCGCGGAAGGTCGTGCGCACCGATGAGGGGCCTCATAAAAGCATCAGTTTGACCGGGAAATTGCAAGTGGAGGATCTTCTCACCAAAAAAATCAAGAAAGAGAGGAATCGCACCTTGCAGAGGGTCAAAGAGGCGTCGTTCAATGGGATGACGGTGCTCAATTGGAGAAGCCTGCTCTTCACCAGGGGCAGCGGCGAGGGCCACAGTTAAGGGGAAGAGGTCAGTTTATGGGAGTTTCAACCCAAATAGAGGAAAATTGCAACCACTCCCTTCGACCAAACACCGGTGACTGGCAAAGACACTTCTGAGAGGTACTTGGGAGCCAGGCGGCACCTTAACAAAAAACCGGACAAGGTGGACTTGCTTGAAAAAAAGGAAACTGACAATTTTAAACTGGCCAGCCTGCAGGAGACCCCTTGCAGGAAAGGACTAAAAAACAGGACGTGGGTCCTTTAGGCACCACGTTGAATCCCTGGGGCTGAGAGGAAAGAACCTGGCCTAGAGATCAGCGGCTGGGGGACCAAGACGGTGCTGGAAAGAAAAGGAAAGGGGGAGGCATTGGGTCATGTAACCAGACGTAGAAATGAAAGTCGACGGCAGCCTCAGGGGAGAATTCTTCTGGCAAAGACAGTTGGAAAGAAACGGGTTTTGAACTCAGACCTAAATCGGTGTGATGTGCTAAACAGAAAGAAATCAATTACGCGAGGGTGAACGGCGTGTCCGTGAGGAAGCTCGTCTCAAAAGGGGCGAAGCCATCAGGCTACACATGGGGCAATTAGCAAGGGGGGGAGAACCATTGAGCAAAAAAATGGACCAAGGGGAAACTGATCGGATCTGGGGGGACGTGGGCGGGACGTCCTTCTGAAACCGGCAAAAAAGACCGTCGAAAACGGTTGAACCTTGGCTTCTGGGGTGAAAGAGCCAAGAATCCACTCTCCGAATGCAAGAAGCTGAAAGAACAATGGTTTCAGGGTTGCGGAGGACTTGAAGGGTCTTCGTGAAATGATTCATGCATGGTGAAAACGGTGGTACGTCATCGGTCCCTGAGGGCATGGGGAAAAAAAAAAAAAGCAAAAACTTTAACGGCACCTGTCCTGAGAAAGGGGTGCCTGGGAGAAACCAAGCTTGGGACAGGTCATCAAGAAGGAACGGCAAGGAAAAGGTCGCAGGAAACCCTCCGCCCAAGAAAAGGGATACAAGGGCCATCAGCAAATTAAGAGGGTATGAAGAAATTGGGGATCATGTGACAAGGGGGTGCTTGCATCCTTACAGCCACAGAAGGTCATTGAAAGGGATCAGGAGATATGTAGGCTGGGAAAGGGGAAAAACAAGAGACAGAAAGGGCGAACCCTTCTGGCCTAAAGCAGGATAAATTTTGGATCAAAGAAAGTTCGTGAGCATTTCATATGGGGGGACAACATGCTTTTAACAGGACCCCAGGGGAGACCTATCATTGGTCGCCCAGTAAAACTCAACCCCATTGCAGGGCAGCCTCCCATAACGTCAGAAAAAAGTACCCTGGGATTCGGCCATCTCGCCGGGGGTGGGTCGTCTGGGGACGGGACCAGAGGGGGGGGGGTTGAACTGGGCTTTCCTTAAAGCCAAAAAAGAAAGTGAGAAAAGAGAAAGGGCCCCGCCTTAAATAAAAGGAAAAACCCTATTAAAAAGATGGCAAAAAAATTCATATGTTGGTGGGCAGGTTTTGCCGCTGCGCTGGAGGGGGAAGTCCGCGCATGCAAAAAAAAGAAGAGGGAGGAGTCCTACACCAACTCCTGAAAAGGGAAAAAAGGCTCGGTTAACCGTACAACAAAAGAGGGGCTGAAAAGTTTTATCATCCCTCAAAGCACATCAACCATTTTGAAGAACCAATGGGCTCAAAAAAAGTATTAATTATGATTAAAAAAGGGGGGGATCACTTGGACGAACAGGCCACTACAAGGGGGGGGCCAAAAAAGAGAAACTCTCTCTCCAATGCGGATGAAGAAAGAGATATATGTGGGGAATGACTTGCTTGGAGTGATTGATTAAATAGGTAACGTGTAAGGGGGGGAAAATGTTCAGTCAAAGAAAAGTGAAGGGCAATCATAACTACTTAAGACTGGGGAAGGTTATGAGGGGGGCTGTGGTGGGAAACACTGTCCGCGAGGGGGCGGTTGGTTTCGGAGTCCGTAGCCCTGTGGAGGCGAGCATAAAAAGAAGGAGTTGGTGGGTAGAAGAGGGTCGGCAGCAAAAGAACCAGCAAAGAGGCACCCCAGCCACCACCACTGAAGGGTTTTTGAATCTCTGCATGGGTTGGAGGGTTTCATTTCAACGGCTGCCAAGGGTTTGCTGGGAAGGGGGGGGGGGGAAGGCAATTGTTAAGAGCCGGTTTTGGGAAGGGGAACCAGCAAAAGAAAAAAAATAAGGATACGCTAACACCGCCCCAAGGACCGATTGGCCGACATGAGGGAAGGGGAGGGGGATTGTCTGGGGGGAACTGCAGGAAGCAATGGCGGGGGTTGGGGGGAAAAGAGCAAAAAAAATTATGAGGTGCTCTGGGTCAGAGGGCCGGCCTGGTTGCCCCGACTCAAGCGGTTGCCAGGCAATACTTGGGGGTCGAACAGGGTGCCTGCGACAAAAGTGGGGAAAGGAGTTAGGAATGTCGGAGGTGGGGGAGGCCTCACCAAAAGTAGCTGTATAAAGGAATGCATGTGTGCGTCAGGCTGGAAACTGTGAGTGAAAAAAGAGAACCAATTTGGGCAAAAAGGGGAGGAGCGCGTGGAAAATTCATTCTGCTGCTGGAGAGTCCGGGGAAGCAAACAGAGGGGCGGGCTGCGGGTTGGGGGGAAACGCTAATCCCACAGATTCTTGATAACCGGGCCCAGCTGTTTGGATCCAGGAAAGAGGAGAATAACTGGTCAACGTTCCAGTCATAGGGAAGGCCCCCCAAAGAAAGTAAACAAACCGGGGAGGTGGCAAAAAGAAGGCCTTCCTTTAACATGAATCGTATGCAGGGCCGACCCTCGGAAGAGTCAGCATCTGGGGGAGGGGGGGGGGTCTTGGAAAAAAGGGGGGGAGAGTCAGGAGGGGGGGGTCTGGGGGGCCCGTACCAAAAGGTCAACTTTCAAGGCCGCAAAAAGTTTTGAAGGGGTGACGATGGAGAAAAAACATAAAGACCGAAAACGGGAAACCACAGGAAAATCGACTATGCTCATGCAATTTCTCCGGTTGGTCCCTTTGGCTCAATGAGGGAGCAAAAATTGAGAAAGTTCACTGGTAAGCCTTGATGGAGGCACGGTTTTCTCCTAGGTATTTCCAGGGTAAGGCCCTCAAAAAGGGGGGACCAGTGGAAGTCCAAATCCATAAAAAAAAAAAACTGTAGTGGAATCTTTCCGTGAGAAAATCACACCGGGGGGGAAGAATGTTCTGTGAGTGGGGTTAAAAGGTCAGGTTACGGCAAAAAGCGTGTCAGACCGAAACCTACGGGAAGTAAACGGGAGGGGTCGTGTAAGGGTAAATGACCACGATCCAACCGGAACGTCGTCTCCTCCGAAAAGGTCCGGGGGTTCCCATGAAGGGGGGGAGATCAAGGGATGAGGGGTACGCAACCCCATGGTCAGGACGCCCCGCTTCAAGATGGTGGCCGGCCATTAAAAATACCGGGAGTCCGCCGAGGTTGCCTGCCGGGGGGGAGGGGAAAAAAGAACTTTCGTTCAGGGATAAGGGGGGGGTTCCACCGGTGTCTGTTTCAAAAACGTTTTCACGTCATGGGCCGCTCGGGGGGAAAGACCAGCCGCCTAAAAGGGGGGGGGGAAAAAGTACGTGTTTGTGCTTGCCGGGAAGGGTTGGGGGTAAGGATTCGGGGGTGTCTTTCCCGGAGCCCCATCAAAGACACATTTTTTTCAAATGGGCAGTTGGCCGAGAAGGTCAGGAGGTCCAGGGGAAGAGAAGTGAAAGAATGGAGCACCTGTAAAGCTGTAAAAGCCATCAATTTTAAAAGAAGGGGGTCAATTGACTCTCCTCAAGGAGAATTATTGAAGAGAGCACCTCATCCTTTGGGGGCAATGGAAAAAAAGGAAATGATATGGGGGGCAATTCTTCTAAGGCATTCTCAATGGAATCCCTGCTCTTCCAAGCGACGTGTCGATGAGGGCAAACGAAGGGACTGTGTCATTGAGGGGGAGCCTGAAGAAGAAAACACAAAGAAAATCTCGGGAAAGTTCACCACGCAGTCATCAAAAGGGACTGGCACCGAAGATTGAAAAAGGACCGGATCTAACTAAGGTGGTGGGGAAAAATAACCTGCAGGTGGAAAAGGAAGCCATTGACAATTGCAAACGATTTTGAACTTGAGGGAAAACAAGGGGGGGGGGGCCGGACTCCCTTAGGACGGGGTTATTGGCCGGGGGGGATCAATAATCGGGCTGGGAAAAAACGGTTGGAAAAAATGAAGCAAAGGTCAGTAATCTCGAAGGCTTTTGACAACGGGCCTTTTTGATGGAAGAAAAAAGGGGAGGGGGGATATGGGTATGAACCAGAACTTCAATCCATACAGAGACATCTGGGGGGGGGGGAATTCTTCTTTTCTCCAGCCGGGGCCAAAAAAGAAAAGGACTTTGGCAAGAAGGAAAGAGCAGACGGTTGTGATGGAAGAAAAGGATCAGACCGGGCCGCCGATTTGGGAGAAGGAAGGGACTTAGGTTCCTCGTAATCTGTCGCAACAAGGGTGCAAAAGTCACCATCAGAGAACATTATTATCAATGAGAAAAGAGGGGCCCAAAGGCAAAGGTTAATTGGAAGAATACTTAGGCATTCTTGTGCATCACGGGTTGCTGCGTGCCGGAGGGTCGACTGTTCCGAAAAAAAAGGCAAAAACAGAACGTAGGCCTTCCCGGGGCCCTTTCTTCTTTTGAACCACCGGCCCAGCCCCCAACGCTCAGGTAAGAAGACAATCCGTGGCGTCCAGAAATGCCAATGTTTCATAACCGGGGAAGAAGGAATACGGGGGGGCAGAAGATCTGGACAGGGGGCAGTTTATTAAAAGTTTACGTTCAAGGCTCCCTGGGGGCCCTGAGGCAGCAGGGACGGGGGAGGGGTGCAAAATGGAAAATGCTAACATCCCGAGGGGAAAAAAAAGGAGCAGGTCTAAGAAAACTGGAAAGATTCGGGAGGGACTCGTCAACCCGCCGCCACCTTCCTGTTAGGGGACACACCTGAGGTAAGAAAAAGAATCAGCATAATGGGGAAGAAGCGGATGGCAAGTTACACTTGGGGCAAACTTTGTCAAAGCAAAACATTTAAGGAAAAGTATCCTTAGAAGAAAGAAAAAAAGAAAAAAAAAAAAAAAAAAAAAAAAAAAAAAAAAAAAAAAAAAAAAAAAAGAAAAAGAAAAAAAAAAGTTATGTTCTTCCGGTCAATGAAAAAGATGTCATTGACTGACCCGCAGAAGGGTGAGGTGCAGCTGAATACCCGTTGTGAAGAAAACCATATTGGAGGCAAAACGCCTTAATGAAGGTGTGACAAAGGGAACTGAAGAAAGAACAGAAAAGTGACGCCCAGCGGCCCGTAACCAAGCCAAACATTTCTATGGCAAAGCCTCAAGAACAGGGAAAAAACGAAAATCCCGTGAGATGGGGGAAAAAGCCTTGGGGGGAGGCTGGGGGGCGGGCAGATTGGGGTTTTGAACGTGTAAGGGGTCGGATCCCAAAGCACGGATCAACAGAGGGCAAACAAATGTCCTTTGAACTATCCAGAAAACCAGAAAAAAAGGAAAACTTGCGGGAAAGATGCAAAAGAGGGCAAGGGGTGTTGCTGGAGGTTTTGAAACTGGAGCTGGTCTTTGGGGGGAAGGAGGCCACAACCCCGAGAAAAGGTCAAAGCCGGGAGGGTTTTCAGGTAATCATTGACAAGGGGTCTACGGAAGTAACCCCAAAAAAAAACAACCCGGGGGGTCGGCCCAGGTAAAAACTAGAGGCCAGAAGAGCCCTGAATAACAAATGGGCAAAAAGTATTACGTATAATGATTGCAAACAATGTTGCCGTCGGAGGGGACGGACACGTGGAACCTATGGGGGAATCCATCCCAAGCAAGGGAAAAGGGGGAACAGGGAGGCTCACACCAAAAGGGAGGGAAAAAGAGGGGGAAAATGAGTGCGGATGGATGGATGAAGAGGTGTTAAACGTGTAAGTGGGGGGACTGTTCCAGCCGAGAACCAAAGTGGGAAAAGCCAAAAGAAGTAGATTTTGAAAGCCCATTGGGGGGACAAGGGGGAAAAGTGGTGGGGAAAAAACTGGCCGAAAGGAGGTTGATGTTGGTCGGGGATCGTAGCAAGGGGAAAATCAAGAGACAGCAAACAGGTCACGGAGGGGAGGAAGGATGCAGGTGTGGAGGCGCTACGCAAAAAAGAAAAGCGCCAAGCGGCAAGCCAGCCAAAAAAAACTGCCATTTTGGGGGGTTCAACAGCGGGGGGTTCATGGTGTTGAAAGGGGGAAAAAAAAGCCGGGGGAGAGACGGGGGAAAAAAGGAATGTGGGAAGACCGTTTGAATGGGGAAGCCAGCAACGTTCAAACACAATCTGCGACCCTCCGCCCGACGCCAACCAAGGCACGAAGGCAGAGAGGCACGGAAATGGTAGGAGGGGAGGGGGCAGGTCGGGGGTTACGTCCAGGGGGGGCGCACAAGGGGACGTTTACTGGGCTGGTCCAGGGAAAGGCCGGTTTTTCCCGGCCCGGAAAGAAAAAGAGGGGGCAAAAAGGAAAAAAAGGGGTAGAGGAAAACCTTTAAGACATCAGGTCTTTACCAGTCTGGAGAACGGTGGGCATTGAAAAGAAGAAAAGAGGTATAAGTGATATTGACAAAAAGGGGATGTAAGAATTCGGAAGAGGGGAAGGGGGGAAGTCTCCAGGTTGGGCACGTCATAATCGCGAAATTCATTCTTCTGCGGGTCATAATCCGGTGAGAAACCCAGGCCAGGAGGGGAGGGGTTGAAACGCGCACGCGCATCCAAAAGGAGATTAGGGGGGGTTGGGGGGACGTCCCATCTGTCTGGAGGAAAGTTGCAACCACAGTCCGCGTATCAGGGTGCCCGCCATGACAAAGGGGGGGGAAACGTAAAGCGTTTTCACTAAACCTAGAAAGGATCGGAACAAAACTAAAGGAACATCAGGTGATGAAACAGGGGCCGTGATTCAAGCCAACGGCTGGTGAGGGGGGAGCAGTTGGAGGGGCTGGCGGAAAAATTACCGGGCAAAACGGAAACTGTCGTTGGCCGGTGCGCCGGACATCAAGCACAAAACAGCCCGCCTCCAAGTTTGGAAGCTTACTTCCGATGGGGCCACGTCCGTTGGCTCAATTGGCACAATTGATAATACCTTGTAACCTTGGGGGTTTCACACGTTTTGCGGGGAAAAGAAGGGCAACCGGAGAAAAAAGACTGGGCCCGAGGGGCTCAAAAAGAACACTGATTGATCAAAACCTTCTGAAACATCAGAACCGGAGGTACAATGTTCAGGGGGGGGGAAGGTCACGGGGGAAGGGGGGGGGCCACTTTCTGCGACCAGAGAGGGGTACAAAGCTCGGAGAAAGGAGTTTTCTGGTAAAGGGTAACCTGACCAAATAGAACCCTTCACCGTCAGAGCATCCAGAAGGACGGGGGACCCAGCACGAAAAAGAAGCTCATTGTCGGGAAAACCATTTTCATTTGAGAAAGACCCCGAAATTGGTGCCGGCCAGGAAAATCGTCATACGGAGCCGGCCCAGGCAAGGGTGGGGCCCAGGGGTTGACCGTTGCGGAAATGTCCATTCGGAAGGGTCCCCACGGGCAATTTTCTTGGTTCACAGTTCAAGCGGGGGAAGCTGGGACCCGAAGGGATCACTGTGGGGGGGTCTGAGGGGCAGGGGTGACTTGGGAGATTCCTTTGGGTACTTGCAACGTATAAGGGGACCCTCATGAAAGGATGGCTTTGGTCCCGGCGAATAGAGGGGCTTGCGCACCGGCAACGCATTTCCCCAAGACAGCAAGTTGAAACAGGAGGAGAAGTGGCAAGGTGGAGG
>Ga0179591_1299399_pt1 | contig 13777 bp, 22 predicted proteins | sample CZOMad2_1_08_16f_FD_182891 | JGI IMG/M metagenome (GOLD analysis project Ga0179591, IMG submission 182891) | Vadose zone soil fungal communities from Angelo Coast Range Reserve, California, USA - CZOMad2_1_08_16fungal (PacBio error correction) | ecosystem: Environmental > Terrestrial > Soil >...
CCGGGAAGGGGTACGATAAGAGGCGGGGGAATCTGTTTAAGGTTCCAGCATGCAGATGACAAAGATGGGACTAACCAACGAGGAAGAAAGGACTTCATGGTGTTGGAAGGACCGAGGGTTGACCAGAATGTGGAGGTTGAGGGATCAAAGCTCGCGTGAGTTGACTTGAGGGGGCGATATAAAACTTCGCTTCCTACGGAGTCAAGACTGAGAAGAGGAAAAAAAAAATGGAAAGTTGACACTCCGAAGTAGAAAGAAACCGCGAGAGCCTAAAAAAAGACAACTCGAACCGCGAAAGGGGTGCCGGAGGCGCACATTAGCCAAAGACAATGGTTGACAGGCACCTACCACGGGAAAGAGAAGCGCCGTAAAAGGGTCGCAAGGAGCCGAGGGCGAGGCGGAAACGGGAGGAACCAAGCCAAATTTGATGCTAAAAGGAAAATCAAAGGAAGGTTTGGGAAGTTAACTAGTGAATTAAAAGGGAAAGTGTTGAACAACGACGGGAGAAACTCGGGGGAAAGAGAGAAGCGGTTCAAAAAAAGGAGGGGGGGGGGGGGGAGCTAGAAAAAGGGGCTCACGTCAGAGTGGGTGGGAAAGGCATTTGGAAAACGAGGGGGGGAAAAAAAAGAATCAAATTATCTCGTCAACATTAAGAAGTCTTTGTTCGCGGCGTGGAAAAAATTGGAAAGAGAGTTGGGAGCATCTAGTTAGGAGAACGAAGAACTCAGCTCAAAAATAGGGCCGCAGCTTATTTACTAGAGAGAAAAGCTTCTGAGGGAATTTTTGCAGCGGTGGCAGGAAAAAAGAAGACGAATGGGGCGACGGGGAATAAGTTACAACGTAAAAAAATCGGTGGGGAAGGGAAGGGGGCTCGGCGCCCAGGGAACTAGGCTAGGGGTGAGGGGCTTCTTTAGGCTCTTGGAGAGGGGGCTTGTCGGCTTCAAAAGGACTCGCTGGATAGACAGAAGGACCACACGACGCGAAATGAATGATCGTTTCCTGGTGCTGAAAGAAGAGTGGCTTGGACATCCAAAAAGCGAGACGGGTCGTCAAGGGGGGAGAGAAGTACATAAAGTTCGGATTTTCGGATGGGAAAAAAAGGGATGGGGGGTGGTGAGGAGGGAAAACTTTACGGAATAAGGATCAAGGAGGACCGCACAGACAATCGGAAAGGAACAAGAAAGTAAACTTGAGTCCGAAGGAAGTCGGTTCGCGCAAGGGAGTGTCTGATCGAGGGCGGGGGTGCAGGCGAAGAGGCAAAGTGGGGGGGGGAGGGAAAGTGGACGTTCCCGAGAGGGGAGTCCCGGGGGAAAAGGGGGACTTCAGAGAGTTCGTGGGGTTGTCGCAGCATTAAGATAGGCTAAACTGAGAGCTTTAAACGCGGTGGGAAGGGGGAAAAGGGAGGGAAGCGCGTGAGTTGTCACAAACACCAAAAAAAAAATTGGTGAAAAAGTTAGGGGAGAACGTGGACCGCCGGGAGGGCCTCATGCTGGGGAAAAACACATTCACGAAAGGGGAATAATTCATATCTGGGGGAAAAAATCGGTATGAAAGGGGGATTGGAAAAGCGTTGTTTGGATAGAAGTTCACGGGGGAGGTTGGCCAAGCTTGGACTTATTACAGAAGAGTAAGGATTTACATCGGTGGGGAAAGGGGACACTGTGGGGGAAGAAGGAGGGGTGGGAAAAGTTCCCAAAACTAGGGACGTCGAATGCACGTGGGGGGAGAAAAAAAACCTCATTCCTGTTGTTTATGGAGGAGAAGCAGCTATAAAATGTACCAAGTCGGGGAAAAAAAAATTTTTACACGAGAGGATTCTGAATATGTTGAAGCGAAAGGGCAAAAAAGTTCTTTCGCGTCCAAGTCAGGGGGGGGGGGCAAGGATTTTAAGGTCTATCGTTCTCTTATTGGGGAAAAGGACCAATCACTGGGGGGGAGGATAGAAGATAAAAAGAATGGGGGGTTGAGAGGCAATCCGGAGATAGGGAAAGAAACGGAGGGGGAGGGACGGTAGGCCATGGTGAAAGGCGCTCTTGCATCTTCTCAAAAAAAAGAGGTAAAAAGAGTACAAGCACTCTCTTTCGGATCAAAAGGAAAGACCTAGGGGGGGCAACAATTTCCCCGAAGGGGAAAACTGACGAGGGATCAGGGGAGGGGCAAAACAAAAGGGGAGCAGGCTTAAGAAGGGGAAGTGCATTAAAATCCAGCAATATAAAAAGAAAGAGGGGGAAATGGCACAAAGGGAATGCCGCTTAAAACGTGGAGAAAGGAGGCCTCTGGAACAAGCGAAGGGTCGTTTGGGAACATCGCCTGAGTTCAAAGAAAAAAAACACCAAAAAGGGCGGGCCATGGGCAAAGGGGGGATCGAGAAAAAATATTCTTGTTTAATGGGGGGGACCAAAGAAGGGAGGAGAAAACTTGCAGCAAGTGTAACAGAGGTAAACGAGGAAAAACGGGAATCCCTACGAAAAGCGTCCGTTGGAAACAGGGAAGCGGTGTGCTCGCCGTTAAAAAAACCAGATTCCAATACATTGCATAAAAGGAGTGGGTGGGCCCTAAGGAGGATAAATTATAAAAGTTGGGGTGCAGGAACAGAAATGGTGCACCCGGGAAAAAAAAAATGACGTGGGGACAAATCACAAAGAGATCGCTCAGGGAAGGGAAACGCTAGTTTTAATCAGGGGGGGGGAAAGGATGGATCAGACTGCGGCGGGCCAAGTTCAGAAAAAACGGGCAAACCGTCGTGAAAAAAAACGATTCAGGTAGGAATTAAAGGAAAATGAATTGGGGACAAAAGAATTGGGCAAGGCACCATAAAAAAAGAAAGAGCAGAAAGCAACAAACAGGGAATAGGGGGGCAGCGTGCAGGAACTCAGGGATTTTCCGTGGGGGCATCTCAAACGAAGGAAGGGAAGGAGGGATTGACTGATTTGGGAGGGGTAATTTCCAACGGATCACGGGGAGGGAGATAATCAAATTCCCTGACTCAAAACAAAATTCAGCAAGAAACCTCGTTAGAATTAAAAAAACGAACCGGAGAGATAGCCTGGATGAAACATTCCACTCGGAATTAAAAAGGAGTCACAGTGAACATAGGAGGGGAGGTTGAACAAAAATCGTGGGACAGAGGCCATTAATGAAAGCGCCATACCCAGAAAGGGACCGAACACCCGTACTCAACCTAAGCAGAGAATGGGGAGGCGAGAAGGGAAGTGAAAGAACTAGTTTGCGAAAAAAAGAAGGGCATCAAAGTCGAGCGAATATCAACCTTCTTCATTCAAGAAAGGGGGGGGGGGGCGATCGGGTTAAAAAAAGATCTCTGGGAGAAAAGGGCGACGTTTCAGATTGATCTGAAAAGAATAAGGTTGAGAAAGAGACTGGGCTCAGGGGGGAAATGGTTTTTTCCTCCTCTTTGAACTACAAAAGGGGGGGAAAGTTGGAAAAGAATAAACTGCGTGGGGAGGAAGTTCCATATCGAGTTAAGGAAAAAACGGGTAACCCGAACAAAAGGGGTAAATGTGCAGAGTTGCTCCCAAAAAGGGGAAAGGGAACAAAGCTTCTTTCGACTGAGGAGGAGGTGAAGAAATGATCACCAAGGGGAGAGGCCCGGTATAAGCGGGTCCCTGGCCACCCAAAGAGAAAAGGAAGGGGTTAAGATCCAAAATAAAGTCTGTCGGAGCAAAGCTTCAGGAAGATCAAAAACGGCGACATTGCGGAAACTCGCTAAGGAGAAAGGTTTCTGGGAAGGACAGGTTGATTGGGAGGGGAAGGAACATTGGGAAAATCAGGAAGATGTCGACTGGTCAAGTTCCGCAGGGCGGAAGCCGAGGTTTCTGGAAGAGCTACTGAAGAGGGGGAAAGTGCCCATGGAAGGAGAATTTCAAAATGTAAAGGGACGGTTGGGGTACTAAGATCCCTTATTGTCAGGAGGTGAACGGAAACCTCTTTAAAGGAGCACCTAGGAAGGGGGGGAGGTAAAAACATATTAAACGAACAAGAAAATTTCGGAAACAATGTACTTAAACCAGGACTCTTGCCTGGAGATTTTTTGGGAAGGGTCAACTTTGGCCCGACCAGAAAGGGGGGATACACAGACGTTCCTTTTCCAGACGCAAAAAAGACAAAGAAATCAAATCTCCAACAAAGGATGAGGGAGGAAGAGAAAGGAGGGAAAAGACTGGTTCTTTTGGGTGAAGCAAGATCGCGGGGGAGTAAAGGAATAGGTTGAGGTTGTCCATAAAGGAAGGAGCCAATCAACGAAAAGACAAAAACCTAAAAGTCATGGTTAGCCAGGACAGAGGCCATAAGGTCTGTGTTCAAGAGACTCGGGTGTTCAGTAATCGGGTTACTTAAGAAAGAAAGGAAAGAAAGAAATGTCAATACTTGGGGGACGATACACGCTGGAAAGTGACACTTACGAATTCCTCAAGGACCTCGCGCAAGAGAAAAAAAAAAGAAGCGGCTGAGGGGGGGGGCGTAGGCTCCCTGACGAGAAAAGGGAACTTACACACAAATCAGAGAAAGGAGGCCTAAGGTACAATGTCGCCGATGGCGTCTTGGCCGGAAGCTGTTGGGGAATCGGACCAGTTAATTTTGAGGCAGGGGAAACGGGAACCCGAAGGAAAATTGGGTTGGGGTGGGGAAAGGAGAACCGATCAGAGGAGGGGTTACGAGGGAAAAGCGCCTCTCCCAGTAAAATCTTGGAAAGAGGGGGGGTAGCAAAAAAGCCTGTGTACCTGTAGGGGGAACGTGTCTGATTTTAACTCGATATGGAAAAAATCAGGGAAAGTCGGTAAACGTCTCGAAATTGTAGGGTAAAAAAAACGGCGCACACCTTGCAAAACGAGAAGTTATACTGAAGCATAGCCTCGAAAGGAAAAAGGCCGCAAAGGAATCGCTCGTTGGAAGAGGGTGAGAAGGTTGAGGATGGGAATTTGGTGCAGCGGTGGTCTTAAAAAAGGTGGGGGGATCTGAAGGGTGATAAAGGGGAATTACGCACGGGGTCCCTAAGGGAAAAGAAGATTCAAGAAATCTCCGGAGCGGGGGGGGCGTACGGGTGACTGTCAGAAGGGGGGATAGGCATGAGGTCGGCGCATTTCATACTGAGCAGGTGGATGCGAACAAAAAGAAGGGGGGGTTCGAAGTAACCCCAACGAGGGGGGAAACTTCACTCAATGGAGAGGGAGGGTGGACATTGTTCAGGACAACTCAAGGCTAGCGACAATAATCCTCTTTGGGAGAAGGTATAATAAAGAATTCTGAGTCGGAAGGGAAGAAAGATTGTTTTGTAGGGGTAATAGGGAACTGAACTAGGGGGTAAAGGGGGGGGGGGGGGGGGATTGTAACAGAGAGAAACCGCAAGACGAAAAATGGGAAATGAAGTGAGATGCATCACTGGGGCAAGACTTAGGGGGAGTCAAAAGGGCGCGCTTGCAATTCCTGGTGTTCAGTAAACTTGGCCCTGGTCAGGGGGAAAAATCGAATTTGGCAAAGTACAGTTGGGGTAGGGGGGAGCACGTCCCGAAATCAGAGTGGGCTTTCCTAATTTCATCTCGGGGGAGGGGACGTGGGGGATGACGCGGCAAAGCGCGGAAATCCTGAAGGAAAGGAAGAAAAGGCTTTGGGGAAAGAGGGGGGGTCCAGGGATCGCGGCGAGGGGTTGGTCCAGAGGTTAATTTAAGATCCGAACGTCCAGTCAAAGGGAATTCAAAACACCAGGTCAGGGGAGTTGCCGTGTTATAGATACGCAGAGAAAAAAAAGGGTGATAAAAGAAGAGTTTTGAAACGGCTCTAGGTCAAAAGGGAGGGGGGGGAAAAGCAAACTTTGGGAGGGACTGAGACGTTAAAGAAAGCTGGTGAAAGAACTGGATGAGCCGTATTTGTTTCCGAGAAAAAAAGAAAAAGAGGGGACGCAAAGAAATTTTAACGTCAGAAAAATCATGCCGGTGGGCGGTAGGGAAAAGGGCGGGCGCCAACATGGTTGAAAGCGACAATGCTAATCGTAAAAAAAAAAAAAAAAAAAAAAAAAAAAAAAAAAAAAAAAAAAACAACCCTCACCGGGGGGGCCGGGGGGGGGAGTGGCTGCCAGGTCCTCTAGCCGGGGAAGGGGAAAATGAGGTCGGGCTCGTCTCGGGGGGGGGAGCCAATGGAGAAAACAATCTTTGGGGTGAAAAACGATCGAAAGGGAAGTCTGAAGAGAGAAATTTGCTCCACTCGAGTCGAGGGGGAAAAAGGGATAACTGGCTTCTCAGGAGGAGAGAGAAACAACAACACTTAGGGAAAAGGAAAAAGGATGAGAAAAAAAGAGAAATTCAGATCACCTGAGGGAAGAAAAAAAAACCAAGAGAGAACGGAGGGCAATCTCGTTCGAAGCGAGGGTTGAGCCGCCAAAGGGGGAGACAGCGCATGGAGGACCCGTTCATTAAAATCCAGCACAGATAGGGAAAAAGGAAAAAGAAGTTAGCACCTGACCTTCCGCGTAACTTATCAGAAAGTTTAAAATCGTGGGCGACAATGGTCATTCTCGCAGACAGGGAAAAAGCACCCCGATAGGCGGGCAGTACGGTAACGGGGCAGTTCAGACCATAAGGAGTTGGAATGGTCCAAAAAGACGGAGTCTTTTTCTCGGAAGGAAAAAAGGTCACGCTTAAACTCTTCAGGTCCCTCGAAAGAGAGGGGGGGGGGACCCAATTGACTGCTCTGCCGGAAAAAGATTTGAAAGACATGGACGAAGGTCGTTGCCAGAGATTCGCTTAAGAACAGGAGGGCTAATGAGGCAGAAAAGTGCGGCAAGGGGAAACAAAAAAACTCTGAACTTTTTGAGATTTCAAAAAAACTCACCAAGAGGCTAACCACCGAGACACCACGGGGAAAAGGAATTGGTAGCCAGAAAGAAGTCATTCTTTCGCAAAAGAGAAAAGATCTAAAAAGTACGTAAGGAGAAGGAGGTGGAAAAAAGTCCAACGAAGGGGGGTTGCCGAAAAGGAACCATAAAAAGTTAATGGAGGGGGTAAGTCGTCTAATGGGGGAAAAACTGTGCTAAGGGCCAAAGAAGGGTCGTGGGAAGGGAAGGGTAAGGGGGGGGGGGAGGGGAGTGTATGTGGGGGAGGGAAGAGTCTCTGAAACCGGAGAACTTACTAAAACTCGGACTCCATAACTCAGGCCTTGCCCAGTTCGGCAATTCAAAACTCGAAGGGGAATTCTGGAGGCTCTTTAATGGAAAAGGATAAAAAAAATTATGTCTCATAAAGAAAAAAAAACAAAAGAAACCAGAAAAGATCTCAATTCTTTATTCGCCTAAGAAAAAAAGGTGACCTTCGTCGCCGCCGTGAAGGAAAACAGCCACCAGCACCGGGGGTAATACAGTAACAGAACGAACGTGGGAAAACGGGGGGAAGGAGGACTCCGAACAAACTTCTTCATAAATCTAGGAAAAGGCACGGAACAAGGACCACTCCGACGCCGAGAAAGAAAAGAACGTATAAGAAAGAGCCTAATCACTTCATTGAAAATGGCGAAAATGCCAGGCTCAAAAAGGGAGGCCCGTGAAAAACGTAAGGAAGCTCATACTCTCCCAAAGAACGAGCTAGATCACGGAAAAAGGAAAACAGAAACATTTCAGGAGCAAACGCTCGAAAAGCTGAGAATCGAGGGACGGAAAGAATTCTCCGTAAAGGGGCGAAACGCGGGAAAGGTCCTTTTGGTCCTCTCAGGAAGGGGGGGGGAACGAATACTGAAATAAAAGTACGAGATAATCCGATAAACTTGGGGGGAAAGGTCCTAGCCGATGCGAAATGAAAAACAAAAACACCAGACGAGCCACCAGGGGTCCTGGGAAGCTTTGAAAAAGGATACGCTGAACAAAAACAGGAGTACTTCTAAGGAAAAAAGGACACGGAGTTGGGAAAACGGGACACCGTAACTAACAAAAGCAAGGGGGAGAAGGCCCCCAAACAACTCCCTTTGGAGGGGGGGGGAAAAAAAAATCGGCAGACCTTGGGAGGCGGGTCATCTGGATCGCCCAGACATTGAAAATTCAGAGGAGCTTGGGAGAGTGGAAGGGAAAAGGGTGGTCAAAACAGGCAAAACTATGCGCGGAGGGATAAACGGGCAGCCTTAAGCCGGGCTGTCAGTTGGGGGGGCCGCAGGTTCCAAGTTTCAGATAATAAGGACAGCCAAACTGGGGGGGGAAGGCCAGTATACAGGAGAAACTCTTTATAAGGAGCCACCGGGGTCAGGTAAAGACACAAGAAAAGGGGGAGTTGGAAAAGAAGGCTGAAAACTTGGTGGTCAATGAACTTCAACAGGAAGGGAAGTCAAGTGTTTTAGGGGGGGAAAAAACATAAACTGGACAAGGAAATGGTAGAAACATGAATCAGCGAAGATTGAGAAACAAAACGCAAAAGTCAAATCTCTCTCACACAGGAAAAGGATAGATTTGACGCGCGTGTCAGGTGGGGGTGAGACTAAAAAGGAAAAGCGCTTATCTGGAAGGATAGCAGGGAGCACGACCTAAAAAAACAAAGAGCCGCAAAAAATGAGGTTAGAAGGAACACCTCGTTTTCACAGGGGAAAAAAGGGTAGGGGGAGAATCGAAGGAGGGGAAGGCGCGATCGGTGCCTTAGGAAGGAGGATGAAATGGGAGGCGAGACAAAATGTTGGCGGAAAGTGGGAAGAGCACAGGGAGAAGCAAAGGCGAGAAAAAGACCAGCTTAATGCACGAAGGGGCCGGAGACATAGCATGGGTTCGTCGACTCACCAAGAGAAAGAACAAAGGAAAGAGTAGCCGTAGGGTCGCATGGAAAAGAGGGCGATACGCAGTAACTTGAAAGGGGCGGGGCCCATCCCCCTTATTTTGAGGCGATAAAAAAAAAAGGAGTTGTGAGGGAGAAAGCGTGCCGTAAAAGCACGGGGGAGAAGCGGCAAAAACTCCTCTGGCCAGGAAAATCAAGGGGGGGGGGAAAGGTGAAGTGTTGAAAAGGGCATGGTTTCCCCATAGGGAAGGGGGGGAAGGCCATGGGAGGAAGAGATCTCGAACTAAGTTATCGCCTTATCGAATCCCCAGTCTGACAAAAAGGAGAGGGAAGTTCGAATGCAGGGAATGCGCTGCTTGTGCGGCGAGAGGAGTTATACGAACCATCGAGACTCAAGGACGCCAAGGCCTATATTTCGACTCGGTACGAACTTCCAATGTTGGAGGGGGTGTCAAGGCGGGTGGTAGAGACTGTGGGAGAAGAAGTGGATTAGACTAATTCTTGACGCAACGGTAGGCGCATGGGCCCTAGAGAAAGAAGTGCTTAGGCACGGGTGCAAGGTAAGGGGGGGGTTCTGTCGGCGTCCTGATGGGCTTGGGGGGGAAAGAAAGTGGAATACTGATTACGGAGAGGCTTTGTCAGGAAGGTCACTGAGTGACGTGAAAAAGGTGTGGCTTAATCGATTGACAGAGGGGGGAATTCCCGCAAGGCGATCTCAAAGAGATCCTCTGGTGTCACTAAGGGGAAAGAGAGGGACCGGATTCGGGGGAAAAGGGGGAGAAAGTGGAAAGTGAGAAAATGCTCTAATTGATAAAGGGGGGACATTGGAAACGAAAATCCGCAAACTCAGAAAGGAAGAGGGGAAGTATATGCAACGGGAAGGGATTCCTAGCGCTTGAAAAGGGGAAGGGGTCAACGACGTATCGTGCCAGACGGGAGTGCAAGGACGACGATCTAAGGGGGGCAATTCGTTACAGGGAATCATCGAATCAGGAGAGTTTGGGGGAAAAAGTACTGTATAGGCGATCGGGGGGGATTTATGAAGGGGGCAGAGAAAATTCTCGACCTCCTGACAAAAATGGGAAAACGTAGAGGTGGCCGGATGGCGGAGAGGAAGGGGGGTCATCAATTATGGAAAAACGCGTTGGGAAGAGGTGGCAGCTCCTCGATTTTCAACACAAGTCACAAAAAGAAGGGGAAAAAAGGTAAGTCCTAATTAAAGCCAGTGACAAATGTCATTGGGGAAAGAGTGGTTTTGGAAAAAAGGGAGAGGGGAACATGGGTCGGGGGGACACACGAGTGAGGAATGTGAACAGGAAGTAAAGTGACATAGGTGGGAAGGTTGATATCCGGATGTTGGCCAAAAAGGAAAAAAAACAGAAAATCGGGGGTCGAATGCCGGGGGAAAAGGTGCCCAGACTTTGGGAGGGTTTGGAAAGAATGACATGTGAGGGGGGAACATCTGGGGGGTACCCGAGACGAAATGCGACTGAAAGGTTTACGTCCGGCAAATTAAAAGTTTCTTCGCCAGGCGCTAAAGGGGACGGAGGGTTAAAGGAACAGTGTCGGAAGGGAAGGGGATGGCGCCAATCCAATGTGGGGGGGGGGTTGCGCGCTCCAACCCTAGGAAAAGGGGAATCAGGCTAATCCTTGAGTCGGGGGATGCCGCAGTTTGCTAGAAAGCAGGAGAAGAAAGATCTCACAAAAAACTGGGGAGGAGGAAATATAGGCAGGGTCAGTAAGACAACTACAAGTGGCGCCCAGCGATAGACGGAGGCAATCAGACTGGGCAGGGAGAGGGTCTCGTGATTGGCTCCTTAGAGGAGGCAGGGAAAGCCAAGTGGCCAGAAAATCAGGCACCGGAAGGGAACGAAGAAAGGGAAACATGAAACTTGCCAAAACTTGAAGGGGGGGGAAAAAGGAGAGGACCGTTGTCAAAGGTGGGATTTTCCATGCTCGAAAGGGAAGAGGAGGGAAGAACCTCATGGGCTTGTAAGCCGCATTAATAGAAAACTGGTTTGGATAACAAAAAAAAAAGCCGCGAAAGGACCATGTGCAACGGGCCAAGGTCACGCGAAATGACTAAACAAAAAACACACCGGAGCCTAAGAAAGCGATGGGGGGAAAAACGACAATCGTGCACTGCTCGCGTCAAAAAAAGGGAGTTGCAAAGGACATTGGGGAAAGGTCCGTTCCATAATTTATGATTATAAAGGAAAGGAGGACTTGTTTTACCTGAAAACAGAGGTCGAAAGGGGACCACAAGTTTAAATAATGAACTAGACCAACGCACAGAGAGAAAAGAGAGGCCACCGCTCCAAAGAGGAAATCCAGGGGATTCCGAATTGAGCGGGAGAATCCACGTAATCCACAAGAAAGGGAAAGGACGGTAAGCCAAAAAAAGCGATCGGAGGCCAATCGCCGAAAAGGTTAAAAAGTCGTTGTTGGAAAAGGGTGCCGGGGATGAAAAAAAAAGGAGAGCTAGAAAAAGGGGATCTTTTCAATCGCTCGGACAAGAAAGAAAGGGCTTAAAGGGGGGGGGGGAAGCATCGAAAGCCTCTATAAGGACGGATGGGCGGGGAGGATTTCCGTTTTAAATGGACAACTTTGAAAAGGGAATTCGATATACTGAAACGCACAAAATCGCAATCCAAGGAAAATCCGAATTCAATGGGAAGGAATACAGGAGCGATCGAGTAACGTCGCAAGGTAAGGAAAAGCCATCCAATGCCCCGGGGCGAAAGGCGCCACCGAAAGGCGAAGACAGCGTCGTTCGGGTGGAAAAAAAAAAAGGGAAACATCGCGAGTCAAAGACCAGACTCACTCACGAGAGGGAAAAACCCGAACGCCCCGTAGCACACGGAGAGGTCCGAAAAAGGCAATTAGAATACCTTTCGGTCTCAGCAGTTTTCGTAACTGACTCCGGGAGGGAATCCAAATCGCGGAGAAGAGAACGCACCGCTGAAGGGAAGCCCGGAGAGCTGCAAGAAGAAATAAGCCCTGCCAGGCAGGTAGAGGGGAAGGAAGTGCTGACCGTAGAAAGGGGGGAGTAAAAAAAGTTTGGGGAGTGAAACAGATCTTAGGTGAAGGGGGGGAAAAAGTAAGGGGGGACGATAAACGAGTTGAAAAGATCTATGTAGAGGGGGGGCACGGGGAAAAAAAAGCCAAGGAAACGGTCCAAGGGGAAGAGAGTTAAAAACACTCCAACAAGGATTAACTGGCCAGAGGCGGCGGGGGGCTCATAGGGGGGAGGGGGGACCACTCATCAGAGACGGTGGTCAGTCTTTCATTCCGGCCCCAAAGAGAGGGGGATACTTACATCGGGCATCAAAAGACTCGGAAGAATTTCCGGCAGATCGAAACTCAAGGAAGGTGAGAAAGGGTCTACTAGTCGGGAGGGAGGATATTGGAGGCTCCGGGGGGGGGAAAAAAGGGGTAACCTGCAAATTGTGCATACGGCTAAGTGCCAGGAAATAAAGAACCCTCCCGCAAGGGGGAAGGTAAGAACCGCTGTTTCGGTTCGGGGGAGGAGAGGGAGAGAGTCCTGAGAGAGAAAATTGTACAACTTTACAGCAGAATTTGGGGGGGGAGGAAAATTGCATATGAGTTGTAAGCATCTCCGGGGAAAGTACAAAAAGCAGTGAAAAAAAAAAAATTCAGGGGGAAAAGGAAGAATTGAAAGGGAAGAGCCGTCTCTTTTATGTGAGTGGGCTTTGGAAAGCTGGAAAGGCGGACCGACTATTCCTGGGCGAGACGAACCAAAGGACACACAAAGGAAAAAAATCTCAAACAAGGGGGGAAGAGAAAGTGCGAGATTTTGACAGGAAGGACTTGGGGGGTGTACTCTCTCAGGAAGGCGTACAGCGGTGGACGGGTCAGGGAGGCGGCAAATTCAAAAATAAAACAAACTTCCAATGGTGAGGAACACCAGGTTGAAGATGGTCCTGTGAATTGTCTCAAACCGGGACGCAAAGGGGGGGAAGGGAGGGATGCTGAAATTCGCGTACCTAAAATGGAAGACATTCAGACAAAAATGTAAGGGGGGAAGTAAATGGGGGAAAGAGGAAGTCTCAATAAAGGACCTCGAAGGAAAAACTACAGTCAACTCGACATCAGGGGAAAGGGGGAAGAGGAATGCGAAGGGCCAATGTTTTGCGCGGAATCAAAACGGACGCAGGGCATAAAAAAAACGAAAACGCATGTACGCGAGGCCGAAAGGGAAGGGGAGGGGGGGACAGCCAAGTAGTTTTTGCAAATGAAAGGGAGATTGGTTTGGGTGCAGGGATGAAAAAAGGCGGAAAAAGGTGTACCCGGTCGAAAAAAGGGAAAAGAGCCCGCCGCAAAAAGGAAATTGGCAAGCGTCTTAATGGGGGAAGAAGAGGGAAAAGCCCGTGGACCCAAAGATTCAGTGGGGGAAGGTGCCATGTGGGCCTATATGTAACCGCGACCCAGGGGAAGAAGGGACTTATATCAAAGCGGCGAGAGGGGGGGGAGTGGACGCGCAAGTACAAGGGGGCCGGCAGAGGTAAAAGGATCCTTCCTCTCAGACGAACGGGGAAAAAAGAAAGTATCGCCGAGGGGCCGCGGCAGCTTCTCAATGTGCTGGGGGGTGCAGCGTCGAGTTACCGAGGATCTAAGCGAGGCAGTACGCAAACGTAGCGAAAAAAAAAGTATTCGCATCCTCCTAGCTTAGGCTTCGGGTTGCGAGAAGGAAATTGAGGAAATCGGACGTCGTTGAGGGGGGGAAAAGCTTGATACGACTCTAGGCTGTTCGGATAACCCGAAAAGCGGGAAGGAGTGAATCTGTGAAGCGGAGGGGGGGGGGGGTTGCAGGGGGGGGGGAAGGAAAAAACGAGATCGAGGGAGATAGAGGTGGGAGCGAATAAAAGGGGAAGGACTGATTGCGGATTTGCGGGGGTAAATGGGGGGGGGGGAGGAGTCTATTTAAAAGACCGAAGTTTGGACATTAAAACGAGAAACAAAAGGGGAAAAGAAATTAAGCGGGGGGTCATTTGGATATACAA
>Ga0179591_1321504_pt1 | contig 13776 bp, 13 predicted proteins | sample CZOMad2_1_08_16f_FD_182891 | JGI IMG/M metagenome (GOLD analysis project Ga0179591, IMG submission 182891) | Vadose zone soil fungal communities from Angelo Coast Range Reserve, California, USA - CZOMad2_1_08_16fungal (PacBio error correction) | ecosystem: Environmental > Terrestrial > Soil >...
TGACTCGCGAAAGAACAGAATACGATGAAGTCAGTCTTCCATGGAGTTCCCCCTCGGAAGGGGGGAGCGCTTCGAGGAAAGTAAATTTTACAGACCTAGGAAGCACGCTTGGGCACAGCCTGACAGAAGCGGCTTGCACGGTTACATGCTTGCTACTGGGATACTAGTAGCTGAGACAGCGACTGAAGTCCTCGGCCCGGCGGGACCATAACGGATCGATCAACGCCGAACTTACTCACATTGGAAAGGGGGAGGCACTGATGCGGAACGGCGGGAAAAATCGATGTGTAATCTTGATTTTCCGGCCTGCAGACTACGCATAGGCCTTAGAAACCCGGATTTCTCAAGCTCGAGACAAGGGAAACGCCCGCCATGAAGCAGATTCGGGGTTGGGAGAAGGATCAAGAATACCCCGGCCCCGAGACCGGCGGCAAGGCTTAAAGGGGAGGTACGACTTCCTCTGTGGAAGAACTCAATCAGGAAAAATATTACACCCGAAAGGAAGGAGGACCGGAAGAGGCCAGTAGGGGAGATTTGAATCAAGCAGTCCCACCTTCACTGGCACTGTGGACTAAAGGGAGGAAAGTCAATTTAGGCGAACGATAGAACCAGGAGGGCTGCCCTACATCCCGTGGCACCGAATCCACCAGTTGCGAAGGGTTCGTCGTTCGTGGCCCGCCCGACAGAGCAAAAAAAGGGACGACCTCGACGAAAAGAAACTGCTTTTAGTCGAAGTGAAAACAGCTCATGGTCGTGATTGATGCAGTGGAAGACGTGGGACAACTTCGAAAGAAGGGTACATGCACGCAGACTTCCAACATTTGCTGGGAACTAATGCACGGGGGAGTTGTATTGCGGTTTCACCACCATCAGCAGAAGAAACTGCTTCTGAGAGGTGTGGAACCTCATCCGGAGGAGAACGGTGGAAAAAAAAGCTGACTGTTCCGCCGAGAGGTGTAGAATTTCGCGTGGGGGGGAAATCAAGGTATAATCGTACGCCTAAGAAAGAGGCCGGACCTTCCGGAGGCCGCTTAAGCGGCCCCGTTATTACATAAAGCTGAATTAGAGTCACCCAACGCAAATTCGCACCGTCTAAGGCAAGAAGAGGAGGGAGTATCTACGCTTTACACTCATCCTCAGAAAGAACGCGACTGGGAGAAGAAGTCCGGACTTCATGGGGGGGGCGCAATGCGGAGAACGACGTTAAGTACCATTGGGTGAACCCTACGACAAAAGAAACGCCGAGTTGGACGCTAGCAAATGCAAAGGGGGGATGGGTTCTCTGTGGAGAAATGACATTGTCTAAAAAAAAAAAAAGGAGAAGGGGGAATATTCTAGCTCAGGCCGAGGCCGATCAAAGACCTCATGTCAGGAAAAAACCGGCAGACTGCCGTAGCATCTTTAAAAAATACAATGCCTACGCATTGATGCGGCACGCTCCACTGTTATATTGAAGAAAGGGACAGTAGCTAGCGACGGGCTGGGGAGTTTTTAAGGGTCTATCGAGGGAAGCAAGGGGATGCCGGGAACTCTGCAGCAAGTGGCCGCGATGGCGCAATATGGTACATCAGAGAAAAATACGAGACGCTACTACGGCAGACTGCACAGGCAGGAAAAGATCGGCCAAGGAAAGGCGCGGCATTTCAGTACCCGATTATAGCACCCGCTGAACCCGGGTTGTAGATAAAACGAGACTGGCGAATACTCCAGAAGGAAAGAAATGGAGTCACGATGGGGGGCAAAAAAGAAGCCTTGCATCTTCTGCCCTCAACTTCCGTGGAGCCTGAAGATGCGCCGGAGCGCTAAGCTCAAGGGACGTTTAACCGGCTAAGTATAGAAAAAAAACGTGAGAGGAGAAGAGAGATCCTTCTCAGGTAACAACGTGAATCATCGTTAGCTCTCAAAGTCTCATTTTTCAAGGGGAGGGCAGAAGAAGCGGCAAGCGGCTAATAAATCACATAAAGTTTCGTGGTGGAGGTGGGTCCTTTGGAGAAAGCAGCTTGGCTTCCATGTGACGCTCACTCCGGTCGGCGGGCGGTAATCGGAATAGCTCCGGGCTGGGGAAGACGAAAGTGGCAACGATTCCGCCTTGGGGGAGGTAGTCGCCGGTAGAGTAGAAGTCGCCTTCGGGTAACGGGGAGATGTTGCAACCGTGCGCCCTCAAGCCTTCCCCGTGGTGAGTAAGCGAGAGAGCCAGAAAGTGCAATCACGCTCCTAACAAAACTCCCTTCAGGTACGAGTCCTTCGGGAGTGACGCTTGTCCCAGTTCAAGAGACACCATGCGAGTACGGGAAAATGAAATGGAGAAATGGTGGAATGACTACAGTCTGGATTGGGGGGGTTCTCTGGAGGCCGAAAATTAATTTTTGTAGGGTGAACTGACGTGGACACTCCACCAGTTGGGGAGGGGGGGAAAAGCAAGAAAAATCTCCGCTAAATCTACCCATCCCACGTGCTTTGTGCGAGATACGTGCGTTGGTTGGGGGGACAGGGAGGTCTCGTTAAACTGAAGCGCATACCAATTCGAAGGGTCGCGCAAGGATGCCGAAGGGAATTTCTGATACACGCGTGCCTGAATTGCGGGGGGAGAAGTAGATACTTCCACATTAACTCGGCATAGAAGGGCACACGAAGGTGATTTGTACGCGCAATAGAAAGGTTGAGAGGCAGGTGAAAAGGGCACTCCCCGCAATGGACCTGCGCTCAGAGGGGTTCACACCTTCGAGCACGTGGATAACCGGAGTATAGATTTCAAAGTGAAAGTCACATCGCGGGGACGGTCCCCAGGTCCGATTGCCGCTGCAAGGAGGTGAAATCAACAAACGAAGAGGGAAGGGGACAAGTGGAGGGAAGAGTTCCTGGTCGTAAAGGCGCTGCAATCACTCAAGGCGTCGTCGAATTGTAACGAAGTCGTGGGAAAGCATGGCCTCTTAACTAGGTGTTTGGGTCAGGCGAGATAAATTAAGGGTCGCCGTTGCTCTGTCTTTTCCTCGGGAAATAGCCAAGTAGTCCTAGATTTATCATGGAGGTTGTGGTGCGTGGAAAACCTGCACGCATCACAACATTTGTTTATTACGGCACGAGCAAGGACCAGAAATCGTCATGGGTAAGGGAAGGGGTGCAAGTGGGGGTTTGCTGCACGGCCGTATAAACGGTGACCCAAGTTTAGGTCGGAGTCGCTTGGGGGCTTTGATCGGCCTTGAACAGGAACAAGGTCCTAACGGCGTTGGGGGACCTGGGGGTGGTATGGGGGGTGCCCTGTGCTCTTTCAACACGCACTGGGAGATTACTTTCCGGAAACCGCCGGGCGAAAGGTACCAGCCATGTGCGTTTACTGTCAAATAACCACCCCCCTTCTGCCGAGTATTCTGGTTGTGGCACGTGTTGGCCCGGAGGTCGTGAAAGAAGCGTGACAATTCTCGCTGGAGTGTTGCAGCCGTGCAATAATCGATACACCGCGATGTGGCCTAAAGGCCATAGTGGAAGCAATTGCGATTTTCATCAATGGGAAAATCCTTAATGTCGGGGTGCTCATCCCCGGGGATGTCAAGCTCGTTCAGGAGGAAGTAATAACACACAGCAGGTTTGGAAATCAAGTTCCCTGAGCCAGCATGTGATCTACAGCCGCGCTGTTCGGAGGCGAATGCGGTCTCACTCGCTAAGGAGAATTGGGTCTTGACTCCTCATGCACTCTGAGGAGACGGTCAGCTCCCGAGGGGTCCTTCCAAATGAACAGAATCGGGAGGTCGAGGGGAGGTATGGGTGTCTATCACCTATCGAGCCAACCACAACACAGAAGGGACAGAAGATAGACCAGGTCAATCCCTAGACGACATGAGGATGGTAGCCAATGGAATGCAGGGGCTCGTCTCTATGGAGTACCTGCAGTCGGAATGCATTTAACATGGGGGACCAATTCGCGAACACAGTTCCATCCTGCAGAGCCCCTGAAAGGGGGATGGCTTGCCTTTCTAAACATGCTGGGGCTGGGGAAGATGAGCTGACCCCTAAAATAACGTGGCCTGTAGTGCATACAGGGGGAAAGTACACGCAGATCTATACGTCGCGCCATTGAGGGAAAAATGGCTGCGGCGATCTGGGAATAAAGAGGGATGTGCCGGCCGTGCAGACTATACGGCATCGGAGAGAAGAGCTTTCTCAGCGAGATGACGAATTTACCACCCATAGAAGGCAAATCGGCGTGGTGGGGGTACGTAAAAGACGATGGCGTACACTGGCCCTCGAGACAAGAGGCAATTCCTTGATGAGTAACGTGCAAAAGGGGCGTTGATAAATCAATATTTCAGATCTATTACGCCGGGGGACTACGCAAGGAGTCCCTTGGAAAAGTTGCCATAAGAAGAGAAGCAATCGAACCAGAAAAGACCCGTACAGAGCACCTGGAGGTGGAATCCTACCGTCTCGCATTTCAACTGACGAGCGGCCGAAGTTGCTTCTACATGCAAACACGGGCAAAAAACAACCGGGCTCTTAGAGTCGCTGTGCCCTCAAAAGAAAGAGACAAGAAGACACAATATTATTACGCTGAATCAGGGAAACCGACGGGGGATCCTCGTGTAAACAAAGAGAAAGAGTGAGATTTAAAACAGGTCATCCTCCTTGGGGGAACAAGACCGGTAAGCTGGCTGAAGCAAAACCGGAAACACCATGTGGGACCCAGAAACATATGATTGGTGTAATGGCGTACAGGGCTTACACCTAATGGAATAGAACTTGAACGCGGCGTAAGCTTCTTATGGTTTTTGATTTACCCGGCATCCGCAGAAGTGAATTTTAAGTGAAGATGCTTTCCGCTAACTAGTTAGAAAATGACATCCTGACTGTCACCTTAAGTACGTGCGAAACGAGGTAAACTGAGGTTCGCATGTCCATGAAATGGTGGACCGGTAAATCGCCCGTGCTGGTATCCTCAGCTGATATTAAACGCTACACACCTTACACAGGGCTATTAAGAAGGTGCTGGAATATCTAAGGTCTGGGGACCACTCGACTCCTCAATCGGCTGTAGAAACAGGTCAAGTTGAAGGCGTACGGAGAAGCCTCCTCGTGTAAGTGCTATACTCACCTGTTCCCCCTAACAAACTCTATTGATAAAAAAAAATGCAAAAAGGGGGGAGGATGAGAGTTTGAGATTCCAGGCTCTTCCCCGACCAAGAGGAGACTGGAACGTTGGAGTCCAAAAACAGTTTTCGCTCCAATGGCAGATAGGGCATCAACACCAGAAATAAAAACAAAAAAGCATACTGCGAGCAGGGTAACCTACTAAAACACTCAGGGCGATGGCGAAGACACCGCCCAAGGCGGATTTTAACTCGGGCCCTAGGACAGCGGAATACCCCTCGACCGAGGGGGAGGACACGTTGTAATTCGAGTCTTGAATTGGGCAATCTTGCGATGCCTGACGGGAATCAAGCCCAATGTGGCGGAGAGCTGGGAAATCGGGTTCATCATCTACACCGAGAAGGTCGACGTACTACATATAATAATCCCATGCGGGAATCGAATGAAGGAGTCAGCTCTACAGGACATGGACAACGATTAAAATCCCGCGAAAGTTGAGAAAGGGTGGAGCAGACGCCAAAGACAATCTCCGATCAAAAGAACAAGAACCATGAGTTACCATGTATTGCGATTTTGCATAAGCCAAACCGAAAAACTTCAACAAAACGGACAAGTGGCGCTTAAAAGTGCTCGTGAGAACCGGAAATATGCACTGTGTGCCGCCAGGAGAATTATTATCTAACAACACGGTAGTATGAGTAAGGAACTTCAAGCCCGTCAACAACGTGATCGGTAGAAGTGTACAAATCGCATTCGGCGACAATGTCCGGTTTGAAAAGAAGCGCAAGATCGGGGCTTAATAATCGTAAACTACAAATTGCGTAATGGTTATGTGAGGTGGGGAGAGCCGCTTGGCTTCCAGAGACTCTCATACCGGGGGCGCGGGGTGAACTTTAAAATAATTAAACGCTGACGCAGACTCGCTGTACTCGGCTGGGTAAGAATACGCCTTTGGGATTGTATGCAAGTATTAGCGTCGAATTCGGTGGGTAGAAGATTCAAAGGAGGCGCCATGCTCCGCAACGGGTGCTTGGTACGAGGAAGGCAGCGCATAGCAGTTCGGAATCTCACCCGCTACGATACGACCATGCGGGTCGAGGTATCGTATTCTTCGTGTCTGGGCACCGTAGGTGGAAACCAGGCGCGTGAAAGTCGCCATCAATGTCTACCGGGTCGGACGAGGCATCCGATGCTTGTTCTTCGAAGCGAACTCAGACAAGAACTGCGTCGAGAAACGGGGTGAAACAGTCTCGAGTTGGGGTGGGGGGGAAAGAACACCCAGGACGAACAAAAAAGCAGCCCATCAACAACCCTCTTTGAAGGTGCGAGCATTAACATCACGGCGTTTGTTGTGTCGTGGGAGACGGGGGCGGGTCAGAAGGGCCGGAAGTCTCGCGTCAGATTGTCGCACGATGCAGATGTCATGATTTTCTTCAAACCAGGACGAGTTCATGGACTGAGGGCGTGAAACGATTACTACTTCAGCGTCTCAATGGAGTGCGAAGTGATTGGGGACGCAGATATCAAATAGGGGAGAGAAGAAGCGGAAACAGGTAAACGGGCACACCAAGAATGGGACAATAGCGACTCGCGAGTTTCGGACGCACGGAATTATACAGGGGGGATTAATAAAGAGGTTGCTAATAGGTCGCCGTCAAAGTCCATCGATCACCGTACACTTTGAAAGGAAGGGCCTAATCACACCCAGGAGAAGGGCAGGTAGTTTCACCAGGTTGCGGGCGGGTGAACCTGTGGTCGGGGAAAACCGCGATGATCAATAACCACTGGGGAAGTGCTAAATTCGGACGCAAGGGTGGGGGGAACTGTGTCGGGTGGCATGGCAAGGGAGGACTAGTTTTGCGAACAGCGACCGGACTGAAGCGCTGGGGGAAGGGCAATCTTGCGAGGTCCTTTTGCATCGTGTAAATCACTCGTGGGCGTCGACAGCGTAAGCGAGGGTCTTGTTGGGGCTATTTCTTGCGTGTACAAAAACGAGAAGAAGCAACTGGTTGATTAGGGGGGGGGATGCAGCAGAGCAAATACGGAACCTGGCAACATAAGGCCGTAAATTGGGGATTTACTGCAAGGCGGTATGTAACCCAAACGGGACAAAAAGTAAAGGAGGGGAATTCTTGACATTGACTTCATTATGCGATACTACTGGCCCAGGTCCTTCCGGGCAATCACGGGCTTTAGGCCGGTGGTGAAGAGGGGGTCCCTGGATGCTAAATTAAGAAGAAGGCGCACTGGTTGAAAAGGTTAATGGCCATATAAAGACTGGGCAGACGGGTCTCCTGATGTCCGCCATGGATTCAGCCATCCCGACCGAAGATTACGGAAAGTTCAATGAGTGGGGGCGGTGGTTCAAACGGCAGAGTAGGGATGGTGAGAACAGAAGGAATCATTCCTGCCGTAGAGGCAAGTGCCTCCAAGAGTAGGATAAACTAGTTTCGCCTAAGCCAAATGTTCCGATAAGTGCCGGAGAGCAAAGTCAAGGTGATCCTCGTAGGACGTCTGTGCTCAAAAGGGACCCGTTAATGGTCACGCTCGGCCTATGCGGAAGGGGAAAGTATCAAATAACCACAGGGGTTCCTCGACGTCACCGAGAGTCCAACCAAAGTGGGACCGCTGACACTGGCAATGGAAAATGTCTCTAATTATTATTCTTTCCTGCCCAGTTACTGAAAAAACAGCGCGACCGGTTCGCTCATAGTTAATGTGCAAGTAGAAGGGAACTACGATTACAAGGGTCTATATACTCAAAACAAAGAGGAAGAAGAAAAAGGAGAAGAACCAGGATCCAGAGAAATAATTAGTACGTACCTGAAAAGTGAAACAACGTAAGCACCTAGCGCGGGCGACAGAAGAAAAGTGATCAAGGAAACCGCATTCGAAAACGGCCATCCTGCAAAAGATAGGCAAGTACATGGCTGTTGAAGTCTAAAAAAAAGTATGTGGAGGGGCGACAACTTCCCAGAGGGACGGCGGACCAGAGGTCAAAGGGATACTTCGCCGGACATTGGAACGGAGGAAATGAGGTTCTTGGAGCCAACGGGTTCCATTAAATGTGCAGGCAGAATCGATCGGCTCGGGGACTTTAGAGCTTCTGCTGGACGCTACTACTAAACTTGCCACGCATGACCGGCGATCGGACTGGGGGGAAAAAGAATAAGTCTTAGACTCCCGCGAGAAGGAGGAAAGGCTTTAAGTGGTGGACTACTTATGCGATTGTGTGAAAATAATCATTCACAACATAAACCCCTGGGAAACGTATTACCGGATTAGAAAAAAGAAGTCTAGGAGGAAAGAAAGTAGTAGACCTTAAGGAACCGGAAGGTTGGGAGTGAAGATGGTAAGAAACAAATTTAGCGAGCGATTCTTCAGAAATGGCGGTCCATTCATTGACCGATCCTGTTTAGGCTGACGCGTTCATGGTTGGAACGCGCCGACAGAGACCAAATATTGTCCGCTGAGCTACCCCCGTGGCTTTTCACTCAGTTAAAACGTAAGATCGAATATGGATTAATTCACGGTAGCCCGGGGGAACAAAAACAAATACCGTGGATTGACATCGGGCATTCAAAAACCGGACTACCAATGCGTTCAGAGGATTGAGTTGGTGTATAACATGACGAGGGAAAGAAACATAACGACCTGAAAAGGGGAAAACTACCTTCGACACGAAGTTAGTGTGGGGGCGACGGCAGCGCAGTAGGAACTTTTGAACGGTAGACGCTGAACTGTCCTTCTGAACTATTAGAAGGGGCCTGAAAAAGACTTACTCGCCGGGATAGGTCAAAGAGGGCTACCCGAAAATCGAGAGGGCTAGGCTGCAGGACCGACAGTTTGAATCGGAATCTTTCATTCAAGAAGCTTGGGATATGGAGGGCTCCAAAGAAAATTACTTCTACGGGTGAAGGTATCTAGATCTTGACCAAAATACCAAAGGAACGCACTGGGATGAAAAAAAAAAAAAAGATTCCCGAGCAAGGGATGAGAGATGTCTCAAACTGGGAAGAACTATTAATTGAAGACCGCAAGGGTAGGGAAGGCCGCACAAACATACGAAGGGTTGATGCTAGCAGGTAAAAAGGTGTGGTTGGGAATTGAGAATTTCCAGTCTGATTCCCCACTAAAAGAGACTGGGACGCTTGATAAGAATAAGGTCCGGGAGCCATCAGGGGCCTTTAGAACAAGAACCAAAGCAATAAAACTGCCGAGAACTGACAAAATGACCTACTACATTGATCGCTTCCACCTACAACTGTGTAGTGTGAAAAGTGTGAGCGACTCTACTCAGCCAGAGTTGGCTTGGTGCGACTCGTGATTGACCTATGTCTATGTACTGCGCGAATCAGCACCGGTTCCTTAGAGCTGAACGCATCGGTTACGGAGAACCTGAAAAGCCAGGCGTAGGCTACGACTTCGACGGCATATCCAAGTGGGAAGCTCAGAGTACAAGTCGAGCGGGAGCGACATGTACACGAATTATCCCCGGAGGGCCGTACCCAGGATTTGAGCAAAAACCCGGAAACATCAGTAGTCTGAAGAACGCAAAACGCATTCGAATTAAGATTGGGGAATATACGCCAGAGCCAGGGAAGGCTGTGACCCTCACCCCGTTGCGCACGTAGAGAGGAATAGGGTCTCTACCTATAATTACGTACCGGACAAACTATTGCTCGGAGACAGCAAAACAACGGAGGAGTAGAGAGGTCCTCGGGCAAGGTCCAGGATAAGTTATTCTTTACGTGCCAGAGAAATAGGACGGCTCAAAGGGTCCGGGATAATCGGGTCAATCAGTCGCAGTAAATCAGGCAAATACAAGGTTTGGAGGGGTTTTCTTGTATGATAGACAAACGTGGGATTCAGGAGATCTCAACTCCCGGCACAGAACAAAAGTATAGAAGTTGGCTGAAGTGGCCCTGGTACTAAAATCGGGCCATCTACGCCTTTGGGAGAGGAACGTCGCAGTAGGTTATCCGTCCCACGTCGGGGCGGTGTAGAGTGAAAAGGTATTTCGACATGCGAGCAGTCCAAGGGCTGGGCCCCATGCTACCTAGCGTGCATCAGCGAAACTTACTAAACTCCAGGTAGAGGGTATTCGTAGTCCAGTAGGGTTCCCTGTTCAAAGTAAAGGGGAGCGGTTACGTCAATAAATGGGTAGGCATTGTAATGTTTTGCGATGAGATTAATGAGGGCGTTGTGGGTCACCTTAGATACGGCGAAGGATCGTGAAGCGACCTGAGAGAGCAGAGTTAAACACAGTCAAGAGAGGGGTGTATTTGTGAAGGCTGACCAAATTACTAGTAACGCAACATCACCCACTCAGGCAGGTTCGATCAAACTAGGTTGGCTTTGTCGTAGGGAACAGAAATGGGGGCGTTAGGAGGAACGGAGTCTATGCGCAATGTCCGCGCACGAACGCCTTATTACCTTCTCAGAAGAAAGCGTGGTAGCGAGGTGGGGGATTGCTTTGTAAGCCGACAGTACCAACGCAAGAATATAAAAAGGGACGAGGTGCGTTTGGGTGGAAGCAGAATCAAGCGGTATTGTAGTTAATGAAGATGGGCAGTTCAAACTGGGAATAACTATGGTAAAACTAGGGAAGCGGTTTTCGCACGAGCGCACGGAGTCTCGGAAGCGGATTGTCTAACGTAGGTCGAATTCAAACGAGGGACGAAAGGGTTCCTGTGTAAAGACGACACTTTCAAGAAAACCTCATGTATGTTTCCAGGTGAGTCTATGCTGAGGGTAGGGAAAAGAAACGGGGCTATGCATCACAACTTCATAGGCTGGAAAAACACAGGGGGGGTGTTCACGGGGGTTTAAAACGGGGGGTCGTTGGGACCAGGAAAAGACATAAGCAATCGCAATAGTTGCGTTAGGTAGGTTTCCCGACGAAACAACGAGGGGCCGAGGCGGTAGCAATCTGTATTGTTTCAAAAAGGTGTGCTCTTTGGTGAAAAGGAATGACCCAGGACTAATCAATCAACAGTGGATTCGGGAAATGTGGGAGGAATGCATCAGACAAATCCACAATCGTACGCAAGGAATTCATTTTACCCTGAGGCGATACCAACGACGGTGAAGCCGATTTGAGTAGGGATGAACTTCCTTACGCTTGTAGGCTGGCAACTTCAATTCACGGTACTCACTGCTTGTATGGAGGTGTATATTTGGTGAAAACTGGGACTCTCGGAACGCACTTTTGAAAATTGGAGCCATGAACAGGGACGCAGGAGAGCGGGCGAAGGCCGCAAGGGAGTCGTGGACGGGAACAAACATCAGATGACCGGTCATTCGGGGGGGGAAGTGGGGTCACGGCGAGAGCGTCGAAGTGGCAGAACGTCTAAAGACGGCAAGAATTCTTTCCGAGTTAAAATCAAGAGTAACACAGCGTGGTCGGCCAAGAAAATGCAGACGGTCCTCAATGGAGAATGTGATACGGAGGGAACAGATCCTCAAAGAAGGGGTCACGCTAGGAAGATAGGAAGGGGGGTGATTCGCAGAGAACAACAGCATTTGGTGAGGAAGGCATAGCCAGAATAAAGGCAGCGCTGCGGCTGAGAACGTGGCGCCGAGCGGGTGAAGGGTGGGGGGACTTCGCCAAATAGGGGAAAGCACATAGACGACGGGACGGAACCGATTGGGGGATGACAAATGGGGGGAGAAACAGGCATGTCGTCCGTAAGAGTCATGGGTCGATCGAATCCCACAAAAAACAAACGGGGAAAAGGGAAGGAAGATAATAGAGCCCTCTCAAAGTGACTTCATGTCGACAATTTAATCAGCCTCTGGTAGCAGGGGATGAGCTGGCGGGGGGAACTGGTTCATGAGAATCATGAGCAAGGAACGTCCGCCACGCTTGAAACATCCTGCAGCGGGCATGGACGGTAATTCTGTTCATCCGGGGAAAAAAAAGTGTGTGACTTCTTAGATGCCTTGCAAATTCCGACATGGCCAGGCGTGACGTGGAATTTGGCAACGACGAGTGAGGAAAGGGGCGGCGGCACGCTTGGGGCGGGGACGATGCTCAAAGGTTGTATCCGATGTAGGGGCACTGGCCTCATTAGCGGCATCGTGACATTGAAGCATTCTGTCTCAGGGCCTCACTCTCACGGGACCAAAACAAATACATTAACAGAGATCGTCGGGGTTGACTGCGGATAAATGGAGGACATCGCCCTGAGACCGGCGAAATGCTGTGCAATGAATTAAAAAAGGAAAGGGAGAATGTGAAGTATCGTAAGGGAAACAAACTCTTACACCCGGGGCCGACACGCCGGACCGTGCATTTAATGGCCAGTATCGAAAGGTGAGCCGTCACCGGAAAAATGGCCAACCGTAGGTACGAACGGGGGAGGGAAAGATTTACGGCGACAGCATCCATACTGGCTGCGGCATAAAAAGAACAAAGAGAGCCACCATTTGACGGCGGGGCAAGAGGGAAGGGGTGGTAAGCACCGACAAGAGAAGCAAACCATCATAGTAGCGCTCAGATCCCACAACTGTCTTTCCTAGAGGGAAAGACAGGGCAAGAAAATGGTCAGACGTTTTCATGCACATCCGAATGGGACAAAGACCCTTAATCCGGTGCATGCAACCTAACACGGGCACCCATTGCAGGAACCGATCAAAACGGATTTGTTAAAGCTCGCTTCCCGAACATCAGGACAGACACGGACCGAGACCGGCACAGGCTGGTTTGTTGACATCGCACCGCAAAAGTCGGAAGGGGGCGTCCCGCGGAACTGGCCGCGCATTGGGAACAAGACGACTCTATCCCGGTAGATCCGGGGGAACGAAACGACACACGGCAGCAGTGTCCGTTGAATTACTTTTTAATAGGACGATGGCTTCTCTCCGGAATTGTGCTGGAGCAGCAAAGGAAAATTCGAAGGCTATGCCGGATATGAAATTAAGTCAGCACTCCCAAAGTCCCTGAAGCGCGACTGAAAGGAATTACAGTGGATCGCGGGGTTGCGCGCTGCTTCCAAGGGAGGTTCGAAAGCACAATGTAAAGGCCCCCTAAAACAAAGACACGCAAGTGTTGCTCTCAAAATCAGTGGGATGGGATGAAAAACGGGGGGGGGAGACTTTCAGGTGATATTCCAAAGAAAAAGAAGCAACTAAGGGAAACTCAGTTGACTTAAAAAACGCTTCACGCGCCAGGATTCATGCCGTCAATTACAAAGAAAACAGAACATCAATGACTGCACGAGGTCAAAACAAAAAAGAACAACACCGACCCAACCTACAGAATACATCCATTGATGAGTACGCATAGCAAGTGGGAAGATGTTAAATTTAAAACTCTATACTACGACATCGACCGCATGGGTTTTTATGTTAAGGGGCGAGAGTGATTGACAACGCTTGTCGATGCTCAGGAGCGTCATCAAACCCGGTTTCCTTCTAGCATGGGGCAAATCTGGGAACTGAAAATTCGACGATACTATACGGAGATAAGAAAATTGCGTTGGCCCGGACGAGTACAAACGCGCGGCATGGACGATATCAAGACCACACTTAAAACTTTTGATACAAAGGCAGACGGCGGGAGATCAACCAAGCCAGTATGTGGGGCCGATTGTAACATGACTCATGAAAGTGAATGGTTCTTTACTGGAAAGAACAAAACATTGGTGCGCCTGGATAGGGCTCTAGCTAAACAAAGACAACGTGGAAGGT
>Ga0179591_1296248_pt1 | contig 13775 bp, 13 predicted proteins | sample CZOMad2_1_08_16f_FD_182891 | JGI IMG/M metagenome (GOLD analysis project Ga0179591, IMG submission 182891) | Vadose zone soil fungal communities from Angelo Coast Range Reserve, California, USA - CZOMad2_1_08_16fungal (PacBio error correction) | ecosystem: Environmental > Terrestrial > Soil >...
GAATCGGCAGGGGTTAAAACACCTTTGTGCAGGCGCCGCAAACAAGCGAACAAAAAAAGAAAGCCGGACAAAGGAACGGAGCGAATTGAGAGACCCAAACCTAGAGGGGGGTCTAACGGAAACGCCCGAATGCAACACCATCCGTTAAGGCGCAAAGAATTCGGGAAGGAATGTGGGACACCAGGGCTATGCCATCGTAAAGACAGGGACAGAAATAGCAGTCATCAAATCGTCGGCCAAAACAGGGCGATCTTCTGAAGGAAACCTAGGTTTCGGTTCCTTGGAAGGGGCCCCGATGAAAGAAACCAGTCAAACGCTTGTCCTCCCTTGGGACAGCACAAAGAAGACGGGCCTTCCTAGGTGGCTCAGATCAGGTGCCGAAACCCGGGGTTTATGGAGGGGAGAGTTTTTCTGGAGAAAGGAAGGGACTCGTCAAAAAAAAAACTATTGCAGGGACCAGGTATCTTCCAATGAGGTAGGGGGGAAGAGGAGCCAAGACTACCATTATGGGAAGGGAAAGAAGAGGTGGTAAGACTAAAAGGGGGGGGGTAAAAGGAATGCAAGGTACGGACGTCACAGGGGGATGGGTGCTCACCATCTTTAAAAAAGGGGGAAGAGTCCTGGCACCCCCCTTTGGATGAGGAGCACGAACCCGTGAACGGGAAAAATCCGACTATTTGAGGCTCAATTCTACTAGCGTGGTATACTAAAAAGGGTGGCGAAGATCCACAAGTGCGGGGAACCACAGAGGGTATGGGACAAACAAAAAACGGCATTCGGGCCTCGTAAGAGGCCTAGTCCCCTCTTCATAGGAAGAAAATACAGAGACGGGAGCGGACGCATGTAGGGGAACCCTCAGTGTCTGGGGGAAAACCAAACCGACGGAAAATCGTCGGGAGAGCAAAGGGGAGAGGGGGGACTAACGGAAAGGCAAAAAAAAAAGATAGGCTTCAGACAGATGGTTGGGACTCTACCAAGAAAGTCCATAGCATTCAGACAGAAAGCTAAACGACTTCCTTAATAAATGAAAACTAAATTGTACATGCCCCTAAGTACAGCGATTCCTCGAAGGGGGCAGTTTGTTGCTTAAGGAAAAAAGTAAAAAAAAGCCTTCCGCGAAAGAGGAAGAAAAAAAAAAAAAAAAAAAAAAAAAAAAAAAAAAAAAAAAAGAAATTAGACGTTACAAGGGGTGCTCAAAAATTTCTGGCACTCTGAAGAAAAATCATCCGCGCGAAGGTAGTGGCTTCCACTAGAGAAGTGTGTTTTGGGCGGGGGTTAACCAGTCTGATCAACAACCCCCCGGTTGGGGGGAAAAAAAAAAATCGGAGGATACCGAGGGGGGGGCTCAAGAAGGGGGAAACCACTCGGCATGCCTCATCCCCCAGTGGCAAAAGGGGTGTTTCATCCGGAAAAAAGGCCAACCAAGGGGGGGGGGTTTGGGGTGGGGCAAAGAAGAGAGAACGGGGAACTAAACTGTGTGACGACACTCACTAGGGGGGGGTGAAGTTCTTGTCGGCCGGGTGCAGACCAGCAGTCAGGAGCTTCCTCAAAAAATGAAAAGAACACTCTTGGGATGAATTAAATCCTCCCAATCAACAAAAAGGATAAATAACCAGAAAACTCCCTGTCTGAGGGCTATCAGCATAAATAAAGGGTCCCAGGGTTCAGAATAAGCTCGAAGCCGCTTTGCGAAAGGTTGTTGGTCTTGAAGGTTTTCCCGAACGGGTTAAAGAGGTCCAAAAAAACAACTAATCCATACGGGAAAATGAGTGCATTCCGAACGGCCTAAAAAAAAAAATTCCCAGAATGGATCGGGTTGGGGTGTCGTTGACCGGGGCGGAAGCGGCCGTTAAAATCCGTCCTAGGCGGAAAAAAAGGTCTCAATCTAATTAGAAGAAAAAACCCGCCCCCCAGGAGAAAAGGGAATCGAACTGCCGAATGCAGCATCCCGCCTGAGGTTGGAAGTATCGGCGCGAAAACCTCCGACCGAAACACCTAATTCGCAGCAAATCTGTGTGGGGTGGTGCATGTCCTACTCAAACGCGATCCCAAAACGCCTAGGCAACAAAAGGATAGCGGGCTAAGATACGCGCCCTACCATCTGAAACTGCGCCCTGGTTCCCAACCGAAAACCCCATTTGACGGGGTGGGCCTGGCCAGGCAAAAGGAAAGGAAGAAGGGGTAGGCCCGGGGAGTGAAAGGGGGGAAAGATAAAACGGTCAGAAGGAGGTTGGCCAGGCGGAAAATCAGTTAAACGGTGGGGTGAACCTCCGACAGAAGGGGGGGGGGGGGGACGCGGTCGCGGTGGGAGGGGGGGGGAAAAAAATAGGGAATCGTGTTCGAACATCCAAACGGACGCCTGGAAACGATAAGCAACACAACAAAGAGAAGGCGTGCGATCAACGCGCCGGGGGCCAAAGACTATTCGGACCGTTCCAGATGAGGTCGATCAAGAAGGAGGGTGAACGGGGGGGCTCTAACTTGGGGGCCAAAAGGGGTGTTCGGGGGGCAAAGGAAGGGGTTCTTCAGAATGAAAAACGGTTAAACCGCCGGGTGGGGGGTTGGGCCGTTGCATCAAATGACCATTTAATGGAACGAGATGGCGGAGGGGACGAGGGCCCCGAAAATCATCACCCTTACCCAAAAAAGGAAAACCGGGCAGTTGGTCACAAGGGAAGCAAAAACCTGCAGAAGGTAAACGGGGGAAGGCAGTCCGTATTATCGAATGCTTTTGAGGACGACAGGGTTGCGTCGGAAAAAGTCGGTAGGACCGCCGCAACTTGAAGTGACAAGTGACGGCGGGGTCACACAACAGCCTGAGGTACGCTCTAGCACGGGGAACTGGAAGTCTTCCTGCTGATGACTGATCCTGTCGGGTAACGCTCCCGGCGGAGGAAGCGTTGGAACAGCTTGCCTACGTTCCTGCGACCTGATTAGAAAAATCTGAAGGGGAAGACGTGCACTCAGAAATCCTGGTGACGAACCCTTTATTGTGGGACAACGGCTGTAACATTCGTTAAAACTCGAAATCATAGGGGTTCTGTCTCTAGAAACTACTAGGCAGAGGGGCTTAAAATAAAACGGAAGGGAATTAACTTGAAGGCATTAAGGGGAACTTCAGATTTTAAAATCTAGACCGACCTGAAGCAGTCTCAACGCGACAGCACGTCGTGGGGAGAGAGAAACCTCGGAGTCGCATCCCACCACGCAAAGGGTCAATAAGACATACTAAGGAAAAAGGGGAATTCCCCTGATTACCGAGCGAAAAAGGAACGGGGGTCTCTGATGCGCCACTCCGAGAAAAAAAGAAAAAAAAACCCAGGTGCAGCACAAAGGGGGCCGCGGACACGCAAAAACGCAAAACAAATTCCATTTTTGGAGCGGGGCCTGGCCCGATTGGAACCAAGGGGATTTCGTGTACAAATTGCAAGTATCCCTACGAGCAAACACTCTTAAACGAGAGCCAATTGTGTTACCCGAAAGCACCACGACGGTCTACAATAAGCAGCATCACATAGAGCGGGGGGACATCCACAACAAACAACTTGCGGAAAATAAGGGTAGCTGAGCGTTTTTCAAAAGGGCTCATTTGAGATGCCAGGGGGCAGGGACAGGGGGAGAGACCTTAACCAAAGGGCACGGAGCCCTTACTGCAGAAGAGTAACTGCTGGAAAAAAATGCCCCTTCCGTGGGAATGCAGGAGTGGGGATGAGGGGGGCGAGACGGGGGGAACTATCGATGGTAACCTCCATTCGCGAGGATGGAACCAAGGGGAGCGCTTCAACGACGGCCAATTGTGGGGAAGAAAAATCACGAGAAAATCGATACACAACCCATCGACGTTAAAAAGAAGCCTTCCAGAGTTCACGCGAAGGGGGCCAATGCCCAAAAGCCTAAATACCCAGATTCCCAGCGCGGCGCTAGCAAACGGCGGGCAATGGGGGTCTACGCCGGACACAAAAAGCCAATCGAGAACGCACAGGGAAGTTGGACGAGTGCGGAACCGACGTGGCCGAAGGTGGAGCAATAACGAAGGCCGAGCGGAAAAGAAAACGGCGAACGCCCTGTCCGTGAAAGAAGGGAAAGGCGGAAAAAGAAAAGGAACCCGCTCCGCGACGGGCAGGAGTCAAAACGGCAACTGACGAAAATGCAGCGTCCTTGCGGAAACGGGGGCAGAACTTGGTTGTGAGCCGGGCAGAAAGCAATCCACCAGGTGACGCCTCCCGCCTACACTCAGACACTCACCTTCACTGCCGGGGAAAGAAAAAACTCCCGTAGGTAAATCAGAAGGACCTGGAACTACCAAAACTGTCTAGGAGCTAGTGGTAATACGGGAGCCGAAGAAAAAAATCGGGGTGCCATTGAAAAATCTGCAAGAAAAAACACTACAGAAAGGTTAAACTGAAAAAATGTTAAAACCCAACGAAATCCTACACGGGTTGGACGAAAAGCGGGGCCCGCCAAAAAGTGGCCAGCCCCCCCCATTCGCCTAGTGCGCGAGCCTGGCTTCAAACGCAAATCGATTAACAGAGGGTCAAACCAATGATAGAAGTGTGCAAAGGGGTCCGGGCGGTACGTCCTTGGAGAAAGGAAACGGTCCTGTTTGGAAACACTGGTTCCTATTGAAATTTGAACTGAGGGACGACCAAGACCTAAAAATGGCAAGAAGAAAAGGATTAAAAAGGGGTTTCACCAAAACCGACGGGCCTCTCATGTCGTGGGTGGCCTATCAAAGGCAGGGTAATATCATTCGAAATACTGGATGCAGGCGGCAGAAGTCTGACTGCCGACACGAGTTGCACAAGGAGGGAGACGTCGAAGACGTCGCTTGGAAGGAAAGGCAGATCTCAGCGCGGGAGGGAAAGGTCGATCAAGTTCAAATTCGTCTGCGGGGGGAAAAGACGAAGGGAAAACGCAGGGGTACTCAAGAACTCTTTCACTAAAATGGATTGGAGGAACGGGGTCGAAGAAAAAACTGAAAAAGGGTTAACGGAGAGGTAAGGTTCACGGGAAGCAAGGCTCGCCAAGAAAGGGGGAAAACGACAAAATTATCCCGAACCAGAACGAAAAAGGCCGAACGGCCAGAGTGGGGGCACGGTGAGAGGGGGAAGGGGGTGGTGAGGGCCGAGAAAACCATAAAGTTTTTAAAGGGGCGATACGCCGGAGGGCGAACCAAAACGGAGATAGGGGCAAGGGTATTCCAAAAAACGGGGATAAAACGACAGTCAGCGGTATCTCGAGGGTGGGGAAAGTGGGTCAGCATAGAAAAAAGGGCAATGCGACGAATTTGGCAAATAAAAACGCATCCCTCGTAATGATCGGGCCGGCACCGGCTAGATCTGGAAAACAAAAAAACCCGAAAAAACGGAACATCGGCTGATCGAACGAGATGTCAGAGACACGGGCTACGACGTCAAATGGGAACAGTGGGGCCACCGCGGGTTTCAAGAGAGCTAGCGGCCGCCGAATTCATTGGCCAACAGCCAGGGGGGGAACAGCCTTTGGGGGAAATCCGGGGGGGCATGGGCTCAGGGGGGGGCAAAGAAAACTCCAAGAGACGCACTCCGGCGCTGCCCTCTCCACGAAAGGGGGACTCAAAAGCACTCGTCGAAGGAAGACGACGGCATAACGATCAAAGAGCCCAAAACGGAAGGATAGCCTGCTGGGCCACTTCAAAAGGGGAAGCGGGGGGGATGACTAAAGGACTAGGCGCCGAGCCAGGGGACTGTGGAGGGGACCCATCCGAATTGTGGGGCAAACACCGGGGGGCCACTTCAAAAGGTGTCCACAGACAGTCCGAAGAAGGGCAGGTCACATAGGCCAGCTTAGTGGACCTCCAAGGGAAAGGGAGACCGGGCAAAAGCAAAAACCATTGTTGGAGACCTCTCAGCGTACCAACACTATATGAGGTACAGGATCAAGAATTACCAGGGCCTCTCTCTGGGGGTGGGGGAATCCACGTTAGTACGTAACGGTAGGGAAGGACCGTCGGGGGCGACGCAACCAAACCGAAGCCACACGAGCAAACTCTTTCTTAGGAAATCCATAATTGTGTGTAAATTATCTCGTCCGACTTACAGCCAACAATTCCCCCCAACGCAAGAAAAAAGTATTCCAAAAATTAGAACCGAATCTTTTTCGGGCAAGAAACGAAAAAAGGGTTCAGGAAAAAGAGGGGGCGGCATCGGGAAACATGGAGTCAAGGAAACCGGGGAAAAAGAAAAGGGTGGTCCTCTTCCCTGCAAACAAAGGGGAAAGCGAACGGCACTTATCTGGATGAAAGCCGCCAATCGAATGTGGGCAGAGAAAAAAAAAAAACGGAAAGTAGGACGATGGTTAGAGAGGACAGGGCACAGGACCTAAGCCCCAAACATTTTACGGAAAAAGAGGCAGGGGCCCCCCATTCACGCTCAGCGAAGCGGGGGTCAGAGGGGAGCACACCAAAAAAGAAACAAGGGGGCAAGAAGGGACTGTTACCGAGGGAACTCCATCTAGCTGAGACTAAGACCTTTCCTCATGATGGTCTGGTCGGGGCCTTCTCGAGCGACCTCGACTCGGCTGGGCCCCAAAGAAAGCAACCGAATTAAAGAACGTACTCAAACTGCTGTACAGCCCTGCAGGATGAGTTACCGGGCAGACTGGATGTAATAACGCTGGTACTACCGGACCCCCACCGAGCAGAACGGGGGACCTCTACAAGAAAAGCCCCGAGGCAAAAAGCGGGGCGACTAAAAACTCCTCAGGTCAACAGAAAGCCACCTGGGGCATAAAAATGGGGAAAACCCTGATCCCTAAGGCCTCAAAGAAAAACACAACATAGAAGAAAGAAGAAAAGGGGCCTGTGGGCGCCTATGGGCCCAGGAGGAACTAATGCCGCGGCCACCCCACGCGAAGCGATGACGGGGATCCAGGAGCGGTAGCCAAAAAACGTGGCGGGGTGCACGTCTCAACCATACCAGGGAACGGGGGCAGCAAAACACCAAGGTAAAAGGAGAAAAAGCCAGCCCAAAATCCGACTGACCAAACGGTCCACAACCCGTCCCGGCAATGACGGGGACATCAAAGGGAAAACAAAGCGTAAGGGTGTCAAGGTCGAAGCGGCCAAAAAACGAGCGACAGGGATGTCCCGTAAAGAATAGCTCAAAACGGAGAACGGCTCAAAGGGACCAGGGGAACCGGCGGGGAGCAGCAACACAGCCCGACAGCAGCCTGCGGCTGACACGAGGCAAGACCAGAAAAGCCAAAAAGCGTGGGCTCGGAGTGCCTCAAAACCAACACTACTCAACATCGGGGCGCAGAACGGTATATGGGTGACCAAAAGGGCGAACAGGAAACGGGAACAGCATCGAAATGGGGCGGTAAAGGCAGGGGTAGCTTCAGACGACAAGATTGGGAATCCAGTGAAATCAACTAAAGGGCCCAGATAAAGCCAAACTCTCGGGGGCACGACCTCGGTCTCAAACTAAAATCAAAACAGAACTCCGATGGTAAGCCGCTCGTGGTGCTGCGCGAAGAAAGTGGGAAAAACCCGGGCATCGGTCAACTGAAAGGCCAACGCAGGTCAGCGAGAAACGTGCCGAACGGCTAGAGACTGTCGGGTCAAGTGAAAGGGCCGGGGGGGAACTAAAACCAGGAGACGAACATAGGACCGGGAAATTTGACTGAACGAGCAGGAAGAGGATTAGAAAAAGCCTTTGGAAAAACGATAAGCTCGTTTGGTTGAAAACTAGTGCCCCCCGGGTTGAAAAGGCGGCCCAATGGCGGGCCGTGAAAATAGCAAAGGCGGCCAAGATAAAAAAGGAACGCGCCGGTACCTTCACGGCTGCGCTTAGCCTCAGCCGAGCCTGCAGTTGTGAGCTATCACCTCACCTGGGGTCGGGAATTACACCCTTCCCCTTAATGGGAGAGAGTCGTAGAAAGATTCCCAATCAAAGGGGAGGACCTCTACGAAGTTAGCAGTCGGTTAAGTGGGGGGCGGGCACACCTCCCCCTCTCGTCGGCAGGGGGAGAGAAAGGGGACTCCTGTGAAGGCCGGGCCCAAATCAATGTAGGAAGCCTTTGCGAAAAGTCCACAGAAGAATCCGAAATCTCTCCATAGAGAAAGAAAAGAAATAATGGGGTCATGAAGGATCGACTCGGCAAAAGAGGACTGAGGGAAGGTTATACGAGTAAAATCCTTCAAAGAGATTCCGGGGGTTTAGGAATTATTTTTTTGGAAGTCTGAGCGAGCTCTCGAAGCCTGAGTACATTTTCATAAAAAACAAACATGCGTAAGCCCCGTGACACTCGCCCGGGCGCTGGGGACGAAAAAAACCCTGCCGAAGGAGGGAAGTTTGAACCCAGTTCCAAGAAGCAAAACAGCACGGTGCCAAAAAAACCCCGGGGCAACGTAATCCAGGAAGGGTACCGATCTTGTAAACTCGGGGCGCATCAGTTCTGAAGGGGGTCTGAACAAGAAAGTCAGAGGGGGAGGGATCATAACGGGTCTGTGGGGGGCGGAACGGTCCCCTACTTCGCTCGTTAACGTCTCCGCAGCCTCCGGAGTCAGGCTCAAACATGACAAAACGAACTGGGTTGTGGACGGAATGAGGTCACACTGCCAGACCACTGTCTAGAAACGAAAAAACGGAAAAGCGAGGCTATCGCAAAGGTCCCTCGGCCAAAAGGATAGGAAACCGCCCAGAATGAATTTTAAAGAAAAGAGTCGGAAGTGTGGGACCACACCGAGGGTCACCAAAAAAGAAAAGAACCAGAATCAGGTGGAAAGGCGACCTGAGAGAAACGCCCTATCTATCCGGTTCGTGAAAAAAAAAACCCTCAGGAAACGGGGAAGCGGCGGAAGTCACTGGAAAAAAAAAAACCGGCCATCGCGCCGACTCCTCACAAAAGAAAGGCAGTCCCTGCCGCCGGCTTTTGAGCAAGACGGGGGAAACGGGAACCCGCGAGGCAAAAGAAAGCAAGGAACCTGTTCGGAAGAAACTTTCGGGGCAGACGATCCACCCACGGAACCTCGAAAGGGAACGCAAAGCTATAACACTGCACTGCTCAAGTCCGAGAAAAAAAGACAAATGACGCCGGGGGTGGGCAGGCACCACGAACAAAGGGCGCCAAAGGGTGTGGGGGACATTTGCTTTAAAGGCAAGAAGGGTGACCGGAGGGGAAATAGGAATCACGGTATGGTCTCCCCACAGCAGAAAGTGGAACGCTGGAGAGGGGGGGGCATGGTGAAAAACTACGTTCAGAATCAAAAGCGCTGAAGAAGCCTGAAAGGACCAAAAGAAGTGCCTTGAGACCTTTTGGAACGCAAGGAGGAAATCTCTCGAGCAGGGGCCACTACTGGTGGGCATAGCGCAGGAAAAAAAACGGGGGGGGGTCAATAGTGAGCTTCAGGGGAACCAGACGGGGGTGAAAACAGGGGGGTCTGTGCGTGCAGGAATGGAAAAAAGTAGTCCCCCCATGAACTCAATTACAGGAAAGCGACCGAAAAAACGGGGCGGTTTTCCGAAGCCTTGAAACGGGAAACGTTGCTCCGGCCCGGATACAGGGAAAAAAAGGTGGAGCGAAGCTAACTGGGGGAGATCAGGGGAGGGCACGCAACTGCATTAAGCCGGGCGGCGATAAAAACGGAAAGGTTGAAACCAGAGGGAGTCGGAAAGGCAGTGGGAATCGGCCGTGGGGCCGAAGAACGAGGAAAAGGGGGACCCGCGGACGGGCAAAGGAGGGGGGGGAGCAGGTCACCTATAAAAAAAAGGGTACCAATAACAAGGGTGGACTTATAAAGGTGGACTGCACGCACAGTAAGTAAGTAGCAACGTCAAAGGGTATCCCGGGCGGGTAAAAAAACGGGCGTAACCTCCCAAAAAACAAACGGAAATGTGCGCACAGAAACGGGAAGCCCCAAAGAAGGGAGCAGTAAGAAGGGAAAAGTAAGGGGGACACGTGCGAGAAGGACGGCTGAAGGAAAAGGATACTTTTGGGGGGGCAAAGACAGGAGGCCCGAAACGGGGAAGACAGCGCAGCAAGGGAGGGAAAAAAAAGGGGGGGGTGGGGTGGCTATGATCGACCGGACTCAAAGGCCCCCCAAATGTCTTGGGGGTCACAAAACCTTTAAAGGAATGAACTTTTCAGAGGACAACATCATACGAAAAGCGCTGTTTCTTCCGGGAATTGGTCCCCCAACACCTTACTATTAAAAAGTGCATAACACGATCATAGGTAAGCGCAGCACAAGGTCCCTATGTGGTGAACTGGGGAATTCAGAGCTTTCTTGGTGAAAAATCTGCTGGTCGGTAACCCAACTTTCCCTTTAAAACGACCCAAAAAAGGTGGTACAGACCGATCCGCATGGAACAAACACCACAAAGAACAGGAAAAGACATCTATGCTCAAAAAAAAACCACAACTGGGGGAGGAAATTATTAAAAATAAGAAAGAGCTGCCACTTTTTCATGAGAAGTAGGGACCCAGGGTTTCCCCAACAGTGGGAGGGGAAAGGAACAAGGGATCTCAGTAGAAATCTGGAAACCCCTCACACAAAATCAAGGCAATCAACAAAAGGCACTTCGGACTCAAAATGGGGCTTGGTGACTCTGGCAAACTTAATAGGGGTGATGGGGGCATAGGGGAAAAAAGCGCGGGTCCTCGTCATCGCGAACCACCAATGGTGAAGAGGGGCACGTCAGACAAAGTTACGCTGTCGAAACCGTGGAAAAAAAAAAAAGGGGGGGGGCTGCGGGCGACTCAACCCCGAAGTCCCCCAACCAGGCTAGATTTCGAGGGGGGGACGCGACCATTGCAGATGACACGGAAAAAGCCGCATTTAAGCAGGACAACCCATGGTCCCCGGGGTGCCGGACCCAAGGATAGAAAGGAACGAACTTCACGTTAAAAGAAGAGCGCACGGCCTGTTGAAGGGAAGACGAGTGCCTCCGGGGCACCGGGAAAGGGACGCATTTTGGGGAAATAAAGAGGCTAGACTGAAAAGAAGCTCCTCCTTGGATGGGGGGAACGCCCCTTTCACCATGGTTACGCGGAAAAACACAGCACTGGGACCCGCAGGGGCGCGGAAAATCACCAGGGAAAAAAACCGACTGCCTTTACTACTCATTAAAGCGAAGCACTTTTTTGACAAAAGGTAAAGGCCTCAGAACGCAGTAACGGGAAAAGTCCAGAGCTCTCAAAACGCACAGGGAGATAGAAACCGTGAGGAAGTGCATACCCTGTGGTAAGGAGGAAGACCACTGCCTGTTTACGAATTACTGGGGTGAAGTGGGGAGGGGCCCAGGCCGAAAGAGGAGGTCGCTTCCATGGCAAAATGCTCACACCAAACCTCTTTTCCAAAGTGGACAAGGGTTGAGAAAAGAAGATTCTGAAGTTCCCAGAAAGCGAACTGAGATGGGTCCCCCCCTTGAGTTTGAACACCGCAAGGCTAGAAAGGGAGCGAAGAAGAGCGTTACGGAAAAACAGAAAAGAGAAAAGGAATCCTCCGAAGGGTAGACTGTGCCAAACTTGGGCTCGTACGTGGGAGTCAGGAAGGCTTTTTGAAAAACGCCAAAAGGGTGAAAAGCTGCCTGCAAAGTACCGAGGGGTGAACGATAGAACAAGTTCTGGGGGGGGGGGACAGAATTACAAGAAAAGTACCGGGCCTCGCAATTCAGGAATGGGACAGAGCCCCACGGACGCGAATGGGAGAGATAGCAGCATGAAGGAAAAAAAAGTCGGAGGGGAGTAGAAAGGCCGGGCTACGCGTTGCAAAGGGGCTTCAACCGGGGCGAAGGAAAGGGAGGAACGGCGGGATGAAGGACTTGAAGGGGGGCGGCGCAGATTCCAAACCTAAAATGCAGTCCTAAAGCAGTTTGAGATGAGAGAGCGGATGCAAAACAGGGGGCCGGGGGGCGGGAAACGCGCACAGCCGGGAACGAGGGGGGAGGAAAAAATAGATTAGGCAACCTGAAGGGGGAAAAAATGGAGGTGACCGCGAAAAATCCTGCAAGGGAAAAAAAATCCTCTCAAAGGGGGTCGTGAGGAGAGAGTAAAGAAAGGCGATGACCTCTATAAAAGGGGCGGGGGAGCCTAGAAAGGGATGAGGACCGGAATGAAGAAAGGGGTTTGGGATACCAAGAAAGGTCGTAGGGGGAAAGCTGAGATTAGAAACTGAGAAAAAAAAAAAAGCGCACTTCGTATCAACGTGGCGGGAAAGCCGAGACTGCCATGCGAACGATGGGTACAAAAATCTTTGGGGGACATAAGGGGTCAGGGCAAAAAAGGAAGGAACGTCGAAAAAGGGTCAAGAGGAAAAGTGTCCGTTCTGCGAGCACTAGAACCGTTCGAGTAACGGGGAAATACAGAGGGAAAAAACGCTGGGGGAAAATTGTGGGACGTCAAAAGACCTTAAGCGAGCTCTGCTAACTGCGAACATCATTCAGACACCCGAAGCTGGGCCGCATAACCGAAAGGAAAGACGGGGCTCGAGAAGTGCGAAAAAAAAAGCTCCCGTCACGAATACGGGATGTGTAAAAAGGAAAGGGCCGCCCGCATCTTCGAAAAAGGTAGGAAAGCCGAACCAGATACGCCACTTCGACGAGGGGGGAGAGTGGGCCACCCACGAAAAGGGAGGGTCAGGGGGGAGACGATCAAAGGAGAAATCAGAGAGAAGGAATATGCGAAAAAAAGGTCGACCTCATTACTTTCAGTGTCCAAAGGGGGGGGCACCCCTACCTTTCGGAGACACAGTCGGAAGAAAGAAAACCAGCCTCATAAGGGGGATCACAGTCAGAGGGACGACCGCAGGCTCTGTGCCACCGCAGCGACAGGGGCGCCGTCAGAACCCTCTTGCAAAAAAAGGGAAAAAAACCACACTAGATGTCGAAGATATCAAGACATAAAGGGAAGGTGCAAAAACTCTCATCAAAATCTCGTCCGCTCACCAGGGGTAGAAGTAAGGAACGCAAAGAAGGACTATCGTCAGAAAGGGGCGGTAAGGCAACCGCTTAGGGTGATAATCCGTAGTTGGACACCGGTGTGATTCGAAACCACGCGAAAAAGAGAATGGGAAAGAAAAAAAAAAGGACCAAATGCGATTCCAAAACAGTCGAAAGGTCCGGATTCTTGGGACCACATGAGCAAGACAGTCGGAAAAGAAAGGTGAAGGTTTTAGAAAAATCTGACATGAATAACGAAAGGGGTGTCGGGCCAGAAGGGGGGCAATTCCTACTCAACGGCCATGGAGCTGGCAAAGGAAATGGGTCTGCTGCCCAAAACTTGTTTAAAAAACGCAAAACAAAAAAAAAATCTTCTCTCAAAAGGGGGAAGTAGACGGTCTTGGGACACGTAAGAAGCACCGAGAGGGGGGAGCAGGGTAAAATAAGCACTCCGCATAAAGGCCTGCCGCTCAACGGAGAGGTGGGGGCTGCGCGAACCTCAGTGAATGTCCAGGAGCCGCCGGGGAACGGAAAAAAGAGCTTCCTGGGACGAGACTCCGGTGACAGTGGCATAGGGGCCTTCCCTGTCCGTAGAGCTGTTGAAGTGTGGTCAGGGAAAAAAACCTGGGTCGAGGAACAGACGAGGGAAGGACAGGGTCTCAGACTCTGAATTGCCGGGCTGCGGAAGGCTTGGAGGAACTGGCGACTACCCCCAAAGAGGCCAGGGGACGGTAAAATGCACCATGAAATACCTATCGGGCTAAAAATGTGGGGAAAAGAAAAAGAGGCCCGGGAAAAGGGGCAAGCAGAGCAAAAAAGGTGGGCTCTACGGGGGAAAAACCGTCCTCGGGATCA
>Ga0179591_1327448_pt1 | contig 13775 bp, 16 predicted proteins | sample CZOMad2_1_08_16f_FD_182891 | JGI IMG/M metagenome (GOLD analysis project Ga0179591, IMG submission 182891) | Vadose zone soil fungal communities from Angelo Coast Range Reserve, California, USA - CZOMad2_1_08_16fungal (PacBio error correction) | ecosystem: Environmental > Terrestrial > Soil >...
TTCGAAAGCGGAACCTGTTTGTATATGGGGGAAAGAGGGGCGGAGGAGAGCCAAGGGAATAGGGCAGGCGTGTAGAGGGGGACAATGACGAGAACACTCATCAGACTCTGCGCGATTCTTTAGCAAGGGGTGGAAAAAAAACCGAGGAGATCCAACGCAAGTGTGGGAGACGGTTTCTCCCTATCAGGGACTTGATGATAAAAAAATTGGGGGGGGGTCGGTTTCCGAGCCCGGTCTACAAAAGAATAACGTCCCTCGTAGAGGCCGGGAGGAGGATGGAGTTGGCGATCCCAAAGGAGGGTTCTTCCTACCTGGGACGCTTCTGGACCCAAGTTTAAAGACTGACCGCACCACTCGGGGGGGGGGAAGAAGAACTATACTTTTCTCGCTCGCCTCATGAGAAGCAGCCCTCTGAAACTAAAAGGTTCTCCTGAAGAAACGCCGCCTGAAACAAAAAGCACCAATAGGCGGCGGAAAACAATGAGAGGAGTCTCTTAAAATCCCAAGAGGAACGCAACACTGTCCCTTTGTCAAGGGGAAGTAGAGGGGGAAAAGACTGGGTTCAAACTATCAGCCACAAATCTTCCTCTTTAATAGAATGCCATGACAGTCGAGCCAAAAAGACGTGAGTGGATAGGCAAACAGAGCCCTGGAAGGTATATGCAAATTGAAAGCGTTGGAGCCGACCAGAAAGACCCGCAAAAAAAAAAAAAATGTGCGCAACAGGGGGGGGAGGGGTCAACAAGCAGCAATGATGCACAGAACGTCCTCCGTCGGAACGAACAGGCCTCGCGTCTTAAAAACGGGGAAAATCCCGCTAAAGGTCTTCACGGGCAGTAGGACACGCGGTGAGAAGGGTCAGAGCCGAGTTCCGGGGTTCTCTTGGGAGAGAAAAAATGAAATTCAAAAGAAAAAAAACGGGATTGGGGAAAAGGCGTATCGCTTAGAAAATCAGGCCAAGACGCATCTTGATAAAGAAACAAAAAGCGCCTAGGGAGAACACTGAATGAGGTAAGACTGTCTGTTGACTCCGAGGAAAGGGGTCTCGTGAGGGAATGGAATTCCGGTAAATAGAAGTATAAAAAAAAAGAAGAGAAAGAGAAAGAAAAGGAGTCACTGGACATGCCGGAAGTCTTCGTCTGCCTCCAACAAAATCGGGGCAGTGCCGAATCTTATATGTGGCTAGAAAAGGCGGGGGAGCCTTGGGGGCTAATATCTTCCGGGAAAGGGGTTACTCATCGCCCTAAGTCAAGGGAAAATAACTCCTTTGAACAAACGGTCCATTAAACTGGGAGTGCCTGGGACATAGCAAAAAAAGGGGGGGAGGCGACAAGGGAATTCGAGCGCCAGTAAGAATGGGACTTGAAACTCCCTGCCGACATGATGGCACTTATGTATCTCAATGGTGGGAAAAAAAGACGGGGGACCAAGGCACAGGAAGGTTAAGACGTCGAAGATGAAGACAAATAGTGAAGAATCTCCGACTACGCCAACCAACTATTGAGAGGAAAAAAAAAAAGAGGATATGAATACATAAATAAAATGGGGGAGGACTAATCGCAGGATGTACAGTTTCAATGAAAAAAGGAGAGCTAAGAAGAACTGAAATCAAAAGCTCTCGGCCTCAAAAAAGAGGGGGACACGCCGTGGACGAAAGCCATGGAGAAGCAACTAGAAAAAGGTTCCTTTTCTACAGCCCTCCACAAACATGAGCCTCCCAAAAGGCTCAAAAAGGAAAAATGAATAAGGAACCACCCTACTACACCTAGAAAGTAACATAAAAAAGGAAAGAGAATTTAAAAGGGTCATTCAGCTCCCGGGGTGGGGGGGGGTACGGGGTGCCTATCATCTTACCGGAATAAGTACGCCTGACAAATCCATCCACACGAACTAGGGACCCCCCCAAAAAAAGAAAGTCTAGGCTCAACTTTATGAGCCCATCTTCAGAGCCAGACGCCGCCGCGCCGCAGGGGACCACAGGGTGGTCGAAGAAGCTCGGACGCTGGTCCCAATAACGAAGAGCACATTCAGAAGGAATACAGAAAAGAGTACGCCCAAAGACAGCTGGTCCGAAAAAAAGACTGCGCATTCAGCCTTGAAGAGGACCAGAAAGTAAAATTGCCAGTGCGGAGACTGCCTTAAGGGAAAAAGGTAGCTCTAATGTGACAAGGCAAAACGCCGCTTTCTACCGAAGGAAAAGGAGAGGGAACTCGGGGTTCCTGGGCATCCCAAGGTTATCACTAAGTATTGGGGGGGGGGGTGAGAATGGTTAAGACTTAGTTTCTTCAAAAATAAACCATGCGGCAAAACGGAGGGGGGTAGCGAATAAAAGTAAACTAAACTGAGGATCGCCTGTAAAAAACTCAAAAAAGGGAAGCTCTGTGGGGGATCATTCAAAAGGACTGGAGGATACAACCTCCTTCCGCGAGCAACCGCACCAGCCTAAATAAGCCCTTCTAACAAAGGAGACTGGGACAGATCGGAAGACAATGACCGGTCTAACATCGCTTCAAAGTAAGCTCAAAAAGGGGGCCTCCGGTAGGCGCCTGGAAAAAAATCGGAAGGGGACGTTAACGAAGAGTGGGGGGGGCCTGGGTACGCCTGCTGTAAGACGCAAAAAACGGATGGTCTCCGAACTCCAAAAACTGTTGCGGGGGGGGACGAGGGGGAACGGGGGGGGGCGCACAACACTATAATCTTAAAAGGACCCTTCAAAAGGGGGGGTAGGAAGGTAAAAGATTGGTCTAAAAGGGACCTGGCCTTCAACCTCGTGCAAAAAACTGAGAATCAATCGCGGTCGCTGCCTTATAACAAAATTCGTCGGAAGACCAGGAGACAGTAGGGATTCTCTCCACGAGGGAAAGCTCTCCCTTCCAGGGAAGACAAACAAGAAATAAACTAAATCCGGGAGGTCCGATCGGCCCAAAAAAGGAACCCAAGAACCAGCTCTTAAGACTCGTCTCCTCCCCTGGAAATTCGGAATCCTCACTAACGCCTCACTGGCTAGTAAAGAAGTACAACAACAAATTAAAAAAGGGGAAAAGAGAGAATAGGGCGAAGCACATAGAGGGTTGTATATCACTGTCAAATATGGGTGCGGATCAGAAGCTGAATACGGAGAGGATAGGTGGGAGATGCCCCTGATCTAAACAAAAACGGACATTATTTCTGCTGAAAAAAGGGTTCGTTATCCTGGAAAAAAGAGGGGGGGGGGGTATCCCCTCTCGTCCAGCGACCGGCCTTGGAGATGGTCAAAAGGGAGAAGCGAAGGATTGAAGGGTCAAAATAAGTAACTCGATCAGTACCAGCGTTCCTGGTAAAAGGAAGGAGTACAAGTCCGAATGACTTCTTGAGAAAAGGGGGTGAGTATGGACCCTTCTTTTGTGAACCGAAGGGGGGCTGGAGAGAAAAAGCAAAAAAACATAAACAAGGCAACCAATGGGGGCCCGGGACGCCTCGAGAGGTCCGCATCAATTACAAAAAGACTTTGGTCGAAAGTCAAAGGGAGAGGACAAGTCATCCGAAGGTTGAGAAAGGTGACTCAAAAAAACAATAGATCATATAAGGGCGGGCCTCAGAAGACGGGGCGGGTGTGCGCCCGCAGAAAACGGAGGAAAAAGGTCATTAAAAGGGAGAATTTGCTCCAGTTAGAATCGGGACGAGAGAAGGTAAAAGAAGGGAAGATCCACACGATGGATCTTGAGAGCACCGCCCTTTAGAGAACAGACACAGGAAGCAAAGTTAGAGGGAAGGAAAAATGTGGATAAAGCCAAGAAGGAAAAAAAAGTGACGAGCAACACTCAAACAATGACGTCTGAACTAGGCGGGTGACTCACAAACTCGAAAGCAATAAAATTGGGTGGCTCAAAAATACAGGACAGATCAAAGAAAAAAACGGCCCTCGTCGGTAAAAGGGCCGGGAACGGGAACGCCATCTACCACGGCGCACAAAAAGCAGCTGAACTCCCAACGGAGGGGAGATGCCAGCTCTTTGGGGCGGCGGTCCTTGAGGGGGTTCAAATCGGGTGGGAAACCAAAAAAGAAACTGAAAAGCGCCTTTGGGCCCAATGGAAAAGAGGGCCTGCCCGAGTCCAGGACGTTCAGGGAGGGAACCTCACGATCGCCAAATGCCAATCTGGGTCAAGGATCAAGCATACTGTAAGTCGGGGGCCGCGGACGGGAGAAAAACCATAATGAGGAGTCCTTCCGTTCAAGGGCCAGTTCTATTCCCGCCTGAGAGCGGGTCGAGGGGGACGGTGCAGAATTCCTTGAAAGCCTCCCTCAATCGTAAGAAAAGTTATCTTCCTATCCAGTTTCCGCTTAGCAGAAAAAAAAGAAATCTTCCGGGCTGTTTCAAACCACAGGGAGGAGGTGGTCTGGCCTCTAAATCGTTTTTTTATGGGAGACGAGAAAAGAACCTCCTTTTCGAAGCTAAGAATTTCAGGGTTATCATGAGTATCCTGAGAAGACTGAGAGCCAAACTTCAGGTGTAAGCCCTCGGGTGCAAATCATGGGGCAGGGCGTACATCTGCGGAAAAGAGCCTACAAAATGCCTCAGGTCTTCAACTCAAAACGATGTAAGAGAGAGAAATAATCGGGGGGGGGGCGGCGCTCGCGGACGGGGGGGTAAAAACCTGAACAATCAACGAGTTGGGGAAAAGGAAGACTCGCCGACTCGGGGGGAGAAAAAAAGGACGACTCTTCTGACAGTCAAAGACTTTCTCAAAACGCACCAGACCCGTTCCGCTCCCATTCCGGGGGTGAAAAGGAGGGGGGTCAAGAAAAAAACCCTGGAGGAAGCAGTGGGCTGTGAAATGGACGAACACACACTGAACAACTTTTAACGATAGAGACCCCTCTAAGAATTCATATTGCAGCTGAGAGAAGGATGGTGCCAACAGTAGAAATTCCAATCAGTAAGGAGTCCCAGAAGCCTAGGTGGGAAGGTATGAGTCTAGGAAAAAAATGCAGGAAGACTCCGCTGCCCCAAAACACCTTCAACGAGATGTCTTCCTGTGGGATGTCGGCTTCAGTCCCATAGGATCGGCGATATCTCAACAACGGATCTCGCACAGGGGAGGGGAAGAAGGGGCAGCGCTCATGGTTTTCCCCTAAAAAACAAGAAACGCCGTGCGAAAACGTCAGATCACTACGACTAAATCCGCCAAAAAAAAGGGAGGGGAGGGGTGTGCAAAACTACTACGAATGCACCACCTCTATTGGCTATCAAAGGAGGCCAAGAATTTCCTTCTTAAGGGTCCATATGAGGGAAGGGGGCTAAAATGCTGCGCACTCCGAGGGGGGACTGGGAAGAGAAACTATTCTACCTTGAACAATACTAGGTTTAAATGGGGCTTCATTCAAGAAAGACAGGCCGAGTAACACCCGAAAACTCGGATGAGCAGGGCGGCGTGGAAAAAAGAAAAAAGAAAATCTTGAGGACGAGGAAGAGCTAAAAGAAGCCTACTTATCTGGTACCAAGGAGAAGGAGAGTATACATTACCCCGAGAAGTTAGATCGCGTCACCTCCTAGGACTGAAGCCCCGAAGACGAACAATTCCCCGGGGTAAAGACAGAGACGGGGTCCAACAGTGAGTCCCACTTATCACCTTCCCAGCTGGAACTCATAAACTCTCCACAACGCAACTTCGGACAGGATAAGAATCTCTATAAAAAAAGTCCGACCAAGGAGGGGGGGGGGGGACCTTGGAAAACGAAAGGGGGAGTCAAAGCTCGACCTCCTCTGGGTTCTGAAGAAAACCCAACTTCCTCAGGGTCCACCAGCAAGTAAAAGCTCTACAGAAGAAGACCGAAAAAAAACTGTGTCAGAAAAAAAACAAGACCGGCTAAAAAAAAAAACCCACCAAACAACCCCACCCCAACCAAAAAAAAAACCCCCCCCCAAACCCCCGAAAAATGATACATAAAATAGAATAAGGCTAGAACAGGTGCCAGACTGGGGGGGGGCGGGCCGAGGGAACTCCAATACCAATAATCCGAAGGAACACTAAAAGAGACTGATTATCAAAGGTCCCTGAGGCGGACACCGCCCCTCTCTCAAAAGTATATCGATGAACCTAAAAAAAAAAGCACCCGGGGAGCTCAAAAAGAAAAAAGAAGAGAATCCTAGTCTAACAAAAACAACTTGAGGGGAGAAAGCTATCTCTGGGGATTGGTAATCGTCGGTGCCGTATCCAGAGAGAGGCGAAAAGACGGTTGGCTATCCCACAGGGGGGTATAGCCCAAAGCAGTCACATACCCGTCGAAGAGGTAGACTAGTGACTTAAATTTCATAGGGGACCTGGGTCGGGGAATCGCAAAAAAAAACAGCCGAGAAGAAGGAGGGGGTTCTGGTACGAATCGCAAGATTGAAGTCAGCAAGTTAAAGGGCAGGACAGTGAGGCAAAAGAGGGGTCGCCGTTGACCTCAAGGGGGGGACGTCCGAGCTCAACGAAGGGAGAGTTGGGGCTAGTCCAAATTCAGGGTTTAGTTAGAAACCAAAAGAGGAACTTACTGGATCATAGATGCCACCCAGCTAGGAAACAAGAAGGAATATACCGTGGTCACACAGAGGCTCTCTGCGGGTCTTATAAAGGAGAGCTCGACAATATCATTAAGTGTGAGTGGACCGGGGGGGTAAGTCAAAAATAACCTCGGGGGAAACACGGAGACTAGGGAAGGCTTCTACTCCTCTTTGTTTCCTAAGAAAATCTCCTACGAGCTGTGAAAAAAAGGGGAGAAAGGACAATGAAAGTTGGGGGCAGCTATTCAAAAAAGTCACGAGATTTCTCTTCATTCCGCTCACTTGGGTATTGAAATCGCAAGGAACTTATGATGTACGAGCCAGATCTCCCTTTCTGAATCTTATTGTGGCAGCTCGTTCCAAAGCCGGTGAGAGACTTAACAATCTTGGGTAGCCCTACCAAAGAGAAGGAATCAAATTGGGACTCCGGTTCAGAAGCATCCTCGGAGATCGCCACTTCCTTCTCGTTCATTGAAATTCTCAATCACTCAAGAGAGGAAAAGGGCTTTGCGCTTCAAACTAGAGAACATAGCTTCCTTTCTATGAATCTGGGGGGTATCAAGTCCTAAAATCTGGTCGTGGGTTGAGGAGGGGGGTGGGGGAAAGGTAAGTAAAAAGCGAATGGCCTCTAACACCATTGTGCGCCTCCAATGCCGGGAGTAGAGAAGGGCCTCCTAGACCACCCAAAAGGGTTGTTCACGAAAAGCCGGTATAAAGACGTACCCGCGCCTGGGAGGGAGTCCGGGGTAACCGTGTGTTACTAACTTTCGCATCCTGAGGGGGAGGTGAGGAACACTTCCCAACGAAGGAAATGACTACTACACCTCCCGGTTGGAATCTTGGTCGCTTCTGTGAAAAAAGGAGGCTAGAAGGACTAGTATGGGAGAAAGACCTTCCAAAAAAAAGAGGGGAAGTCGCTCAAAAAGAAGGAACGTCAGTACAGAGGACTTCCGTGAACCGGGAAAGGATGATTCCCCAGAACAGACCGTAACAGTCTCCTGGGCTATAGCTTCGCGAAACCGGATCTGGCAAGAGCACACTGCAAAGAAAAAGTCATGAGAGCAAACTCTGGGAAGAAAAAGCAAAGTGGCAAGGGCTTACAGCTAGGATAAAAATCTCAAAAAAAAAAGGCCTCTCATTTATGAGACCAAATCCACAAAAAAAAAAAAGGAAAGGAATTAAAAGGATCGAGATTGCAATGTTCAAAAATCTCAGAAGCCTGGTTGAACAATGATTTTACCTATCAGATCCTTAAGACCAGGAGGACTCCCCCTCCGCAGGGGGAGGGGAACCGACCGCAAGAAATGAACTAGGAAACGGAGAAACCAGGGATGGGGGGGTTTAACTGTTTGAAAAAAAGTGGCCTCAAGAGGCGGTCCTGGACTAAACGCCCTTACTAAGAAGAAGGAAAGACTACTGACGTATCAGAGGAAATTGTACAGTCTGATGAAGTTCAGAGACCTCTAGAGTCCGAGCTCAAGACTAGGGGACCGGAGTACAGGAGAAAAACGGGAACTTAGAAAGGCTTAACAAGCACTCCCTGAAGGACGATCGGGGGGGAGAGTGTGGACTACAACACCATGCGCGAAAAGCTTCGCCAGCGCCCTCCACCTTTCGAAGGTGAATATACAGTAAAACGGGGTTCAAAAAAGGATCCACCCGAACTTAAAAAAAAAAAAGAACACAAGGGGCCAAAACTGAGTCTGTGGGGGGGTCATGTCAAGGGAAAGGGACTACACCCTCCATTCCCCCCACTGGGGGGGGTAAGTAAAGCATGAGGATGACTGCGTCATCCGAAGGGGGGGAAGGTAGCAGGCCGGGGAGGAAACAAAGCTTGATGACAGGAGGTACAAATCTGACTCTAAAAAAGGAGGGGTAGTGCTAACAAAAAAAAAAAAACAAAAGACACGCATAATGGGAGGGACTGCGTTCCTATCACGACAGGGGGGGAGGGAAAAGGGGTATCCCATCAATCTAGGTCTGGTGAGAAAAAAAGAAAGGAAACGGTCTTGCGTCGGGGTCCTGTAACTCAGACTGTCTAAAGGAAAACTTAACCCCCCGTGTAGGAAAAAGGGTCATTACCAGAGACGCGGCGGCGTGGCAGAAAAAAACGAATGCACCAGTCAAGAGCCTAGCACGGCCCCTCTTGAAGGGAGGGTCCCCCCGAACACCCTGGCAGTGCTTACGGAGCGGGATCAGGACAGGATTCATCAGAAGACGATAGCGGAGTGACCTAAAATGAGTGGAGAGGAGTTGACGAAGAGGGACCTGAGGATGAAAAACTGTCCTCCGCTAAAAAAGCTGGTCTAAACCACCTCCGGTCTAAAAAAACTTTCTCAAAAGAGAGGGGGGAAGCTACTAGGCAGGAAAACGCTTGGGACGAATCCACTAAAAGGGGGGCACCCTCTTCCCACCTATCACTAAAGGAACTCTGGCAAGGACCAGTAAAAGGGCCGCTATTAACTCTCCCAAAAAAAAAAACAATGACCTCCTCTCCCCACATGAACTAACTCGCAAAAGATAACAAAAGCTAAAAGGGGGGGGAAGAACCACGCCAAGAAGGAAGATCCAACGAGAAGATAACAGCACGCTCTACCAAAACTAAAAGGAGGGGGAAAAATCAGTCCTCCAAGGAAGTAAAGGGGGGGGAAGAGATATATTAGAAAAGCGGGTGGGGGGAGCGGGGCGTGCCTTCTCGGAAAGGGGGGGACTATCAGAATAGAAAATGGAGTGGGGGGGGGAGAGGCCCTGAAAAGGCTAAAAAAAAAAAGACTCGACAGGGGCGCGGCAAGCTTCCCGGCCTAGGACGAGGGGGGGGAAGGCAAAAAAAGTCATAACTGTAAAAAGAAGGAAGTCTGGGACTCCTGAAATACATTTATTAAAGTAAAGGGGGGTGCAGCCCGTCGCGTGGGGGAAAAAAGAGTAAGGGGGGAGAGTCACCCCAGCTCTATCAGAGGTAAGGGATTTCTTCTTTGGGTGGCGAGCCAAAAAAAAGGGGGGGGGGGGAGTAAAGACAAAGAATGTCAGGACTGCAAAAAGGGGAGGACGACCACGTACATAAAAAAAAACTGGAAGGAACAAACACTGAATCGGTCCCCAGCAGCCGGAAAAAAAGGGCTTCATAAGGAAGGTCTGAGAAAGCTCGACGATATCCGGAGGGATACGGGGACTCACAACCCAAAAACGCCCCCTCGAAACATAAGGGGGCGAAAGCCGGCCGCGTACTAGACCGGACGGGGGCGCGAAATCCGCCAAAAAAGAAGTCCCTTTGGCGTCTCACAGGGTGGAGCTCAAAGGGAAAAGGGAAGGGAAGTGTTTGCAGATGAAGAGGGTCCTCTGTCCTGAGGGGGGATCGCGCCCAAAACCAAGGACTAAAGGGGAGTCACCCGGTGGAAAGAAGTCCCAGGGAAAAAGAATCAAGAAGGGGAAGGAAGACTTCCCAGATGAGAGCGTATTCTGAGTTTCGGGGGAACCTAAACCGCGAGCGAAAATGCAACTTTATGTCAATACAAAAAGGTTCGAAGCGGCTTCCAGACGATCTTCTTACTCCGGAAAAGGAAACTCCATATAAGCTGGTCTACAGGCAACGCGCGGACAAGAATCAGGGGCAAGAGAATGCGGAAAATGTTAGAGTCGGGAACGTCACTGGGTGACTAAACGGGGACCATAGAAAAAAAAAGAGAATAACCTCATAACGCGTTGGGGATGGAGAATGCAGCGGGGGGGAGCCCACTAGCACGTCCAGAGAAAAAAGGGGAGAGTGGACGAGACCCCTTACAAACAACTCCGAGAAGGAACCAAGTCGTGATCGTCGTTTAAAGGCACCCCCGGGTTTCACATCGGGTGACGGTGTCCAACGAAAGGGAATGCCCTGCCTAAGGCCCCGGCAAAAGGGTAGCGGCACCCGTATGTAAAAAACCATCCGCTCTAAGCCTGAGAGAAAAGTCCAAAGGTATCTGTTGGCACAAAATCAGGAAAGGACAGTGGTTCTCAAAGAACGTGTCGTAACCCTCTGGGGTTGACTGAAAAAACAGGTTCCGACAGGAAAATGACTCAGGAAATATCTGGCAGACCGACAATGCCCTGAACGTCATAGCCCGGCGGGGACGGGCACCCGGAACGACTAATAAAATTGGAGAGATCTCGTAAAATGGAAAAAACAAAGTGCCTGGAGCCAAAAAAGCACGACCTCGTGAATCTTGCTGAAATCCATAGAAAAAAACAAAACAAAACTTAGGAGGAAAAAAAAATATAATAAAGGGAATTGACAGGGGGAGTGGCCGATTCATTGTTAACGCCTTCAGATCGTCAGAAACAAAATCTCACGAAGGGGAACGTTCTCCATATAAAGGGAAAGAAGGACGTCTAACCGGCGGTTCCTGGCAAAATGGAAATGGACTCCGCAAGGGCGCGGACCCAGTACCCCCCTGTGGGTCGGACTGGAAGTTTTCAACCGAAAAACCTATTGAAGTTCCTCATCTTGCCCGCAGCCAAACAAAAAGAGAGGAGAAAGAACAAACAGATCAAAACAAAACTTGGGACCCTATAAAAAAAGGCACCCCGGAACTCCTGTGCTAATCATCTTCAGAGACGCCGAGCGTCCATTCCTGCATCGGGAACCCCGTAAAGGAAGGGAAAATCACGAGGGACGCTGCCAGAGCCCGGATGCCACGAAAAAAGGCACGCCTCCCCCGTCAGGCAGATGGAGAGGAATGCCGGTATAAAAACCACTGGGCTGGAAAAAAAAAAAATAAAACTTCCAGGGACTACCAAAAAAAAAAAAACAAAAATTCCTCCTTCCCAGACAAAAAGGTTGGTCTATCCAATGAGGGAGAATTAAAAAAAATGTGTCAACGATCCACCCACCCTCTAAAAAAAAGAAAGTGGCAAATCCACAACACCTAATCTTTTAATAACGACCCCAGGAAAATTCCCCAAGGGGGAAAAAAAAACGACTAACCAACCAGGAGCCGGGAGCCGATCTCCGCTTTTCCAAAAGGAAAAGGAAGGGGGGTCGGAGGACTCATGTAAATCGGCGACATGCTGCGCGAAAAGGGGGGGGGGATTAAAGGGACAAAAACGGATCTAAGAAAACAAGTGAACGACCATAAAAAAGGGTAATGGGAGCGGCCTTCAATCAATACAAGAAACTACCTTTGGGGGGACATCGGGGTCAATGGGCTTCAAAGGAGGATCATTGGGGGACACTTCCTAGATTAGACACTGAGGAGAGTTAAAAAAGGGAAACATCTTATGGACCCCACCCTTATCTGATCATTCCCAAGAGGGGAAAGGGCGACGTCGCACCCAAAAATTCCCCCACCAACCGCAGGTCTTAAAAAGGAAAAAAAACAGGCCTATTCCTTCGGCGCTGGAAAAAAGGAGGTCTGATACCGGACTCTAAAATAGCCGCCGAAACGTCGGTGACTAACTAAGAAAGGTAGCCGAGGAACCCGAGGCGCGCTGGTTAAGCCAAAAGAAAAGGTTTGGGCCGCGGGTAAGAAAAAAAGAAAAGGGTCCGCCTAATGAGAAGAGCGGTACGAAGGACCAGGGAACCGTCTCGGGAAAGTGCGACGCTGGGGGCCGGAGGGCTAATGAACGCATACCATACAGGGGTTACCAAGCAGACAGGCTAAAAGATCAACTAGGAATACAAAGCATCTCATCAGGAAAGCTACAAATCCCGGCAAAAAAGGGACGCCCTCCCAAGGAAGGGCAACTCGCAAGCCCACCGACAGCTCAAAGGGGGGGGGACGAAAGAATAAAACTGGAGCTCAACCAAGCAACGCTCGAAGGGGATCAGAGAGCAGACCGGAACCCTAGAAGCAAAAAAACAAAAAGTAGAAAGCTGCGACACTGAAATCACGACTAAAAAAGGAAAAGTATGATAGATATCTAGAGAGATGAGGGGATGTAGACTTAAAAGGGGGACCCCGTTACTCCTCGGGCTTATCTACAGGATTAGAGCGAATTAGGAAGGCCAAGAAAGAGGGGGAGCTTTTGTGAATCCGCAGGGGGAGGGGACGTCTTGGAACTAGGAAGAAAGTTATCAGGACTTAAATCCCTCCAAGGGTATCGTGCTCAAAGAGTCAGCTCTGGATTGAGAAGAGGTTTTCACCTGGGTGGACAATCCGTCTGGAGGAAATCGAGGGTGGGCGCTTTACTCTGAAAGGGGGAAATAGATTACAGGTCACGGTGGCCCTATCAGGTGGGGGGGGAACGTGCTAAACGACATTCGGCTAAGGGCTTCCCATCATTTAACAAAGAGAGGCAAATCGAGATAAAAGACTCTATAATAGGAGGTGTCCAAATAACCGTAAGTTCCTTAGAGGGTCGGAGAAGACTTCGAAAAAGGGAAGTTTAATAAGGGGAGTGAAAAACCATCGCCCACTCTATCAAAACGGCGACAATGCAGACTTCCTGCCCAAAATCCCGGGGGGCTCTAACAAACAGCACAACAGCAGGTCTTGGTGAGAGCCCTGCCTGGCTTCAGGTCCTTGGGTGGGGAATACGGGCCTGAAGGAAACCGGTTTGGAACTATTACCCTCCGGTCCGCTGGTCTACATTGAGACTGCCAACCTGATACGATGCCCGGTCGAAAAGGACCCAAAAAGGGGGTCCGCAATCATAGTGACGTAACGCCAGACCCAGCAGACCCGAAATTAGGACGGGGGTCAGAAATGTGCCGGGTGGATCCAGAAATGGCCGCAAACCGAAGGGACGGATGGATCCCATTAGCTCTGCGAAACGGACTTCAACTCGCTTGCAGGCTGCTCCCTTGAAAAAAGAGGCTCAAGCCCCTTTGTGATCGGGAAAAACAAACGATCCCAAGTTCATAGGAGAAAAAGTTCCAGCTTGAAAAAAACGTGCGAGAGAAGTACACACGGGGGGCTCGGGAACAATCGGGCTAAGGTGGCCCTCGGAAGACACACAACCGAGTGTGGAACCCCCTAAAGGGTGGACCAACAAATTCAGTAACTGTCCGGAAACCTACCTCCTGCCGAAAGAGGGAGTTGACAGGGAAAACAGCGGAATGATCCTGGGCCTTCTGGTTGGATTCGTTGACGGGCTCACGGTCGCAAGGGGGACTGGGCTCTAATCAGCCAGAGATATATCAGACCAATCTGGACAAACTGAAAAGGCCGGGGGGAAAGAAATCGGCCATCTGAGATACACTTCAAAGTAACACAGGGGCGGACCTCCAAGAGAAATGCCTGTTCCGTGGATATCGGGAGACTCAGGCTGGACCGAA
>Ga0179591_1331528_pt1 | contig 13775 bp, 13 predicted proteins | sample CZOMad2_1_08_16f_FD_182891 | JGI IMG/M metagenome (GOLD analysis project Ga0179591, IMG submission 182891) | Vadose zone soil fungal communities from Angelo Coast Range Reserve, California, USA - CZOMad2_1_08_16fungal (PacBio error correction) | ecosystem: Environmental > Terrestrial > Soil >...
AAAGGTAAGCAGGAAACAAACAGTCACCAGGGACGGGGGAACGCTTAGATCGCGGATTCCCGTGCAAAAAAACCGGGAGCGGGGGGGGAATTTTTTCCAGCGCTGAAAAAAAAAAGTTCCCCGGGGAAGGCCAGGCTCGTAGAGCGGATTGCAAGGTTGGGAGTGCGGTGGAGAAACGGCAGGGGAGCGGGAGTCAAAGAGAGCTTAAACAACCAAAAAAAAGAGTAGGACAGATGGGGAAAAATAACGGGGGGGGCCGAAAAAAAGCCTGAATTACGAACGTACTGGAGCACTGGGGGGGGTGTTTGTAAATCAGAAAATGGGGGGAGAGGCCACACTGTTGTCCCGGGAAAAAAGGACACTGGGGGGTGCAAGGTCCCATCAAGAAGGGTACCGCAGGGGGGGGGAGCTTGAACAGGGAGGGAAGACCTATGACGGAGGGAGAACGAAAAAAACAGGAATCGGTAAAGAAAAGGATGCGCAAAACACTTGTGGGGCGGGGAAGGCGGGTCGGGGGGCGAGGGTTGATGGTTCTGAACGGCAGGGGAAGTCCAAAAATTTACTTCTCCAGCATGGGGGGAATCGACAAGTAGCAGAAAAAAGGCAAGGCGAAAGAGGATCAAAACTTCCTTGGAACACGTGCACGGAAGTTTTGATCAAAACTGGAAAAAAAAAAATAATGCCGAAAGCAAGGAAAAAGGACGCCGTGAAATCCAATCTCGGTAAAAAGGTCCCTCGGGGGGGCGACTATGAAAAACTTCCATGACCGGGGTGGAACCAAATCCGGACGAGTTGAAGCAGGGTGACGGAGGAAAGAAGTGAAACTGAGTTAAAAACCAGGGCCGTTTTGGGATGAAGGGTGGAGTGGAAGAACTGAAAGGATGCGGCCATCCCGCTTCGGGGTAAGACTATACTAAGAAAAAAGAGCAATTGACGAACGAGCGGACTCCACGGCTGGGACTTTGCCTAGGTAACTTCCGGCGGGGGGGGAAAGGCAACAGAAGCCAAAAAAGGGACGAACCAAAAAAAAAAAACAACTAAGTTCTATGTCTAGGTTCAAAAAGACGCGGATCGGGGACCCTCTCCGAAGCGAAGGAGAACATCGAGTAGCGGGCCATTGGAAGAAATGAAAAACCGCAACTAAGGGGGAATACTAAACGGCATCTGAAGGCCCGTCGACGAACTAAAAGCGGGTGAAAAAAAGGAAAAAATGGGGGGAAAGAAACTAGTAAACCCCACCGCAGTCTATGTGAGAGTGTTCGCAGGGTCCGAATAAGGCCATTATAAAAAAAACAGCGATCAAAAATACGCCCCACAAAAAGATGAAAAGGAATCCTACAAGCCGTTGGGCAGAAGCCCTGTCAACGCGGCATGGGGGGAAAAAAATAAAAAGCGAAAGAGGGAAGAAAGCAAGGAAGAGAAACTCAATCCCAAGAAAGGAAACAGAAAAAAAATAGGGAAGAAACTGCACCGAGCCGAAGACAGAACAAGAATGTTAACGACCAGGCCAGCAAAGAAAAGGCGAGAGAATTGGGCAAAAATAAAGAAAAAGACAGCCCGGGGGGGGGATCTGACTAAAGGAGGGTCAGGAATACTCCAAACAGTCAAACAAATGGCGAATTTACTATCCAGTCTGCACCGAACAGTATTTCGATTGAGGTGAATAGAGGAGGAGTACACGTTTAGGAAGGCAACCCATTCCAAGAAGGGATGTGCCAGGAAAGAAAGGGCGAAAACCAGAATACGGCTATATTGGCCGAAAAATATTACCATGGGAAAAAATGGTCGCTGCAAATAACGGAAGGCGAGTATCGAGCCGGGTCAAAGTTTGACCAGCGGTGGAAGTAAAGTCTCGTTAACGATTACGACAAGGGGGGGCAGAAACCCGCGTGGGAAAAAAGGGTACCTTCCCAAATATACAAACAATCTTGGAAATGGGGTGTCGGGGCCCAAAGAAACTAATAACAAGGCGATGGCCACTACTACCGCGTTGGGGGGGGAAGGCAAAAACCGAAGATATGACAAAAACTCCTAAAAATTTCGCTGAACGGGGGGGGGGGCCTAGGGGAGAAAGAAAAATACGATTTGGGGGCCGATAGAAGGAAATAACAGCAGGGCACGATCGCCTTAAAGAAAGGGGGGGGGCTGAGGGTCCTACTAAACAAACGCGGGGGGGGAAAAAGTTAATTGTAACAGGGGGATAAAAGAAAGCAAAAGATGGTGGAAACCACACTAACGACGAAAAGACCCTCTCCGCTGTAAAAGAAGATATACAGGAAATTTTACAAGAAAAAAACCCGTTTTTTATCATAAAAGAAGGACCGCGGAAATAAAGCACGACGGTTGAAAAAAAACGAAGTCACTCGAAAAAAAGCAAAAATTCAACGGAAAAAAGAAGAACCGGGAAAAGGCCAAGCTCGCCGAAGGTGTAAGCGGGGCGGTTGCCACCCTGGAAAAAGGAAAGGGCTCAGAAAAAAAGGAAAAAAGGGCTAACAACCCGGAACGGCGGAAAGATGCGGAATCGGGGAAATAAGAAAAAAAAGGGGGGGGGAAAGCAGAATCCCAAAGGGGACAAAGCCCCGTGAAGCAGGCCTCCAAGAGAAGGAAAGTGGAGGACCTTTGGGCCTACAGCCGCACAAGAGGGGTTCGTGTCGAAAACCTGCCCTAATCAGAGATTGCCTGCGGAGAGGTACAGGAAGAAAAAGGTCCAGGAAGGGGGGCCAACTTTGCGCCGAGTTAAAAACCGGCCAAATGATGCAAACAAGGAAAAATGAGGAAGCGAAAAGGAGACGGAAGAAGAAGGGGGACCGCAAGAGACAACCTTCGGGAACGGTTGACTTTGAAAGTCCTCCCGACGAGGGCCAAACAACCTCCCGCTTCGGTTCACCAGGGAGACGAGGAAACTATCCCGCCAACAGAAAAGGCCCCAACTTTTTCACAACGGGGTAACCATCAAAACGCACACTACGAAACGGGACGGGTGAGGTCCTTCCTCGGGGGACGGAAATCACGGAAAAGACCGGTGTTTTCCTTTGAAAAGTTGGGACTCTGCGAAAAATCTGCAAAGGGAAAGGCTCCCGACGAGGGGCTTCAACAAAGGGCAAAAGGTGGTCTGATGAATGCGAAGGGGGTAAAAACCGGGAATTCAAGCCTCCAGCATAGGGTAAAAGGGCAAAAAACAACACCCACAATCAGGCCTATGAAAGGGAACCTAGGCAGGTGTGTTCAAAACGGCCACGGAAAAAAAAAACGTGGCCACTAGGGAGTCCTTTCAAAAGAACAAGGAACGGGGGGTCCGACCCATCAAAAGGGTTGAGCCCCTTTCCGAGATACGCAACTAAAAAAAAGAAAACAGATTGGAAGGGTTTTTCTCTCTGGTGAATCGAGCTCTGAAAATCAATCCACTGTGTCCCCTTGGGCAGGGAGGGGGTCCATCCTGCCGAAGAGAACAACCGATACGGAGGAGCGCGATAAGGCTAAGAAAACTGAAATGAGAAACTATTTGGGAGAGAAAGCCGGGCGGGAGTTCCCATCTCGGCAAACGGGAAAGAAAAAAAAAGAGAATGTGTTAACGGTCTCTGCAGTTTGTTTGAGTTGCGCAAACTACAGGTCCATAAGGGGGAAAACCGACCTTGGGAAAAATCCACGTGCCGATGAGTTTGTAGGAGAAAGGGGGGGGTAAAAGGAAAAGGCGAGGGATCTCAACAAACGTTAGATTAAAAGTTCCTCAAGGCCGGACCCCGAAACGCCCCGCCTCTCTGACCCAAAAGCCTCGGCAGGGGGTGTGAACGGTTTCACAGGGTGGAGTCCTCCTTTGCCAGAAAGGACAAAAAGGAATCAGACGGAAAATTGGGGTTTAATTGGGAAAGAAAGAACCTCCCGTCTCTGGAGGGTTAGAGGGGCAAGCGGTAGATCTAGATCAGAAAATGGGCAAAGGCAAGGAAAGAGGGGAGAACCGTGGGATCCAAAAAAGGGATGGCGACCGGGTTTGAACAGGGGTTCGGAGATCGAGGCCAAAAATCGGGTAGGGGCAAAAAAGGGCAGAGGGAGGGAGGGAACTAAAGGTGGGGCGGGGGGAAACTCGTCCCATCTTGGAAGTGAGGGCCGGAATCAGCACGAGGCGAGAATACAACTGCTGCTTCCGGGCGGAAGGATCAAGAACTATGCGGGCGAGGTCAAAAAAAAGGAGAAGAGGGCAATACGCAAAAGGCCCGCGTCAACAACAGCAGGGACGCCAGCAAAGCGCCCCAAGTCCACCCAACAGAAAAAATGGGTGCCGCACCGGGGAAAACTCAAGGAAGAAGTGAACCGAAAAGCTAGGCCCTCACGTTTGGGGGCCTGGCGAGACGCCGCCGACCGGGGGGCGGTGGAACTAACGAAGCATGAGAGGGGAGGGGGAAGAGACAAAAAGACCCAAGCAGCGCGCATTCCGGCTGGACAGAAGGGGGGCGCAGCCGCGTCACGGGACTCCTTCGATCTCCAGAAAGGGGGGTTAAGCCGGGAAAAGGGCATAAATAAACGCCTTCATGACTACGCTGCACCACGGAACCCTCGGAGTCAGGAAATATTGGGAGAACAGAAAACGAAACCCGGACCGGGGGAGCATGAAGAGGTAGGGCATTCGTGATTACGCAAACACGTCAAACCGCTGTGATTTTTGTAACATCGAACAAAAGAACGCGGAAGCGACTGAAGGACCGGAAAGAGGAAAGGGAGCCAGCAGACGCCAGGGGCATTTGGCCCACGCGCCGAACTTGGAGCAAGGCTTTGGACCTTCAGGAAAATCATTTTCGCTGTAGTTTGGGTCGCGCGGGCTAAGAAGGGGCGGATGGGCGCAGGGGATCGCCCGTGGGTAGATAACGCGGATCATTGCGAAGAAAAACATCTGTTAGGTCGGATGAGTGGGGAAAGGTCTTAGTTCAGAAGAATGGGAAGATATAACTTAACATAGGCAAAAAAGGGGTAAAAGAAGGGGAGCTGGTGGTGCAAAACGGTCGGAGTGAAGGCGATCTCCCCTTGGAGTCCTAGAATCTAGTAGACAACAGGGGCGGGCACTGACAAAAGACAACACGCCGCGATTGGGAGCCGGGGGATAGTCCTGGGTGCATATCAACAACTCCCTTCCAGGTCGCCTTGGGTCGTAGTTGAACTTGTTCCACGTACACAATGCCACACGGACACAGCAAAAAAGGAACCGGAGGGGGCGAGGGGAAATGGGTCGGCAATGGGGGAGCGGATTCGACGGAGAAGTAAATGCTTGGAAGAGGGAAAATGGAAGGCAAGACGACTCCCGGGGGGGTAGGGGGGGGGGAAGGGCGCCCGTTGGGACCCAATAAGGGCCCATCGGGCGTTGACGTTTGTCGAAAATTCTGTCCGGGGGGGGGCAAAAGAATCAGCTTGGCAGGGCATACGGGTCATAGCTAATCAACATGATAGGTGATGCAGTCAGCGCGATCGTAAATTCGGAAATGATGTAGAAGAATCCGCGAAAAATGTCCGTTAATCGTAGGCAAAAAAAGAGCCTTGTAGGAAAGGGGGAAAGGGGGGACAGAATGGGCAGGGTGCCGGTAAGGCGGAAGTCAAAGACGGCCGTAGAATGCAGCGTGGGATTCTATTGCCAAAGGTAGGCCCTAGAGTCGAAAGCGTGGCCAGGCAGGGGACTGCCACGATTGTAGGGTGATCGGCCGTTGGAAATCTTTTGTGAAAAAAACACTCCTTTTAGAAGGACGGAGAGAGGTATCGAAAAAAGAAAAAAGAGCCAATAAATGGGGTAATAGGTCCTGGGGGGGTGACATCAGTTGGCACGACGACATTGAATTGGGTGTAGTCCCGACCGCGCGCATCTTATCGCCCAAAAGGGAGGAACCGGAACGCCCCCGAGGTACTCGGGAGGTGAGAGGGGGGAAATTCGTCGATTCATCCATGACTGAGTCCAGAACAGCACTAAAAAAAAAACCGTTTTGTGCAAAATAGGCACGGCCCCCTAGGAAAAGAGGGGGGGACACGCGAGAAAGTATTCGGGTCTGCGAGGACCTTTTCGACGTCAATGACGGAAAGAAGACATTAGTTAGTCGAAAGGGAAGCGGGGCGAAATCAGAGTGGCGTTCCACATTTAACTAACACCGCGGTTAAAATAGTGCGCAGGAACAACAAAGAAAGGCGTCCGAATTGGAAAAAAGGGGAAAGGAAGGGGGGGGTTGCTGAGCACCCCGCCCCTTCAGAGCAAGGGGGGCGTTACCAAATTGGGACCCACCCTTTGAACGGAATTAGGGGAAAACCGCGCGGTCAAAAGGAGTTGGCACGAAGAAATGGGAGCCGTGAGGTAAAATTCTTGCGCACGGGGAACGTCTCAGAACCCTTGTCAGGAAGGCCGGGGGAAAAAAGACCGTCCAAACGGTAAGAGGGGAACAGAACAACATGGAAAACCCGAACCTCCACCAATGGGTTTAGCCCCGAGAATTCAATAGTAAAGAGCCAGCCTATTCCCAAAACTAAAAGAGGTAAGAACATGCAACTCACAAACCGGGGGAAGGGGGGGCCAGGGAGGGGGGACAAAGGGAAAGGTAATTGTCGCAGAACATGATTCAACCATTTGAAACACTTGCTCACCCAAAGAGACCGGCCACGGTAAGAGAAAGGTCGGAGTCAGAGGAGCCTAAAAGAGAGGGGGAAAAGGGTTGGAAGCTAAAAGGAAGAAGCTGTCCTCCAGGAACGTCCTGACAGGGCCACGGAATTAAGAGTTCCTCTTTCAGGGGAACTGACGAACACCGAACGCGACCGGGAAGGGAAAAGAAGAGGGGGCCACACACAACGGACCCCAGGGGGGAGGTGGCGATGTTACACCTCCAAAAACTTTGCAACAAAAACACGGGGGGAGGGGAAATTCAATGTAACTCGGGGGGCCAGGAACCCAAAGGGCGGTGGGGCAGGAAGGGGGAGGGGGAAGACGGGTTTCACAGTCACCCGGGAATCGCGTCTCAAAATGGGGCCGCCTTAGCCAGGACGCCCGGAGCAAAGTGTTTTTCCCTCAGGGTAGGGAGGTGGCAGACCGCTGGAAAAGGAGGTCCTCGCGTACGAACCAAAGGTTAGCCTTCGCCGGAACTCCCAGGCGAGGACCTGGTCGAAGTGCAAAAAGGCCTCTTTGTGGGAGAAGAAAAGCGGCATTTTCCCGAGAAAAAACAATTAAAACCTGCAGGGGGTCCACCTGACAGGAGACGGAACGGAAGGTTGTAAGAAAGAACAGAGGCAATCGGCAGAAAAGCGAAGAAAGGGCAGCACAAGGGGGGGGCAATGTTCCTGTCTGGGGTGGGTTGGCGCATTTGGGATGGGGCCAAGAGGCCTTATCAGGCTCAAAGACAAGGGGCAAAGACGAAAAACAAGAAAGGGAAGAAATACCCGGTCGACCAACGAAGGGAAAAACGCTCTCTCCTGACCAGGCACTAAGTGATCAGACCAGGGGGTAAAACAAGGCCCGCAAGTGCGTCCATCCGTGGGGTCGGGAACAATAGAGGTTAACCTCCGATGACAGGGGAGGGCGAAGTATGAGGGAGACAAAAGCGACCTGAAAGGACACGGTCTCAGCGTGGAAAGTGGGTCGACGAAAGAAACTTAATTTGTAGGGAAAACAACTGAAGGGTTTACTGGAACGACTTCCCGTGGGGATTGATGGAGCGAAGGGGGGGGGGAAGCGAAATGGGGGGGAACCCAAAAGCCGAAGGGATCCCAGGGGTAAGAGGGAATATCATTACGTCCGCAAGGGCCAGGCCCAAAAAAGGAGAGTACAAAAAGGCGAATACCTGAGATCGGACACCGCCTGAAGTTCGAGTACAGGAAGTGCCTTTCCGATCAAAGACTCTCCCTAACAAAAAAAGCCTGGGGAGAACTAATCTCGAGCCCGGTCAAGACGACTAACCAAGGGCTCTGTTTGCAAAACGTGGGGGGATGGCCAAGGGAGGTTTAAACCAACCGGGAGCATTCTTATTCGGAAAGCTAGGACTCCTCGCGGACCAAGACGACTACAAAAAGTCCAAGAAATCAGAAAAAGTCGCCCAGAAAGACGCCTAAGGAATCAGGGGGGGGGCCATCGGCCTATTGGGGAAAGGGGGGGGGGGACGGAAACCCAAAGGGAGCATAGGGAAAAGGAAAGAGACGACAGGGAAAACATGTCGAAACCAAAACTCGGCATAAAAGGGGGAACATCGGTATCGAAGGAAACGATGATGTCTACTAAACCTACCGTCAGAATTAAGAAAATTTGAAGCCAAGGGACTTAAAATCATGGGAAACGACGTTTGGAGGGGACGGGGGGGTCGGGCCCGGAAAACTAAACCTTCCTTGTGAGGCAGTTTCTTTACTTTGTTGAATTACCGGTCGAAAAAGAAAACAGAGTGGGGGCTGAATTGACAAGAACGTCCGAGTTACGGGGGCTTGTGAAGAGAAAAAAAAACTGGGGAGGGGGGGGAATGTATTCACTCACTAGCCGCCCCAAAGAGTTTTCCGTAAAGGACGACAAAAGAATACACGACGATGGGGGCCGACTATAAAAAAGGCGGAGGGCCCAAGAGAGTCGAAGAAGGTACTCAAAGTGAAGATTAAGAAAAGGGGGAAAATAAAACGCTCCAATTTTAAAGGAAGACGTAACCAAGGGGACCCCCTCCCGGACCCGGATTGGGAAACCCAACAGGCCAGTTCCTACAACCAAAAACAATCTTGGCATGGGTACGTGGGGACCCAAGAAAAAAGCGACAGATCTTGAAAGTACCCGAACCAAGGGGAGGGTTGGTTGGGAGGGGGGGAAAAAACCAGAAATAGTGCCCACCCGCACAAAAGACAAAAGGCGTGGGGCCTATGGGAAGTGGAAGTACAGCGCGCTAGAGGGAGAGGAGGGGGAGGGAATCTGACTTATCCGAAGGTTGCCCCCAATTCAATCTATAACCGAGGGGTCCAATTACAGGGATAAATCGATCAGGAGACGAAACAAGGCCAATATAGAGGAAGAGGGCTGGTATCAATAATCAGATGTTTATGAAATTCCTCCCCGGCTGGGGGGTGTATTAATAAAACCAATGGCCTGAAGATGACCCAATCTAAGGTCGAAAAATCCCTTCACGGAAAGGCTGAAAACCGCAAAAACAGCAGAAAAAGGGGAACGAGGGGTACTTGCCGAAGCGGGGAATTAAACCGGTGAGTTTATCCAAAATGAAAAACTGCCTTGCCCAACGGGACATGGAAATAAACCCTTTGAAATTCGCTCTAGGGTACTGGACGGCAGTGGAAAGATGCGATCGGTCTTGGGGCCGAGTTCCCAAATGAAAACCACACCGGAGCGGAACCGGGAGGGTCCAAATCACATTCGGGGTAGACTTCCCCCTGCAAAAACACTTAGCCGGAACAGGGTCGTGACCTGAGAAAAAAGAGCCGTAACTTGGCCGGACGGCGATGGGTGACGGTGCGTAACCGAAGGCCCAGAAACTGTTGCTCTTACGGAAGACAGACACGAAGGGTCAGTTGCCCCCGGCTGGCAAGTATCCGAAGGATACAAAGACCGGCGGCCCAGACCAGAACCCTGCCGACGGAGGACGCGAGTAACTTGGTGGGCGTTTGGGGGGGTTTCGGACGAGCCGCCGAAGCCTCGGATGGTAACCGTCGGCCTAACTCAAAGAAAGGGAAAAAAACGGGGGGGGGGTTCCGAGCTTTTTTTCTTGTCGCAACCTGAGCCAGGTTGAGTTTTTCATCCAAAAAGGAAGCGTAGGTTGAAAGGGGAACAACGCTAAAAGGACCGCACGACAGACTCCTCAGAGAAATAAAGAAGCAATGGAAAAACGACAAAGTTGTGCCCCGTTCGCCCTCCGTCAGATTGCAAAGTTGAAACACTATTGCCAGGGGGTATTTTCCATCGAGTAAAAACGGTTCCAACTCCCAAAAGAAAAATCAAAGGAACTTGCTGTCGCTCTTTATGGCCGGAAAAAAAGGCAGTCAAAAGGAATAGTCTTCCCCGACAGCCGCCGACCGAGGCTGTTCGCCCCAAATGTCGAAGGAAAGGCCGAAAAAACTGAAATCATATTTAATCGACTTTCAAGAGATCTAAGGCGCCTTGAAAGGGGGACCAAACGGTCCTACATAAAGGAAGGAAACTTTACGGGGGGCCCCTATCGGGTACTGTGCCGATAGGGCTTCTTCCAGAAACAAAAAAAGGACGCGAGCTCCTGGTCGGGACTTGAGGCTTGAGAAACTTCCAACCGGAAAAAGAGACCGTCCAGCACCGGTGAAAAAAAGTTGGGAAGTTGGGTTTGCCGCCCGAGCAAAGACCCTCATCACTGGTACAACGACCTATGGCAAAAAAACCGCCAGGGAAGGCTTGGTGCGAAGGCAGGTCCGTGGGTACCGAAAGTGGGGGGAAGGATTAGGATCGGCCCATCAAAAAAAAAGGGAGGATTACGGGATATGATCCAGACTGCCGATACAGAGAAATCTTCTTGATGAAATGGGGGAAGGGAAAGGAAGAAATTTGGGGGGGTCTAAAGAACAAACCTTCAAAGGGGATCCAAGATGGGGGGCTGGTGTACTTTAAACCTTTGAAGAGAGTGAAACTCACGGGGGACTTGAATAAAGGGCTTCTGCGCGCGGTTGGTTCTTCAGTCGAGAGGGAGTCCTTAGTTATCAAGGTAGTAAAGAAAGAAGGATAGCAGGGGGTTGACCGTTCGATTAAAAATCGAAGCCCGAAGTTGGGGGAGGGTTAGGAGAACACGGGGGAAACGGGACAACCCGGGGGTTCTGGGAGGCTATGAACGGGAGTGGACGAAAACATTGCGGCGAATTAGGCCATGAAAAATGAGGGGGAGGTTTTGGACCAGGCAGAGGCACGAGGCGGAAAGAACTTGTCAACTTGGAAACTCATGAGCGGTAAGAAGCAAGTGCCGTGCATGAGAGAGCATTGCCTCGCGCTGAAGGACACCAATTCCCAACGCCCCGTCGCTTCAACCCCTCAGTTCTGCGCCCCAAAAAAAACACCCGAACCGAAACTCCCTCTTAACCCGCCAAATTTCGAGAAACACTCGTCCCAACAAAAAACAACCACACCCTCCTCCCCGCAAATCCAAAAAAGGACTTTCAGCCGAAAAAAGGTAGCCCCTATAAACATGAGAAAGGGTGGAGAAAAATCGAGAGAAAAGGTGGGGGGGGCCGGCCTCTTTCCTAATCCGTGTGGAAAACCAAAGCAGGTATTAGTCTTATATAAAAAAAAAAAAAAAGGTTTCTCGCCGACAAAATTTCGAATAACCATAATCTAACCAGGGAGGTCCGTCCAGGGGCTTTCCCATGTTTTCCTCGGGGGGGGGAAAGGTTCCTGATGCCTGAAAAGGAGGGGAGACACAGGATTCCATTCGACATCACCATCGAAGCTGGAGACGTATCGGCAGGTATATTCTAACAGAAGGACCTGTCCGGATACGAGGGGAAGGGGCAGGGAAAAGACGAGACGCCCCCGCGTCAAAAATCTGGGGCCGGTTAATTTGAACCGGAACCGACCAGGAGAATCGACTCAGGGCCGTGGGGGGCCCGGCCGCAGGCCCGGGGGAAAAGGGGGGGGGGGGGGTGGGACCAGCAGGACGCTGTTGATCAATTTCCGAAACAGGGGTTTGCCCGGCAAAAAAAACGCTTAGAACGCCCAGGTCTCTGGAAATGGAGGAAACGGAGGTTGGAAGGAAGGGAGGTCGCGAAATGGCGCGAATCTTCGGGAAAAGGTTATAACCAAGGCTCCTTGGACCGGATAGGAAGGGTAATTATACAGCGGAGAGGGGCAGTGGGAAAAGGAGTGTCGTATTTTATCAAAGAACAGATAGGCCAAAAGGAAGGTGGGGGTGTAGATTGTCAACCGGAGAGGGGGGACGTCGCCTCCGGGTATCAGAGATCTCGATCGGATTGGGGGACGCAAAGGGGAAAATAGGCCCCCCAAAAGGGAGAAAAAAAATTGGGTGAGTCGTGTTCATATCGGGTGGGCAGCAACAACGACCCTGTCTAATCGGCGAGCAAAAACTGGGTAAGGTCTAGTGGTACGTGAAAAAAATGGCAAAAGTGTGGTTTGTAGAAGGCATGGTTCAAAACCCTTACCCGGGAGGGCCAAGACACCTGGGGACTTCCTTCAAGGGAGGCGAAGATGGTCAAACCGACTCCGGCGTAAAATGCTGCAAGGAAAAAAGGTGGATTGCGACTCAATAGGGGCCATCTCATTTAAGTCTAGAAGCCAATGACGCGTGACGGGGGGGGGTCCCTGCTGCGGGAAAGAAGATGCTTGGCAGGGCGAAGGGGGGAGTAATCCTGCGAGCGATCAAAAAAAAAGCCCGAAGTAACAGTCGGAGGAAAAAGAGCCGAAGCGACCTGCGGGGGGAAAAAAAGCAAGGGATGAAAACTGGTGTCGTTATCAGGGGTCCGAAGGCAAGGGGAGAAAACTTAGTGTGGCGCTGGCCTGGGTCTAGGGATCAAATTGGCCTGAAGGGGGGAGGTCGTCAGGACCTCGGGATATAGTGCGATTTAAGCTTTGGGGGGAAGGAGTTAAAGGACAGTTCTGACCTAGAAGGACGCTTTAATCGTGAAAAAGGGGAAGGTAAGAGGGGGAGAGGCCACTATTGGAGATATTTCACAGGAAGGGCACTTCGGTGCCCAGGACGGAGCATTGTGGAGGTTTCGATTTGCTCTATCTTAGGAAAAGGGAAAAACCCTAAAGAATCCATCCGGGGGGGGTTAACTTGGCCAGAAGAAACACCCAGCAGACATGCTGGTGGGCTGAAAATCAAGTCGCCAACAGTCGGCGGGGGAAGCAGGGGAAAGCAACGTACTAAAGTGTTCACTCAGGGGGAGGACCGTCGGGGCGATAGGGAACGTCGCTTTTGTAGGAAAAGACATCGTGTTGGGGAAGAATGGGCGGCGTAGCCATCCCGCGAGGGGGAGTGGCGGGAGGGAGAGCCTTCGCCGTGAACTAGCGCCTGATTGTAGTTGGCCTACGTTGACAAATAGAGCGCAGTGAAAAAAAAAGGGACAGCAACCAAGAGGTTCGTGACAGAAAAACGGGCTCCGTGGGCCCCGAACCGTAGTAAAATCAGGGAGGAATTTCGCCCCCCTGAAGGAAGAAAGAGCCCGGGTAAAAAGACGAGCAATACGCGAGGGAGGGAGGGTACCCTTGCCGGAAGGGGCATTCGGCCAAAAAGACCACCCTTGTCATTGAGGGCTATACGTCGGGATTCAGGAGAAGGCCCGGAGGGAAATACCGGTTCGGCCGAAACTCCCTTGGGTTTGAGCCGGGACCTAATCACGGGCTACATCCAAAGAAACCACCCTCCCGAACAAGACAAAAAGGGGGGGGCCTCACAAAGACAGATCAGCACCCCCTGATTGCCGTCACGGATGCATCATCTTTCTCCAGGGCGTCAAGGGAACATTGTGAACAAGCGGATAAAAGGTTGGGAAACAAACGAAACATGGGGGGGGGTGACCAGATGCCGATTTCACATGCTGCCCAACCCAAAACCTCGACACACGGGGAAAAATCAGGCCATTGCGAGGAATCAGCTAGCAAGTCAAACTAGAAAAGGGGGAGAGGAGCGAGGAGAAAACGGCCTGGCCAGGCCCGTCGCACCACTCCATCCAACGCAAGTCGAGCAGACGTACAAATCCCCTTTACTGGCGAAAGGAGAGCGACGCGCCACAGCCCCGTAAGGGGGGAAAACCGGATCCAAAAAAAAACAAAAACGACCCTGGGTTTGACGTTGCGAGGAAAAAAC